>Ga0210404_10000053_pt1 | contig 100810 bp, 154 predicted proteins | sample IncBWH28MmetaG_FD_155455 | JGI IMG/M metagenome (GOLD analysis project Ga0210404, IMG submission 155455) | Forest soil microbial communities from Barre Woods Harvard Forest LTER site, Petersham, Massachusetts, United States - Inc-BW-H-28-M | ecosystem: Environmental > Terrestrial > Soil >... | reverse complement strand
GGTGACATTGAAGCGCTGTTGCACCTGAAGAGGCTTTCCATCTTTACCGTTCACGTTGAGAATCCAGACAAATCGGACTGCCGGAAACTTCTTAACTTGATTGTTATAAGTTGTCGTTACTTCACCCAAGTCAACGATATCCGCCAACACTGCGAAGTACTGTCCGCTTTCTGGCTTTTCGTACGTTTTTGTGGGAATAATGAATGTCATGCTATCTCCTAGTTTTCCTCGACTACGAAAATATCTTCTTCCCGTAGCACAAGGTAGTGTTCAAATCCGATTTGAATCTCTGCGCCCGAGAACTTACCGAAAGCCACCTTCTCGCCAACTTCGACGCCTGGTTTCTGCAATGTCCCGTTCACATACTTACCTGGCCCAACTGCTACAACGATCCCCTTTGCAGGCTTTTCCTTGCCTTCATCGGGTACGAACAGTCCGTTGCGTTTCTCCTCTTCCTCAAAACGAGTCACGACGATTCGATCCTGGACTGCGCGAAACTTTACTGGAATTGGCTTAGCTTGCTGTTCGATCTTCTCGACTTCAGCGACCGCTTGCTGCTGTAGCTTTTCACGATCTTCTTGGGACATCGCGTTAAGCTTACGATAGCCTTCCTCACCAAATATTTCCTTCCACTTCTCTTCCGACACGTTCGCCGGACTGAACTGCGCACTTGCTGCGCCACTAGCCAGTTGGTCTCCGCCTCTGTTCATTACTTCCTCACCTTCAACAGAGTCACAGCATTGATAGTGACTTCTGCTAGACGCAAAGATAGTTCTTCATTGAACCACGCCACTTGTACTGTTTGCGGCGACGGAATATTAATCACTGTCAAAGCTGGTCCGGTCGTACCGTTCAGCCTGACTACATCTCCTATTGCTAACGCCTTTTGTGCCTGTTGTGCCATTAGTTTTCTAGCTCCTCTGGGGTCCACCGCTCTATTGATATTGCGAACGGGGCCGATTGTATTACTTCGTCTACATCTTGCTGCTTGACTCCCTTCCACCAAATCTTGTGACTTGGGCACCACCGAAACTTGAACGGTGCCTGCTTGACTAGCTCGTTCTGACTACGATCCTGGCGTGCCTGCAATACCACGACTTGTGACTGCGCCCGGTGTAGTAACTCTTCCGCGTCATACTTCTCTGCGATAGCTAATACGGTCTGAGCATCAGCTAATGCGGAGTGTGGGAACAGGTTCAGGATTCCGTGATCTGCGGCGACATGGGACAGCTTGCCCATCGGGACTTGCCACGGAAGGTCTGTGTACAGATCGATCCACAGACTGACACCGTGCGTACGCCCCGCACGCTTCGCCCAATTCTCGAAGACATGCTTATCGAACCGCTTGACGTTGAATCCGATCATTGCGTCGGCATTCATTGCCATGTCAAGAATGACCCCGAGTGCATCGTCCGGTGCGTATCCAAATCGATCTACCGCTGCCTGGGTGATCCCTGTGATCTTTGTGATCTGCGGAGTTACCGGAACATCTGCACTGACTAGCATCCCCTGGTTATCCAGACATTTCTTCTGGGTCGTGCTATACAACACCGCCCCAAATTCTATGACGCGATCATTGACAACATCGAGCCCTGTTGTTTCGAAGTCCAAACTCATCAAAATCATTTAGTTCACCACTTCTTTCGGCTTCTTATCCGGCTCGGTTGTCAGCGGTATTAACAAATCCTCTGGGCCTGCCTGATTAGGGATGTGCTTTACGTCCAGGGTCATGTGGGTTATCATGTGCCACGGTACGAATATTCGCTTATCGAATGTAATGTGCCCGGTCTCTATAGGCTCGTCTTCGTCCTTGAGCACCACCAGTCCCGCTGCCTTGATTAAATCGATGAATCGGGTGTTGACTACTGCCTGAAGATGTATGATGCTCTCTATCGAATCGTACACATCCTTGACATGCACTTGCTTCGGGAATCCCTCAGGACGTTTGCGTTCATCGATGTATCCCGTAAAGTCTACAAAGTAACTTGAGGACATTATTCCACCTTTTCGAATATGGGAAGAGGCTCGTCTGGCATTAGCATAACCTGGACTGTGCCCTTACCTGGAATGTCGTGCGTCTTACCGTCGCGGTCGAACTGAATTACGCGAATTGTTGTCTCGTTAAAATTGCGGAACGTGACCAGCCGCATTGCTTTGAACGGACTGCCTGGGTTCGGAAAAGCTTGCACAGTGGCTTCGACATGATTGTCTATGCACATCTGATTAAACTCTTCCGACACCAGACTCGGACCATGATTTCCGTTGTATAGCATTAATCTGTGGACGCCAAAAGTTCGATACTTTCAAGTCGTTCAAATGACTCGAACTTTATCTTCTTTATGGCTTCTTCCGCAGTGTTGGCAGCAACTTTCTCTGAGCGCCAGTTTAGACCCGCTTTTTTGTGCTCGATGTTTACTTCGTATATTCTCATTGTTTCTCCTATGCTAGTGTGACCGGACCCTTCTTTAGTTCTTCGGTTGCCTTGCGTGCAGCTTCTTGAGCCTGCGCCGCTAGATCAACTGTGTTAGCGCCTGTCGGTGGGACAATGACCTTCTTATTGTGTTGGCCGAATCCTACTGCCTTGGCTTCGCACTCGTCAGAACAGTAAGTGAACTTACGCCCGTCAAGTGTATTAGCGAATCGGATGGAGTTCATCCATGGATTAGCCGCGATTGTTTCCTTCTCGCCTTGCTCGGTCTGCGGAAACGTGATTGTTTTGTCGCAAGACGGAGTATCGCAAGAAATCGTTACGAAACTAGTTACTATTGTGCCCAATGTAGTTCTCCTTTAATTAAGCCTACCTGAATATAGTTCCTCAAATCTCTTGAGAAACATTTGTTTTGCTTGTTGCGGGGTCCACTCTGCGATCACTATTCCATTGTTCTCGTCATAGTGCTCCCAATTTTCTGCTTCCTCGAACTTGTATCCCATGATCTGTTTCTTTTCTGCGTACAGCATCGAATTGTCTGCTAGCTTAACCGATGGCGGCTCAACTACGGAAAATCCGAATCTCTCTGCAATCGCCTTTTGAATTACTGTCTCTTGCTGGCGATAGAACTTTCCGGCTTCAGTGTAGTGCTTAAGCGGTCGGTTCATGTCACCGATATATGCTTCCGGGGCATCGTGCATCAGTCTATCGAATGCTTCTGCGTCCGGTCCTAGGAAACTGCAATAGTAGCTATGCTGCGCCACTGAATAGTGAAACTTACAGTGTCCTGTCCATCGGCATTGTAGCGCTAGAGCATGCGCTATATCGTGAATATCGATGTCTTCGAGCCTGGGCTCTAGCAGGTAAAACTTCTTACCGCTAACAGTGGCGATATACGCCTTCTTTGTGTCGTTACCCTTGAGGTCCATCATTTCGTATTAACCCTTCTGAGATGCTAGTATATCCACCACAGACCGGGCAGTTGACTGTCTTGCGCTCTAGATTCAGATCGAAGACATCCCATCTATGCGTCCGCTGGCATTGCATCAAGCCATTAACAGACCCTATCGGCTTGTAGTCCTTCTGCTTCCTGGGCTTGTTCACTTGGTTAGTCCCCTTAAGTACGCTGCCAGGGTGATTGCCTGCTCTCCTAGCAACGCTTGGTGTCCTGCTGAGTTAATCAGCTTGAAGTCCCAATTATAGCCGTCCAGGGCGGTCTCCGAAGGATGGTCAACAGGGCGGTCAGTTGCATAATACTGTGCTCCGTCTTCGCGCAGTCTTTGTACGTTGACGTTATAACCGTCCCGTTGTTCCACCGCTTGCGCTTCATTAGGGAATCGAACATCGGTGATAAGTGCGATATCCAGATTAGCTGGAATACTCGCGAATGTCTGCTTAACCCAATAGTCCGGGTCCTGCGCACGGCGAAATTCTGTACCCCACCACTGCAATAACTTCGGATGCTTTCCGTATGGCGCTAGTTCGTTGACTTCTGGGTTCGGCTCTGGCTGAACCCAATCTGGCAAAGATGTGGTTGAAAACATACTATGTTCATGCGGCGGATGTTTTTCGCAGTTACAATAAACCCATCGATCTACTTCCACATCCTTAGCGATACGTGATTCCCAGATTCCCTCAGATAAAGCCTGGTTGACTTCTTGGTACAGCGCGGTCGCGAACTTGAATGTACCGACTCTAGTTGGCTTGAAAGTGTAAACATCAGCGAAGCGATTCTCTTTGGTGTAGTGCTCGCAGATCGCTTCCGCTGCGGAATCTTTCCCCTGCCGTGCCTTATTGCCGAAACCTATAATCAACATCTACTTAATCCTCTTCGAGCTACCCTGGAACCAGCCCGCGCATTCGCGGCATTGATAACGCTGAGCCCTTGATAGCAGTGTGAAGTTGTAACCACGCTTCTGAACCTTGTTACTTCCGCACTTCGGACAGGTCTCAGCTATTCCAAGATTAACTGCCGGGTGTTTCTTGTCCCAAGGGAACACGATGTTGTAAACCTGCTCTAGTAGTTCCACATCGTGAGCATTGTATTCCTTCATTTGCTGCCACGACTTGCGGTCACCGATCATGCAGCCCTTCCACAGATGGAACCCTGTGTTAGGCAACTTGCGTCCGACTCCCAGGTACCGCCCTAGATCGTCTAGCTTGTTCGAATCGAACGCGAAGTTACTGCGAGCGATCTTCAAGGTGTCCACTGTCTTGTACGGTGTAGGCGGCTTAAGACCGTGGGTTAAGAACCGGGTGTTGATCTTCTTAAGGTCGAACTTGTCTCCGTTGTGCGCAATAATAATGTCTGCTTCGTCTAACAACTTCCACAATGACTTCATCAACTGCTTATCGTTCTCGCGATCTCGGTCATAGCTCGGGTAGTCAACCAAACCAACGGCTGTGACTTTCTTGTCTCCTAGCCACTTGTACGCGTAGGAAAGAATGTACCAATCGGACTTAAAATCGATCACGTTTGTTTCGTACTTCTCCCACACCCATCCTAGAGACGGGGCGGTTTCAATATCTAACAGCAAAACTTTGACTTGTGTTTGCATAATCAAGGGTGTCCAACCCAGACTCGAATCGCTTCGGTTCCTACAGCGCTAACTATCACGCCGATCTTGAATCCACGGAACCAACTGCGCTTTGCTTTTGCCTTTTCCAGGTTAACATCCGCGACATGTGAAGCTTTCTCGTCCACAATTTGCTTGTTAAGCCCGGTGATTAAATCGTCTTGCTTTCCAATGATGCCATCATCGATTAGAAGCTTGGCATTTAAATCACTCACCTGCAATTCGAGCACTGGTATTTTCTCTAACGCCTGCACCGTTTGTGTTGCCGCTTCTGTAGTGATTGTGTCGGTGCTGCCGTTGGATTGGACTGCCCCTGGTTTCAATGGGAGCAAAAGCTTCCATCTATCTAGGATTTGTTGTTGTGTTGCTATTGAATCTACTGCCTGTTGTTTCTTTAAGTCTGCTTCGGCCTGAGCGATGCTTTGATTAATCTTCGCGAATGCCGCATCTTGATTTGCCTTTGACGCTGCTAAAATATCCGCCAGGGCCTTGTTAGACGTGGTATCGGTCGTGACCTGTATAGCCGCTTGCTGCGCCACATGATCGTCATGACGAATCCACATGTTCTCGATGCCCTGTCCGGTCTTGAACAACAAAAGTCCGGCAAGACCGACAATCAGCAGCTTCTCATGCGCCTTAACGAAAGTTATATATTTGTCTAACATGCTCTCCTATTGGGTGTCCTTATGGCCCCGGCATTTTTCTTCTTTGCCCACTTGCGATAAACCCCGGTTCCGATCTTGCCAGGATACCCTACGGGTTGACGCCCTAAAGCGAGCTTGGCAGGGTGCTGGATGAGATATAAATACGCTTTGAGGAAACACACCGGGGTCCATGCCCATCGCTTGTCCTGAGCCTTCCCAAGCGCACGGTTGCACTGGCTACACAACAGTCCGCGTAGGTTTCCGTTGTCGTGATCGTGATCTGTGTGGGGTCTTGGCTTGCCAGTAATTTGCTTGCCGCAAATGGCGCAACAACCGCGTTGATACCGCAGTACTTCGTCCCACTCTGCGGACGTGATGTCGAATGCTGTGTTTAAGTGACGTTCCCGCGCGTCCATAGTCCCTCTATTAGAGGTTCCTATGGCCCCGGTATTACTGTATGATTTCGCCCGCTGTATCAGCGTAAAATTGCGTGACAGAACGCGTGGTATCAACTGCTTCGGACACCTTCGCCGCGCATTGTTCGCAGTAGAACAATTCCTGATCTTCGTAAACAATATCCAGAAGTCTGCCCGACGCACTGACATGTGGCAAGCTTCCTGCGGTAAACTCTTGCTGACACCCGGAGCATCGGACCACCTGGGGAAGGCCCGTAAGCTGACGCATTTGGTCTCCTATTCGTATGACGGATTTATTGTCGAGTACTTCATGTCTCCGTATGTACCTATCAGACGGTATGCACGCATGCCGCGCAATTGCGGCAGTATAGGTTCGGCTGGATTGATTCCGTACCAATTTCGGCCCACAAGTATCTCATACTCGCTGTATGCTAGTGCGCCCATTGTGGTGGTGTTCTCGTTGTCGTATGCAATAAACGGTTTCTTCATTTAGTCTCCCTTAGATACTCCGACGGCGACTGTCGCATTGCTTCGCGAATATCTTCGTCAGAATCTCGCTTGCGTTGTTTGTCAATCCATGTGCGGACAAATATCCGTCTGTGCGTAATGAATCTGTCCCACTTCTCTCCGTCGTACTCTGGACGTGCCATATGGTCTCCTAGTTAGGTTTAATCAGGTACGGATGGCACCATGAACAGAACGGTGCGAGATTCGGGTTCGACGCGCTAGCAGGGATGTAGACTCCATGCTCGCACTTCGTTCCTGGGGTTCCTAGCATCTCATCTCCGTACGGTGACGCCTGGACGACAATTCCTGTGTTCGGTTTGATGTCTTCGTTGACCGCTTTATTTCCTGTGTCTGTGACTTTCTTTGCTGCGAATACTTTGATACTCTTGCGTGAGTAAGACATGTGATCTCCCTTAGTTAATGTATTCGCTTTCTGGATATTTAGCAGCAACATTGAAACGAGATGCGATAGCTTGAATAACCTGCTCTTGGGCGTCCACGTACGATACATACGTGGTGACCCCTAGCATCGCGGTTAGTTTCAGGAAAGCTTCATAGTCTCCCTGCGACATCGGTCTGCCGTGCTTTTGTTCGTACTGTTGTTTGATCTGTTGTTCTGTCATATGTCTCCTAGTTAGTAAATGCACATCTCCCTGATTCGCAGCATAGTTGTTTGATCTGTCCCTGGTACTTTACTAATACGCAATGAACTTCGGGAACTCGGTCATGATGATCGGTTGACGATACTTCGCGGGCTCCGCAGCCGTACAAAGCGACCAGCATCAAGATTATCAAGAACCACAATATCAGAACCCATAGCATCGAGTTATTCGACTTCGACATCGCGGCCCTCTGCTCTGATAGATTTGATTTGTAGCTCTAGCGCGGCTATCTGGTCGTTGATCTCACACTCTTTCGCCCATGTTCCGTGCCTGCGCTCTTTGGCACGCATCAACATCAAGTAGACAATCTTTTTGTTGACTGCTTCGATGCGCTCGGTCTTGGTTTCGCTCACACTAGTCTCCCATGTGGAATGTCTTCCGCCCGGATCACACAAACCTCAGGGTCGGTTAGATAGTCTTCGAGCGTGCGATACGGACGATAGGACTTGTCCGGGTCTCCGTGCTCAACATAGTCGTTCACTTCCATATCAAAATAGCAGCCACGTTCAAATGCAGTCGCTTGCTGCAACGATTGTTCTTCGCTGATACTGTAATCTTCGCCGCAGCAATCGCATGTGACATGCTCGGGATCGTGCCCAAATCTACTACAGAAAATTAACTTCGCTTGCTCTAGCGTAGCTTCGATGTAGATGTATTCATACCCACGGCCTGTCTTTAGATTTCGTTCCTTTGTCTCGCCGCCTGAATGCATGTCCATGAATCGTGTCCACATATAATCCTCCGATTAATTTTGCCAGCCGCTTAGTCGCTGACCGATGGCTCCTGGGGGCTTCTCAGCCAATGCAGAATCGCCACTCCGCGCTGCTCGCCGCTGGTCTTTAACCATTTCGGTGTCGAGTGTTCCCGCCCGCTCATGGTTTCGAACCTCCTACGCCCAGGGCTTCCGCAGCATTTGGGTCGCTGGCGTAAACCATTCGACCTCTACCTGATTCTTAAGCGTAGTCTAAGTGCGGTTCAAACTCTTCTGGTATTCAGCCACTTTGATGCAGTGGTCTATAAAATCTTCCTTAGATCGAATCCTCTTTGCAAAATTACAATCGGTGCAGCAGGAGACAACATTTCCGCGAATATACCCGCGCCTGTTATCTACCCGGTCTATGCCATTTAGTTTACGTGGGTCCTTACTACCACAATAAGTGCAAACTTGATTTATTAGAGTGTCGAAGTATGCAAGAGATATGGCGAAACGATGACCCTTGCTTCTGGCATCGTCTTTATACCTTCTGTATCGCCCTCTGGCGGACTTCTCATATCTTTGCTCGCACTTTCGTTGGCCCTTAGTTCTATGCCTCTGTGTCACTTGCCATCATCCTCACTTGTATAGTCTATCAGAAATACGAAACTTGTCAAGCTTAATCGTTCTCGGGCTCCGGTGTTCCCCGATAATAGCCCAGGTCAATTGCAACAAACCTACCGTGTCGATCCTTGCTGACATTCTTGTAGAACAAATCGCCTACTCCGGCTTGTTCCATCTTGCTCATGAAATTATTCAACTCTGGGTCGTCTCCGGGCGGAAGTTTAGTAGCATAGTACTTTGTCACAATCAGCTTTTGATCGGGAGACTCATAATACAGCGGCGGGGTGTGAACCCGCAACATTTCCATCTGTGGGTCATTATGGAACTTCTTCATCGCTTGTATCTCGCGCTGGTTCTGCAATCCACCGTTCTGATCGAACTTGATTACGAGCCCGGTCTTTTGCTTGCCGCGTATGACGCGGTAGACTAGTCTAGCTCCACCTGAACCAACATGCTCTAGACCGAATCCCAGGTCTTTGACCTGCTCGGGCTCGCTTGGCTTGTGTTGCTCGAATATCGCTATGACTTGTTGGTTTGTCACAGTATGTGCCTCCGTTACTCTGCGCCATTGGTCGCAATGAAGTGCTCGAAGCGAGCCGCGCCGACATACGCACGCTCTTGCGCTGACCTCGATTGTTCGTAAGCAGTCTTGAATGTCGCAGGCCAATATGCGGTATAAAACAAGCGCTCGCGTTGCCCACGGTCCAATCCAAGATACTCCATTGCATATTCCGCAACTGGATTCCATCCCAATCGGACAGGCATATCAAGCTTGATGCGTTGGCCGACAATGAACGCAGCGCCACCGATGCAGCACGCAGTACCGCAAGGCGGAGTCTCCAGTTGAGTATCACGGTGGGCGGATGCGTACTCGACTCCTGCCACCATGTTGAATCGCCGGGGCTCAGCAATGATGAACTTGATAACCTTGCGGAAGCGCCTGATTTGCTTATCAGTAAACATGTGTTCTCCTCTGAGCAAGTTGCTCAACCTGGGGCTCACGTGACCTAGAGCCCTAGGCAGAATAACCTATTCGTTGTCTTCGGTCGGCATTGCGGATACGGGACCGTTATAGATTGTCTTCCACTTCCGGCCATATCCGCTTTGAACCTTGAGCATGATTTTGGGACACCTCATTTCGGATTCGTCACTCAATGTGACAAAGTAGCGGTACTCCGCGCCAGCGTCCCGAGTCCCGGAAGGCTCCAAGTAAAACCCGCCGACAGGGTTCTGTGATTTGAAGTGCATGACTGCCTGCGCCGCTAAACAGCCCATTCCGTTGGCGGTCTTACGGGTCTCACCGACTGCGATACCGTTGGTGATAGCGTCAAAGCTGGCCAAGAACTCTTTCAATTCCTTGCCGTGACCCGAGAGATATCCGTCGTACTGGCGATACATCACGCAAACATCCTTTTTGTCCGACTGGAAAATTGTCAACGACCTGGTTCCCATTGTAGCTCCTAGTAGGCTAGTTGCCTAGGGATCGGGGCAGCTAACTGCCCCTCACCCTGGATAGCTAGCTCTTGAGTTCGGCCATCTTCTCCGCGAGAGCCCACAGTTCGCGGTTCAAACGGCTGTTCTGATCGATCCCTTTGACTTCGCGGGTACGCATCCGCCGGGTCTGCGAATCGGTTTCGGTCTTGTACTTGATACCACCGCGCACTGCATTCTCCTGGACACGATTGAACACGGTCCACAGGTCATTAGCCGTGTCTTGGTTGCGATTCGCAATCAGAAGCTTATCGGCAGTGATAGGAGCGTTGTCTTCGTAGCGGAGAGCCAAAGCGCCCTCTGCCAGGATCATCTGCTCTTCATCGGACATCTCAATGCGCTTCCAAGTCTGGATAGCTTCGACAACCTTTGGGGCCATCGTAATCAGGTGGTGGACGGATTCGACAACCTGCTCAATGATATTCCCGGTGTGGCGAACCTTGATAGACTGAACCATGCCCTCACTTACGGTCATGCCGTTCAAGCAAGCCAGCCGGAAAGCGCCAAGCGCCATCTCGAACACCGAAGTGCCATCGTGGGAATTGGTCATGATCGCTTCCACGGCTGTATCGCCAACTACGGTCAAAGTCTGACCTAGGGACCGGAAGCGCAATTGATGCTTTGTGAAAAACGACTTCCCCGCGATACGGGAAGACGACTGAGTAGCGAACATCGGAGCGAAGCCTGCATTGCGCAAGCCGTCGATAACATCCACGGTGGGAACGAACGCGTAACGATCTGACCGGGACTCATGCGGCTGTCCCGCGAATGCTGACGGAGCGACCTTCTGAATCTGGTCATTCGTCAAGGGTTCGTTGTTGAAGTTACGATTGCGTTGGAATCTCATTTTATCTCTTTTCTGCGGCTGTGCCGCTTTTGATGTACTGAGTATCTCATGAACTCGAAAGCTTGTCAACAACAAAAACGTACTAGTACTTAGGCGTGCTCTGTATCGATGTCGTATTGGGTCATTACGACCGCCAACATCTGGTATGCTTTGTAGGCCTGTAGCGCATCGCCCGCAGTCCTGTACAGGTTGTCTCCGCAGCCATCAGCAGACCACATGTACGTGCGCCACATTGATTGCCAGTGCTTCTGAATTAGCGCCCTGTACTCGGCTTCGGCCACTGTCAACAGCACAACAGGAGTAATTGACTTAAACATTATCGCACCGCCTTTCGCTTTGCTACTTCGGGAAGCCATACCGGGTGGCCGAAGACATAGCCATCGGGTTCACCTTTCGAGATATGACGCGGGCACAGCCCGCCGTTGGTCTTCCACAGGCAATCACGAACCGGACAGTATTGCTCCGGGTGTTGCCGTTTGTGTTGTCCTACTGTTGCTTGTATGCTTTTCATATAGAGATTGTCTCACCGATCCGGAATAATGTCAACAACAAAATGGTACCAGTACTACAGCTTCGCTGCTAGGCGGTTCATGCGCTCCCACAGTTCATTGATCTGTCCCTGGGTTATCTGTGGTTGCGCTGTTTCCTGGGTCTTCGGAGTCACGCGGTACATCATCCGGACTCGCGAACGTGCGCCTGCGATTTCGCCCTTGTCGTGTATAACCCCATCGATCATTGCGAGAGCGTGCCCGTTGACTATAACAAGATAGCGCCCGGTCTGATGTGCCCGGATTATCTCTGCCAGGGTTGGATTAGTGTATGAGTTACCACCATACCAGTGCAGCTTAGGGTCGCGTACTGTGATCTCTTCCGCTTGGATTCCAGATTTGCGCATCGCGGATATAATCCAGTTTGCCTTTGTGCCCTTACGGTCTCGTCTACCCTCTGCCTTGAGTAGACCGTGAGCCTCAGAGTATGGGATGGCGGCTGCTATTGCCAGCGCTCGAACACCACAGTCGTTGTGCTCATGAGCGAATCCTTCTGTGGTCTTGCCACCGTCGGTATAGGTTGTTTTGAGTGCCATGTAATCTCCTATATGACGATCATACCAGAAACAGAAATAAACACAATAGTACGAAAGTACCGATTTTGATGGTACTAAAGTACTAGGTCAAGTACGCTGTGTCTCCGTCGATTACTACCGTACCGCGTCCTGATAAATAAGCACGCGGCTGCGGGCCGTCCGGCTTGAATACGGTTTCCAATTGGACGTATGTTACCACGCGCTTAACCTGATAACATCGGTCCGAAGTATGGACAGTCCAGATATTTGGATTGCCGCGTTGCATGTTGACTCTATTGAAGTGTAAGCGAAATTTTCGTGGCTTCATTTTCTTAGCCTGGCCGAAGTCTATTCCCATAGCTTGAATCCTTTCTCGTACGTCTTAAGCGCTTCGATCTTAGCGTGTTTGGTTTGGAAGATTAGCTCGGCTACGTCCCAGGCTTCCTTTTCGGACGCTAATACTCTCAAACTATAATCAGGGACGAATTGCCCCCATTGATTCGGATATAGGGGCCTGGGTTCGCGAACGCTACCGGGCATCTGAAATACATGCGCTATCAAATGTCCTAGCTCATGGGCCAGTGCTACACCGGGTGACAGCGGGGACGCGCCGAATGCATCCATTATGTCTTTTCTTACTTCAATCTGATATAGTCCGGGAATGTGTGTTCCGGCTAGACAGGTTGCTCCGTCACGTTCGGTGTCTATGTCAATTTCGACTGTGAGTTTAGTTTTCATTTAACCACCTATCATAGGCCTTATGATTAAGTAACCCGCCTGCGGTTCCGCCAATCTCAATGTAGAAAAACTCCGGGTGCGCATGCCGTGCTTCGCTTAGCTTGGCACTATGCCAGATAATAAAGCCACACATACACCCGCCGGGATACTTATCGCGGTCGTGCTGCATCATCTGCTGTGGGCTCATATTATGCGCTCGACAATACGCTAGGTATCGCGGATTCATATTACGTCCAATTCGTACACACGTGCGTAGTATAGTCCCGACGGTGTAGATGTTTGGTCGTCCAGTTCCACTGTGATAATCAATTCGCGGCGGTCGTCCAGTCGAATGCTGATAATCCGTCCGCGCAAGTCCATTCCGATAATCTCGACATATGTGCCGACTTCCATATTGTCTCCTAGTCTGTCCGTTCAGATTCGATGGCATCGAGCACTTGACACTCGGGACAAACGTCACCGTCAGCACTAGGGGCGCAGTCCCGTTCGTCCACCAAAGTGTCGCAGACTGCGCAGTTCACTGAATGAGCGCCAATCCATCTTGGAGTTTCTTCCATGTTAGCTCCTATCTTCCGAAGTTGTTTGTTGTCCATGGCGCTATAGTCTCACAGTCTTGGATTGAATGCAATAGTACTTTAGTACCGATTAAGTACTACTGGCCTAACAGCGGGGTCTTGCCACAATACACATAGTCCGACTTACCATTGAGAGCTTCGCCCTCATCGGCCCAAACATACGGGGCGCTCGCAGGACATGTGAACTTGGTGCCGTCCCAGGTTGCCTTGACAGTAGCGCCGCATGAGACCAGGACAGCGCCGGAAGTGACCGCCTTAAAAGTAGGGTCCGCGCCGTTCGAGCAGACTATAATGGCTTCCGAGTCAGATACCGGGGTGACCTTATAGACTTTCTTTGGCTTCGGTGCTGCCGATACCGTGCTGGCAACGAACATTGCGACGATCAATGATTTGTACATAGGTCTCCTTATTATACGGATTTAGGGTACTCCTGGGCCATAACCCAATCAATAGCTTCCCGCTTGGAGTCGAACACCGCGACTAGTTGACCGTCCAGATAGACCTCAAATTCGATCTTATCCCGCCTGGGAATCTCATAGTTTCGGTTGCGCTTGATGATCTTGTGCATTAGTACTGCTTTCCAATGCTCGGATGCGAGTCTAGTCCGATAACCTGTAACAGGACTCCATTAGGCGCGAATATGCCTCTGTACAGCCTGGGGCCGTGGTCTAGCTGGAACCCATCAGGACCGATCAGCTTAAAGCACTCGGAGCCTATAAACACGATCTGCTCGTCTTCGCATACCGCACGGTATGGGTTCTTGCCTAGCTTGCGACCGCATGCGAAGCACTTTCTGGTTGCCATGTGCGTATAGTCTCATATGCTCGGAGATATGTCAACAACAAAATGGTACTAGTACCAAAATATTGTGTATAATAAGTGGCACCAAGTGGGTTGGTGACACTTATTATACGGAAAACAAGAAGCAAAATATTCCGTATAATATGTGTCACCAACTAGGCCGTAAGAGGGAGACACGCGCTAATTATAATTATCTTTTTAATAGCTCCAAGTCGTTATTTGTCATAGTTTTAACCTTACAATAACCCTCACACATAATAACTTTTCCTCTCTAATACCCGGTTGGTGCCACATGTGTGTTTTCAATAACTTACGAGCTACGTGTTTTTAGGGCTGCAAGGTGACGATATTTCGCCACTTAATTAAGTGACGATATTTCGCCACACGATTTATATTGACAAATTATCGGTTTTGTGGTATGATTCGAGCATGAGATTAGGCACATTAACGGTATCTGGTAAGAAGTTCCGCATGCCCTGCGTCTATGAGTTTATCGCGGATGGTAAGGTCATGTATGTCGGACGATCCTACATCGGGTTTACCAGAGTCTTCGACAAATACAGCGGACTGTATTCCAGCGCCCTCAACCCTGGGCCGACTAGGGTACAGGCATTCTGGAAAGCGGATGAGGTACGTATAACAGTCTTCGACAACAAAGAGGAAGCCAATCAAGAAGAGATTAGGCTAATCCGCTTGCACAAGCCTGTAGCTAACATCACGTACAAGAAATAACGCAAAGAACTGCAACGATTTGCAACAAACAAGTGCAACGATTTAATCTCCCTGGTCGGACGCTTAAGCACTACAGCGCTAATTACCGGGTAAACCTATCCGTATAATAGAGCGATAGCGCTACCAGGTCTGCGGGAGAGTCCTGGGGAGAGGGAGAACTTCGGGCCGCTTAGATAGCCATGAAAATGTCCGGCCAGTCAAAATACCCGCAAAATTGGAAACCCGATCAAATTTGTTCCGGGTTGACTTTCCGGACATAGTAGATTTGGTCGTATTTTGCCGCGTCTGATATCCGCCGATTGTATTCGAGGATAGAATCCTCTAGGCTAGCATTGCCTAGGCTAGCGCATCCCTGTAGATTGCCGTGCTTATACTCCCTAATTGAATAGCCTAGGGTGCCACGGTCTAATGCAATCGAATACAACCCGCGCAAGGTTTGAACGTGGTACAGGGTAGACATAGGTCTCCTATAGAGCAAGAATGCTCTAGCCTAGACTCTGTGAGCCCAGGCTAGAATACTCTAGCTAATTCGCCGTGCGTTAGACTTAATCTCTGCAACGTACACGTCGCCTAATTCGCCGTTGGGACAGATAGGAGTAACTACATTGCAGAACCACCTTGCGTATGGTTTGCTATCATCCGTTTGCCACTTCTTAAGTACATTCCATGTCCATGTGCCATCGAACGATTGCCATACTTCATATGGATTATCTTGTTTCCGTGTTTTGCCACAAAGATTCTTTACCTTGATTGTGCCCGACATATGGTCTCCTAGTGAGGATAGAATCCTCAAGGATAAGGGTAGACTAGCTACCCTACACCTTGAATATTCTACCTGATAGCCTGTCCAATCTGAACTAGCGGAGATACAACGAATCCACTGCAATCATTCTTCGCCTTAGTACCTTTTGCGCGGAGACCGATAACTTTACCGGATTCGTCAAGGAATCTTAGGTCCGATAGGTCTCCGTCCAATACTTCGAAACCATGCCAGTGTGTAGGCAACACATGACCACGTTTGACCGCGAAGACTACAGCGCAATTGATACCATGGGACAATTCATTGACACACTCTTGCTCGTTTGACTCGGAATGACTAAAGGTAAGGTGATAATTCGGGAGTGTGCGAGTATGTGCGCCTGGGAGTTTAGTATAATCGTAGAATTGGACGGCGGTAAACTCACGCGCTAGCGTCAATGCAAGCCATGGCAGGTCAGATGTACCATTGATTCGTACGCAAGGGATAAGGTTCTCGCGTGTTGCTTTGCGCACTAGCGCCGCGATATCCTTACGCAATTGCGCGATGAAAGCTTGACGGTCCGCGAATAACTCGCGAGTTTTGCGAATCCGTGCTTCCATGATAGCAGGGAATATTGCGCTGCGTCCAGAGAATGCTAAACATCCGCGTTTGCATCCGTCTGTGGCCATTGCACACACGTTAGTGCCGCTTGTGTTCGCCGGAGCAAGATACAGAATGCCAGTTAAGTATCCTTGTTTCTCACCTTTGACCGTCTTTGCATCCGATGATACGCTTAATAGTTTCATTAGGTGTTTCTCCTTGCCTAGACTATACCATACTATAGCGTACGCTTGTCAACAACAAAATGGTACTAGTACTAGAATAATGCCGGGGCTATTGGAACCACTAGTAGGGAGCCTGTAGGACACTCGGCAAAATTCGCAGCACAAAATTTTCGGAAATATTCGCGGAAAAACTCTCAAAACACGCGAAAAACCGCGCAAAACACTGAAAACACTGCATTTAGCAGCATATTCGAGCACATATAGCAGAGAATCCGCATAATGTTTCATTATACGCAATGATTTTAACTCGTTTGTTTGCAAGGAATTGCAATAAATGCTGTGTTCTGGTCGCATCCGAAGCATAACGCGCTATTGTGTTGATTCTAAACTAGTTAGAGCGCTGTTGATTATGTGTAGGTTAGAGATATTTTCTGTATGTCGTTGATTCTAAAGTGTATCCGGGTGGGCTTGCCGCAGGCAGGGTCGCCCCAGGGGCGTCTGGCGCCGAGCACGCATACGAACGTGCCAAACTTCCTGCCGCATACGGTACCTGTACGTTGTTGATTCTAAAGCACTTACACAATGCCCAATCTGAATTTAAGACCGGACTGAAACCAAAGGACTTCTAATGAGCACCGAGTCATACGTGAATAGAGTCAATCAAGGCCCGCATTTTGAAGCACTTAAGCCTGTTGAAGAAACCGGAGCTGCTGTAGATCAGATTGCTACACCGTCCGAAGACCCGGAGCCAAAACTGGACAAAGTAGGACCCGCCCCGGTATTCGAATCGCCAACCGACCCGTATGGGCTATTGGTGTCTACGTCCATCGAGCATCGTGAAGACGGTACAAATACAGCTATCCATGAGTACGGGTCTCCAGCGGACGACCCGAACGACAACATCGGTAACGTCAACATTGTAAAGGCAACTTTGGACAGCCTTATTGTCAGCAGAACAGAATTCGAAAGATTCAAGACCCAGGTGATCGTCGCCCTGAAGCATATGGGGGTAGACACCAGAAAGTACTTCCCGGAGTAATCATGGCAAAGCGTTACGATTCAGTTTATGACCAGGTAGCCCACCCAAGCGCTGGCGCAACCACCCCGGCTAGTAAGGTATCCGGCGATATCAAGAATGATGCTCTAGGAAACCCGAGCCGCTTCAAGCGTAATGCTACCACGGTAGCAGAGTGTGCGCCGGACTCCAAAGTGGAAGACGCCTGCAAAGAACAACTCGGGACAAACATCGAATTGAATTGGAAGCGCTACGGACATGACCAGATGCAGCAGAAGGGTCCGCAGTCATTTAAGAAGAATTTCAACAACCCGACCGATAATCCGTCGGACTTAAAAGTAAACAATTAGCTTGACACGGAGACCCGATTATGGTACACTTGGCTTACGTTGCGATTACAGTCATTGTTAGTTTGGCATTGGGTTTTGCAGGCGGAAGAGTTAAGAACGCAGGCAAGCTTGCCGCAGTTCGCGCAGAGCTAGCCAAGGTCGAAGCATCTACAGTAGCCGAAGTAAAGGCACTAGTTGCAGCAGTCAAAGCAAAGCTGTAAATAAAGCTTGACAGATTTTAGAAGTTGTGATAGAATGTATCTAGATCGATGGTGTCCGTGGTGTAATGGAAGCACACGGGACTGTGAATCCTGTAGCGCTCGGTCCGATTCCGGCGGGACACCCCAAAATTAGAAACATACGCTGAAACATACGCTGAAACTTCGGCTGTCAGAGCGCAATCAGCCACCCAAAGTTTCCAGTGTGCTCATAAGAGCGTCCGGCGTAGCGGTTACGATCCTTTCTCCGCCACTGGATTAGATTCTGTCCGCCGGGTCCAACCCCCAGGCGGGTGGAGGAACCGATGGTGTGGACATCCCTGGAAGACGGCGTAGTCATAACAAGCAAGATGTCCGACGCTGAGGTTTATGTCCTGGCTGACGAGTTTGGGCGCAGCAGAATGATCGAAGCGATGGAAATATTTCTTGAGATGGTCGAAGAAATCGCTTGACAAGATTCGAAAGTTGTGGTACAATGTATTTGTAATCGAGACTTGCTTCTTGCCGGAGAGATGCTAAGGCTTGCGCAGGCCAATCTGGTGAGTTTGCTTAGACTAGAGTCATTCCCCGGTGGGGCGTGAACTCTATATGGCTGGTCACCCGTTGTGACGAAGGCATCCGGCTTAAGACGTTTGTCACGATGAATACTATTTTATCCGGGCTTAGCTCATCGGTAGAGCGCCACCCTGAAGAGGTGGGCGTACGCGGTTCAATTCCGTGAGTCCGGACCAAGTTTAGGTAAGAAAGCTTCTCCTACATGGATGAAGTCTTACCTTGGGCTAAGAGCCCTAAAGATTATGCGATAGTGGCGGAATGGCATACGCAGCGGTCTCAAAAACCGCCGAGCTTGTCTCATAGGGGTTCAACTCCCCTCTGTCGCACCAGTTTTCGGGAAACCTTGACGACGTTGGTAGTAAGTGTCAAGCTTCTAACCGACGTGGCACTTCCTGGGAAGGTTGATGCCGGGTCCCGAATCAAGTTTGAACCGTTCATTGATCGTGCAACCGCTAGCGTGGAAGGCACGACTTGTTAATCAAGACCGAGTGTCACGCTAGTAAAGCTCGGGAAGGTTCAAGATTTTAGTCTCGTAGCTCAACGGCAGAGCGCCAGCCTTATAAACTGGATAAGCCCTAGATTGGGGCGCGATAAGAGTTCGAATCTCTTCGAGACTACCAAGTAAGGTGGAAATCCGGGTTCGAGTCCCGGTGCATGCTATCGGCGTGTATCGTCTAACGGATAGGACGCCATCTATGATTTTGCGCTGCTGATGGAACAGGCAGACATAGCGGACTTAAAACCCGCTGGACTAAACCCCGTCCCGGTTCAAATCCGGGGCAGCGCACCAAGACCGTGAGCACGGCGGGTACGTAGATACCTCGGGTGCTTGCTGACCGATAACGTCTACGCGCTAATGTCAGTAGAGGTTCGATTCCTCCACAGGTTATTAAGTTTTGCGCTTCAGGTGTTACGATAGCACAGCGGGCTCTTAACCCGTCGGGACCGTGTTTAATTCACGGGAGGCGCACCAAGTTTCGGGACATAGGTGTTAGTGGCAACATAGCTCCCTTTTAAGGAGTCGGTTGACGGTTCGAGCCCGTCATGTCCCACCAAGTTTTGGAGAAGCGGCGAAGTTGGAGAGTCGCATTGGTCTGTAAAACCAACCGTCCTTGAGACGTAGAGTGTTCGATTCACTCCTTCTCCACCAGTTTATGTCAAAGCTACGCGTACTTCGATGCAGTAAATGTGGGCAAGAGATAACAGCCAAGATAAATCCGGCTGATGCTCTTTGGTTTCATATGAAGAAGTGTAGCGGTAAAGTTTATAGTCGGCTCGTTCAAAGGTAGGACCCGCGTCCGATTAACGTGAGATCAGTGTTCGAGTCACTGGCCGACTACCAATTTTATGTGGGCGTAAGCTAACGGGAAACTGTCTCGCTTGCACCGAGAATTTGAGGGTTCGATTCCCTTCGCCTACACCAATTTTACGATGTGTGAGATAGTATACAACGAACTATCTGACACATCGGACGACGCGGAGCAACATGCAATCCGCGCCGGACATTATGGAGCACGGCAAGACCTACAGAAGGTAGAACCTTCCGGGATACCGTGGCACACCGACTCCACCATACGCTGCTGGCAGATCGGCAGATGCACCCGGTTTACACCCGGAAGAGCGAGGTTCAACTCCTCGGCGGCGTACCAGTTTAATGATCGTCTTGCTGTAGACCGGAAATAAGCAGCCGTTGAGGGATCGTAACCCTAAAAGTTTATGGTCCTATAACTCAGATGGAAAGAGTGCGAGCCTGCGAAGCTCGATGCTGTGGTTCGAGTCCACATAGGATCACCAGATATGAAGAGTAAAATATATTGGTCATGGAGACCTTGGATTTATTGGTTGGTCCCGTTACCTATTATGCTTTGGTATTCTAAGAAGTACATGGACACTCATGTTTGGTACCAAGATGAAACACATCAGTTGGAGTTGATTCGTAGGTTTCCTCGCTGATGATTAGTTTGACCCTGTAGCTCAGCGCACAGAGCGCCACGCTTCGAACGTGGGCGTCGGGAGTTGGAATCTCTCCAGGGTCTCCATTTTTGTTTAGAAGTTAAAACTAGGAGACTAGAATGCACCCATGTAACGGATGTGGTGTACTCACAGACAATCCTAAATATTGTTCTAAGACGTGTGCCAATTCTGCGAACAACAATATCAATCGTTTTCCTAAGAGGAAACCAGAAGGGTCTTGTAAGATTTGCGGTAAGGCAATTCGGACAGTATTAAGTTATTGTAGTGATGAGTGCAGAAATATAAAGAAAGAACAGTCCGCTAACCGTAAGAGAAAAGCGGTAAGTAAAAGAGTCATGGACTGGCGTAGAGATATAAAGCAGAGAGCTGTTGAATATCTCGGCAGGAAGTGCATGAAGTGCGGGTACTGTAAGTGTGTAAGAGCACTACAATTTCATCATAGAGAACCTGGAGAAAAAGAATTTGCTATATCGCGCCCAGAAACTGTAGCCTGGGAAAAAGTAAAATTAGAATTAGAATTAGATAAGTGTGATTTACTCTGCGCTAACTGCCACGCAGAGGAAGAAGATAGACTTTATTGGGGTGTGGCTCAATCCGGTACAGCATCTGGCCGTTACCCAGACAGTGCGTAAGCACATTGCAGGTTCGAATCCTGCTGCCCCAGCCTTTGTAAGCACGATTGGTCTAGCGCCTATGACGCCGAGCTTGTACCTCGGAAGCCGAGGTTGGATTCCTCGATTGTGCTCCAGTTTTGCAGCGTTGGTCTAGTGGTATGATCGCGGTTTCGTAAACCGCTGGCCTGAGTCCGATTCTCAGACGCTGCTCCAGTTTCGCACTATTAGGATATTGTTAGTCCACCGCTTTGGTAAAGCGGAAGAAAAGGTTAGATTCCTTTATGGTGCTCCACGGAGATAGGGTCAGTTGGTAACGACGTACCCCTGTCACGGGTAAAGTCCGGGTCCGATCCCCGGTATCTCCGCCATCGCGTTGTCGGTTAGTGGCAAGCCACACGGTTCTCATCCGTGTAACCGGGGTCCGATTCCCCGCAGCGCGACCAAGTTTTGGGGATGTGGTCTAGCGATAATGATACTGGCCCTTCAAGCCAAGTGACGAGAGTTTGAATCTCTCCATCCCTACCAAGTTTTGCGCGATTGGTGGAACGGCAGACACGATAGTCTTAGAAACTATTGGGGAAACTCGTGGGGGTTCAAATCCCTCATCGCGCACCAAATTTCTGTGCAGAGGAGAATGGGATTCAGGCAAGCCTCATAAACTTGCTTACGTAGGTTCGACTCCTACCCCTGCAACCAATTTTACGCTGTGTAGCTTAACCGGAAAAGCACCGCTCTCATAAGGCGGGTATAGCTGGTTCGAATCCAGCCACAGCGACCATGCGGCTGTAGTATAGTGGTAGTACGGAACCTTGCCAAGGTTCAGGTACGGGTTCGATTTCCCGTCAGCCGCTCCAAGTTTTGCGACTGTGGTATATAGGTTGTGCCCTGGACTTCCAATCCAGAGAAACGTGTCCGAGTCACGTCAGTCGCTCCAAGTTCCTGCTAGCCTTGAAAACTAGCACCGATGATCGCCTAACGTAGCAGATCACGCGAGCCCAAAGGACTGTGACACGGCCAGTCACGCGCCTGCGATCTGAGAAAGTGACATCGGAAAGGTTTATAGGGGAGTCGTCCAACGGCTAGGACTCTGGTCTCCAAAACCAGTTATGGGAGTTCGAATCTCTCTTCCCCTGCCAATTTATGGGCTGTTAGTATAGTGCAAAATGCGCCCCGCTTCTAACGGGGAGACAACGGTTGGATTCCGTTACGGCCTTCCAGTTTCGACCTGTTCCCCGAAAGGATCGGGGCTTTGTTTCCTAAACAAATGTTTGCTGGTTCGAGTCCAGTCAGGTCGTCCAGTTTTAGTTTGGTGACCTAAACTGTCGCGGGAAACCGAGGAAGTTCAGGGCACATCTCAACACTACACCGTGGAAGTTGCGGGCCGGGTAACCGGACTAGTAAGGCTTCGTACCCATATAGCGGTCGATTAGAAACTTAACAACCGTCATATAGGTCATTCGAGCGAAGTGACTCTCTGTAGGTGCAATTCCAAATAGGACCAGAGCGCTTGTTGAGCGTGACGAAGGTCGGGTTGGAAGCGAAGACGAATGACAGTTCAAGCGTGAAAGCGCTGGACAGAACCCTGGCTATTGGTCACCAGTTGAATACGGAGAAGTGGCGAAATGGTAGACGCACGAGTTTGCTAAACTCGCATCCGAAAGGATGTGGGGGTTCAAGTCCCTCCTTCTCCGCCAAACATTAGAACCGTCGAAAGACCGGGGAACCTTAAACAGGTACACGCTTCAGCGGACCTTGCAGCGGAAACGCGACATGGAGTCTTAGCAAGGGGTTCTCCGCCAAATTTTTAACTAGCATTGCCGGAGGCTAGATGGCAAGTGAAAGCGCATACGCAGGCTATTCGGTACAGTACGCAAACGGTAATGAAGTACTCTGGACTAATATCGGTGGTCTCGTAGGATCGCCCCCAGGCGATTACGCTCAGAACAAAGAGTTCAGTGGCGGTAGTCAGAACACAGGGGTAGCAGTCTTCGGTCAGCGATACGGATTTACATTAGCTGAGCAGCAGAGTGTAACAGGTCTTGAAGGTGGATTCTGGGCGTACTATGCTTCGCCAGGTGGCGGAAGCGGTCAGTTGTATGTTGCCATGTCTTTGAACGGCAACCCAATCGGAACCGGAAAACATGTTACTTTAACTAACGAGCCACAGTTTTATACTCTTGGTAGTTCGACTGATCTATGGGGAATTAACCCATTGTCTTTGTGGAGCACGGTTCAGTCTTCTCTATTCGGACTAGGAGTTAGCGCAACTTGTTCCGCACCAGTCAACGGGACTGAAGTAGATATCCATGTTGCTTGGTTGCCGATTACAGTGTTTCATACTTAATTTTTACGGATGATTGGGCTCCATGGGGGGCAGCAGTCTTGAAAACTGTCCTCACCGAAAGGTGAAGAGGGTTCGATTCCTTCATCATCCGCCATTTATGCCCTAGCTTCGGAGCAATCCTGGCGGGGCACCAATCGTGGGACTTAGCTTCACGGCGGTTCCGCGACCAACCAGCAAATGCCGAAGCGGTCGAGGCGACAAGCTGCAACCTTGTTCTTAGTCAGTTCGAGTCTGACTTGCTGGTCCAGTTTATGCGAACACGCACTAGGGTGTAATCCGGAAGGCCAACCGGATGACGGTTCGAATCCGTAAGTAGTTCGCTCCATTTTATTGCCTTGTCGTCTAATTTGGTAGGACGCGGGACTTTGAATCCCGCTATACACGTTCGAGTCGTGTCGAGGCAACCAGTTCGATCTGTGAAATCGTTGGTCAGGTAATTAGGGAACAACAGCAGGGTAGTACTGCCCTAGTGATAACGACCCCTTCGCCCTAGCGGGAACGAAATGGCTACCCTCCAAAATTTATTGCGAGATCATCTAATTGGTAGGATAGCGGTCTCTGAAGCCGCGCATCTAGGTTCGAGTCCTAGTCTCGCAGCCATTTTTACAAGCCGAGCAGAGGCTCGCTCCAATAAGCGAACGGCATGCATTCGCATAAGTGCTCCGCCAAGTATTGCGAATGAGTTGGTAGTCTATGAAGAAGTTGCTAGCAGTGATTTCTTTAGCCGTTCTACTCGCCCTAGGCTCAGGCTTAGCGATTAGTGGAGCACCACGGCACCCGTTCGAGATTGATGCTCGGGCAGCAACCGGAGCCATATTCGTAGGCGCTGAGCGCAGGTTCAATTGCAGCGGCACAGAAATCGGCCACACTTCGACAGGTGACGGTGTTTTCTTGACAGCACGCCATTGCGTAGCAGACCCGGACACGAATGTCGTCAATCAGAGCATGAAGGTCAGCTTCTCAGATAACGAGGGCGGACCGTTCTATGACGCGATGCCTATTGCGATTAGTTTGACAGACGATGTAGCTTTGATGCTAATCAGGAACGGCGCTGGCGTCCCGGAAGTTCGAATCAAAGACGAACGCGGATTAAAGTCCGGCGACCCGATATTTGATGTTTCGTTCCCGTACGGCACAGGCAAGCAGGTATTCTACGGTCGATTCATGTCTTCCGCATTCCTAGCCATGCCGCTAGAGATAATTGAGCAGTATCCGTTTTGGATTCACACAATGCCCATGGACGTGACTATCGCGCCTGGGTCTAGTGGAAGCGGAATCTACAGCGCTAAGGAACGTGCGCTAATCGGTATTGCAGTCGGTGATTTCCATTCCGGTACTTACGATATAGTGACTCCGGCGGACCGTGTTCTAGATTTCTTGAATGACTTACAGGATAATACAGTCGATAAGTTCATCGCGGCTAATCCAGAGAAAGCAGAAACAATTTCGTTCTTTTAGTTTTATCGGGGAGAAGTGTTATGGCAGCACATACGCTTTGGGAGCGTAGGGTCTGAGTCCGATTCTCAGTTCCCCGACCAATTTTACGGGAAGTAGAGGAGTTTGGCTTATCTCGTTCGCTTCGGAAGCGAAAGCACGTGGGTCCGAATCCCACCTTCCCGACCAAAACATAAGCATCAAAGAAGCCGCCTAGATTGGGCGGCTTTTGTATTTCAGGAGCATCATGTCTATTCAGTCTCAGTTGTTGACCGCCGCTAATTATGTCATTCTAGCAGGCGCTGGTATTACTAACTCAGGCTCTAGCATCATCACAGGTGGCAATGTCGGGTCGTCACCAACCGCGACATATACTTTGGACGGGATGATCTTTATTCCTCCTGCCGCAGTTGATACCCCAAACGCCGCGCAAGCTATTGCAGACGGCCTCACTGCTTATAACGCTTTCTCCGCACTTTCCTTCACATCTTTGTCTGCGTCTTCAGCCAACCTATCTACTCTAGGAAATGGCGGGACGGCTAGCACATACCTACCCGGCAATTACTCCGCTGGATCATCAATGGACATCCCGACATCTATTACCCTAGATGCGCAGGGAAACCCTAATGCTGTTTTTATTTTTAAGGCAGGCTCTACACTTACTTTAGAGAGTGGTGCGTCTGTATTGCTTGTGAATGGCGCTAAGGCTGCAAACGTGGTTTGGCTAGTAGGAAGTTCCTTCACTTCAATCTTTGCTGGTACTTCTAACATGGTTGGTAATATTCTTGCCAACACTAGCATCACATTGGGAGGCGGCACCCTGAAGGGCCGTGCTCTCGCAGGATTGGTCACGTCTAGCGGCGCGGTTACTATCGCGACAGCTACAAACATCACAGCCCCTGCTTCCGCAGCCACCCCAACAACTGCTGGCGGAGTGGCTCAGGCGCTAATTGCGTCTCAGCCCGGCTTAAGCGTACCATCTGCGTATCCTCAAGTTACCCCTAACGGTGTTGGCCCACAGAACCTAGACCTGCTTCAGATTGTAGGAGAGGGCGGAGACATCCTGGTTTCGGTTGACAATATCGGAACAGTTCACAATGTCTCAACCAGTTCTTTGTTTACATCTCCGCTAACTTCTGTCGCGGTAGACGACTTCGCGCTAACCTCTGTTGCTATTTCGTCATTCACAATCACATCTGTTGTCGGTTCAACAGGTGTCTACACCGGAACATTTACTGGTGGTGCTTCTAACGCATTTGCTGGTAAGCAGGTTGTAATCGCTGGTTTCGTGAACGGTGGAAATAACGGCACATTCACTATTACTGCATCAACTGCGACAACCATCACGGTTACCCCGAACACTCAGGTTGACGAAACTCACGCTGCGACTGCCGAGATAGCCGGGGTATCACTTACCACCTACACCGGAACGATCACAGGCGGTGCTTCTAACGCATTTGTAGGTTTTACTGCGACAGTAGCCGGATTTACAACATCCGGCAACAACGTAAGCTTTGTTATCACGGCGTCAACAGCAACAACCTTGGTTGGTACCTTCATAGTGGGCCAAGCGGCTGAAACGCATGCGGCAACTGTTCGTATCTCCGGAGTCAACAAGGCCACATATACCGGAACCATAACGAACGGTGCGTCCAACGGTCTTGCTGGTCGTTTCATAACAGTTACTGGTTTCACTAGCAGCGGCAACAATGTATCGAGTGTTCTTGTAATCTCAAGCACGGCCACAACCATAGTTGTAGCCGAGACCACGCAGACAGCAGAAACTCATGCTGCTACCGCCACCATTGCTGCGTCCTTCACTCCGTCGAATGGGGTCAGACTAGGCCAGTATTTCACACGCCTAACCAGCGGGGCAACAATTGCTCAGTTGTTCGCTGATGCATTCACAAACCCGTCATTGCTAGACATCGTTCACGTAGTCGTTCCTAACAGCGGCAATGTAGTTTATATTCTGGATCACAACGGAGTCGCAAGTGGCTCATAAGAGGTTTAGATGTGGACGCGAAACTGCCCGCAGTGTAAACGTCTGCTACAAAAGAAAAACCCGTTGGATATTGTAAGGTGTGTCTGCGGATGGATTTGGAGATGATACTGTGGATTTAACTTTAGACGAACGAATCTCAAGACTTGAAACAGCAGTAAATGACCTGCACAGACACAGAGACTCTCGAAGAGGTCTTGAAGGTCCACGAGGTCTACAAGGTGAGCCGGGGGTTTCTAACATTCCTGGACCGCAAGGTCTTCGCGGTGAACGCGGCGAGAAGGGCGAAACCGGAGCGACCGGCTCAGACAGCACAGTGCCAGGGCCAAAAGGTGACACAGGACCAGCAGGTCGCGACGGTCGCGACGGAGTAGACGGAAAAGACGGTCGCGATGGCGATCAAGGTCCGCAGGGAGAACAAGGATTACAAGGTCCGCAGGGAGAGCCAGGAGTTTCCGATATTCCAGGACCTCAAGGACCAGTTGGCGCTCAAGGACCTCAAGGCGAAGCAGGACCGCAGGGTCCTCAAGGGTTACAAGGCCCTACAGGATTGAGCATACAAGGTCCGCAGGGCGAGCAAGGACTGCGCGGAGAAGCAGGACCGCAGGGTCCTCAAGGTGAGTCGGGGTCACAAGGACCGATAGGTCCTCAGGGTCCAGAAGGCGAACAGGGAATCCCAGGTCCAGGACTTTCAAAAGAACAAGTAATCGCTTTGATACTAGATATGAAGCGTCGAGGAACTATCTAAATGGGAATCGCACTTCGTGAACAAATTCACCAAGCGGCAATCTCTTTCACTACTACTGGAGATAACACGGTTATCGCAGGTGTAGCAGGAAAGGTTATCACGATTGTCTCTATGGTATTAGTTTCAACAGGTACCACAAATATAACAGTCAAGGACGGTACTGGCGGGACCGCGCTAAGTGGCGCTATGCCGCTAGCAGCCGGAGTTCCACTGGTATTGCCGCCCGATCCAACAGTGGACTGGTATCAATCAGCGGTAGCGGGAAACAACTTTGTGTTGAACCAATCTGGCGCTGTGCAGATTAGTGGAACTGTTTGGTACGTTCAGAACTAACAGTATAAGACGGAGTAAATTATGGGCATCAGCCAGATTAACGTATCATCACCGACAAACGAAATCATCTTCAACGATACTGCGATGGGCAATACCGCAGACGGAATCAAGTCAAGTTCCGCGTTGCTATATTCCGTAACTGTGGACAACAGCCTTAACGGTAGCGCAGTCTATGTCAAGTTATATAACTTGGCAAGCGGCTCAGTTGTTGTAGGCACGACCGCACCGGACGAAATTTTGTACATTCCTGGAAGCTCAGTCGTGACCAAGACATATTTCACGGCAGCAGCACCGGGAGTCACATTCGGCACCGCGTTGTCAGCTATTTGCGTCACCGCTGGCGGAACCGCTGGTAGCTCATCACCCGCATCGAACGTATCAGTTACTGTGAACTACAAGTAATAGGAGATTTTATGCCGTCAATGAAAGATAGCTCTAACCACGAAGCACTTGGTGGTATGCAAAAGAAGAAACCAGCAATGGGCAACTCTATGCCAGGTACAACATCTCACAAGGATGAAGCGCTAGGCGGGATGTCAAAGAAGAAGCCGCCAATGGCTCACAGCATGCCGGGAACAACATCCCACAAGGATGAGGCTCTAGGCGGAATGGCTAAGAAGAAGCCGTCCATGGTCGGCAATGCTGGAAACGAATCAGCGGGAGATGCTGAAGGCTATCTCTAAAGTATTCTCTGTGATCCATCACAGGAAAATCAACTGACTTTAAGAATCGGGTTGCTAGTCAGTCAACCGTTAAAGGTGAACTATGGTGCATAAGAGTAATTTTGTAGCTGCGATTATGGTCGAAGGTAAAGTCCTACGTGAGTCTAAGAACCAAGTAGAACTACCGTTCGGCTCTGAGTACTCGGTTCTGTTGAAGAACCTAGACACAGTTCGCATGCAGGCGCAAATTTCCATCGACGGGCAAGCTGCAACAGGCTGGCTGATTATTCCGGCTGGTCAAAGCATCGAAGTAGAAAGATTCGTAAAGAACCTGGACAAGGGAAATAGATTCAAGTTTATCGAGCGCACTGAAGCGGTCGAGGAACATCGCGGGGTTAAGGCGGAAGACGGACTCATTCGTGTTGAGTTCAAACGCGAGAAGATATATGAAAGTCCAAAGGTGGTTGTCCATCACGATTACTATCATTATTATCCTGGTGGTTGCTACGGTTGGCCTCATTACTATCCCCGTACGCGCTATTGTACGAGCAATTCGCTCAGTGGTACAGTAATAACACGCGGTCTTAGTGCTCCGGTTACGAACACCAGCGCTAGCGGTGCTGTCAACTGTTCTTATAGCAACAGCACGACGGACATGTATAAGTACTCGCAGCAGTCCAATGTTCAGTTGGACTGTGCTGTGAACAACGCCGGAATCACAGTCCCAGGCTCGATCAGCAATCAGAAATTCACAGAAGTTTCAGGATTCGACACAGAACCAGCGGAAGCGCTAGTTCTTCATCTTATCGGCAAGACCAACGGAGCACCTGTCAAGGTCGCCAAGACCGTCAAGACTGTGCTTGAGTGCGAGACTTGCGGTAAGACAAGCAAATCATCAGCTAAGTTCTGTAACGAATGCGGGACTAGCTTAGAAAGAGTTTAGGGTTGCGCTTAACGCAGTCCTATTAAAGCGGATGCTTGGTGTAAGTACCAATAAAGGTAGCATCGGCAGACCGTACATAAAGGGAGAAACACATGGCAACAGTAGAACAGTATTTGGTAAGCGCAGCGTTTCCGAGCGTCGTAGGCGGAACGGGCACAACCATTAAGTATTTCAATAGCAACCCACCGCAGAGCCTTTGGAACACAGGCGTAAGCGGAGTTAACACTCCGATTTCTAGCGCACAGCTAGGAGCAACCCCGTCGTCAACAAGCGCATTGGGTCAGTTGTCTTTTGACTCAGTTGCATTTAAGTTGCAGGGTGGTCGTTTCTACATGTACGCATCCGGATCAGCGACTGCAACAGGCACGCCAACTATTACAGCAACTGTTCAGATCAACACCGGAACAATTGCCTCTCCGAGCTATGCCACCTTCTTGGGCGGTACAGCATCGAGTGCAGTTGTAACCACTGTACCATTGGGTTGGTCTATGTCTGGCGATCTATACTTTGATCCGACTTCTGGAACATTGAGTGGATTCCAGGAATGGACTTATGCTCAGGGTGCAGGTGGCGGATCAAGTTCATCCCAGGTTCCGGTAGCTATAACTCCGGTAACTGGTTTGGTGGGCGGAGGATTGTACGCAACTGAGTTCGGCTTTGTTGTAGGTATTACCTTCAGCACATCGAACGCAGCCAACACCGCGAGCTTGACTGAGTTCAAGATCGTTCAAGAATAAGCATTTCCTGGATTGTGACGGGCTGGACACATTAGATTCCAGCCCTCCTCCAGAAAACCGTGTGAAAGCCACAGCAGTCGAAGTGAAAGCCTCCGACACATTTTGATAAGGCTCATATGAACGGGGACACCCAGGCAGTAATGCAGTCGATTAGCGATGCACGAGCAGAGATGCTGAAAGCAATTGGTGATTTACATCAAGAGTTTTCTGGCTTCAAGGGTAGTATGGAGGCTCGCGTAAGCGCTGTAGAAGAAGAGCAGGACAAGACCGAAACACGCCAGTGGATTCACTCTCTTGTCGTGACTGCGGGTGCGTTTGTTCATCACGATTTGGGCCAATGGTTGCATTGGAAGTTTTGAGGGGTAGTTATGCCAGCAGTCAGTAAGAAGCAGCAAATTGCCATGGCAATAGCCGAGCACGAACCGGAGAAACTGCACGCAGAGAATAAGGGTTTGCTTGAGATGTCGCATAAGCAGTTGCATGATTTCGCGTCAACTCCGCGCAAAGGTCTTCCGACATACGCTCACGCCAGAAAAGCTAGAAAGGAATCCTAATGGCAACTGAACAAGATAAGGCAGCGCTGACTTTAGAGCGGGGCAAGCAGGCGGCTGGTCTAGGTCATGAAGAAGCCAAGTCGTATATTGCTGGCTCAGCCAATGTGGACAAGGATTACGAAGGCACAGCTAACGAAACCGCACGCATGGAAAATCGCCAGAAGTCAGAACAGGTTACGAGCGACTACGGGTTAGCCCGAGACGCCAGGAAGTAATATGCCAAATGATTTTGCAGGACTAAATGTCAAGCCGGGTGAGAGCACCGATATTGTCAAGACCGTAGATCACACCCCTGCGCCTGACAAACCAATGCCGCCCAAGCCTCCAGCAGGATGGGACAAGATTTCATATCACATGGCTCGGGCTATGCGTAAGGATAAGTAAATGGCGGAGACCAAGAGTTGGCTAAAGAAGATAGCGGCGCTTAAGAGGCTCCTACGCGAAGTAGGACCGATGTGGCCTAATAGCACAAAGCTTTCCGGATACGCAGAGAGCGGACCGTATCATTGTGAAGACTGCACATTCTTGAAGAAGAACCCGGACGGAACCAAGTTTAAGGACGCTAACGGCAAAGGCCGCTGTAATCAACCTGTTGTCATAAGCGACCCGGAAGTTAAGCACGATTATATAGGATTATGCATTGAAAACATCGAGCGTGGATGCTGTGAGTTTGTCGATCCACCTGAGGAAAACGAAAATGGCTAAGAAGCACCACAAGTTCACACATACAACGATAGAGCACCATGATGACGGCAGTCACACAACGACTCACCATCATGAAGATGGCAAGTCGCACAAGAAGTATGCATCAGCGGATCATGATACCATGCTCGACGGCATGATGGACCACACTTCTGCTCCGAACCCAGGAGAGGCAGAAGCGGAACCGCAAGCAGCACCAGCGGGAGCGTCAGCACCGCCAGCACCACTTCCTGCAATGGGGGCATAAAATGGCGAAGCATAATGTAAGTTTGTACCGTGCTATGCATCATCTCCGAAAAGGAGGCCTTCATAAGGCTCTTGGAGTACCGGAGGGCGAGACAATTCCACAGGAAAAGCTAGCCGTTCACGAGAACGATAGCGAGCACATGAAGCACATGAAGAACTTTGCTAAGACAATGGGCAAGTTCAAGCACTAAATGGAATTAGAGAGGTCGGATGTCAGGACCGTTAGATAGCGCGAAAATTCCTACAGCGTCAGTAGTAGGCGGAACTTATAATGTTGTAGCTCCTGCGCCAGTAGACGGTCAGTCTCTATCACTTCAACAAGATGCTAACGGAAATCTTCTAGTTAATGTTGCAGTAGGCGGCGGATCAAGCGGCACAGTTAAGATTGAGGACACTACAGGCGCTTCATTACTTTCTAACGGCTCCGGCGCTTTGAATGTTGCTGTTGTGTCTGGCGGCGGGTCAAACGCATCTGTCGGAACTATCGGCGCAGCGGCTCCAACTTCAGCCACTGAAATCGGTGTAGTTGATGGTAGCGGAAATCTTCAGCACATAACGACTAATAGTACTACGTTTACTAGCAAGTTTGCAGCCGATGTAAATCTACTAGGAACTCTAGGCACAGCGTTTACTACTGCTGGATTTGTTGATGTAAAAGGTGCAGACGGAAACGTATTTATTCGTCAGGCAACTGCTGCAAACCTGAATGCAACTGTAGTAGGAACAGGGACATTTGCGGTACAAGAGGCGACTCTTGACGCGGCATTGATTGCCCAAGAAGCCACAACTTCTGGTGTTAAAGGCTTAACAGCATTCGGCGCGGTAACAACGGCTGCCCCAACATATACGACAGGTAAAAGTGATTCGTTGTCACTTACGACTGCGGGAGCATTGCGAGTTGATGGAAGTGGTGTAACTCAACCAGTAAGTTTAACTTCCACAACAATTACTGGGACTGTTGCGGTAACTCAGAGCACTTCTCCATGGGTTAATAACTTAACTCAAGTGGCTGGAACATCACTCGGCGCAACAGCAGTAACAAACTTTGGTTCCGCTCCTGCTGCGGCTGCTGTTCCAGGTGTTAATGCTTCGCTATTTGCGGGCGTAACTGGCATCACTGCTACAGGTACTTCGCTTAACGCGAATATCACCAACACTGCTGGTCCTTTTACAGTTGCTCAAGCAACAGCAGCAAACTTGAACGCAACATTAGTCGGAACTAAGACTAACAATAGCGCGGCCCCCTCAGCAAATACGAATGTGGGTGCATTGGGTGCCATCGCTAATGCATCAGGACCATTGTGGACAGAAGGTAATCAGGTTTTAGAATCGGTAGACCTTAACGGCGGTCTACGAACTATGGGTTCTAATATTCCTCAAGTCACAGCCGCGTGGACAAGTGCTACGGCATTAAATACGGTATTGCAACAAACTTGTATAGGATACGGGACCGTATTACTAACTCTTAACCAAGGATCAACGATTACTGGCGGTACGGTTGCATTTGAAGTTTCAGATACAGTTGCAGGAACAAATTGGTATTCTATATCTGGACTTTCTCAATTTTCTTTAGCATCAGCAACAGGAGTCGCTAGTACTTATACATTCGTAGCAAACACTAATGCGTCTTTTCAGTTTAGTGTGGCTGGATGGGCAGCTTTTCGGGTTCGCTTATCCTTGGCGCTGTCTGGTACTGCGACTGTAAATGTTGGAATACAGGCAGTAGCGCAGTCTCCCGCTCTTTCACAAGTAAATGTGAATAACACCACCGCGCCAGTTAACGTCAGAGGTACTGTTAACGGGGCCTCAGTTGCAGACGATTTGGCCCAAGTGAATTTCTTTCAATCGTCGGGTTCAACATCTAATCCTTTATATACGGCAAACTCTATATATGGAGGAGCTTTTAGCGGCGCAGCCAATGCTGCTTTACAGGGTTGGAGCAAGATGCGTACCCCGACAGTATTTAGAACTGTCTCGGCTACCGCATCGGGTAATACAGCAATCTGGACTCCAGGTTCTGGAAATAAATTTAGATTACTAAAATTGTTTATTCAGGTCACCGATAACGCTTCGTTGGCTTCGGGCGGAGTTTTAACAGTTGATATTCAAGATTCAAGCACGACTACAAACATAACTTTCAGTGTTTTCGTTCCAACCACTGCGGTTACCACAACAATAGGTGACGGAGCAGAAATTCAGTTGGACTTGGGCCAGTTTGGAATTTTGTCTGCTGCGGCTAATAACGTATTGAATGTTAACTTGTCTTCAGCGTTAGCGACAGGTGTGTGCCGTATTATAGCTATGGGCACAGAGGAATAATCATGAATCTTGACGCAAATGGAAATGTCATGGTTACTCCTGGAGCATCTCCAGCAACCCAACCTGTTTCCGGCACTATTTCTGTTAACGCGATCCCAGCGGGGGCCAATACAATCGGTAAAGTGGATATATTGGGAAATGCAGGGGCGTCTCTCGACGCTGCGGTCGGAACATTGCCTACTAATAATCTAGCCCATATTGCAGTACCTACAAGCGGAGCAGGCGGAGCACTGTCCTGCAAATTGCTTTCCGCGCAAGCCACTGCGGTTAATATAAAAGCATCGGCTGGAAATTTATATGGGTTTGCTATCGTAAGCGCTACAGCCACGGCAGGATTTATTGAGTTCTTTAATACAGCGACCACGGCAACAAGCGGTGCAGTTTTAGCCGTTCCTATAGCAGCATCAGGAACTGTGATTCTGAGCCCATCGCAAATAGCGTTGTTGAACTTCACGACAGGTATTGCCATAAACGTGGCAACTCCGCTTAACGGTACGACAACCCAAATTACATGGACTGGTTCGGTTTGGTACCTATAAGAGGATTAAATGGCGCATACATATGTGGTTTTAAGTGCTGTCCACGTTGGCGATATTATGACTATAACAGGAACGGTAGACGGATTTCCTGTCACTATTAATCCATGGTTTAGCGCAATCGCAGGTTTGCCAAATACGACAGCTATCCAAAATTTTATAGCACCACTAATGCTGAACGCGGCTATCGCGGCGGGAGAGATTCCTTCTCCTACGGGAACCGCAGTTGCATCAGTTACGGCAGCAGGAACATTTACGCAATAGGGATATATGAAACAGTTCATCAAAGGTGCATTTTCAGATAACGGAACGCCTAGCTCGTCACGCATTGTTTCTGCGGTCTGCGCATTGGCTAGTATAGTCTGGATATCGCACGTGGTATATCACACTCATGCCCTGCCGGACGCTGTAGCGACTGCCGGGGTAACTGCATTTAGCACGTCCCACTATGTAGCAAACAAGGTGGGTTCGGCTGTAGAAGCATTTTCAAAGAAGTAATAGGAGACCAATGTCACATTCCGTAACTCTTAATTGGGTAGCATCTACTGACACAGTTGCAGGATACAACGTATACCGTGGAACAAATCCCCCAGGAAACGAAGGGGCAACCCCGATCAATCCGTCGCTAATCACTGGAACAACATTTGTTGACCCTAACGTGACAGGCGGAGAGAAACTGGACTACGTGGTGACGGCGGTATCCGCACAAGGCGTCGAATCCGTTCACTCGAACGAAGTCGCTGTAACGGTGCCTATTCAACCTCCCACCAACTTGGTGGCAGTGGTTTCTTAAAGTCATCGAATTCTGGAAATGGTAAACAATGTCCGAGGAACTTCTTAAGAAAGTCATCGGCAAGCTGATGCAGCAAGTCGAGGAAGAGAGACGCCTTAGAATTGAGGCTATCCAAGCTCTAGTCAAACTTTCTGTTCTAGAGCCGTTTTCAGTTAAGGTTCCTAGCAGCGAGGAGATCGAAAGAAGGATACAAGAACTATCATGATATTCTTTGGGTAGCTCCCGAAGAGCAGACTTGAGGGCGTGCCTAAACCACGCCACTAGTCGATTCTGTTTAGGGGAAAAATAAATGTCAAGACCAAAAGGAATACCGTGTTCGCCAGAACACAAGACCGCAATTAGCGAAGCTCTTAAGGGAGTAGCAAAGAACCCCACGGGAATCTTAATTATTCGCTCAATCACTTATCGAAAAGCTGATCTAAAGAGATATCACGGTAAGACTATCGAGCAGTATCAACAGGACTTAGATTCTCAAGGCGGAGTATGCGCCATATGTGGAAATCCTCCGAAAGGCGGAGAGGTTCTGGTATACGATCACAATCATGAGTGCTGTGGAGGAAAGAAAAGTTGCTCTAATTGCTTGAGGAAACTATTGTGTCATAAGTGTAATAGGGCACTCGGTTTCTTTAACGATAGCGTTGTATTACTACAAAGAGCGATTGAGTATTTGAGAGCCCATGGCAGAAAACCAGAATGAGAGAGTCATCGCGTATGTCGGCAGGCACGGGACTACGGAACTCAACAAAGAAAACAAGTATCGTGGTCAGAGGGATGTTCCTTTGGACGATCAGGGTCGGCAGGACGCGCAAGACCAAGCTAAGTTCATGGCAGACAAGCCGATTGGACAAGCATGGACTAGCGACCTAAGCAGAGCTAAGGATACAGGCAAGGCAGTCCTAAAGGGACGCGGCGTCCGGCTCAACTCCACCGAAAAACTTAGACCTCTCGATTCCGGAAAATACACCGGACTGAGCAAAGACGACCACAAAGAAGATATGAAGTACTATCATGAGCACACCGATAAGCGTATCCCAGGTGGAGAGTCTATCGACGGTGTTAATGATCGTGTCCGTCCTCCCCTATTTAAGGGATTTCGAGCAGCGCTAAGATCAGGAAAGCCGAGCTACTTTTCAGTTCATTCATCGGTTATTCACAGCTTGGGCCATCTGCTTCACAACGACCACAAGCACGCATTGGTTGAACCGGGCGGAGTAGTAGCGGTTACGTTCGACGGCAACAAGTTTCAAGCGAAACCAGTTTTCAAGCCGAAGAAAGAATCGGAAGACACAGCCTACGCGTCGTAGGAAATAGTTTGACAATACCGAGGCAAAATATATGGGCCTATCAGGACAAGAAAAGAAGGATTGGGAGTTTGTAAGTTACCGTGCGAAGAAGCAAGCCCCATTTTGGTCTAAACTAGTCAAGGGCGAGATCGAAGGTCTCGACTTGTCTAAGGTGGACAAGGAAATCCTAGAGTGTTGTCTTGAAGGCAAGTATTTTCGTGGCGAAGGTCACGTGAGTCCGGCAGACGGAAACAATAGCAGCAAGACTCCGATGGAGGAGTTGTGGTACTTGTATATCGGCGTCCAGTATCTTTCCGAAGAAGATCAGCTACGCGGAAAGGAAAAACCAAAGAAAGCCAAGAAAGGTCGTGAAGACCTGGCGATAGAGCCAATCAAAGCACGACGTGTTTGCTTCACTTCTGTGTTCGATAAGAATGGAATCCCAGTACCGAACGGATTTACGTACGGTGCCCACTTCCATGACGACGGCTATCTGGACTTTCCGGATTGGCTTTACGCACGCGATCAGGCTCGTAAAGACTTGCTGTGGCTGAACCAAGAAGTCCTAGGTAACAGCCTAGTGATCGAACGGGTCCATCAGACTGTCTGCGATCAGTTCGTCTCAAAGAACTATGACGGAGTTTATCGACCTGGATATCTCATCCACGAGCTAACTTCCGCAATTCAGCGACAAAACCGCGTTCCGCAGAGATGGAATCCGGAAACCAAGAACTATATTCCGAAATCGCAAACCGATGTCGAAGACCCGTGCAATTACGACCGGATTTCTTTGACTCAGGACGCCCGCGATTTCTTTAAGTCAACCATTGGACGTGCTGATGCTATTCAGCACATGCTTGCATGCCCTGACATTACCATGATTATTCTTTGCGCGGATAACAACCTTGCAGAGATATTCGTGAACGAGATCAAGAAGAAATTCTTTCTTGCGGCGGGCGCAACGCCGAGTCCACTTCATCTATTATTCCCAGAATACGTATTGCGTGGAGTCAAGGGAACGTCTAATGAACCGCTAGAGTGTCCCGCCCGCAGAATCGAACGTCCTTACGCAACTCTTTGGGCGGACTCTATCGATTCCACGTTGTCCGGATTGCACTGTGATGTGTTGAAGTTTGACGACGTGGTATCTAATACCAACTGTCAAACTCCTATCACCAGAGAGAAGCTTAAGAATCACATAGATACTACTATGTCTGTGTGCGATACCTGGGGCTGGATCGATTTCATCGGCACCCGCTACTTCCCTGATGATTATTACGGGTATCTCGAAACATCAGCCAAAGACAAACCAGAAGAACTTAGCATTAAGCTGTTCAAGAGAGCAGCGTGGTATGTTAAGCCTGAATTTGCTAACCCAGGCAACCGAAAGGTTAAAGAACTTGAAGAACACATGGTCACTCTGACTTTTCCAGAGCACGCAAGCTGGAAGTTCCTTCAGGGCAAGCTAAGAAACGAGTACACGTTCCGTTGTCAGTATCTGAATGAGCCAGTTTGGGGCGACGACGGTGTAAACATCCCTCTAGAGTTATTGAAGAGTCGCCAGATGCTGCCAACAGAGGCAGCGGCGCTCAAGGGCGATGTCTACATTATGGGCGACATGGCGAAGGAAGCCAAGAAGAACTCCGATTGGTCAACCTTCATTGCCATGAAGATTTTCAGAAAGAGGAATCCCGACACCGGGATTCAAGACGGCGACGTGGCTACCGTAGTGTTGGACGTAGACTACGGAAAGTGGACGCAGACCGAGATAGCAACCCATTTGGCTAAAATGAACCAGAAATGGTTGCCGAGAAAGATTCAGATCGAGAATACAGGCGGTCTAGAGTCCTTCATCTCGCTAGCTATCCCGATGGCGTTCAAGCAGACAGGTTTGCCGTGCTATCACATCTATTGGGCACCAGTTGAGCAGGGGTACGACGCAAAACGTAACCGCATCAAAGGGCTCGAAGTGCTTCTTAAAGCCGATAGGCTGTTCTTCTCTATGGGTCCGTGGAATGACGAGACCTTTACGCAGTTGAGCCAGTACACCGGAGCTAAGAGCACTCGAACGAGGAAAGATGACATTCCGGATGCGATGTCGTTTATTAGTCGATATCTTCCTAGCAGTACTCCGAAGTCACCTGAACAACAGCAACAAGATTTAGCACAAGAAGATAGGGAAATAGGCGCTAAATTACTTCAGGCACAGCATGACATGATGTTCGGAAGAGACTACGATGTGTTTCAAAGAAGAACCGAACAAATAGAGCAACAACAGAAGCCGGAAACTCCAATCGATAATATCAAGAAGAAATATTGGGGACGGTAATAGGGAATCAAGATGACGGAAGCCTTAAACCAGCATGCAGCCGATACTATCGAGAGGATAGCGGTTGAGCCTGTGGGCACCATAACATCAGAGAACATGACCCAGGACGCCGAAACCGGGGCGTACATGTTCGATAACGAAGCAGCGTTAAAGCTTGTTATAGACGATGCTGCGGCTGCTGACACCTACGCCAACATTAACCAGTGGGCGTCTAACTGGACTGAAAGTTTGATTCTTTTGCAGAGCCCGCGTGACTCGTCAGCTTTTGACGGCGGAAACGTGGCTCAGGCTAATGTTCCGAAGTTTACTCTATCAAATCATTTGAGCGCAATCAGCCCTAAGGTCATAGAGGGTTTGTTTTACGAAGACCCACCATTCTTGCTTCGCCCGCGTCCGGGAACGAAGCCAGACGTGACCCGAGCCAAGACTGCTCTGTTCTCCGCACAGCTATGGGACATGAAGTTCAGAACCCAGATGCAGCGCGGCGTAGACCAGATGGCTCTACTAGGAACGACCATATTCAAGTGGGGTTACCTAGAGCGCGACGATAAGGTTAAGAGTGTTCGCCGCAAGGCTCAACAGCTTAATCTCGACTCGATAGCTCCAACACCCGCTATTGATACGCCCGATTCCGACGAGTACGAAGTATTCGTTGAAGCAGTTAAGATTTCTCGACCGTGGATCAGGTACTGCGATATCCGTACGGTTTTGGTTGACATGGGTTGTCGAGTTGGTGATATTCGCGAAGCTAAGTGGGTTATCTACCGAGACTACGCGACCTACGACGATCTAAACATTCTCCGTGGTGTTCCGGGGTACAGCATCCCGAGCGAAGCAGACTTGAAGTCATTCTTTTTGTCAGCCCCGACAGTCGGCGCAGACAATATCAGCATGACCATCCCGGAAGGCATGTGGGGGTATTTGCAGCAGGCTCTTCCGAGAAGCAGGAAGACCAGTGCCAACCCTCTAGACAACCCGATGGAAATCCTTGAGCGATGGGATAAGGATAGGGTTATCGTTGTTCTGACATTCAACGGCATAAACATTCTAATCAGGAATGAAGCTAACCCATACGGTAAGCTTCCATTCTTTAGCGCAAACTGGCGCGATCTTCCTGACAGCTTCTATGGCCAGGGTCTCGGTCAGTTAATCGGTCCTGAGCAAGTTGTAGAGCAGGGTATCACTAACCTGGCTCTCGATCTACTTGCATACGGGTTGCAGCCAACTGCTATTCGTAAGAAGGGATTCAATGTTCCTACGCAGATGACCCGCTGGAAGCAGGGCGGCATTATCGACGTGGACGACGACGTGGACAAGGCATTCAAGTTCTTGACGATGCCTCCGGTTCCCGGCGAAGCGTGGCAGTTTTTGCAGCAGGCAGCGTCTACCGCGCAGCAGACATCAGGCGCTAACGAACAAGTTATGATGGGCGCAGGCAGTCCGGGTGTTAAGACAACCGGAATGCGTTCCGCAACCGGAGCGTCATTAGTCGGACAGGCTAATGCGTCTCGATTGGACGGACCCACCAGCCGTTTAGTAGAGCAGGTTTTCGAACCGTGGCTCTACCAGATGGACGAGCTAAACAACCTGTTGCTCCCAACATCAGTTCTCCGCCGAGTTCTTGGCGAAGAGATGGGAACTAAGTATCTAGGGGATCATATCGAGTTTCGCACTGCGAAGTTCGAGTATGAAGTCCTAGCAGGCGCAAAGTTGGGCGCAAAGAAGGAAATGGCCCAGGCGCTACCAGTAATCATACAGTTGTTGAACAACCCGACGTTCCAGAAGAGTGTCAATGACGCGCACTGGATGTTTGACGCAGTGGCGATCTTCAAGGCATTTACTGACGCGGCAGGATGGAAGTTCAGTCAGGACTTCTTGAAGCCGATGACGCCGGAACAAGTACAAAGATACGAAGCTAACTCTCCTGCCGCAATGCAAGCGCAGCAGATCAAGGGTCAGCAGGCTATGCAACAGCAGAAGTTCCAGCAAGACCAGGTTTTGGAAGATCAGAAGACCTTGGGCAAGGCTGGCGCGGAAGCCCTACGTGCAGCTACAGAGCATAGTTTGAATATGGAAGAACAGGGACAGCCGAGCAATAATCCTGAGTCATTCGGCTCAGAGACCTCGCTATAAAAGGAATATAAATGCCAGTACCGCTACTAATGGAACCGGGTGATCTAACCCAGACCGAGAGAGTGTCTCTATCGGCTCTGAAACATCAACCTGGATATCCTGTTCTAGAAAAGCTGTTCATGGCGGCTTGCAAGAGAGCCACCGAAGAAGTTATAAGCTTGAATCCAACTGACGAGGGCTATGAGCGAAAGCTTAAAGCCCTCCAGTCACGGGCTCGCGAACGTAATGAATTCTCCCTTCTAATCCTACAGACTATTGAGTTACAAGAACGATTACTCACTGTCCAGCAGGAAGAGAAGGAGCTTAAGCCGGAACCTAATCGAATAGTAAAAGGATTAAATAATGACAACACCAAGCGTAACGCCTGAAACTCTCACGTTCGATCACATTAAATCGTGGGACGGACAGACAATGAAAGACCAGATGCGCCGTCCAGAGATGCGCGAAGCCATCTATAAGGTCATTGCAGCCAAGCCTATTGCAGAAGTCGAGGCAGCACAGGCAGAGATCGAGTCCAGGACTCCGGTAGCGGAGCCTGTAGTCGAGACCGTTGCAGAGCCCGTGGTCGAGACCCCGGTAGTCCCTGTAGCAGAAGTTGTTCCGGTAGAGCCCGTAATCTCGGTAGCACCGAAGAAAATTGTGGTTGACTATCAGGTGAAGGACGAAGACGGAAACCCGATTGGGCGTCCGACTCACCTCGAAGCAGCAACCGAAGAAGAGATGCGCGGCAAGATCATAGAAGCGCACGTTCAGGCGACCCGAGCATTTCACCGCTTGAAGAAGCAGAAGCTTACCTTCAAAGAACCAGTAGCACCAGCCGCTCCAAAGGCGACAGACGAAGAGCTATTGGCGTACATGAAGGACTTGAAGTCGGACGACCCTCAGAAGCAGCTAGAAGCTGTTCGAAAGGTTAACGAAGCTGACACCCGAAAGATTCAGGCAGAGGCAGACAAGAAAGTTGCCGAAGCCCAGGAATTGCACCGCCAGCAAATGGTAAGTCAGAAGTTCTTGGCGGATCACAAGCACGATTACAACAATTGCCAAGCCAATATCAAGATGATCGAGGCGTATTTCGTGGAGAACGAACTCGCCTGGACATCCGATAACCTTGAGCTAGCTTTTCATGCATTGGAATCTGAACTGGCTCCTGTTGAGAAGCCAGTCGTGCCTACACCCCCGGCTAATCCGGTTCCGGTAGTAGCACCAGTAGTACAACAGCCAGTAACACCTGTGAGCGTGCAGCCGCAGGTAGTTGCTCCGGCACCAGCAGCGTCTCCGGCAAATCCGGTAGTCGCCGCGCATAGGCCGGGAGTCAACGGTGGTATTGAACCTGGACAGAACTCAGGCGTTCGTCCAAGTGCAGCAGCCCCGAAAGGACTCACAGCGGAAGAAATTAAGTCATGGGACGGAGCGACGATGCGTCTGAAGATGCGTAATCCCGCAATCAGAGCACAAATAGAAGCTTTCGCCGCATCCCGTTCGCAGGCTAAGAAATAACCGCATCCCGCGCAAGCGGAGTTAACGCACACGAGGTTCAGCCATGGCTGGATCACCAACCCCATCAGCAGCAAACGTAGGAAATATATTGACCGCACAGAGCATCTTGTTCGATAAGGAACTTATCCCGAACCTAAAGGGAGAAACAGATGCATTCTTGGCGGCGGCAGAACGACGTGTCCAGCCGTTGAACGCTGGTATCAACCGTCAGTTCTTCCAGTACAACACCCTAACCGGGGACACAACCCAGGTTGGAGACGGTGTTGTAGGTTCACCTGAATTCATCGGGCAGATCAGTTCTCCTGCTCAGGTGGGTGAGTGGAACAATTACAGCAACTTCAGTTCCTTTGTTATTGCCAGCGCACTAGACGACGTAGTTGGAAACAGCGCAGTCGAGCTAGGCTACCAGGCAGGACAGAGCATCTCTGAGTTGTACAGCGCAGTAGCTGACGCAGCAGGCGCATCTTCTGTAGACACCCAGGTTAACCAAAGCAGCTTGCTATCATCTCCGTACACGCTCGATTTGGGCACAATCCGTGAGTTGAAGCAGCAGCTAGTTTCAAAGAACGTGCTTCCTTGCAAGGCCGGGAAGTTCATGGGCGCAGTTTCCCCGAACGTGCTAGGCGACATCTTCAACGCAACGACAGTGAACAACTCAATCGTTGACTTGTGGAAGCTTGGCAACATCGAGAAGTTCGACAAGATCGCTGGTGCAGACCAGAAGATGGACATCGAGCTTCCGGGTACGAACATAGTGCTACGTCAGACTCCGTTCGTTACCACAACCGCGAACTACCAGTCAACTAGTAAGATCGGCTATCGAACCTATGTGTTCGGTAACTACGCTTTGATCGGCGTATGGTTGGAAGTTCCGGGCGACGTGGACCTAGGTGAAGGCGACTGGCGCACGATTGACTGTAAGGTTGTGGACAATGCACCACCGTCCAGCTTCGACCCGACAGCAACAATCGGGGGCTGGTGCTCATATAAGTTTGACGTTAATGGACTTGATACATCCGTTAACAATGGACTCGCGATAGCGTAATCTATCGTTAGAAAATTCTCTCTGATTGACTCGAACGCTGAAATGCCAACGAGGGGCAAGCCGAAAGGTAGCCTGAACGACTAAGCGAGAGAACACCCGACAGGGTGATGCAATAGTCTGAGCTACACGGGAATAACAACCGTGTGAGGTTAGCAGAAATGACTAACCCCTCAAGAGATTGAGGTAACAAAACTGCCACCAAACAGTATCACTTCCTCCGGCACGCGGGGCCAATACGCAGAGAATGCGTTGGATCGACAGCGTTCCGGCCATTCAGTAAATAACTCTTGACAACGGACGGCCATCCGTGTTAGGATTAGGGTGGGAGATATGCCTCAAACATATCTCCCGACCCGTTCTTTTGAGGAGAACAAAATGCAGATTTATATTGTTACAAACAAAATTAACGGTAAGCAGTATGTTGGGCAAACATCTCAAAGCCTAGACAAACGGTGGAAGAGGCATCAAAAGCCATTCACTCACCGCAGACCATCGTATTTATATAATGCCATTCAGAAGTACGGCATAGATAATTTTGAGATAGAAACCTTGGCTTTTGTTAAAACAAAAGAAGATATGGATTTCTACGAACGCGAATTAATTAAGTTTTTAGACTTGAGGAACCCCGAAAAGGGGTATAATCTAACTGACGGCGGCGGAGGGATGTTAGGCTTCCGTTTGTCCGAAGACACCAAACGTCGTATGTCAGAGCACGTGAAGTCTGATGAGCATTGCAAAAAGATTTCCGTCGCTAAGATGGGCAATAAAGCTCGCCTCGGCATGAAGCACTCCGAAGAAACAAAAAGACTGATGTCTGAAAAGGCAAAAGGTCGTGTTTTTACGGAAGAGCATAAACACAATTTGTCTTTGGCGCAGCAGCGCCGAAGAGCAATAAAGGACTGAACATGGCTAATAAGCCGCCGCTGCAAAACCTCGATAAACCGTGGGAGGTTAATCGGGATTTGAAGACTACGCGAGAGACAATCAAGAAACTTCTCGCTGGTGGAACCCCAAATTGGTTCAAGTGGCCGAAAGACTATAAAGCATTCGCCCAAGAAGCGATTCTCGCTGACAAAGAAGTGTCAGATAAAATGGCGTATCGGTACAAGATGGAAGATCAGGAATTGCTAATCAATGAATTAGCAAGGAAGGTCAATCCCATCCGTACTCGGGACTTCATAGAGAAACTTCGTAACGAAGGCGTTAAGTGCTACACCATCGATAACGGGTTCCCGCCCGCTACCGTGGCATTATGGGCTTTCAAACCAGGAACAGATCACGTCGTACCAGTGTGCTACCTCCAAGTGCCCGCTATGTACGAATGGTCTGTCTTGCGACTGGACAAACGTGGCATGCCAAATGGAGAGGCATTTCGCGGATGGCGCACAGTCGAAGTCCAGTTGATCGAAAAAGGAATCGTCTCAGAGGCAAGAGCCCATGAGATATTCGGTCACCCTACTGACGGACCTGTCAGCAGGCGATTCCGCAAAAGCTTGTACTGGCTCCGTAATAGACGAGAGCTAACAAGCAATGCAACCTGGGCGGACCAGGAGTAGAATTCCGACGGCTTGTAGCCGAAAACAACCTTACCGGGGTTAACCGGAAACCAGGGCAGTGCCCTGAAGTGAGTCATCATGACAGATCAGACGAAGCCTGCGTCTGGACAGGGCACTCCTGCTCCAGCGCCAGCAACACCAGCAGCAACCGATGCAGCGACCTTACAAATGTTGGTCCAGCTTCTATTGGCAGAGCGCCAGGAAGCACTGCAAGATAGACAAGAGAAAGCACGAGCGTTAGCGGCTAAGAACGAGCAGCGCCGCATCAACGCCGAGTACTCAGTTGCCGAAAAGAATAAGATTCAGCAAATGTGTACTCACAAGAAGGGCGGCAGAGGATTGAAGTCACCGAAGACCGATTACGCGGTGTATTTCTTTACGTTTACCGATGCCTCAAGCTATATCCGTTGCCAGATTTGCGGAATGAAGTGGCGTAGCTTGGACACAGCGGAAACCCTAGTCCGAAAGGGACAGAAGGTTCCGAACCATACGGGAATAGGCTGGAAGCAAGCGTATGCGATGGTCCAGGAGTCTACAAACACGGCAGCAGCATCAGAAGTTCAGTTGAATACGCAGCCGATCCAAACCAATACCGCAGATTTAGCCTAAGCGCAGTCTAGGGGCTCACACGAGCCCCAACTTTTATAGGAGATCGACCCTGATATACCATTCCGAATCACTCTAAGACTACGGCACAATGGGTCTTGGAGACCCGCCTTTCCGTAGCCTGGTCGAACACCATGGCTCCTCTACCTAGATACACACTACAAAACATTCTCGATAAGGTTCAGCCTCTCGGAGACGTGAACCCGGTTTTAGCTAATGTCGGCGGCTTCCAGTTGGAGCCGTTCATTACTATCTGCACCGATGTTATGACTGAAATCTGCGGGGTTCCGTTCCCTCACAAGTGGAACGAAGTCAAGCTGCCCGATTTCTACACAAACAGCTACCAACAGGACTATGCTCTATTGAATCCGAACGGCACTAGCGTCTACAATGTTGAATGGCTTGAGCGCGGGGTTGCTATTCTGATGTCAACCAATAATGCGATACCGAAGCCATTTGGGTACGTAGAGTGTGGTCGCCAGTTGGCGCAAGCCACAGGAACCTTCCAGCAGGTTGCAGGATGGTCTTACCCGACATTCTTGGCAAGTTGGTTTCCGAACAGCATGTTGTACTACGGAACATGGGGAGCTACCGACACAGGTAATCCTACAATCGGAAACAACCCAGGCCCGAACGCAGTGTACACAAACCCATTGAACGCAACTGCGAACGACCAGCCTTCAAACCCCATCACACAGATAATTGATCCGAACGGCAACCTTCAGGTTGTCACAACATACGGCACCTGCGGAGCAACCGCACCTAATTGGCCGAACGCTGGCGCAGCACCAGGAACAAACACAGTAGACGGCGGCACAGTTTGGACAGTAGTAGACCCTGACGGAGTAGGCATCCGTATTCTTCCAGTGCCGTCAAAGACCGGGCCAGTGTTCCAGTTTAAGCTAGTCGCACAGATGCCTCCTGTTCGATTTACAAGTTTGGATAACACCCTAGCTCCGATGCCGGATAGATACGAGCCGTACTTCCGCCAGGGAGTTATCGCGCAGTGCTATCGCTACAGTTCAGTTGCATCTGTCCAGGCGAAGTTCGAGAAGAACTACCAGATTTGGCTAAAGAGTTTGAACGACCTACGTGCGAACGAAGACCGTGAACTTGAAGAGAACCGATTCGTCCCGGAGCAGGGAGTCACCAGCAGGGGCGGAGGCGGAAGAAACGGTCGATATCAGGGGGCGGCGTGGCCGTTCCAGTACCCGAGATAATTTATGACTAATACTCTACAAGACACCATCAACTATGTCGTACCGTACTGTCGGTATATGCCAGCCAATATAGGCACTAACGGCATGCCATTCATAGGAATTGCGAACATTGTTCGTAACTTAATCCTATCTGCACCGTTCACCTGGCCGTTCAATCGTAACTTTGACGACAGTATCACAACAGTTATATCTCAACAAGATTACCCGACAAGTATCCTGGATTTCGGGTTCCTAGAACAGACTACAGTGCAGGATACCGATGGTAAACTTTATGAGTTGAAGGACATTCAGAATACCGTGTCTCTTGCAAAGTCTTCAACACAGGCTCGTCCTGAAGTTATATCAGTTCAGCGTTTCGGAGTAACGCCGCTAACGCCGAATCTGAACTCCGTAATCAAGACTAGCTTCTCTTCTTCAAATTTTACGGGACAGACAACTTTTAGCTTTACCGTACCTCAAACAATTTTAGCCGGAGATACTCTCGTATTCGGGCTTGATATGAGTGACGGTGTAGGGAATCCCACAAGTGTTTCGGATAATTTGGGCAATGTGATAACCCTAGTTTCATCACAGAACGCGTCATTTCCGGGATCGGACCCGGTAGCAACGAAACTAGGCACGGCTGCTGCGTACGCTATCCTTGCCGCAGCGGGAATTACGAACTCCGGCGCAACCCTAATTACTGGCGGTAATATCGGATCGTTCCCGACTGCTACCGAGACAGGCTTTACCGGGGCAAATTTCACCCCTCCTGCGGCAATCAACAATACTGGTGCTTCTGCGGCGTTAACCGATGCGCTTACTGCGTATAACTTTTACAGCGCATTAAGTTTTACGTCATTGAGCGGTTCTTCTGCTAATCTATCTGTTCTAGGAAACGGTTCTAACGCTAGCACCTATATTCCTGGCAATTATTCCGCTGGTACAAGTATGGACATTCCGACCAGCATTACATTGGACGCGCAAGGAAATTCAAATGCCATGTTCGTTTTTAAGGCTGGAAGCACGCTTACTTTGGAGAGCGGGGCATCCATTCTTTTGGTTAACGGTGCTCGTGCTGAAAATGTGGTTTGGCTTGTAGGTAGTTCTGCTACCACTGTAGGAACCATAGGAGTATTTAACGGCAACATTCTGGCTAATACGAGTATTACTCTTGGCGGCGGAACTTTTAATGGTCGAGCCCTAGCTGGCATAGTAACTAGTTCCGGGGCTGTTACCATCGCAACTGCGGTTACACTCACAGTTGCGACAGTTCCATCAGTTGTTGACGATCACCAATTTGTTGTATACAATATGCCTGTGACGGCTTCCGGAACCAGCGTTATCACTATCACCGGACCGGGACCTAGAAACTTCCTCGTTCAGGGGGCGCTTCTAACAGGAGTCGGTCCAATACAGCTTACATTTCCGGTTAACAGCCAGGGCACCGGATCATCTTGGTCTTCCACTTCTATAGTTACCCCACTGGATAATGAAGTTTTAATATCCTTCACAACCGGGTACGCTCCGCCAGCTACGGCTACAGCGCCGTTTAGCCTTCTACAATCAGGGACCATTGCGGATTCGGCTCTTGTCAATGTTCAACTAAGTACTGCTGCGCTGCTGGCTTCTACAGCGGGTACATACTCATCAAGTTGGACGCAGGCGTCCTCAGCGGAGTGGCAGGCAGTACTTGTCGGATATCCGACACTTCCCGGCCTAGGAAATGTCTCTCCTATATTTAGATTTTCAGCCGTACCAAATAAGATATTTCCAGTTAACTTGATATACCAGAAGAAACCTGTTCAGTTCACAGCGGTTACTGACTCCTGGTCCCCAATTCCGGATTCGTTCTCGGATATATACAACAATCTATGCTTAGGGTATTACATGGACTCATGCCAAGACCCACGCGCACCACAGTATATCGCTCGTGGAGTAGCAGGACTTCTAGGCAAGACAGAAGGATTAACACAGATGGATCGTGTAGCATTCATGGCGAGCTACATGAACGTCAACGCACAGCAGTTGATAAACCAGATTCAAACCCAACAGGGCGAAGCAGCTAGAGGACGCGGATAATGACAGGAATGCTGGAAGCTGTCGGAGCGCAGGTAAGAAATCCTTCGCGTGGCAAGCCAATACATATCGCGAGAATGGAGACCGGGTTGTTCACCAATAGGTCTCCACTTCACGATCCTGCGTCTTGGTACATTTCAAAGTATGGCGGCTATCCGGATGCATTGATCGACGGCAGCAACATGGAGATAAGCAACGCGCTTACTCTTATACGTCGCCCAGGATTGTCCGAATGGTCTTCAGTCACAGTCCCAGATCAGATAAACTGGTTCTACGATTGGAGAACTTTGTCTTGCGGTCCTAAGGTGGTTGTAGATACAACTACGTCTACTTATATTCAGAGTGCGACAACCCAGAACCTGATCTTCACGAAGTCTGCGGGAGCGCACCAGGGGCAGTACCAGGGCGTAGCAGATACCCTGTATTACGGAGACGGAGTTGATTTACAGAAGTTCATTCTCGGAGCGGACTGCAACCCGGCTAACGGTAAGGTATCGAATTGGGGAATAGTGGCCGGACCTACGGCTCCGGTCGTTACAATCACTCCGAGCGCATCTGCGACAGTGCAGTGGCAGCAGGATACCGTATTCTCTACGATGGGGCTGATCTTAGATTCTAACGGAAACATCGAGCAGTTAATTTCAGTTAACGCGCAGCCAGCAACAAACCCTAACTCTACTCGTTTCGGATTGGGCGGAAACGGAGAGCCAAACTGGAATCAGACTCCCGGCGGATTCACTCTAGATAACGGGTGGGACTGGACGAACTTCGGCCCGATTACGTTCTGGCAACCGGGGCATTCGTACAATAACAGTGCCACAGGTGGAACTTTATTAAGCCCTTGCATCATATTTGATCCGATCACAAATTGCTGTCAGGTGCAGGCTAACCCCGCCGGAACAAGCGGAACAACACGTCCGAACTTCTCCGCAGCAGTCGGCGGATCAGTCCCAGATAACAACCTGATCTGGTTTAACTTTGGCGTGCAGAAGACTCCGCAGCCGTGGAAGCCAGGAATGGTTGTTCCCACACTAGACGGTTCGCGAACCAACACAGTAGTCGAGCCTGTTGGTCTAGCTGGTGGATTGCCAAGTAATCAGACGGTTTTCTATCAGGTAAACTTCACAGGGTCAACACAGACAACCGGAGCAGGTGGAACTTCACCACCGTGGTCGATCACCACAGGAACAGTGACCGGGGATAACCAACTTGCGTGGTTGAACCTTGGGTCTTCTACAAGGTTGACAAACACTGCGTATGTGGCGTTTACCGCTCAAGGCACGGTATTCTCTGTAATCATTGATGCTAACGCTAACTTCCAGGTTTGCACCACTAGCGGAGTCTCGTCTGCTACGGCTACATCAAGTATTTCGTGGGCAGAAGGATACGGGCAGACCACTGTAGACGGTACTGTAGTATGGACCTGCGTAGGACAAGTGTTAACTTGGGCTGCTAATCAGACATGGTATTTGCCGACTACCGGATGGTTCCCTCCTAGCGGAGCAGTTCCATATGGCGGAGCGCTGATTATCGATAGCAACAACAATATCGAAGCTGCGGTCAGGTCAGGCCAAAGTAAGACAGGTGCGCATCCTACGTGGGCTGCGTCTGGAAATCTTACAGCAGACAGCGATAGTATTTTTGCTCTGACCCAAGTAACTGTTGCCGGACCGTCAACTACGTATACCGGAACAATAACTGGCGGTGCGGGAAACGCTTATGCTGGTAGCTCATTTTTGTTCTCTGGGTTCACGAACTTCGGAAATAACGTAATAGCAAAGGTGACAGCTTCAACCGCAACAACATTGGTTGTCACAACCACAACCCAAGTTAACGAAACCCACTCTGGCATAGCAACCCACGGATTAGTTTGGTTCAATCTTGGAGTAGCGCAGACTCAAGGATTTTCGATCACAAAGAGTGTGTCGTATGCGTATAGCTACAAGAGTCGTACTGCAAACGATATCTATAATACGACTGCTCCCCCAGACTGGCCGAGTGCTCTAGGACCTCCGACAGGGTCGGGAACCGGGCATGTGTCAACTGCGTCACCGTTGTTTACGTTCTCGTCTGCGTTCCCTACATCTGTGGTCACGTTGACAATTCCGGGATCACCTGACCCTCAGGTAGATACTATCGTAATCTGGAGAACTCTAGACGGCGGAAGCACTTTGTTCTTCTTGACCGAAGTTCCAAATACTCCTCCGATTGGCGGAATTCAACAGTTCCAAACTGTCAAGGACGTGCAGCCGGATTCTGTTATAAACCAGTTCATCGAAGCGCCGATCAACAACCAAAACAACCCTCCGCCTGCGGGATTCTTGCCTATGGCGTATCACTTCGAGAGAATTTGGGGTGCGGTAGGAAACTTCGTGTTTGCTTCTGGCGGACCGGATGTATTGACCGGAAATCCGAACGAAGCGTTCGACCCGTTGGACTTCTTTGAGTTCCCGAGTCCGGTAACTAGGATTGTGCCGACAGCAACAGGCATTTTGGTATTCTTAACATCAGATGTTTACGCTATATTGGGCGGACCTGTATTCACTACGTTCTTCCCAACCCCGATGATTCCAGGAGTCGGATTGCTGCACTACAACGCTCTGGATATTCATGGCGGCGTTATTTACATGTACACTTCCGACAACCAGTTTATCAGTTTAGACCCTAGCGGTGGTGCGCAGCGTATGGGCGGTCCTATCCAGGACAAGCTCGCATTGTTCGATTCAACCAAAGTATTCGTCACCGTTCACGAAAGCGGCAATGACAATGCTGTCTATATATCAGACGGAGTAACAGGCTGGTACCGACTGAATCCGAGCCAATTCCCGAACAACCTTGCAGTATGGAGTCCGTTTGCGACAATTACAGGTGGTGCGGGAGCAGTGTTGAGCATCGAAGTTTCTAATGGCGTTCACAGACTACTTGTAGGCGGAATCGGCTCAAACAAGCATATTTTGCAAAGAGACTTCTCAACTTACGAGGACGACGGAACCCCATATACTTGCAGTTTCACGATGGGCAACATCAACCTGGTAAACCCAGGGCAGATCGCCGGATTGACATTCGTTAACCTGCGAGCAACTCGCGTAGGAACAACCCCAACTGTCGGATTCTTGTTGAACGAAATATCCGGAACATTCACGACATTCCCGCAGTCTCAGGCGTATCCGTGGCAGATATACGGGGCTACTAAACAGCCGACAAGTTTGTATTCAAATGCGTATTACTTCCGTGCGGCAGGAGTTCCTGCTCTAGCGGAACACATGCAGGTCAAGGTAAGCTTCCCTGCGGAAAATTTTGCGAACGAGGTATTGTCCCTAACCGTTTTCGGTACGGTAGAGCAGCCTCCAGAGGAATAAAGGATGGCTCTTTCCGATTTCTTCCCGGAAATGAAAGGCTGGACGCCTGCGCCACCACCAGATGTTCCGCAGCCGCAAATTCCGAACCTTACTCCGACAGGACCGAGCCAGTCACCGACAGCAGAGACTCAATCTTCACCTTATTTACGTACAACGATTCCTCTGCCGTTGCAGTATTCGCCGGATACTCTAAAGCAGTACAATCGTCCCGGCCTTAGCTCATTCCGTATCGCGCCGCTTCCGCCTAGCGGAATACCAAGCATAAACTCCGCAGCGGCTTCGTCTGTTACATCTACAGTGCAGGAGTTTGTTAACGCTGCTGCCGCAGGTCCTAACAGCGCTGTTCAGTTTAATAACGGCGGAGCGCTTGCAGGAGCGGCGCAGTTTGAGTGGAACAACGGTACCAGCACTCTATCAATTATAGGAAGTTTGACTATTAGCAATCCGCTAGGCGTGGCATCTGGTGGAACGGGGTCTATCCTATCGGCTACTGGTGGAGCGCACCAAGTTGTCCAGCAAAGCACAGTTGGCGGATCGTTTACTGTGGGACAGCTTGCGTTCACAGACATATCCGGAATACTTGGCATAGCATCTGGTGGTACAGGAACAGCGACCCCTGGTTTAGTACAGGGCGCGGATATAACGATTACAGGTTCGTGGCCGAATAACACAATAGCGGTCAAGGCTCAGGCAGGAGTTGTAGCCGGATCGTACACAAATACAAACCTAACTGTAGATGCTCAGGGCATTATTACAGCGGTGTCAAATGGCACAGGCGGCGGAATTTCTGTATCAGGTTCCGCAAATTTAACAGCACAGTCTGCTAACATAGCAGCGACAACCCTGTTTGCTGTAGTTAGTGCGGGGTTGTATTTGATAGAAGTATTCATGATAGTAAGTCAAGCCGCTACTGTTTCATCTACCTTACCGGATTCTAGAATCAAGTGGACGGACCAAGATAGCGGAGCAACGATTACTGTTCCGTTGACATCCGGGCTTACGACAAACACCTTATCGACATTTGTTCAGGGAACATTTGTCGTAAACGCAAAGGCGTCTACAAATATCCAGTTTGATGTCGGGCAGGTAACCGCATATGCGTCTAGCGGAGCTACTCCGATGCAGTTTGCCTATAGAGCTAGAGCAATAGGAATCTAATGAGCAATGCAACTAACAAGTATCTGACTCCGGTAGGTCTTCAGCAGCCCGCTGCGGCAGACCTATCGGATGGTACTACAGGGTCGGGAACAGTTGTTCTGTCTGTGTCCCCTGCTCTGACCAGTATTCCAACTGCTCCTACAGCGACACTTGGCACTAATACAAATCAGATAGCGACTACCGCATTCGTTCAGGCCAACGCTGGTAGCGGGTCCACAGCGGGTGTGTTGGGCCATAGACGACAGACCATAGGCAGCGCAGACGGTTCTACTACGACATTTTCTACAATAGGGGATGTCAACACTACTTCAGGAAGTTCAGTTGCAGACATAGTAAATGCAACACTAGGCCCGGCAATCGGTATTTTCGTAAACAGCAATAATGTTGTAAGCGGTGCATCCGGAAACGCTAACTACAGAACCGGAAGAAATATAGCTTTTTTGATGATAGCAGGTCCCGGAGGAAGGATTACAGACGAAAGATGGTGGTTTGGGTTAACAGATCAAACTCTTGCAACGCAGGGTGCAAGCGCTAATCCCGCCGGAAATTACGCTGCATTTAGGTATGATACTACAGTACCCGACACATCGTGGCAGTGTATTACAAAAGATGGAACGACCCAGACTATCGTAAGTTCTGGAATTGCCCCGATTATCAACGGTCCGGTTGAATTCGGAATAATTTTTAATGATACTATTCCTAATGTTACATTTTATATAAATGGCGCTCTTGTTGCTACTATTACAACACACCTCCCATCTGCTAGTACTAATTTGCGGTATTGCGCGTCAAGTGAATGCTTTACCAGCGGGTCCAGCGCTCTTACACTCGAACAAGTTTTTATAGTTTCTGATCTATAAAGAGATATTATGGCAGACAACAAACCATCATATAAATCGGCTCGCAACGCCCGTAAGGGCGAATCGTCTATGGAGATCGAAGGTGTCATAGACCAGACCAAGCCGAAAACATACACCGATCAGTCGCTTCCGAAGCCGGGAGACGCGGACGACAAGATTTCTCCGAGCCCGAAGGCGGGACCGGGCTGGAAGGCAGAGCCTGCTCCGGCGCACCCAGAAGACTGGACACGACCAGGATTCACAGGTATTAGCAAGACATAAGAGGACACATGGGACTTACTCCAACAACACAGACAGTTATAGGTCAGTTCGTAAATCCGCGCCGCGCCACGTTCGATTTCCTTCAGCTTGCAAATAGCCAGGGCGGACAGGTGTTCGGGTGGATCGATTCTGATGGACATCTTCAGGGTAGTCTGCTATTTGGTACTGGTGCTACTTTACCTGCGGGACAAGTAGGTTTCGGTTCCGGAACGGACACCTTGATAGGCGACCCTAACTTCACATGGAATACGGTTGCGCAAGAACTAGAAGTCGGGTCTATCAGTGGACTCGACCCTTTGTTTTCTTCTATAACACCGCAGCCTACAACATCAAGATTTTCTGCGCTGATAAGCGGGTCGGTTGGAAATCAGTATGCTGTAATGGCCGTTGGGCAGTCTACAAATAACACTACTTCGTCAGGAGTTTATTCTACTACATTAGCAGAAGGAACTGCTGATTCTAGTATGTTCGCGGTAGAAGCGGATACTTTTAGCGCTCCTAGCATAGGAGCAGTTCAATCTTTTAACGGCGCAATTGTAACTTTCGCCGCAAATAATGGCCCTGGTACAGTTACTAAGATGTTCAGCGTTCTTGGAGAAACTAATTGCCAAGGAGGTACGACTACTACCAATATGGCATTTTGGGCAGTGTCTGCTTCTAACTCCGGAACAATGCACAATAACTTCGGTTTTCATTCTGACGACCAGGGATTGGCGGGCGATACTTTAAGCGCGGCGTTCCATGCGGACCCTCAGACAGGAAGTGGTTTCGGATTCTATTCCGCTAGCGCGAATAACTTCTTTGGCGGAACCGCCACAACAACTACGCAGATATTTAATCGCACAGCAGCCACAAGCCTTGCTAACCAGAACTCTCCGATATTCGAGATCGGCGGACAGGTATGGACCGGATCGGCAACCGAAGATGATTCGTTCACGATGCAGGTTTCTGTCGGCGTGGGGAATGCAGGAATCGGTGGTCAGACTCTGACCATTAAAAATAAGCAGAGTCTTGCTAACTCATTAATAAGTATGCCTGTTTCAGTGTCTACAGGTCAGTTGTCAACTCAGTCTCAGTTTGTCGGTGGAAATGTTACTTTGACTTCCGCGTTAGCGACTGCAATTGGAAATGTCAATTCGACAAGTTTCATCGTAGATAGCTCATGGTGGAACGGTTCTGCGGGCATTTTGTCGTCTACATCTATAAACGATACGGTCGGCGCGGGAACCAACGCTACTACGACAACTAATATCAGCAACTCCGGTGCGTTCACTTGGGGCGGAGTATCTGTATCGGGTGCGTTGCAGTTCCAGAATTCTACAAGCGGGAGCGCTGCGTACATCCAGTCGAAGACATTTACACTGACAGCAGCACAGATAAAGACCCTGCATTCAGTGCCGACACAAGTACTTCCGGCACCGGGAGCTAACAAGACCTATCTAATTGTGTCTACGTTAGCACACTACCGTCACAACACGACGGCGTTTACACTGAACGGTTCGTCTCAAATCGGATTGTGCTTTAACAATAATCAAGCCTCATCCGTGTGGTTTTTAGCGTCTAACGCTGGATTTATAGATCAAGCTACGGATGCCTACAACAACGGTGGGTCTTTTGACCGCAATATACCAACAGCCGATCAGGTTAACACAGCGTTGTTCGCATTTACGGACGTGGCCGATCCTACCGTCGGAGACGGCACTGTAACTTTGTCTATCCAGTACACAATTGTAGACACAACGATAACCTAATGATTAAACTAATCCCATCAACACAGGAAGACATCGATCAGCTTACCAGATGGATTCAGAACGATCCTTACCATAAGGATTGCCTCGATCCGATCTGGTGGCTGACAGGCGTTCCAGGAAGTCTGTTGTCATTCAGACTGGACGATGACACCGGATCGATCTGTTATGTCAGACTCGACCCGAAAGACTTATTCGGAGCGATCAGATTGCACACCCAGTTCGCGCCTCGCGGAGATGTGCAGAAGCTTCGATTGGTTAAGGCAATGATTAAGTGTGTTCCGATTGTTCTTGACTACAGTAAACAGCAGCAAGCCAATCTGGTCGTATTCCAATCGACTAGTAAATTGCTTATTGATTTTATGAAACGAAAATTCGGATTCGAACCAGCAGGCGGTAGCGATTACCAGGTGAGGGTAGCCATATTTGCGGACCAAGTGATTCAGAAAAACAGTTAGCTTCCCAGGAATCGGCGTTCAGTCGGTTGCTGCAAGGTCAGTATGCAACAAACTTCGCTGACCAGGCCGGGGTGTTGCAAAACATGAACAATGTTTACACTCCTATATTCCAGGCAGGTCCGGATCAGCAGGGGTTCGAACCACAGCAACTAGCTGCGCTGAACACCGAAGCGGGAGAAGGGGTCGCTGCTAACTACGCGAAAGCTCAGACAAGTTTGAACAATACCTTGGCTGCACGCGGCGGCGGAAACGAGTATCTTCCGACTGGCGGAGAAGACACTTTAAGGCAAACCGCAGCTAACGCAGCGGCAAACCAATCGTCTCAAGAAAGCCTTGCCATCACGAATGCGAACTATAATCAGGGAAGACAGAACTGGCAGACCGCCGCAGGTGGGTTGCAGGCTCTACAAGCAGATTACGCTCCGGGTCAACTAGCTGGCGAGACTAGTGCGTCAAACCAAAGCGCGTTCGGTGAAGCTAAGACAGTCCAAGAACAGAAGAATCAAGAGCAGATGGCTATCGCAGGTGGTATTACTTCATTAGCTGGCGGCTTGATGGGCGGTATTAGTGGCGGTTTAGGTAACCTAGACACAGCGGGAACCTCGACAGGTGGCGAACAGGTAGGTAACTTCTTTAGCGGGTTCGCTGGCGGACTTAAGGGATAAGAGGATAACATGACAGAGATAGTACCAGGACAACTTCCTAGCTCTCCTAGCACGGACGTTCTAGGAAATACTACTCCCGCAGGCATGGTCGGACAGACCATGGCCCCTGGGGTCGCCGCGCTACAAGCTGCACCACAGAACGCGGAACAACCTGACCAAGATAACCAGGACGAAGACCAGACCCGCGCTACTTTAGGCGACCTGCCTGGGGTTCAGGCTCTACAGAACATCCTACGACCTGTAAAGTCTCCGGCTGTTACAAGGATGGCGCAGGGAATGGATGCTGCGGCTAAGTCTAATCCGGCTGCGGTTGCTGCGCCCGGTGGATGGGCTAAGGCTGTTCTAGCCGGAGTGACTGGTATGATGGGCAGCATCAGTGATGCTGCGGCTGCGGGAGAACCCGCCCCGAACGGCGGCGGAGCACTGACCGGAGTTGCCAGAACACTACAAGCACGCGGTCAGCGTCAGGCTCAAGAGAAGGAAGCTATCTCGAAAGAGAAGAATCAGGAATTGCTACGTGCTGAAACCACTCAGCGTATCGCAATGAACACCCGCAACATGTACCGTCAGGACATGCAGGATAGAAAGACCGAGTACGACCAGGGCACATCGTTCATGAAGAACCTGCGATCTAGGTACGACACTTCTAACAATCAGGATGATGTCACCCAAGATCAGTTAAACGACATGCTGTCTAAAGACCCAAACTTCTGGAAGACCCACACAGGTCGTCCTACCGGAGAACAGCCTGTTTACAAAGATGGCAAGCCAGCAGTGGATAAGAACGGAAATCCGGTAATGTCTCCGACATATTCTATTTCTAAGACTGACATGACCGAGAAGAGACAGCCAATATCAAGTGCCGAGGCCGAGTATCTATCAAGATGGACAGGCAAGAAGATACCAGCAAACACATCATTGAGTTTCTCAGAGCTAGACGCGCTATCATCACAAGCCGACGGTGTACGGGCGGCTCAGACTAGGATGGAGAAAGCAAACCAAGAAGACATGTCTGCGGAACAGTCTCGCAGAGTTAACGATGCTTTGACCGATCCTCAGATTCAGCACTACATCGCCATCGATCCAGTCGGCGGGTTGACCGAAGCACGTAAGAACGCTGACGCTCATCTAGCAGCGGTAGATCAGATGATCGATGCTGTAGAAAAGAAGAACCCGAGTCAACCTGGACAACCGAATCCGGTGACCCAGGCATTGCAGCAGAAGAAACAGCAGATGGAAGACGCATCACGTAAGATTGACTTAGCTATGTCTGCACTGACCCCGGCTGCAAAGGAAAACTACGAGAAGAAGGTAGAGGAAGATCGCAAGCAGACCGAAGTTGAGAGGCACAATAAGCAAGAGGAAGAGAACAAAGTCTTGGAGATAAATGCTAAGGCTGCGGCAGACAAGCTTAAGAACGGCGACTTCGCGGGCGACGAGAACGCAACAACCCCAGAGGCATTTAGAGCTAGCTTGCCATCTGCGGCTCGCTCAACAGTGGACTTGATCGGGCAAGGAAAGGCTCCTATTAATAACTTGAGCTACTTGCTATCGCGTAAGCCAGAAGTAATCAACGCGGTTACAAGAGCATATCCGGATTTCGAACCAGACAAGATCAAGAGTTATATGGAAAATTACACAAAGTACACTTCTGGGAAGACCGGAGATCAGCTTAAGAGCGGAGTCACTGCGTTGAAGCATTTGCAGGAAGCAATGGCACTCAACACCAACACAAGTCACGTTCCGGGAACCCCTGCGTACAATGCCTACATGAACAAGATTGACACTTTGTCAACAGAATTGGCGGCATTCTACGGAGATAGTACAGTTCCGGCTATTGCCAACATCAAATCTACGTTGGCAGCTAATCTTCCTGGAGGCCGCGAAGCAGCAATCACAACCCAGGCACAGTCTATGATGGACAAGTTTGGAACCCTAAAGGACACATGGGACGAGAGTGCTCCAAGCAAGGAATACGCGGCTCGCATGCCTGGGGACCTGGCAACTATGAATGCTCAGCGTAATATTCTCGCTAAGATGGCAGGTCAGCCAGTAGATCAGACTCCGGCAGCACCTAAGGGCGCAGTCAACCCGAACCCAGGAAAGGCTGCAAACGGAACTCCGGTATGGAAGATGTCTGACGGTTCGATTCAGGACGCAACAGGAAAGAAGTATAGTCAACAGACGGGACAGCCGCTGTAAGGATATAAGATGGTTGATACTCCAGAACCAGAGCAGATTCAAACCCCTGCGCAATATCCTAACGCGACCAGGGTAGAAAACGGTGTTGCATACGACATTTCGGGCAAACCACTAGGGCCAGTTGACCCGCAGGCTCAGCCACAATCGTCCGGATTCGATTTCGGATTCGGGAAGCCTCAGTCAGTTGCTGCGGCACCAGCTTCTGCGCCCACTCCGCAGGCCGGATACGATTTCGGGTTCGATAATCAACCGCAGGCGCAACCGGGAGCGGTGTCTAGATTTGGTTCCGGAGTAGCTGCGGGAACAAAGGCTATGTTGCCTAGTTCTGCAACCGAAACCGCAAAGTCTGTCGCTGCTAATCTTGTGACAGGCGGAGTTTATAGCGCGTACGAAGGCGCGAAAGGCGTATACGAAGGATATACTAGGGCTCGCGATGAAGGCCAGCCTGTTATATCTTCAGTCGCTAGCGGTATCGGCGGAGTTGCTGGTCTCGACCCAGAAGGAATACGCGAAAGAGCAGCCAAGGGAGACATCGCAGGAATAGTAGGAGAATCTGTACCTGCTATCGCAGCTACGTTAATCGGCGGCGAGCATGAGAGAATCGCTAAGACCTTCCGGTCAGATATCCGTGCGCATCAGGTCGCTAGCGCTACGCATGATTCTGCGACCGCTATGTTCGATCAGCGTTTGAGAGAACAGCAGATCGCTACCGACCAGGCTGTCAAAGCACGCGAGGAAGCCGAGAGAATAACCCAGGCCCACGATAGCGGCGATCCGAATGTAACTCAGCAGCACGTAGACGACGCGAACAACCGAGCGTCCGCTGCGGCTGCAAACTCACGTAAGGCAAGCACTGCGCTACAGGACGCCCACACTGCAAGAATAGAGGCCGGGGCAGAACTGGATAGGCTAAACCGTAAGGTTCAAAACATACCGAAGACTAGTGAGAAGCAGGATAGAGCAGTTCGCCAAGCTGTTGATAACTTTAAGAAGATGGCTCCTCCGACTAATACAACACAAGGCGCATATTCGGATAAAGATGCACAGATATTCTTAGGCGCTTCGGAGAAGCTGCATGAAACTAATCCTATCCATACGGTAGAAGATCATGTGAACGCTGCTCAGCAGCTATCAGATGATATCGACACCGAAGTAGGAAGACACGTAGACAAGTATGGAAAGGACGCGATCACTACAAATGTTAATCAAGACGTTCGCGATAAACTAGCTGACAGTCCGCAGCAGGATTTTGTAGAAGACGGAATGAACCATCTGTCACAAAAGTTCAACCTAACCGATCCTACGGTAGAAGAAGCACAAAAGATACTCACAGACATAAACGCACTGAATAGAGCTACTCTTAAGAGAAATTTCTGGGATGTCGCTACCGCACTACGCGCCGATCCGGAATTTGCAGCTAGGTATTGGGCTGCGGATAGCCTCCGAACTGGCATAGACGGTGCGCTGCAAGAACGTGGAGTTAGCGGAGTAAGAGGACTGCGCAGAGACCAAGCGTCTATTATACGTGTTAAGACTGCTCTAGAGAAGGTAGCCAGCAAGGGCGATCAGCCGGTTCGAGGTTCAGGAGAGTCCGGATGGTTTGTTAAGAACTTGGCGAAGGGTGCTTCGACCCTAGGAGCCGCAGGCGGAGCGGGAATAGGCGGAACTATTGGATACAATGTAGGTGGAGTAGTAGGTGCGGAAGTCGGCGGAACACTCGGGTATGGAATGGGTAAAGCATTTGGAGACCGACTAGGTAAGCGAATAGCTCCTGGAGACCTGACCCGAGATCAGCTAGCTGACCGAATTCACACTGTCAAGGACAAGGGAGTAGCGTTAACAAACCTTGGCTACGAAGGCAAAGCTGCGGGACAATATGGCCCACCGGAACCCGTTAGCCCGGTTATGCAGATGTTCGTTCCGCAACGCGAGAACACCCCACTGCATGTTGCTATCGCTAGCCACTACGGTGAGATTTTAGGGAAGTCTAGCTATGTCGATCTAGAGAAGAGATTCCTGGACGATGTCGCAGATAAACAGAGCCATGGATTGCCGCTAGAGCCGGATGAGAAGAAGATAGTTACCGAGATTAACAAGGCGAATGCCGCAGACACAATAGCTGCGCAGAAGCAAATGCAGCAGAACATAGAGTCCGGTAAGCAGTTGCCAACCGCTACTCTTCCGGAGAAGGTCGAGCCACTACTACAGGCTCCGCGTTCCGGGTTAGCTAAGGGAATGGACACCCAAATGGGAATAGTTCATGACATAGCTCATGCGGTTGTCGCAGATGCACGCGGGCTTAAGGTGTCTGACGGAATCAGAAGTCACATTCACCCGGAGAACGTATCTTTGGGTAGCTTAATGAGCACTCCGATTGACTGGACCGACTTCGTAGGTGAAGATAAACAGATTGACTGGAACAAGATTAAATCACGCATGGCGGACATCGCGGCTACATACGTGGCTGGTGGGGTCGCCAATGACCTTTACCACGATATTCCAGCAGGAGAGAACCATCACCTAGGCGCGGATATGAAAGCGTTGAAAGGCATATTTAAGGACGCCGGGTTCACAGAAGTAGAAGCTAACAAGATGATACGTCAGGCACAGGAAGATGCTGCGACAGTGCTGTCTAAGCCCGGAGTTCAGAAAGTAATCGAAGATCACGCGTCGTTTAGAGAAGCAGGACTAGACAATCAGCATCATGTGTCTCCTGGCAGGCTACAACAAATTATACAGGACACTAAGGGAGCATCAAATGAACAGCCAACAGGGAAGCCTCCAGCAAATGGCCCAGGAGCTAAGGGACCAGCTACAGGGAATGGAGCCGGATCAGAAACAGCAACTGAGGAAGGGAATCCAGCAAAGCTTCGACCGAAGGGGAAGGGACCTGCTAAAGGAAAAGGCGAAGGCGTACGAAGAAATGAATCAGCCGCAACAGAGCCCCAGCCCAGACCAGCAAACCCAAAGCTAGGGACAAAAATAGTAGACGGCAGCGATGTAGTTAACCACTTGATGAAGACATCTAAGATATCTGAAGAGGACGCGAGATATCTCACTAAACAATACGGTGCAGGAAAATACGCTTTAAAAGATGTTCCTATACAGCGTGTTCCCGACACCCAAGAAGATTTGGATAATTTTGTTCCTAGAAAAGGATATGTATATGCTGGAGATAATTACAATCCAGCGTTAGCTGAAAAATACGCGAAGTTGAAATCTCCTCTTCCAGCTATTGTTCTTGACCGAGACGGTGAAGTTGTAGATGGCAATCATAGAATAGCTGCGGCAGATATGCGAGGGGATAAAACTATAAAGGCATACGTGCCAATTGAAAATTTAAAGCCGGAAAACCCAAAGCTAGGCGCGGAAGAATCCGAAGACCTGATGCATGAGCTTCAATCAGCCAGAAAACAAAACTGGCCTATTGAAGTCATAGACTCCCAGGGAAACTCCCGCATTGAGAAAGTTCCTGCGTTCAGTAGTAAGGATGCTATCAGAGTTGCGCAGAAGAAGTTCCCAGGCGAGTCTACTTGGGGCACCACGACCGGACCCGAGCCGATTCCTGCGGGGGAGTATAAGGTTCCAACTGGCAAGTCGCACCGTTTTGGGAACCCCGGAGTTAACCAGGAATTCACAAAACCGGATATAAATGTAGAGCGACATGAGCTAGGCCATGCTCTTGTGGGGCTTGCTAGCGGGTTAGATGTTCGCGGCATGCTTAGCCATCTTCATCCAGATTTGCAGGCCATAGGAGCGAAGAGGGGCGCTGTAAGATTCGAGTACGATAATATATCCGACCCTAGTGGCGCTATAAAGCCAGAGAGTGTTCCTAGTCTTGTACGTAGTTTGATGGGTGGAATAGCTGCGGATGAGGTTTTTAACGAGCAGCCAAGAGACAATAATGTCAATTTCGACTCGACGCGCCCAGGATCAGACGCTGGTATGGCGCGTAGGATGATGTTGCGTGCGGGGTATACTGAGGGTGAGATTCAAGAAAAACTACATCAGGCAGTAGACTCTGCAAAATCTCACTTGACAAAACCGGAAGTTTCTGATATCATTAAGGAGAATGCAGGGTTTAGAGAGCCGGGTCTATCTCGTCAGTTCCACTATAGCGAAGATAGACTTCGAGCAATGCATAACGAAATTCAACGGAGAGCACAAAATGGAGCTAACAATACAGCAAATGGCGGAGAAGGCGGCTCAGGACATCCAGAAAATGTCCCCGGAACAGAAGGCGGAAGTCCGGAAGCACCTGGACGAGCAGTTGAAACCCCAGAAAACCCAAAGCTAGGACTACGCGAGACTACCACCGGAGACCCAAAAGCTGATGAGGCTATCCGTGACGCTGGCGCTATCCCTGCGGGACGAATGTTCCCTGGGGAGCCGTATGAGCTAAAATCGTTCCACGACCCTAAGACCGGATCAACCCTAAACATTAAGGCTACAGAGCCGATAACTGCGGAAGCAATCAGGCAGAGACTTGCGGACAGCCGCGCAAAGTTCGCAGCCGGAATTGAGGCACTGAAGACCCCGGAGAACCCGAAGCTGAGCCCGAATCGAGAAGTTCCCTACGAAGTTGTGGAAAATTATATCGATAGACGAAATCAAGTTGCCGATAATGTCATGTCGGAGTATAAAGACTCCCTAGGGAAGCCGGATCAACGTCAGAAGTGGAGCGTAGTTCCTGCGGGAAGATTGAAGAAGATTTGGAATGACTATGCTAAGAACGGGTTTGTCAGGGACGAAGCTGGCATAGATAGGATCGCGGATACTGTCCTGGAGAACATACACAAACTTCACGCTAACAATATTTTGACCGGACACTCTCCGTACAGTCCAGAAGAGTACGCAGAAGACATAACTGGCGACAAGGTTCCGGAAGGGCACTTCGAGAAAAATGAAAACTTCTTTGATGACGGAAAAGGTGGCTGGAGAATCACAGATTACGGAATGGACAAACTGGAACGCGGCGCGGCGGACTTGATGATGGCTAAGACTGCCGAAGACAAACTTCAGGCTATAGACTACATATTGAGCGTAACTCACATGAGAAGTGATCTGTCAAGTTGGTTCGTTGAAGACGGACAAAAGACTCTTAATTCATTATTTGGGAAGAAATGACCGAGCTAAACGAACTATTCCAAGAGATCGCAGACATCCGGGCGAAGTTCTACGATAAGGTGATAGCTCCGGAAGAGCTAGCTGATCGGAACCCGAGCGATTCGGTCACGGATATCAGCGGTCTCGAACCGGACGTGTAGTCCGTATCCGGTTGCTGTTCGATACGCATGGGACAAGTCTTGGTTGTCCCGGTATAGACTCAGGAATGTTACCCCTGCGTCTGTCAGCGCGACTATCCCGTCTTTCTTAAATTCCAGATCGAATGTCAATTGTTTTGTCATCGCGGGTCGCCTCCGTTATTCTCTCCCTCACAGGCGGTTTCTAGCAAAGCAAACAACCCTGTGAATAGCAAAAATACGTAGACTGCTTCGGCAATCAGATGGTGCTTAAGCAGGATACCTATTGTCATAGGGATTCCGACAGCGACTACCGTCCCCGCTAAGTATCCGGCAACCATAAGCCACTTCTTAAAGAAAATCTTCAACAAAGCTTTCTTCATTTGTTCCTCCATTCTATAATCTTATCTACGAGCCACAACACCGGGGTCGAGATTAACGGTGGGGGTTACTAGCCAGAATAAGAATCTCATTTTGCGTTCCTATTCTTGATGGCGCTGACAATAGTCAACGCGCACGGTATTCTTGTCAGCCTGTTTGAATTCCACGGTTCGTTATTGAAGCTGTCAGTAGTGTAGATGTGCTCGAACCTGTGCAATAATTCTCCGATTCCTTGCGAGAAAATGCCATGAGTGACATACAGATACAACGGCTTGTAAACCCCGGCTTCCCGCAATGCATCCGCGATTCCGATGAATGTCCTACCACCGTCGCAGATGTCATCGATAATCAAGATGTTGTCCGCGCCGAATGCCGCCTTATCAGGGACTTTGAAACCGGACAGCTTCCCGGTTGCCGGGTCGCGCTGCTTTTCTGCCGACAAATCCCCGAATCCGTAACGTCTAGCGCCGTTATCCGGAAGCAAGATGTTGGTTGAACCTGGAATCATCTGTAGAACTTGCTCAATGATCGGTTTCGGGCTCACGTCCAGAAGGTGCCGGATGTTGCGGACAGCCTTCGGTGAATGCGCGTCCAGGGTGACAATATCGTAAGCCATCATGCCAAGTAGCCTGCCGAAGACCGCGAGACCGTCCGAGTCACCTTCAACAAACCTGCGATCCGCTCTGCCATACGGAAGATAAGGAAGAATCAACTGCACGTTGGCTGCGGTAACCGATCTGATGGCGTCCAGTAGTTGAGCTATCGAGACAATCTCGCCGTCTTGGATTCGAGCTATGACAATGACATTATCGGTCTCGGGATTCAGTCTGGTCAAATACCGCACCGCTAGCTCGGTCAGTCGAACCTGGACTTCTCCGCCTGGGTACCGGAACATGTTGAATTGGTCTAGCCCTGTGTTTTCAGGGAAGTTAAATGTTAGTATCATTTTTGATTTCCTTTAGGGTTTTGACCTCGACCGCAGTCTTCTGGAACTTCGCGACCCGGACAAGCTGGTAGATTCCTACTTCTACAGGCTCCCCGACACCAACTGCAAGGTCCACATCTTCAAACGCAGCGGAAAACCTATCGTGACTGTAGCTGCCGTAAGCAACCTGATCGGCAACATAGATACGCTCTGGAAATCCTTTTAGGCTATGATCTTGCTCGAATATATCACTCATGTCTCGCTCGCTTTCTGATTGTATCGAATTTTTCGTCAATTAATAATCTGCCGTCCGAGAATACCTTGCGGAACGCACAGTTGTCAAGTGACTCAGGCTTGCAGCCATCGATCACATAATAGCTAGTGCTCCATTCCTTCTGGTATACGCACGGTATGCCCTTAAGACTTGTCTTCAATCCGTCGTCTGTGACAGGCTTCTTGAAGATCGGGATAATCTGATTGTTGTTTCGGACTGCGGTAGCCTTCATCGCGTGCCCGTAGGTGTCCCTGGTGACATATTCATAGGTGTAGCTGCCGATTCCAAACACCATGTTGTACGGGCTCAGCTTTAGCTCGTCAATCGTCCGGGTCAGAATCTGATCGGCACGCTTCAGAGTAATCGAATCTCCGTAGATAGCACCTGCTTTATTGATTAACGGCAAACGGCACCCATCGGGGAGATTCGTTCCTAGCGTCTCAGCTAACAGACGCAACGTACCCTTGTCAGCCGGGGTTGCCATAGGCGCGGAATGCCAGGTAGCAGTTTTGGCTCCGCAAATGATCTCAACCGGGTCTCCCGAGTCCGGACGGATAACCAGCTTGCCATCCCGAGCTAAGATGGTTTCCTTGAGCCTGGGAACATAGTCGGTCAGTACCTTCCACAAATCCCATGTGTCCGATACGACCGAAACAATTCCGGTAGGGTAAGTCTCGGTGATTAGCCGCTTGAATGTGTCGAACTCTCCGTCCTGTCCGCCGGAGCACATAACCGAATGCTCTGTCGCAGGAACCGACCCGCCGACTGACAAATCAGCACCGTAGTATTGTCTAGCTGCCAGGATAGCAGGCAGAGTATCGGTGCCGTTGAACGAAGTCAAATGACCCATACCGGACAAAATAGCATCCTCTAGCCCGGACATGCCACGGAACGAGAAGTCGTGCCCTTGCCAGTTAACAAACGAAAGATCGGTCTCCCCGGAACGCTTGGCATGGTGAATGAACAGATCACGATAGTCCTGCGCGGTCGTAGCCGATGTGCTTGGCTTCCACAAAATAGCGGACATCACGGATTCAATATAGTTCGGTAGCCAGTAGCAATTGTCGTCAGTGTTCGTGACAACCACCGATGGTACCTTAGTTGGTACACTAACCCCTTCTGGCAGAGCGTAGAAGTCCAGTGGCAAATAGCCTAGATTGTGAAGATACTCGATATGATCGGTCTTCGGGTATTCTACGCCTAGGGTTGCCTTGATAACTTCCCGGTATTCGTTCAATAGCCCTTGCAGCGAGCGTCCGAAGAAATTCTTATTGAACTCTTCAATCAAATACTTCTTAATAAAGTATTGGAGCCCGACGAACACCACCGAGTTGCGGTTTGTGCGACTCGACCTGGCAGTCCAGTTAGACCAGACCTGTTGAGTCCCTTTGGCGTACTGGACTACGTGTCCAACCTTGTAGAAGTCTATGTAGAAAATCGGATTCATTTGGTTTCCTCAATCTTCTTTATGACCGCAATTTCATGTCCCTCGATGGCCGGACCGTGAGAGTCGAACATCGTAGTCCTAGAGTTATACCAAGTGTCGAACGCCTGACTAGCCTTCTCCGGGGTGTATCCGGGCAGATAGTTAATTGTGCCGTCTGACCGGACCTCGAACAATCCTTCAACAACAAACCAATACTTGGAATCCATGATTCCTCCTAGCTAATCTCTTGGACGTAGAAATCAACAAGCGTTCCGTTGTGCCCGCAGCGTTTGATTGCATTCTGCGCCGCTTCGTGAGTCGGATATACTTTGGGCAATTCTTCTGAGCGCATCGGTCGTCCACCGAGCGTAAAGAACACTCCGTACTTTTTGTCTTCGATGATCGGCTTACCATCCTGGACTTCGAATACCTTTCTGGTGTGCGGGCACTTGTGCTGCCCGACTTCGCATTGACGAAGATGGCGGTCCAGTTCTGCTTGGGCTTCTTCGTGAGTCGAATACTGATTCTTCGATCCTAGTTGGGATTCAACCCATCCGGCAGTCGGGCTCTTGCGGAAGATATTAAATACCTTCGCGGGCTTAGTAACCGGGCGGATTACCCCGAACTGCGCCGCTACCTGTTTGCCGTGAGTACACATCGAGAATCCCGGCGACGTTAGCAACGGCAACCTGCGGGTCATGAAATCCTTGCAGTCGCAGAACAGCCTTCCATCAACCTGGACTACAATGTGCTCGTCCCCGCCAGACTTCGACGGAACGTAATAAATGTCCGCATTTGTAAATAGTTTGGACTTCGCTTTTCTGATCTTCATATGTCTCCTTAAAATATTCCTAAGAATTTCTTCCTGCGCTTGTATCCCGGAAACAGCACCATGTAAAACAACTGGAACAGCCCGACCATCGATTCCCTGGTCATGCGGACATACAGCTTGCCATCTTTGACGTTCGCGGAATCCTCAATTGTGATTCCGGGCGGCGGGGTGACTTCGAACTCGAATATCATCCCAGGCTCACGCTGAATCAAGTAAACCCTGGTGCCGCACTTCAAGTCCGCGTCTATCTCTGTGTGGTACTGTCTGGTCACAGGTTCACCTCAAACTCTTTCGCTAAGGCACGGAACATCTTAGCGCGACTCTTATGCCCACCTGCCTCGCACGCGTCCGCGACATGCCTAAGTTTACTGACTACCGGAAGGCTATATTTTTTGTCCATCCTCTGAAGCTCCTTCAGTAGATCAGTTAACAGCTTAAGTTCGCCCTCGTTCAAGGAACGCATTACGCCGCCCCCGCAAGGGACAGTAAACGACCCGGTTAGCCTTCGTTCAACTGCGGCGATATACGGATTCCTCATGTGTGCCTCGTAACAGCAGGGATCAAAGTCCCGATGATGTATAGTATCACAACCACCACGATGTTGTCAAGCAAAATCTCCAACTTTTGCGCTTTATTTGGGACTACAGCGAAAATAGCCTTCGGGAACCGTTCCCCGGCGAACACCCTAGCAGCCGGGATGGTCAATAGCTGTTTCCGGTGCGCCATGACAGCCCGGTACTCGTCAAATGTCAAGCAGCCCTTGTCCCGGTTGCACTTATCGCAGCAGAAGACTGTGTTCGAACTCCAACTGTGCCCGCCCTTGGACCTCGGCAGCATGTGGTCAGTCGTTCGGAAATTGTCGGGCAGGGTTCCGCCCTTCTTATTGTTGTGTCTGGCGGTCGTGGTCAAGCATCCGCAGTAGTAGCAGAATACGTTCATGCTCGTTTCCTCAAGAACATCCCTTGTGTGCCTAAAGAAACTAAATCTGAAATCATGTTACAATCTATAACCTGCCCTGGGCGGCACTGAAAGAATTGTCGATTAATTCCTGTGCTAGTCCATCCAGGGATTGTCGAATCAGGCGAACACGGCCTCGGTTTCCGGAAAACAAACCCCCATCGGTACACGTATGTGTAGTCCTGATTAACAGGCTCCCGGAAAACAAATCCCCATCGATATACATAGCGCTTCATACGCCCTTCAAGTAGTCCAGACTCGATTGATGCGCCGGGTCCGGGACAGCACGCACTGTTATAAACTTAAACGCATCGTGCGGTGTAGTATCGTGTGTATCGGCTATTCCGCCGATTTGACCTGGCCGGAATCGAAACGGATTCTGGATCGTCGTTGTAGTTCGTTGAACGTATAACGGCCTGTACTGCTTCTTCATCTGTTCTGCTACCAGACGAGCTAGGCGGTCGCACTCCGTGCAATGACTGCCAGGACCCAGGCTATGCTTGCATTCTCTGTGTTCGCACATTAGTCTGCCGTTATCCCGATGATAAACATCGCAACCCAAATCACGGCCAAAACAAATAGACCACCTAGTACTCCGCCTAGTATGCACATTATCGAGCCTCCGCGATCTGCTTGTCTTCCATAAGCGATTGCTGCAATTCCGCCATGGTCATAACCTGGCTGATATACTTCTCCGGGCAGTCGCCTGGAAAGAATCTATTGTACAATGCCTGCTTCTGCTCCGGGGTTGCGAAAGTAATGTGCAACTCCATGTCAACCCTACCGGGACGAATCAGTGCCGGGTCTAGCTTCTCTTTGTGGTTCGTGGTCATGACAAACACAGCGCCAGACGGAGAAAAGATACCATCGATCACATTAAGCAACCCGGATAGAGTAACCCCGCGCTTCGGTTCCTTATCCTTCTCGACTTCGCCTTCTCTGGTATTGGATGCGTTAACTGTGTCGATATCTTCCATCACCAGGAACGAATTCGGCTCGACTCCGCTGACCGCTTCCCGCAGTGTGCTGTCTGACATATCGGCTAGCTTAAGCACGTAAACATTCGACTTGAAGTAGCTCGACAAACCTGTCACCAAGCTTGTCTTCCCGGTCCCTGGCGGTCCGTAGAACAGATATCCCTTGTGATAAGGGATTCCCATATCGCCATACCACTTGCGGCTCGCGTGGAAGTGCTCGATATCCTTAATCAGCTTATCCTTGTCCGCCTGCGGCAGGATGACTGACTCTAATGGACGTGGCACATAGCCGTGAATCTGCTGCCACTCCGAATATGACCCCCAAGCGTGTAGCTCGGGAACCTTCTCCTGCTTCTCCCCGGACGCTTCGCGAATTTCTTCCATCATGTCTCGGAATATCTTCTGCTTCCGACCGAAAGTTGTGAACGAGATGGTCTCGGAGCGTTGTGTCTTCTGCAAAACTTTCTCTTCGGTCCTGGTTATCTGTACGCTCAGAATACGTCCCTTGTACAGCATCCAGTGGTGACCCGGCGCGGGAACCATTGTGTAACTATAGACTCCCCGGCTATAAACATCCATGTGCCGGGTGCGCTTCATGATGCGCTGGTTTTCCATCCATGACTTCATCCAATAGTACGCGTGCTGATCGTCTGTGATGCTCATGGTGACAGTAGTCTGATGGACAATCCATCCCCAAATTTGGTAAGGAATCTTGCGGAGCATAGCACCGACTGCGCCGATTGCCATTAATAGAATACCGCCCGAAGCAAACTGGTTCGGGTTGTGGAGAAAAGTGTTGATAGCTACATGCGCTAGGTCTTGCAGTTCCTTAATCATTCGGCCTCCGGTAGCTTGAATCCGATTCCTGCCTTAGCCGCCCATGACTTCCGGGACTCGATCTCCCCGGCCACCTGTGTATAGTGCTCGGTGACATTGCCAGCCGCGTGCCCGACCCAGAACTTTATTAACGCATCCGGAACCCCGCTAAGCCGAAGATGGGTGATCCGGAAGCGCCGGAACGCATGAAAGCCTCCGGCGATGCCGTCCTTCTTAAGCAAACCACGATAGTTGCTTTCCGATTCCATGAACACCGGGTACAGCGCGGTATCCGAGTTTACAATCTTGGATAGATATTCGTTCAATTCCGGAGCCAAGTCAACTTCCCGGACTCCCGCCTTGGTCTTGGTAGGCCCAAGCCCGGTACGGGTCATCTGCTGCCGGACTATGATCTTAGACTCGAACGGAAGCCAAATAGTGCTTACTCCGTCGTCCGGACCTGCTTTAATTGCCAGCGCTTCCGCGATCCTGAGCCCCGTGGACGCCAATAGAGCGTACAGAGCCTTCCGGGACGTATCTGCCTTAGATATCGCGTCCTGGACCTGCTGTGCGCTAACCGTGGGCTGTTTATCACCATCCGTAGACGGCGCATCGATAACATCGGTATTCCACTCGTACGGGAACAGCGGATCACCGTCTTCAGAGATGGCAGATCGTCGTATCTTCTTGATAAGAACGACATTAAGGGCGATTGACCGCGCTGAGTACCCTTCGTCGGATAGTTTTGTTACAACATCCTTAACTACTTTGTTACCAACAGTTTCCAGAGAAAGTTTACCTATTAGAGGTAACAAAGTGTTGAGTACCGTCCGATAGGTCCGAAGAGACGCCGGACGAAGCGGGTTGCGCTTCCTGGTTGCGCCATCGGCTAGGAACTTCTCGGCCTGATCCGCGAAGGTCACTGTCTTAGCTTTGATTTTCGTGGCTCCGCGTCCGGAAGCCACACCAGTCTCGTATGCTTTCCGAATTGTGTCGCCGCGTCGAATCTCGTTTCCGTTTTTGTCTAACATAGTATAAGTATCACATAAACACACAAATTTGTCAAGCACTATTTTTGTGAGCTAACAAAATCTACTATCTGCCCGTACTTTTCCCAGGCCGACGGAATCGTCCAACCCATTGAAACAAGTATCACTAACGACAAAATTCTAAGCTGTAATTTAGTCATTTTCGCTCCTCTGAATGCTCCGAATATTTTGCTTCCTTTTGAGATACTCTGTTAACTCGTCCGCGCACTTCCGGCAAAATCCTATCTCGTTTAGAAATATAATGACGCGATGACCGTGTGGCCCGCAGTAAATCGGCGGCTTACGGCAATCCTTCACTTGCTGTACCGCATCTTGATTAGACTCCACAGCCCGAGCAAGAAATCGATGATTGTCTTCATTATGCCTCCGCTATATCAAACATTCCGAACGGAATAATACTAACCAGGACCCCCGCTGATTCGAGCAAGTCCGCCATCCGCTTTGCTCCGACCGGGTTGCCACTGTGAATAACAACTATCCCGGCGAACTTTTTGACCGCCAAATACTCGGCAACCGCCCAAAAGGTAAGTTTCCGGTATTCAGGCTCTTCGTGCTCAACAAAACGCGGTACACAGTCATGGTCTAGGAACACAATACCAAACCTATAGCCGTATTGGTCCGCAGCTACTAGCTCGACCGTAGCCTCATGCGGATTCGTGCAAATAATAGATTCGGGCAACTTCTCCCTGAACCAGTCGTTGCGGGCTTCGGAGTCTTCAACTATCAGGCAACGCTCATTTGTAGGGATTCTAATTAAGGTTTTCTTCATTGGCTTCCTCGTATAGTTTCGCTATACTTCGTCCGGCATTATATGCTAGTTCATTTGCTGTGTCAAATATCATCTGCATTTCCGGAGAAGGTTTGTACGTACCTAAGTCCCACGAAAACTTGTATACGTCCGCACCGTAGTATCCGGCTTGATTTGCTGCATGAACAAACGCAGCTTCGATCTCGTCCCACGGAAGCGAGAACATCAACGATTCGGGATCGAACATCATTCGAACACCTCTTCAATGATTCCTACAATCTCGGCTATCAGCAGCACCAGGAATGCCACACGGACTGTGCCGGGAACCCACACTCGGACATTCGGCGCGTATGCCGCGTAATGAATCATGCCGATTCCGCAGCCTAGTATTCGGACTGCGCTCTTAATCCAACTGATTAGTTTGTGGTTACTCATGATTGTCTCCGTTAGGCAGAGGATCAAGCGGGAGTGCGCGGCTGAGATCGAAAGCGTAACCTTCTTCGCCGTCTGCATAACCTGCGGTGTAGGCCTCTTTTGCCTTCTCTAGCGCCTGCTCCTGTGCCGTGCGCCAGAGTTCGGCGTCACGAGCAAGGATCATATCAATTCCAGCGGTTCTAAATCCCCTCATTCCCGTCTTGTCAACAGAAACCTCAGCAAGCAATTTACCCGCAAACTCCCTCGCGCTATCCATTTGAATCTCGCCTCGTGGAGTCTGCCCTCGGTCACGCGCTAGATTACGAGCTTCACGCTCATCCTTTTCAGAATAGCAATCACCTATCCCCATTTGAATCTCCTTTCCCGGCCACCTTGTTCTGACTTGCACTTATGTATTCCACAACCCGATGGGCAGAATTAATATCACCATGTTCACGGTTAGCGTTTGTGAAAACCTCCGCCTTCATTCTTGCTTCTGATTCAGTAGAATAAACTCCTAGCAAGGAGTCGTGTTGATTTAGAACAACAAAAACCTTTGTGAGTTGACTCACTTTGAATCTCCTTTCCCGGCTGGCGGTTGACAGTCACACTCTAACATCCCCATGTCTATTGAAGCTCCTCGAAAGCCTGTGCCGAAGCAACGTCTACAGTTAGGATCATGTTTTGGTTTCTCGCTCCCGGCAGGCTTGCCCGCTTCGGCTGCCGCACGACAGGCAGCGAGACGTTTTTGTTCAGCCGTAGTCACCGTTCCAATTCTATCTGCCCACCATTCCGCCTCTTCCAATCGAATCTTGGCCGACTCCTTCGCGCTATCCATTTGAATCTCCTTTCCCGGCTGGCGGAACGAACTTGTCATATTCACCTAGTTCTTCTGCCTGCCTAGCGATGCGTTCTATACTCTCCCTAACGGGGTTCACTCTCCGGTATTCAATTACATTCCGACTAAAGTCGGCCAATGATATTGCTTTGTGTTTTTCGGTGCCAGTCCATACGAGAAATGTTTTGTCGTACGAAGGAACCCCATAGACCACTTCAGGCAACATATTATAACTTGGGTGGGCATCGACGGAGTGAGGAGTACCCACTCCGCAAACTGGGCAAGAAAAGGTCCCTTTTGACAATTCTTCATCAGTTGGCTTGCCCGTTTCGAGTGGAGCGTCCAGGGCGGCGAGAAACGCACATTTTCGGCAATCGAGTTTGCATTTCACCGTCCACACGCCGTTGACCGGAACTTTCTCATAGTCATGTTGCAAGCGATTGACCAGCGCCTCCATCCTCCCGCGCAGGGCGGCTATCTCGGCGTCCCTTGCGGCGATGGTGTCGAGAAGATTTGAAACCGCAGTTGCGTAAACATAGGAGTCCCAGGGAACGGGATTACTCAACCCTTCCTGCATATTCTTAATTTGTTCCTTCGTCAATTCCATGTCGCCTCCTACCACAAGTTTTCAAATGCTTTCAGTTTCGCTAACCGATACATGCATGATTGCCAGTGCGAACCGTGATCGTCAAACTGCTCCGCGTTCTGAATAAAGATTTCTACATGACACGATTCGTGAAGTAGATTCCTTAGCTCGGTGATACTAGTTCCCTTAGGATTCGGATGGTATCCGAACTTCGGGTTAAACTGAATATGATAAAATCCGTTCGAAAAACTTGTCAGTGCCATGAACCTATCATCGGTCAAACTGTGGTCGATAAGGACATTCGGCAGTTCGTTATTAAAATAAACTTCGTTATACCCACGGTACCACGCGTCCAGTGGGTCCGGAGTTCCCGAGCTAATGCCGGGAGCGAGCAGGACTAGCGCGGCGATCAGTAGTAAAATCTTCATCAATCGTTCCAATAAACAACCGCGAGAGTCAAACATATTACCGCGAGAACTAATGGAAGTGTTCTCTGCTCTATGATGTACTCCCCGAAATTGAATATAGAGCAGCACAAATTGATAACTCCCCAAGTGCTTGGTTTGCGTTTCATTTTCCGCTCCACAACGGTAGATAGTCTAAAATTCTTTTGGTCTGTTTAGGGGTCGCGAACATCGCTACCGCAGTAGGCCAACTACCAGGACCATATTCGGGATTGTCGTCCGAAAATATGATAGGATTCAGCCGCCTGTGAAACGCAAGAGACCAGATGTGGCTTAACTCTGCGGAATCCCGAGCCTGTAGAATGATTGTCGTAACTGCTTGAAATTTGTTGTCGGACGCTAGAACAAACATACCTTCGTTAGGAAGCTTCTGGTCATGACGAAGCTTGCTTACCACATGGCATGCCTGGGCGATCTGCCGACCTGCGGGCTGGACAACCGTACGCAGTGGTGGCTTGTGGCTGTTGGCGACCACCGGGACCTGAATGGTTGCTGCGACCGCAACATAGATTCGTGTTTCTTCACTGGTTTGTTGGGACTTGCTCATGCCGATTAACCCTTCCCACCATGTGGTTCCATGCGGTGTCCGAAGACAGCCCGCAGTTGGCGTAATAGATATAGTTTCCAGCGTCCATGAAGCGATACACCTTGCAACCGTCATGCTCAAACAGAAATGTCACATGAATATCATGATTATTTGTTTGAACGGTTTGTACTCCGTCCGATGCGCACCCGTAGATAAGGGCACCCGCTAGCAAAATCGCAGATGCCCATGTTAAGGTTTTCATTTACGCTCCGATGTACTTCCAGTTGACAATCGTCCGGAAGTGGTTACCCTTGCGAGCACTCTTCACGGTGCCGACTTTCTCCCAATTCTTGCCACGGAACAACACCCCGGCTGCGTTGCCCAAATCGGTAGACTTGTAGCCGAGTGCTGCGATCTCTTGCTGAACCTGGTCAGCGTTGACTGTCCCGTTGCGCTTCGCGAGATTGATAGCCATAGTCTTGGCGACTGTGTACGCTCTCGACTTTGTAGTGACTGTTTTCGCCGGAGCGATCAGCTTGACATTGTACGGATAGAACCCGCCAGTTACGATTGGGGCAGCGTCAGTTGTCAAGTAAACAAATTCCTTGTTGATCTTTGTGACTGTGCATGGATTCTCATAGAAGCGACGACCCGGCGCGAACGCCTTGTCCCCGACTTTGAATCCGCCGAGAGTTGGAGCAACCAGAGCCGAATGTTTAGCAAGGAATCCGCCTTCTCTCTCCGAATTATCGTAACGGACAATGTAAGTTGCGCCTAAGAAACCTTCCGGACGAACCCGAACGATCTCTCCGGTGCCGTTCCACGAATAGCCGTACTTGACTTCAACCTTGTCTCCGATTTTATAATTCATGTTTTCTCCTATCTCTTCGAGCGCGTTGTGACTCCCGATGGCCGTCCTGCACCTTCAGTCGAGCCGCGAACGTCGCGTACCAGTCTATTTCGTTGTTTCTCTTGATGAATACCTGTTTCAATAAGTCTGTCATTCGATTGTCAACCCTACCGTCCAGGTAGGTGATAACCATTTGTTCCGCCTTATCCTGAAACCCCGCGAGCAACATCCTGCGAATCCCCTTTTGCTCTAGACTAAGCTTATCTTCCGGTATCAGCATGACCGCAGGAACATCATAGCACTCCCCGGTTGCTCCGCAAACTTCACACTTGGTTCTAGGCCAGACTAAGGAGTCCGGCCAGCCTTTGTTAATCCGACAATCTTCACAAAATAGCATTACTTGGCCCCAAACTTCCAGACTGCCAGAACGCTAAGCAGGTATGTGCGCCAGAACGTCAATTTCGCAACCCCGAACACATGCAGCAGGAACGTCGGAGCGAACAAGTAGTTGACAATCAACATAGTCGGATAATTAAGCAAAAATCCGAGAATAATTGCCACAAAGAAAACTCCGAATGCTTTAAGTAGCTTATCCATTTTATCCTCTCTTTCTGACGAAGGCGGGTTGGACAGGCTAGGTTTGATCCGGTCCGTCCGCCTTCGTCTGCATTGTAGAAATAGATTCTACCAGAAAACTGTTTATTTGTCAAGCACTATTTTCAGTATGTTCCGCCGCAGTTCGGACAGTTCAGGCTATGGCGTTGATGGAATATCCGGCAAAGCAATCGCTGCCACTTTGTCGGTGTGATCTCCGGGTCTCCGAGCAACGACAGCACCTTGGTGTAGGCGTTAGCCTGTATGTCCCACTTCTCCGCAGCGTCCCGCTGTCCGGCGTTTAGCGCCACGTCCATGGCGTGCTCCGCGCCTGTTTTCAATTGGTAGACCTTCTGATAAAGTTTGGTCATTTTGCACCGTAGCGCGGAAGCGGACAGTATGTATTCGACTCCGCTGGAGCCGCAACGTGGTCACCGCATTTGCATCCGAATAGTTTCTTTAAGAATTTCACATATCCTTCTTGTCTCGGAACCCCAGGAACACCGGGAACCGTGGTTTGTCTACGCAGCCGACCGGGAAGAACTTGTACTTGATGATCTTGCCTACGAGTGATTTGCGTTTCTTCCAGAACGAATCCCGCTGCTCAGCAGTCAGCCCGCCACCGACAGAGAACTCGACATCTTTGTACTTGCCGTTGATGCCGATCACCTCGAACTTGCCCAAGGTTCCCTTGCCGACCATGCCTTCTTTCTTGGTGCTGCGCTCGGTGCGCCCTAGCAGGTTTGTCTTGGCTTCGTTCGTATTCTCCTGCTCTTCCACGAAGTCTACAATCTTAGCCTCAGCATCCTCGAATCGCTTAAGCTTTAATAGCCAGCCCTGCTTCTCGGTTGAGCGGCCCTCTTTGTACGGTCCGTCCACTGAACGAAGAATCAGACCCTCGTACCCTGCGCTTAGTACTGTCTCTTCATACTGGAGTAGCTCTTTTTCGTCACGAATCAAATGGTGGTCAACATATTCGACATTTTCGTCATCCATATCGAAAACTTGAGTGTACGTATTTCCGGTACGCTCTTTGAATAGTCCTGTGTCGTATTGATCGAACGCATAAAACTTAATCCCCGCAGCCTGCTTCGTGTGGGACATTACCACCGAAGTGGTCAATTGGAACACATCTTTCGCAGCCGGGTCTCCGAACATCAACTCTCCGTCGAAGCCTTCAGGCAGGTGCGCGAACATCTTCTGCACGTTCTCGTTGGGAATCGGCTTCAGAGTACGGCTCAGCAGCTTGCCGCCCTGCATAGTCGCACGGATTCCGTCGTACTTGATCGAAGCGTACAGAGGGTACTTCAGCTTCGACATATCGGTGATTCCAGCCGCGAGCATCGGTTTGAATGTCATTTGCCCTCCAAAAGCCAGCGAAGAAACTTAAAAACCAGCAACGCAGCTATTATACCACCAATCCGGTGGAGTGTCAAGATTATTTCTTGCGCCTGATCGAACGTCATCTTAGAAACGGCTCCATTCTGCCGAGAGGCTTGGTATTGTCCACGACCTGGGACAGCACAATCGCCCAGACCGCGTCCATGTTGTGCGGAGTTGTGCGTGCGATCCGCTTCAATCGGCGGGACATCTGGCGATTCGACATCTTATGAGCCTGCCGATACGCCAACTGATCTGGGGTTAGTTCTTTTTTGACTTCTGTTTTTGGTTGTTCAGCCATATGACCTCCGTTTTCTCAATCGCGGTAGTTACTTCCATGACTTCTATGACCCATTCGTCTCCGAATCTTTTAATCTCTGTGACTCCGTAACCTGCTTTGCGAAGCGCTTCGCGTGCTATCTCCAGTACAGTAGTCTTACCGGAGCCCGGATTTCCTTCTGCTATAAGTTTAACTGTGAAATTTTTCATGCTCACCTCAACCAGTGGTCGAATTTATCCGCGTAAATAAACAGAATTTCAAAGAAGAAAAATGTAACTGCTACGCCAGCCATTAGCGCGAAATACATTCCGATAACTTTCATCCACACAGGAATCCTCATTGGTGCTCTCCTATTGGTCCATCCCAAAATACGTCCCCGCAGTCACATGGTTCGGTGTGGAACGATACAACTCCGTCACATGCAGGGCACACAATCATACGTCGCCACCCGGTGCTAGAGGTCATCCCGCCACAAATACAATCCTCAACCCGTCGGGTAGGCGGAATATGTGGATTCGGCACTAACTTACTGTGACTCATGTTTCAACTTTCCGTCGTTAATTACCGGACGTAATTTTCGATCTTTGCACTTCCACATATATTTCTCAGCTTCGTCTAGCCAGATCAGCTTGTGCTGGCATCGGTAGCACCCACCGCACCTGGAGCACAAATAGATGAACTCTCCGCGAGCCCCTAGTTCTCGACAGTTGTGCGGACCCATTTATCACCATCCCATACTTGCTTCGGTCGTGATTCGTTCCGCTCCCGGCGTTCCTTCTGATACGCCTCAGCAGACTTCGGGTTCTTTCTCTGTCGGTGGTCCTTTGTGTTCAGCTTAGCAGCCATTTTATCTCCTATAAAATTGTGCCCGGTGGGATTCGAACCCACATTCCTCAGTTCAAGGCTGAGTGCTTGTCCCCTAACGGAGCGACCGTTAGCTTAGCTGACGGGCCTCACTCGACATGACTAAAGTCTATCAGACTTGTCTGTGCTCGGTTACAAGCGAGCCGAGTGCTTAAGATTTTCGGTGAGGGCTCCCGGCGTATGCACGCCGACGGCATGTCTCAGTGCCGTTTCCCTTCCTCTCACCGTGAACATAGTATCTCATACTTCGGTTTATTTGTCAAGCATTATTTTAAGAAACTTTCGAGCACCACAAACAACAATCTGTTCCCTCATAGTCATAAACGGCGTCTCCGCAAATGAAACACCAGGCGGAAGGAGGCTCAGGCGGAATGTACTTCCATGTGAAAGGCTCGTCCGCAGGCGGAACTTCCTTGCACACAATGCCTGTTTCCGGATCGATGTACTCTTTCCAGTTGGACGGACGCAGTTCTTCCGCAGCCTTGGTAAACTGCTTTTTAAGCTGTTTCTTCTGATCGGATTGTTGTTTCAGGAATTGATACTTTTGCAGGGCTAATTCAGTAATCGACAGCCCGGACTTCGGCTGCTGACTGCGTAGCTTATCTAGGAGACTAATCTTTGAGGTGTGCCACTGCCACGTAGGCGGACCAGTTGTCTTGAAGCCAAGCGAACGTACTAGTTCCATATCGTCTCGCCAGAACTCATTCAGTCCTAGCTCGGCTTGAAACCACGATTCTTGGTCGTTCCATACTATTCGCATTTAGGATCGGTGAAAGTCAACCTTGATACTTCTATTCGATAGTGATCGTACTTGCTAGACTCGGTATATGTTGATCGCTCTTCATCGTCAAGCCATTCGTAAAAGTCTGTTTCCTCGTCTACCGGAAGGCTGTAATAGTGGCCGCTATTGTCGGACACTAGTGTGAATCGCGTACGCTTTTCATTCCGCTTACTCTTCGCCATGGTGTAGGTCTCTCTGCCCTTCAATTAAGAATTGATCGATCTGCTGCTTCTGTTGGTTCATTAGGTTCAAGTACCCGGCGCTTAGCGCGGTCAATTGGTTGTACTTGTCTAGAAGAGTCTGGTAGTCTTCCTTAGCCGTGAAATACTTTTCTCGGTAGTAGGTAACCCCGTTGACCAAGGTTTCAACATTATCCGCTAACTGTAACTTGACAGTCTCTTTCTCGCCGCGAGCCCACTCCTGCAAGAATGATCCAGCGTAAGCTATATCCATCTCTTTATCGTTTACTTGATTCTCCATGCTCGCCTCAATATGTCAGCCCATCGTGCCTGGTCTAGTTCGCCATCCGACGGGCTTCTCTCTGACGTTAAATCTACTTCGATTTTATCATCTAACTTAATGCCACGTGTCTTTAAAAAACCATAATCTTCCGGGGTTAATGACAACACGTCATAATTCTTCGGGCGGAACACAGCCATCGCCATGGTCATATTGCCGCGTTCCTTGTCTTCGCGGCGGTGCTGATCCATGTGTTCATCCGACAGCACTGCTAAGCCGCCAGCGGTGAACGCTACAATATATTTCCTACATCGTGGGCACGACCATCGATGTTGCGGGTCGGCGGGACCTTTACTAGTCGGATTCAGATAATCATTTATCCCCATATATCTCCGGTACTAGATTTGAAGGGTACGGGAAGTTGGCACGATTGATCCAGCCTTCCAGGAACTTTTGCTTGCTCGGGTTAAGCCTGACATCAAGCTGGTAGAAGCTGATCCATTCTGCTCGGAACAATTTTGCTACAATATCCGGGTCTTTCGAATTTAATTCCTCCAAAGTCTTCGGTCCGATTAGTCCGTCTTCGGGAATTTGTAGCACAGCCTGAAGGGTCTTGACTGCTATGTGGACAGTATCGTTGACCGCAAAGCTTAGCACCGGAGCCGCGACCTGATCTGAGTTAATCAGGTCTCCGTCGATTAGATTCCAGTAATTTTTCTTGTACGCTATCTTAGCGTACTTCACCGCTTCGTCAAACTCCATAGTAGACCAGAACTCCATCGGCAAATCTTTCTGATGCCAACGCTGAGTCAACCCGAAACGAGTCAGCCCAGCGCCATCTTGGAGGTCTTCGACCTTGCCGGGTTCTTTATGCGAATCCTCTTGATAAATTAGCCATTGAATAATTGGTTCGAAGTTAGCCATTAGATCGGTCCTATCCCGAGCGTTCCGGGTCCGGTGTAACAGTCGCCCTCACACCCACGAATTGCGCAGCGTGGGCACGTGTCATATTCAAACTTGACTGTATCCTTAGCTGAATATTCTTTGCCAGTTAGTTGCTTGAAGTGCTCCGCTGACTCCACAACTATCGGGTTCTTCGGGTGTCGTGCTTGGTACTTGTCCGGCTTCGCTATGAACTTGTCAAAATCAACCGGACGGTAGTCTGTATACTCTACTGCAAATAAACGGTGCCACGGTCGCTGCAACCGTCCGTTGCGTGCCGCGAATACGAAGTCTTCTTGTTCCTTCTCCGGGTCTTCCGGCAGAAATCCATCCCAAACATTATGGAGATGTCCATGTACGTTGACATGAGTGCCTTCTGGCAACTCGCCAAGCCATGGCTTGTGAGTCAGCCATGCTCCGCGAAACACCATCGCATCGCACGCGAAATCAAATCCATGCTCCATGTAGTACATCACTGACTTATTGTCGTGATTGCCACGCACAAGTATCTTACGTCCAGGCCACTCCCGGACATGCTTCATGAATCCTTCGGTGCCCTCTGCCTTGTCTATGCCGACATCCCCGAGATGTATCAGTATATCCTCAGGGCGCATAACCTGCTTTATGTTGCGATTCAGCAATTCGGTAAAATTCTCCGGACGCTTGCAATAGGTCGCAACCTTAGCATGCTTTAGGTGAGTGTCGGATATCAGATAAGTCTTCGGCATTTCAATCCTCATAGTTTGAATATTTAGCATACGCTTTCACAAATACTGGCATCGCCTTGACTAGCATCGTGCCTACTCTTTCGTGCGCTTCGCCTAGCTCATTGTGAGTCATCATGAATACAAAGTCAGATGACTCCCCGGAAAAGCTTGGTTGTTTCTTGTACCGAGTGTTTAAGTCGATCAGTGCTGCCTCATATAGCTCATGTAGCAGAACCGACACCGCTTCGTACAACGGGGAATCGATCCCAACAATGATCTTGGAGCTACCGTTGTCTTTCGGGACTATAACAACCGATCCGTTGCCATGATCGGTGTCCACATACAGCCGGACGTTCCTGAACCCTAGTTCGTAATGACCGAGTAGGTGCTGCATCAGCTAGTTTCCTTAATTCTGAAAATATGTTGATACGGAAACTTGTACACTGTCACCTGATCGTTAAGCATTGCGCAGTACAAACCATCCTCTGTATATGTGTTGCGGACATCAGCGATCTTGACTGCATTTGACTGCGTATACAAATGAACTTCTACTGTCATTTGGTCTCCAATTCGTACGTGTGTGGCTGTCCGTAATCGTCCATGATTCCTCCGACACAAATAAACTCGGTCTTGAAACCCGGTACGTAGAAACTTCTATTGACGTGGTAGTGCCCGAAAACCCATTTCTCCGGCTGGTGCTGGTCTAACATGTGCATCAAAGCTTGCGCGGTACGGCTATTTACACACCCGCCCTTAGCTGCGAAGTACGGGCCTTCCAGGTTGTACAACAAAACTTCCGCCGCTTTTGCTGGCGCTTCGTGTGACAGCATGAAACGCGGCTTCGATGTGACATACTTGTAGCTAGCTGCGCCTAGTTCCTGGTAGCTTAGCTCTTCGTCTCTCCACCAACTGACCCCTTCGATCCGGAAATCTCGGTCGATTGAGAACGCTCCGGCGCACCAGAACAAAGAGTCTTCCTTAAGATAGCCGTAATCTCCGAGATAATTCTTGTGCGCTCGGCACTTTTCTGGGGAGTCATGATTTCCCCGGAAAAATCTATGTGACATGCCCAGAATCGGCTGTCCTGGGGCTGGCAATCCAACTCCGGCGAACCCGAGTCCCATGTCTCCGATTTGGATACTTCGGTGGTCCGGGTCGAGATTATCTCGAAGCCACTTCTGGTACGTTTTGGTTCGTCCATGGATGTCGCCTATGACCGTAATTGACATTTTAGTCTTTCAGTTCGGTTTCGACTGTGTAGTACTCGGTTCCGGTGTAGTCCGATCTCATGTTCGGATCGAACTCGTTCTTGACACGGTTTTCGTCCCAATTGTGGTAGGTGTGCCCAGGGTGCTGCTTCTGTATTTCCTTGCCGCGAAGCATAGCGTTACGTGCGTGTTCTTCCGCCTGCTCTTTGGTCTTGTAGGCGCAGACAGCCCAATAGCTAGCGTCCGAATACTCCCCGGTTGTACCTTCGACTATCCAAATCTTAACAGGACCATTTAAGTGCTGGTTAACAAGCACCGCCAGCAAGTCTTGCGCCTCCCTGCTACCATCACATCCGGCACCGCTTAAATCGCGCATTTTTAGAGCTTCCCAGGTTGTTTCTTCCGGAGTCCATTGGCCCTCAAGACCATTACACGAACAGTGTGAGCCATTGACTTCATACAGCTTGCCATCTTTCTCGAACACAACGAGAGAGCTACCACAATAGCTCCCGTAACCGTACCAAGCCAAATGCACCACCGCGTTGGCTAGGGCGTCAGCAGCAGCCGCGTACTGCTCTATGATGTCCGCGTTTGATTTGAAATTCTTGATATAAGCGCTCATGATTTCTCCCGATTAAGATAATACCACAACCTGGTTTCGATGTCAAGCTTTATTCTTAGTACGCTCCAAATGCCTGCTCTGGCTCCGGGTGAACTCTTCCTAGAATTGTATCGATTATTTCGCGTCCTTTGCCTACCGGGACCTGCCAGCCCGCCGCGTTCTTATGCCCGCCTCCGCCGAATGCCTGGGCGATCACTGATACGTCTATATCTCCTATTGACCGAGCCGAAAACTGGATTATGCCGTCAGCCCGTTCAAACCATCCGAGCCCGATGTCGTACCTAGCCGCCAATGCGTGCCCGACTTCCGAAGTATTGAGGTACGGAATGTTCACAATCCCGACTGTGTAGTGCTTGTCTCCGATGTTCAGAGTACCCGCCTGGGCCTGCTTGACTGCCTCACGGACATATTTCTCGATCTGTAGAATAACCGCTTCGCCTGCGGTTGCCGCGTACATGAAGCCGGAGTTAACCATCTTATCCCATCCGGTGATATCGTACGGGAAGGTCATGATATATGCGTTGACTTCTCGGGACATGGGCAGCTTGAAACGCCATAGGTCGCGATCTTCTACGTAGTCAACATACCATGGTCTGTCTTCGAAGTCTCCATCGTAGCATGCTTCGCGGCTATCTTTTCCGAATAGAAAGTCCCATGCTAGTCCTGCGCCGGATCGCTCTAAATCAAACGTAGCGTACGGTGCGCCTTCCAGGACTTTCTGGGCGGTCTTGTGGTGGTCTAGAATTCGTAATGACAGAGCAGATTTAGCTAGCATGTCGTTCTGCTCGCGAGTCCGGAAGCTGAAGTCAACCATCAACACGTCCGTTTCGGCGCACCCCGAGATTAACGAAGTGATGTATTCTTCGGACAAGCCGTGATCTAGACCTACTAGCTGCGCGAACGGATACCGTAATTTTGCGACATACGCTGCGGTAAATCCGTCAGGACAGTTGTTATGGTACATTATGATATGCGGGGCGTAGCTCATTGCGCCTTCCTTGGGATGAATAGCCCTACTTCGCTAGCCGTAATCGAATTTGTAGAACTATCCATCATCCTACGAGTTTCCGGGTCTTTCGGATCGAACTGCTTTCCGCATATCATACATTTTACTTCGTGGTGCGCGTCCGCATGAATGTGCCATGAGATAGCGTAGTCATTTCGCGGAAACTTGCTAGACCCGTACCATTTACTATGACCTTTTAGATGACCGCATTCTTCCTGGTCAGGGCGAGACGTAAGTGTTCTGTAGCGCGATGCGGTCATATTTCTACGAAACTTCTTTTGCGCTAGTTCGGCCTTCTCATATTCGTAGGCTTGTATAACTTCTCGTTCGAGCCTAGCAAAACGTGCTCTAAGATGTTTATACAGCCAGATTTTAAGCTTTAGCATGCTTCCTCTTATGCGCTTCGACTATTATTCTTTGCCACTTCGTCAGTGGTTTGGTAGGGCGGGTACGCGGTTTCTGCCTACGTTTATTAAACATAGCAGCACCGTAGGTTTGTCTTGCGGTTAGATTGGTCAATCCTTCTGGCGGCTGTAGTTCGCCCTGGATCGGGTCGCCTTCGCGAGTCTTAGTAGCGAAAGTCTGCTTGCACTCAGGAAAATGATTCTCCCTGTGTCGTAAGCCACAAAATGCACAATTTATCATGCGACCTAAATGTGGATTTCGCCCGGAGAAGGATCGATTTCTGATTTCTTCCAACGCGGCGGCAGCGGCTTCGATACCTTCCTTAGTCGCTTCCGGGTTCTGATCTACTATGAAATCGTTTTCTTCGGTCACAGTTTTATCTCCGGTAGTTGTCCTAATTTGAATGACTGGTCGAGATACTTCTGCATCTTCTCTACCTTACGCGCTCTAGCTTCGGCCATCTCGTCGTCCCAAATGAACGGAATCTCTTCGGCCTTTATTAGTAGAGTGACCATGGCGAATAGGTCCATGACTTCGTCTTTCAAGCGCTCGGTGTTAGTGTCTGTCTTGTCTTTGCGGATGTTGTTCTTGCCAAATTGAATCTGTTTCATAGCGACATGAGCTACTTCGGCGCACTCTTCAGCAAGCTTGAGTAGTAGGAATTGGTTCTTGTTCATATGCTCTTGCCCCAATCAAAGTCGCGGCCTTCCCACTTCTTAGCATTATTCTCGGGCTCCGGCTTTCCTTCTACCATAATCTCTTTGGTGCGCGAATCGTGAAGTTCAGCGCCTAATCTGGCTAGGCTAGCTTGGCACATTTGGTTGTATAGCTCGATACGCTTGATGGCGTCTTTATCGCCTTTGACATATGCGTACTCGATGTGCTCTTCCTCGATAGTTGCTGTCCTGGGGGTTTTGAGGAACGGGCGCATGTAAATATCCTCACCCAATTCAATGTGGACCTTTTCCCGTTCAACTTTCCCGGACTTGCCGCATAACCTGCACGACTTCTTAATGTCTGTACCAGCGCAGATAGGGCACGCTTCTTCGATTGTTATAGTGCTGAGCGACTTGATTACATAGGCTGCGAAGCCGTCCCCGATTAACTCTTCCGCCTTTTCGTTGGTCACGTACCTGCGGCATTTGCATTTGTCTACTACATAGCCTTCGATCTTCTGATTGCAGGTGTGTACCTTGATCTTCTTTATCTCCATATCTCCCTTGGATTCAGTAAATTGGCCTAGATTATCATAGGGAAGTATGGCTATCGTCGCCCTGTGTCCCACTAGGTGTCCCTATGGCCCCGGTAATTTTTCTCGGCCTACCAGGTCGTTTTTCTCGGCCTACCAGGTCGTTTTGCTGGCCTATCCACTGCCTTGTTCAGCCTACGTAGTACCTGCCCTATCGCGCCTTGCGTCGTGTTCAGCCTTCTAGCTACTATACCCCTAGTGAAGCCTAACCCGTAGTAGAGGCGAATAATCTGAAGCAGACGATTAGCGGTTTTTCTTTGACTCTTATTTGTTTCCCAATTAGGAAACCTAGACCTTAGATAACTTAACACTTTGTCCCTATCTAAAGCCCATGCCGGGGGATTTGATATGCGCTTAATATGGAGCTTTCGTCCGTTTCCTGCTAAGTTGCTCTCATCGTATTTCGGGTTGAGTAATTGAGTTAACGCATCTTCTACAATCCTGGCCTCTTCTCCTGATTCTAGCTGATAGATATCAATAGAAGATACTTCTTTCCTGTGGCTGTACATTTTGTGATTTTTATCAAACGGGCGTGCTAAGCCAAAACCGCTCTGTCCAACATAGAGACATTCGTAGTCTGCGTCTCCCCAATAAACATAAACTATCGGACTAAAGGGAAACTGAATTGTTATTTTCTCCATTTGTTTCCTTTCTCGGCCTTCCTCTCGGCTTGGCTGGACGCACCATTGTCTTGTTGGCACGACTAATTATGTGCTTAACGGCTTTCAAACTCAAGTGCAGGTCTTCCGCTATGTGTGTGGCGGGCAAACCTGTTCGATAGTACAAATAAATAATGCGTACCATTCTAGCGGCTCGATCACGTTGCGCCGGGTTAGGAAAACACCGCTTAACTAGTTCGCGTATCTTATTATCATCCATGGCCCATGAAGGCACCCGTAGCATACGCTCCGCGTGACGTGTAGCCCCAGCAGATTTGATAATCTGATGGCCCCCGGTCATGAACGGATCGTTGCTGTCTAGAATACGTCGAAGCTGGTCTAGCTCCCTGGTCACTATGCCTTCTTAGTACGTGGTATGTTCTGGTCGAACTGATACTCCTGGAAATGAATTTCTGGTGACTTCGGAGTGTGCAGTCTGCATGTGTACTTTGCGTCCGCTGTTAATGGAATGTCACTTTCAAGAATCGCTACACACCCTTCATGATTACATTTTATTGTGTTCACTGCGAATCCTCCGTGAATAAGTCGTCAAACGATTCCTCATCTGACTTAGTGAAGTTCTGTTTCTTGTAGTTCTCGTCTCCTAGCACGAACGCTCGGAAAAACGAATCATTGCGGTCGTCCCTAGGATAGCGAATGCCGAATGTATTCGGCCACTCTTGGCTCTTCCACGCATTGACAATCCCGATGATCTGCCGCGCAGCAATTCTCCCAGCATCTTCTGCGGATTGATCTGACACTCGTCCGGCGTTAAACTGCATGCGCTGACGGGTCATGAAATTGGCTGGTACACGTAGTCCAAACTGATTGAGCCAATTCTCCTGCCGCTGTTTAGCTTCGTCTGTAGTATCCAGTTTGTCTCCCTTCTTACCTTGCGCCTTGTCCATTTCTTCTACCATAAAATCGTTATGGACAAGCCACAGGTTGTCACCGTCTACCTTAGCAACTACAGCTTCGTCTCCAGCCAAATAATGTCCTGCGGGCTCAATGAAAGTGACGGAATACCCCTTCTTGTATCCCAAACCGGATTTCTTGAACCATAGAAGCGATACGTCTCGAATCCCCGACAACCACGAATAGCGACGTAACTGAGTGTCAAACCCTGCCATCCCAGGCTGTTCAGGAAAATCGACCGCTGATGTCTTAATGTCCACGATGACAGGCCGAACATGTCCCCATCGCAAATCCCACTCGACTTTCGGAAGCATCGGGTGATTAGGTTCGACATACGATACAATATCGAGTTTACCTGCGTCTTCAATTCCTCCATAATTAGGGTCTCCTGGAAATACTTCCTTAGCATACTCTCGCTGGAATACCGACCTACCGCCTAGCGGGATCGGTAGCTTCGGTTGCACAGCCACGTACAGTCGAATCATGTCATGCCCCATCTTATTGCAGGTGTGCCAATCTTTCTCTTTGTCGGTGTACGTTATATTGCCGTTTTCCTTGTGTACAGCCCATCGTCTCAGAAAATCGTCCGCAGCACCTACTCCGGCATGGTCGTGGTGGTATTGGATAGACTCTTCGAGAGCCCGCCCAAACATAAAGCTTCCCTTGTTATCTCGTTCTTTCCAACCCAGGACCTTCTGTAGATAATACTTGTACGGGCACTGATCGAAAGTGTTTCCCGCAGAATACGAATGCTTGCGCCATGGGTTTCCACGACTATTGATGTAAAGATGAGCCATCGCTCCCCTCTCCCGATTCCTCGGGTTGATACTCGTCATACTCATAACCGTTCAAAAACATGCTGCGATTGCCTGACCAGCTTATCTGTAAGTTCTTCGCTGCTCGGCTGCATGCGACAAAGAATATCCGGCGTTCCTCTGTTAGCTCACCGTCTTTGTGGGGCATCATGCCGTGATCTGCTGCGACAATAAAAACATTGTTCCATTCCCGGCCTTTGGCTTGATGGACTGTCGCGAGCATCAAATCCTTTTCCTTCTTACTTTTCCTGCCATAGGTCATTTTGCGAACCCGACCTAGGAATGCGCTAACTGTTTCCCGCTTGTTAGCCGCGATCTTGACCACGTTGTTTAGGTTCTCAATCGGGTCAGAGTTCATAGCGTCCCCGGAGCCCCGGTAGCGGTTGTATAGGTTGTGGTCTCGAATGATATCCCTTAGCGCTTCCCCGGCGTCCTGACCAGGGTTAACATCCTTGGCTAAATTCAGTAGCGCCTTGACTTCGTTCAACTCCCAGAAATCTTTCTTGCCTAGGTTCTTGTACTTAATGCCTTTGCTCGACGCGATACGCTGGACATTGAATAGCTGCCTGTTTGTCCTGGCAATGATAACCGAGTTCTCCGGGTCTTTTCTAGCTTCGTCTAGAACTGACTCGATCTCTAACTCCGGGTCTAGCGGGTACCGAATAAGCTTCGGCTCTACACCTTCTTCGTTGTCGGTTAACATATGCGAAGCGAGTCCGTTGTTGACAGGTAGGATTTCTTTGAAAAATTGTACAAGTCGTTTAGTGCTTCTATAATTTCTTCCGAGATAAAGCGTTCTGGCTCCGGCAAACTTCTGAGAAAAGTTTGAGAGATTACCAGGCTGTGCTGAACGCCACTCATAGATAAGTTGATTTTCGTCTCCGACAACAAGGATATTTCCGTCGAATAATAATTGTAGGAAACGGAATTGGGTAATATCTGTGTCTTGGCACTCATCCACTGAAAGATAGCGTTTCTTATTACGCTGCCTAACTCCATCGTTGGTCTCCAATAACTTTACGGTCTCGCGCATCAAAGAGTCGAAGTCTAGCCAGCCCTGCTCTCGACACCGCTTCTCATACTCTTCATACGCTAGAGCGTAGTAATACTCTGTGCCGATTGACTCCTGCATCGCCTGCTGAGGCTCTATGTTAGCACGCTTCCACTCGGATAGCTTGCCTTGCAGAGTCCTAAAGCTTGAGATAGCCGGGAACTGCTTAACCAGATCGAACAGCAATTGGTAGTCTTCTCCGCGAACCGGGATAACTGTGTCGGTTAGTTTGAACGGGACATGATCTCGCTCCCGCTTGATTAGCTCCAACGCGAACGAGTGGAATGTTCGGAAGACTTGCTCGGCGTTTAAGAGTCCTACACGCTTTGCCGCTTCGGTTGCGGCGCTATTGGTGAAGGTAAGGTTGAGTATGTCCCTGGTCTGGATGCCTTTGCTAATCATCCCTAGGAATCGTTCTACCATGCATGTTGTTTTTCCGCTTCCCGGACCGCTGATTACGACCCACACTCCGTCGATAGCCTCTACGACCGCTCTCTGTTCTCCGTTTAGCATCATGTGGACAATACCCGTATGCTCCTAGTGATTGATTACAGTTGTGGCACAAAACCCTAAAACCCTTTGGAAAATTATTCTTTCGTAGCCACATATAGACATGACGAACGAGTCGTTTATGCTGAACACCGCCGCCATTGATGTGATCTATGCCTAGAAATTCAAGGATGCCAATTCCACAACACGCGCATCTTGGCTTTCCTCTACTATAGTGACTAAGCACTTCAAATCTAAGTTTTCTGTGGCGCTCACGACCTGATTTCCTTTTTCCCGGAAGATACTTTTCTCTGTGATCTTGAGCGTATTTCCTACAACACTTCTTGCACCAACAATTTCTGCCGTTCCGCCTGCCACGATCTATGCAGAACGCAACAGGCGGCTTCGGCTTCTTACAGCGAGCACATTTCATTAAAACCCTGCTCGGCCCTTGCCGAATACGAACTGGATTGACCCTTCGGTTCCGCCGCTTAACGCTGAACCGCGTGGGCATGATCCGTTAGGACCATTGCCACCTGTGACTCCGAATGTTCCGTCGCATTGCGGGTTGCCTTGGGTCAGTACACGACCGAATACCAAATCTTCTGTCAAGCGAACACACATGCTCTTAGGACACCCTAGTACGACTGTTACCCCGGCGTCTCCGCCCTTCAAATGCGAAGTCTCGACCCCGTTAGGCGCGATACCGTTGTTGAACTGTTGGATGTAGTCGAATGTGAACCTGGACTGCAACCCACCTAGGGTGACGCGATAGCCTAACCCACCGTACGCGTAGTTAGCATCTTTCGACACCTTGGTCACGTCATACATCGAGTCAGTTGCTTCGCCGTGAATGCCTAGAGATTTGCTTAGCCAAACAAACCCACCTGCGGCTGTGCTATTCGCACGCCCGGTACCTAGAGCTACGTGCTCTGTGATCGGACTGAAGGTATCTTTCAAGTCCAATTCGAAGTGCTTTAGGAAAGGATACTCAACCCCGGCTGTTATCCCGGCGCTGTAGTTATCGAACGCTGCTACTCCGGACGCTCCGACAAACTCTCTCATTTGCGCGTGAACGTGTACCGGGAACATCATTGCTACTGCTAATGCTACCGCAAAAATTAATTTCTTCATGGTTCCTCCTATGTGAAAAAGCACTTGTCTATAATCGTGCCTAGCCCTAATGCAGCTAGAAGAATAACTACTACGACCCCTATTACTGTGAATGCCGCCATCGTGCCTCCTACAAGTTGATTGATTCTTCGATGTATTGTACTGCTGCTATCGGTCCGTCTGTCTTGATCTTGTTCTCGATGGTAGATAGGAATCTTTCCCACTGCACTTCATCAAGCTGATTCATGTTGTCGATCTCCGGGAACATAAGCTGCGCCAGCATACGCATCTTATCTGACCTACCCCGACCTTCGCTTTGAAGGAACTTGCCTTCCTTCTCCAAGATTTCCATCATCGCAAAATTGCGTTGGCGGAAAGGTTGAAGTTGTTGTTTGGTCAGCTTCGGCTGAGCCTGGGCTGGCGGTGCCGCTGAAATGTCTGGTTTCGGTTGCTCGACAACTGGTGCAGGCGCTGGTGTTGTAGCTACAACCGCTGCCGGAATGTCCGGTTGCGGCGGCACTGAAGGACCTAGGTCAACCTTCGCCTTGTTAGGTCCGCGTGGTTTACGCGGCTTCTTTACGACTTCTTTGACCGCTGTATCTTCAACAGGTCCTGATTCTGCTTTCGCTTTTGCGTTCAACTGCGCGATAGCATCGGCGCGAATCTTAGCCTTTGCTGCCTCAAACTCTTCCTGGTTGTTCCAGACTTTTCCGCTTTCAAATTCTACAGCAATCGGAAGTTTAATTGTTTCGGTGACATCCTTGCCCGGTGCGCTGCTCGGCTGAACAGTCGGCTGCGGCGGAACTACCTGCGGTGCCGACTGGACATGGATAGTCTTGCGTTGGCTCACTTCGGATTCATCCAGCACGCCAGCGCCCATAAACTGCAAGGTGACGCGACGTAGTGACCGGGTGCTTGCGGTCATAATGGCATCATCGAGTTGCGCCCCCTGTAAACCGTCAATCCACTTCGATCCTGTGGCGACCTCTTGGCGTCCGGTAACCTTAGACTTCGCGGTCGCGGTGAATACGATACTCCCGCCGATCATTTGGTTTGTCAGCGAGGTCACGTCGATCTGTAGATTATTGCGGACCGCTTCAGTAGCGCCACGCTTAGCGTACGCCACAAGCCTAGCCGGACCGTCGGTCTCGTCAACATAGGTCAATGCGATTAGATTCAGGTTGTCCGGCACGCCCAAGTGCTTGCAAACTGCCCTGAGGTATTCCTGGCGCTGAGGCTCGGTCAACGACTCAAGGTCATACATCGGTAAAAAGTTTTCTGACATTAGTTTCTCCCTAGTACAATAATACCATTACTTTCGATTTTTGTCAAGCCCTATTTTCAAGATTTTAAGTCCTTACTTATGATATACGTAGTCCTCGAAGCCGTCTGCCCCTAAAGGCAGGGTCTGCGCCCAATACACCGGGCGAGACATGCAAGCGACCATCTCTATAACCCCAGGAGCGAACGGATCGTCTATGGACAAACAGATACCCTCGTCGTGGACATGTCCGACGGTTTCTAAGCCCATGTCTTCGAACTCTAGCAATTTCTCAGCCAAAACGTCGCGAGCAATCGCCTGAACGATATTCTCGAATATCTTTCCGCCATGGCTTACTACGAGTTCCCACTGTTTAGTGTCTTGGTTCAGCCCGTAATACGTGAATCCTGGACGGTAGACATCTTCCTGCTCACCTGTTTCAGGATTCGTGCGCTTCCACGGCATCTTGACAGTCTCAACTGCCGCGTCCATATAGTGAAGGTAGCGCCCACTAGGAAGCTGAATCCTCAGAATCGGTTTGCGTTCCTCTATGGTCAGCTTGTCAATCTTGATGCAGCCTTCCGGTCCAATCTTACGGATTGTACGCTCGCCTTGTAGAACTTCCATGATTGCGTTTTCGAGAGCAACCCAGGTCTCGGGAATTTCCTTATAGGCTTCACGGAAAATCTTCACAACTTCGTGAGCCTGTTCCATGGTCATGTCCACTCCCATTGCTTCGGAGTAGCCCCACAACCCGGTCTTGATTAGATCGCCATTCTTGTCTCGGCCCCATCCGCCGCCACTTAGACGATAGATAGCGCCTAGCACACCAGGCTTCGCGACCTGGCGCATTCTCTTAGCGGCGATTTGCGCTTCTTTGCCGTTCTTACCCTTGTAGTCGGCCCATAGCTTATCGTAAGGGATGCCGTACATCTTTGAAGCAAAGTCCAGGTACGGGTCTCTGTTCAGCCTGAATACGCTCAGCAATGGCTCGCAGCCTGCGAACCATGCGCCTACTCTGGTTTCTATGGCGTTCAGGTCGCATACGTTGAAGCGCTTTCCTGGTGGCGCGACGAACACAGTGCGGATTAGGTTCTTCGCAATGATTAACGGGGAATAATATCCGGTCTTGGTCTTGAACGCGATCTTCAATCCATCATAATCATTTCGATAGACAAAATCACGCGCCTTGGTTACATTTTCCAAATCCTCGAATGTACCATCCGGGCGGGCCATGTTATGAAGCTGTACAGCATTTCCGGACCAGCGCCCACACCTAGAGCTACCCATGAAAATGAACTGATTGTGCAAGCGATTATCATCGCCAATGTTTTGTAGGATTGACTCAAGCTTCTTATAGCTAGTAGAACTAGCTTCCAAACGCGCTGTAAGAACATCGCGGCATTCCTCGGTCAACTTGACTTCCGGGTCTTTCAAGACTAACTCAATATTCTGCTTACGCATGTTATTCAGGGTGTATCCGCGCTCCTGAACCCACGGCATTAGCTGTTTAGTAGAGTTAGCGTTGTCTAGCCCGGTTTTGAGGTTCTGCCACTCCAGCTTCTCTTGCTTGCTGCGATCTGCGATTCCGAATAGATTTTGCACGAAGCGTCGGTCTGTAGGCATACCTCGGTCGTTGACTTTTTGGTCGAAAAGCCATATCCTGCGCTCCCGCTCCGGCAACGGGAACGCACCTAGGAGAGCTTCCCGGCGAGCTATTTCCTGCTCTGCGACACAATCCTGCTTACAGTACTCTTTGTACTCTTCCCACTCTTTAGGGTGTGAATTCCAGTCGTTAAAATAGATTCCGCCGCCGTCCTTTTTCTTGCGAGTCTTCGGGAATGAGAATAGCTCCATCAATTCCTTACCACGCTTATCCTTGCGCATCTCGTACGGCAGACCGAGTACCATACCGACATCTTCCAGGTTCGCAGGCAAAGACAAATACCTGCCACTAGCTTGCGGGTCCTGGAATCGCTCGGCAGGGATGTCAATTCCTAGGATGTATTTGAATATATATCGCTCGAATGCGGAGTTGAATGCGATAATATCTACTGTCGGGTCATGAATAGCTTCCCAAAGTTTGTTGGGCATTTGTTCTGCATGGGAGTAGTTAACTCCTGGACGTAAATCCCACACTTCGAACGGGGTCTTATCTCCTAGGTTATCGACTATCCGCCAAGCGAGAAAAAGCGCACGAGTGCTAGGATGTGTGGCGTAGTTGTACAGCCCAACATCTCTAATCTCTGTCTCTGACCTGGTTTCGAAGTCGAGTACTAGAATCATCTGGTAATTTTCCTCACGTGGCGACGTATCGCCCAAACTAAGAATGATCTCCACCAACACCGCCACCCGAAGCTACCGATGGTATGACATGTTCCGTCTGTTTCTATTAGAACCAACTTAATTACACCCGAAGGGTCGGCAACACTAGGACCCATAGGTATGATTACGTGATTGATGTTCATTAGAATTTCTTCCCGTTAGGCTTAAGTCTCTCGGCTGCTGTATGGTCTTTGCGCACCGCGTTGTACGCCATTTTCTCAACATACGCTCCACCCAAGTCGTACCCTAATCCGCTAGCATAGTCGAATATGCGGATTACTGCGTCCGCTAGCTCAACTTCCGCCATAGGACGGTGAGGAAGCTTATCGTCCATCAGGTTCTTGCGCTCGCCTTCCATAGCCTCGGCTATCTCTGACACAATAAGCATCAGCATCTCTGCCCGGTTGCGTTCGATGGGGTCGCCTGTAGCCGGGTTAATCCACCACTTCTTGTTTGCTGTATGGACTTCCTTAGCTAGCTCGTTCAATACCGCTGCTCGGTCGATCTTAATTTTATACTTTGCCATTGTTTTGAACCTCTTTCAATTCGTAGAATAGGTCTTCCTTGTTAAAGAATACCCTGGTTGCAAACTGAACCATCACGTCGTACCGTTCAGGCTCCTGGTCGAACAGGATATAGCCCGGTTTTCCTTTACCGATTGTATATCCTAGCTCTAGGTGCCCGGACTTCCCCGCTGGCATCAACATGACTGCCGCATCGCATCGATCCAGATGGTACTTATCGAAGTCGAATATCTGCTTAGCCCCGTAACTGTCCAAGGCTTGCTTGTAGGTAAGTCCACGTTCCTTCGAATAGTTACGCCAGAAATCATCCGCTTCCGGCCCAGGCTGATACCAGTCCGCGAATGCTTCGAAACCTTGAGATTGTAGCTCGTTCGCAAACTTCGGAATCTCTGGATTGCGCAGTGAGCCTATAATGTAGATTGATTTAATCATCTTTCGTACTCTCTTCTTCGGCTGCACCGTTCACACTGATAAGAATACACAACTACGAATGTGGGGTTATCTTGCGGGTAGTAGTGAGCATCCCACACATTGTCCTTGTGCCCTAAAAAGAAACAAATAATCTTTTTAATCATCTTGGCTTCCTCAGGTTTTCTATCTGCCGTTGTTCCGGCTCGATATCATCATACAAAATCGGAATCCTCTTCTTAAACTCTGCTAGCAACGGAATTGTCACTCGTTTGAAATCTGGGTGAGTCTCTTTAGACGTTCGCATTAACAAAAAGTGACGCCAATTCCTCAAATTTCCCGTAACTGCGATTGTCGCTGCTAAAGCATTTGGCAGAACCGCACGTGCCTCTTGCGGGCGACCCCCACGAGCTAACAAAGTGTTATAAATACTTTCACTATTATTGCAGTGTACCTTAAACAACTCTAAGGATTGAAAATCAGTCTCGATTCCATCAGGCTGTATAAACTCAAACTGATGCCTGGCTCCATAGCGAACAAAACGGGTTGACTCCTGGGTGAAGCTGAACAAGCGGTGCCGGACTAGCTCATGGGTCACTCCACGGTCAACCCGAAATAACACTGTCGCTGATTCGTGCTCGACTACGGACCAGTCTCCGTGCTGCATCACGACTGCCGGAATGAACGTCTTCCAGCTATCTGAGGTCTGCTTGTCCTCTGATCTGTGGCTTATCCTAGCCATGGTCTCAATAAACTGAAGCTGACCGATTCCGTCTTCTGGCCCTGGGTGAACTATTTCCGCTCTAGGCTCTATGATCTTCATTCTCGCCCTCTTTCAAATTAGCTGGTAGTTCTTTTGGATAGACCAATACGGTGCAATATAGTCCGTCTAATTCCCCTCCAACGAACTTCACGCCGCGTATGATCTCGCATCCGCACGGTGAGTACTCTTTACCCTCTTCTTTCTTAATATCTCCGCACATTATTCGTCCTCACTCTCTGGAACTTGTAGTAGTACCAATCGCTTCGGGTCGCCAGGAACACCTGTACCGACTTCTGCGGTCCAGCCGCTCTTGATGAGTCCGGCATAGCAGCTATACCACAGCGCGGTGCCGTACCTATCCGGATGCATGCGCCTATTCAAATCACGCATAGGGATAACCCCTTCGTTCTGCATCAGCAGTTGTATGATGTGGTTCTGAATAACCGCTTCGCGGGTCTCAGCCTCACGCACATTTAGAAACTTCTTAACCTGAATGTTGTAGGTCTCTAGAGCTATGCCACGTTCGATACATCCGGAGTCCACAACACTCTTACCCATTTGAACAGCAAACGCTAGCGCCCACTCTCTAACTCTTGCCTCGGGTCGGTTGCCGTATTTGAACGTGAATAAATCTATCTGGCCATCGTCCTCAACCGGGAATGACTTCTGCTCGACAGCCTTATTAAGCAAGCGCTTTTCCTCAGCGATAGCTTCCGGTGTCGGCGGAACATAGACACGCGGAGTAATATCCTTCAACACCTTCGGCTGCAAAATCAGAGTCGCACGATCTTCCAAACCGTTTGAGAATGCGATCAGCTTAGACCAGTAACGGGCAAACATCTGATTAGTGCAGCATGTGATTATCGACGCAGTATAGCTGCCTGGGTCGAAACTAAAGTTACCCTTGGCTGATTTAGTTTCGTTGGCAAATAACCCGGACTGTAGAATGGTCATTATGTGTCCGCCCATGCTACTGCCTTCGATTCCAGCTTTGTCAGATAAGGTCTTCAATTCATCATAGTACAAAATAATGTTGTTGCACCTTGATTTCATCGCGCTGACTCCGACTCCCTCAGTCGAGCCTGCTGTCCAGACTGTTGACTTACCCTCAGCCATTCTTATCGCGCCGCCGTGAATATCTAGCACGCCCATGAACCTGTAATACTCAAACATGTCCTGGACGGACGTAGACTTCATCACCCTGCCAGCTTTACCGATAATGTTTATCATTGCTCCGTTTATCTTACCTATCCCGGCTAGATGACACTTAGTGCCTAGATAGTTGAGATTAATCGCTAGCGCCGGAATGAACATCATTTCAGGGTAGCGAGAATTTTGCTCGCAGACCTGTTTGATGTAGTTGTCATAGACATGGCATCCCTTGAATATCCATGAAGGAAACTCAGGATACTCCAAAGTTGGCAGCGCCGGGACTTCGACAATCGTCTGCGGTTGTGGCTGGCCTAGCGGAACCCCGCCCATAATAACAGGCGGTGCTGACTCCGCGATCTTATAGCGGCTAACACTCTTAGCGATCTTACGGCACATGTCCCGATAGTCCGGACCATAGTTCTCGCAGCGTTTCTCGCACACTTCGACTATGGCATTGTATATGGACTCTTCTTCCAATCCGTCTTGACGCAGCTTTCCCGCAATGCTGGTTAAGGTTGTGTCGTGGGCACCACGTGGAATCTTCGCTCCGTCAACAGACGCAGTTGTAGGAGCCTTCTTGTCTTCGGTCTTGTGAGATAAGCACCACTGAACAAGCCAGTCCGGTGCATCCGCTATCGGAATATTGCGTATGATTTCGTACTGACGCCCTGTATCTGGATGGAAGCTGCCCGGTGCCACGACATAGCGGTTGTCCGCTCTCGCTGACCATAGCTCACCCTGGCTATCCTTCGCTTGAGCGTTGCCCATAGCAATGCTCTTATCGGTGTGCTTAAAATAGAAGTGTCCCCGGCCAGGGCGACTGCGCACCATGAACGTCATGGGCATCTTGTGCCCGGTTTCTTTTTCGATGATATCTAGGAATCCTGGTCGGTCTATTTCGAAAAACCAAACCCCGTCGGGCTTCGCGAATGCAACGCAGGCTGCGTTAGCATCGGAGTACTCCCGATCCCATTGTTCTATCTTAACAGGATCAGTCGTGGCGGAGTCCGGCCAGTTATTTAGGAAGGCGATCTTTGTCTTGGGTCGAAGCGGAATAACAGGAACGCCGCGTTCGATCAAAGGTTCTGCTATTTGTTTGAATAATCCCACGGTCGCTCCATTTTAGTGTGCGGTCTCTCCCGCCGCCAAGCCTAGTCGCGGCTTTCCGAAGTGTTAGAACTTAATGTCTGCTCCCTGGAATGCAGGCGGGACGTTAGACTGCTGTGTTGGCATAGACACCGGAGGATTGTACTGTGCCGAAGCTTGCGCGGCCTGAGGGGTCGCGTAGGTCTGCACAGGCTGTCCATTAGGGCCTGCCGTGGTTACCGGGCGATTCTTAACCCGGATGTAATCAGCCGGGATTGGAAGTGACATAGGCTGGCCATTATGAATAGCTGGCAAAATACCCATAATGTTTGCGAAGTCCTTGGTTCCGTCAGCACTCTTCTCTCGGTTAATCCAGAGCAACCTGGTCTGACCGATCAGGGTTTCGATGTCCAGGTTCTGGGCCGGGGGAGCACCTAGAATCTGCTTTAACACCTTGTACACATTACTCTTCTCATGCAAGCTGGTGACATTGAAGCGCTGTTGCACCTGAAGAGGCTTTCCATCTTTACCGTTCACGTTGAGAATCCAGACAAATCGGACTGCCGGAAACTTCTTAACTTGATTGTTATAAGTTGTCGTTACTTCACCAAGTCAACGATATCCGCCA
>Ga0210404_10000052_pt1 | contig 101455 bp, 90 predicted proteins | sample IncBWH28MmetaG_FD_155455 | JGI IMG/M metagenome (GOLD analysis project Ga0210404, IMG submission 155455) | Forest soil microbial communities from Barre Woods Harvard Forest LTER site, Petersham, Massachusetts, United States - Inc-BW-H-28-M | ecosystem: Environmental > Terrestrial > Soil >... | reverse complement strand
GCGCCATCCTGACCGCCTCCATGCCCTATGGATTCCTGCACAAGATGCTGTCGGGATCGCCGCCTGAGTTGAGCGAGCCTGCGGCAGGCCCGGCTCAAGCACCCGCGAAATCGCGGTAGACCGTAAATTCAGCGCCTGAACGTGCAACTAAACGCAGGCCCGATCGTCTGATTGCTTACGGAGAACAACTCCCGCAGGTACAATAAAGACGCATGTCGAGTCTCCCCCTTCCGATTGCCGCGTTTTTCGCCGGGCTCATTTCATTTCTCTCGCCTTGCGTGCTGCCCTTGGTGCCGGGATACCTTTCTCTGATCTCCGGTGCCGGCCTCGAAGAACTCAAGACACCGCAGGCTCAACTCATGCGCCGCGTGATGGTCAACTCCGTTGGGTTCATTCTGGGCTTCAGTGTCGTTTTCGTCGCGCTTGGCGCGGCCGCGACCGAAATCGGCCAGGTGCTCGGGATTTACAAGCACACGCTGGCCCGGATAGCGGGCGTCATCATCATTCTTTTCGGATTGCACCTGACGGGCATTTTCAAGATCAAAGCTCTTTACACCGACGCCCGGTTACACAGCGTGAAAGGCAGCAGCACTCCGGTCGGAGCGTTTGTGATCGGTTTCGCATTTGCCTTTGGCTGGACTCCCTGCCTCGGTCCGATTCTGTCCGCAATTCTCGCCGTCGCGGCGGAGCAGAACACCCTCGCCAAAGGCATTCTCCTGCTCGCGGTATATTCGCTTGGACTGGCTGTGCCGTTTCTGCTCACCTCGCTGTTAATGGAACGTTTTCTGAAGTTTTACAGCCGCTTCCGCTCGCATATGCATGCTTTGGAAGTCGCCAGCGGTGGCCTGCTGATTGCGCTCGGAGTGTTGCTTGTGATCGGCCGCTTTACCCTGATTTCGAATTGGCTTTCGTTCCTGAACCGTTTTGCCTTGTAGTCAGATCAGGAGAAAAGTAGTCTGTGTCTTACGATTCGGTTGTGAAAGAAGGAGTCTCGCAGATGGAAACGTTGCCCGGAACCGGTGAACATGCACAGAGCACCGCAGAGTCCCAATCACCAGCCGAACCAGCGGAGACCCCTCAAGGCGTTCCCCCCAGCCCGGACCCGAAATCGTTCAACCTTGCGCCCCGTGGTCCTCTTGTCCCGGTCGTGGTGGCGGTCGTGGTTGCGCTCATGCTGTACTTCGGATATCACCAGGCACGTCGTACTGCGGGCTCGTCTCCTCGCATAACCCAATCCACCGTCGCTCCGGATTTTTCTCTCGAGTCGCTCGATGGCCCCACCATGCGCCTTTCCGACCTTCGCGGCAAGGCTGTCCTGCTTAACTTCTGGGCGACCTGGTGCGGCCCGTGCAAAATCGAGATGCCCTGGTTCGTTGATTTCCAGAAGCAGTACGGATCGCAAGGATTGCAGATCGTCGGCGTCGCCATGGACGACGCCAGCAAGGAAGACATCGGCAAGTTCGCCAAGGATATGGGCGTAAATTATCCCATCCTGATTGGAAAAGAAGCAGTCGGCGACCAGTATGGCGGCGTCCCCGCCTTGCCTGAAACCTTCCTCATTGGACGCGACGGCAAAATCGTGGACAAGATCATCGGACTCAGGGGCAAGGCGGAAATCGAGGATTCAATCAAGAAAGCGCTCGACACCCGGCCCGCTGCAAGCCAGGCATCGGCCTCTGAGAACACCGCGACTCCACCGCCTCAGAGGTGACAATAGAAACCGGCTGTCGCCCCGGCTATGATCGGGAGAGTGTGGTTCCGGATGGAGCTGCCATTGGGTCCCACAACTTGGGTTCCACAATTTGGGTTCCGCAATTTGGGTTCCGCAATGATGATCCGACAAACTAAACCGCAAGGTTTCGGGACTCGCCACACCGGGCCGCTATGCACCCTGCTGGCGCTCATTTTTCTGGCGGCCGCAAGCCTCTCGTCCGCGCAAACGCCGGGCAAAGCTCCGTCCCTGACCATGGCCCCGGTGCCGCTGACCACGACTCAGCGCGCCAAGGCGACCATGGTGAACCTGAATTTTCGCGTCCCTTCGGGCTATCACATTAACTCCAACACGCCCAAGTCGGAGTTTCTGATTCCGACCGCGTTGAAGATGGACCTGCCCACCGACATCATCCTGGGAAAGATTGAATATCCTGCCGGTGAGGACCGGAGTTTTCCCTTCTCGCCAGACGAAAAGCTGAATGTGTATAGCGGAGACTTCACCATCGCCGTCGCCGTGCACCCTCTGCACTCAGTCGTGCCGGGAAAGTACCAAATGCGCGGAGTTCTGCGCTACCAGGCCTGCGACAATGCCGCCTGCTATCCGCCCAAGAACCTGCCCCTGAATTTTGAAGTGAAAGTCGTCAAAGAACCGCCCGCACACCACGCCAACCCCGCGCAGAGCCCGCACGTGCATAACTAGCGGGTTCCGAAACGGAACGTTGCTCACAATTAAGCTACGTGCAGTCTTGTTTGCCACTCACCTCGCCCTTACCCTGATCTCTGGGCCCGTGGTGTAACTGGCAGCACACTAGCCTGTCCAGCTGAGAGGTGCGGGTTCGAATCCCGTCGGGTCCACAGCGTTCCCTGTTTCTTGGTAGGGAATCTGAAAGGGGAGTCTTAGGACAGGCGAGACTCCCTTAGTAATCTTGACTTCCACTTTCTATCTGCCGGATAATCGTCCTAGCTGGACAGGCTAGTGCCCCGAGTTGAATTCCCGCTCGGGGTTTTGCTTTTTCATGCATGACTGCTAAAGCCTATTCATCATTTTGCCGACATCATCGTCAGAGCTTGACGGGCTAACGCCCCGAGCTGAATTCCCGCTCGGGGTTTTGTTTCTCAACATAACCTAAGTGTCTACCACGGTCGGTAGGGCACCTTCGATTCACGCGGCCCGACAGGAATGCCTCGCGATTTTAAGAAGGCAAGCGCCGCTTGAAGGGCGTTTGGATGACTTCCAGGTCCGAGAATAACGTCTGTGAGTGGCAGGGCGACCGCAGGATCGGGCGAAAACGGATGAGCGATATATGGCATGAGCGTCGTGTTCGCTGCCCGAAAACGAGGAGGATTCTTGAGCGTGGTCTTGTCTGTCGAAACCGGGAGAACCAGCCTCCACTCTCTCTCCTCGTGAAAAGATTCGTCCTTTGACAATGCGGCCACTCGAAGTAAATCAGCTCTCGTTTTCACGAGCGCGGCGGCAAGGTCGGTCTTGAATTCCGCACTACCCATTATTTTGTTGATGATTGCCTGGCCTGCAACCGGGTCGCCCGCAAGCCAATTGGGCTTGGCCGCATCAAACCCAGCATTCCAATACCTTTGAGACTCCCCGACAAAGTGAGCTAGCGCGTCTCGTAAGATCGTTTTCTTCTCCTCAGGCTTATAAATGCAAGGGGCAAACGTAGCCAGAGTACCTACGTGCGCTGGTGGACGGAGAGTAGTCAGATCGAAAGCGATGCTAACTCCACTCGATCCTTGAGAATAACCTCGCCATTGGCTCAGTTGGTCCTCCGCTTCAGAAAACGAAGCAACGAACACTTGCAGATGATCTGCACTCAAAGGGCCAGGGCTGAAGGCTAAATCCACCGCCTTTTTGGAGTAATCTCTCGCCGGAAAGAAATTCGCGCCATACTCGTTGGTTTCCGCGACAACTTGGCTAGCGATCTCCCGGGCATGGATGAACTCCGTACGATCATTAAGGAACCGAACATCCGTCGCAAAGATCTCCTTACTGGTTACGATGCCCTGAAATCCCTGCACCGAAGTGTAGTGCCAGAGTTTTTCAGGTATCGGTCTGTTCAGCACATCGCTAAGAGAATCGGGCACTTTGGGGATCCCCTACGCCTATGACCTGACGCTACCGCCTTGCTTCTTCTCCACCTTAGCCCAGGTATCCTTCAACGCCACCGTGCGGTTAAATACCGGCTTCCCCGGCTTCGAATCCGGATCGACGCAGAAATACCCCAGACGTTCAAACTGATACCGACCACCCACAGCAGCATTAGTCAACGATGGCTCGACCTTAGCGTTGGCGATTACTTCCAGCGAGTTCGGGTTGAGATTGTCCAAAACATCCTTGCCCTCTTCAACTTTGCCGGGATCTTCCTTGGCGAACAATGTCTCGTATATCCGCACCTCGGCGTCGATGGCATTCGCAGCCGAGACCCAGTGAATGGTCGACTTCACCTTGCGCCCGTCGGGCGTGTTGCCGCCACGGGTTGCCGGATCGTAGCTGCAACGCACTTCCACAACTTCGCCTTTCTCGTTCTTTACGACGCTGTTGCAAGTGACGAGGTAGCCATAGCGCAGCCGCACTTCGCGTCCGGGCGAGAGGCGGAAATATCCCTTCGGCGGGTTTTCGCGAAAATCATCCTGCTCGATATACAGCACGCGCGAGAACGGCACTTTCCGCGTGCCGGCGCTCGCGTCTTCGGGATTGTTCACCGCGTCCATCTCTTCGACCTGATTCTCCGGATAGTTGTCGATCACAACTCTCAGCGGATGCAGCACCGCCATCACCCGCGGCGCGCCCTTGTTCAGGTCCTCGCGGACGAAGTGTTCGAGCATGGCCAGTTCAATCGAGCCATTGGTTTTCGACACGCCAATCGCACCGCAGAAATTGCGCACCGCCTCGGGCGTATACCCGCGGCGTCGAATCCCGCCAAGCGTGGGCATGCGCGGATCGTCCCAGCCCTTCACGCGCCCTTCCTGCACCAACTGCAGCAGCTTGCGCTTGCTCAACAACGTGTAGGTGAGGTTCAGGCGGTCAAACTCGATCTGCCGCGACGGGAAGATGCCCAGTTGCTGGATGAACCAGTTGTAAAGCGGGCGATGGTCTTCGAACTCGAGCGTGCATAGAGAGTGCGTGACGCGCTCGATGGAATCCGATTGTCCGTGCGCGTAATCGTACAGCGGATAAATGCACCACTTGTTGCCGGTGCGGTGATGCTCGGCGTGCAGGATGCGGTACATCACGGGATCGCGCATGTTCAAATTGGGCGATGCCATGTCGATCTTCGCCCGCAGCGTGCGCGATCCGTCGGGAAATTCGCCGGCGCGCATGCGCTCGAATAAATTCAGATTCTCTTCGACGGAGCGGCTGCGATATGGGCTGTCTTTGCCCGGTTCGGTGAGCGTGCCGCGATTCTTACGAATCTCCTCGGCCGAGAGATCGTCAACGTAGGCCTTGCCGTCCTTAATCAGTTTGATGGCCCACTCATAAAGCTGATCGAAATAATCGGAAGCGTAGAACAGCCCATCCCACTTGAAGCCCAGCCAGTTGACGTCAGCCTTGATCGACTCGACGTACTCGGTTTCTTCCTTCTCGGGATTGGTGTCGTCGAAGCGGAGGTTTGTATGTCCGCCAAATTCGTCGGCCAGGCCGAAGTCGATGCAGATTGCCTTGGCATGTCCGATGTGCAGATGCCCGTTGGGCTCCGGAGGAAAGCGCGTCTGCACGCGTCCGTTGTGCTTGTTGGTCTTGAGATCTTCAAGAATGATGTCGCGGACGAAATTCGAGGGAGCGGGCGACGGCGAGGCAGCCACAGCGTTTTCTCCAGCTTCGCTTGGCGGATGAGATGGATTCATTACTCTTTGATCTTATCGCAGGAAGCGTATCGCAGCGAAGAGCTCACGCTCCGGCAACACCGGCCTTCTGGATAGCCTGCTCGATCCGCGCCAATGTACTCTCCCGCCCCAGCACTTCCAGCGTCTCAAACAGCGGCGGCGCATTCTTCCGCCCGCAGACCGCGACGCGGATAGGCTGGAACATTTGCCCCGCCTTCACTCCCATTTCCTGTGCGGCAGCGCGGAGGGCCTGATCCAGCGGGTCGTGTTTGAATTCGACGCTGGCCAGCACATCACGGGCACGCGTGAGAACTTTCACCGCCGTGGCCATGTCTCCTTTTTGCGGGATGAGTTCAGCCCGGTCGTAGGGCGGCAGTTGGGCCACAAAGAAAAAGTCGGCGGCGGTCAGCACGTCGCGCAGTAGCTTGATGCGCTCGCGGATCAGTGGCGTGATCCGAAGCATCTTTTCCGGCGCGACGTTGAATCCGGCGCCGCGCACGACGGGGAGCAGGCGGCCGCTCAATTCCTCCACCGGCAAACCACGAATGTGTTCGGCGTTACGCCACACTGCTTTCGGATCGAACGTTTCCTCCGGAGTTGTAGCCGGCTCCTTGAAGTTCACCACCGCATTGGAACGGTTGATGCCTTCAAGCGAGAAAGCGTGAATGAGTTCCTGCAGAGACATATTCTCGCGGTCGTTCTTGGGCGACCAGCCGAGCAGGCATAGAAAATTGATGAATGCTTCCGGCAAAAATCCAGCGTCGCGGTAGGTGGTGACGCTGACCACCGGCCCGTGCCTCCGCTTGGAAAGCTTGGTGCCGTCAGGCGCCACCAGCAGCGGAAGATGCGCGAACTGCGGCGGCGCGCAGCCGGCGGCCTCGAAGATGAGCACGTGCTTGAAAGTGTTCGTGAGATGGTCTTGCCCGCGGATAATGTGAGAAATTCTCAGATCTGCGTCATCGGCACACGAAGCCAGATGATACGTTGGCATGCCATCAGAACGGAGCAGTGCGAAGTCTTCGATGTCGGCAGCGGATTTCACCTGCTCGCCGTAGACCGCGTCCATAAATCGCACCTGTTGCCCGCCCTCGCGCGGAACGCGAAAACGCAATGCAAACGGCTCTCCCGCGGCGGCGCGGCGGTCACTCTCGTCGCGCGCAAGTTCGCGCGCCCCGGGATTGAATAACCAGGTTCCCTGTGCTCCGGATTTTTCGGCGTCACCAGTGTGGGCGGGGGTGAAGTCGCGATAGGCGAGGCCTTTTTCGAAAATCTTCCACGCGGTCTTGCCGTGCAGTTCGATGCGCTCGGACTGTTTGTAATCTTCGTCCCAGCTTAAGTTCAGCCATTTCAGTCCATCGAAAATTGAATCCACTGAAGCCTGAGTATTGCGTTCCACGTCGGTGTCGTCGAGCCGGAGGATCATGGTGCCGCCGTTGTGGCGGGCATAGAGCCAGTTGAAGATGAAAGTGCGGGCGCTGCCCACGTGGAGAAATCCGGTGGGCGACGGCGCGAAGCGCACGCGCGGCTTCGATGGTGTGGACTGAAGGAATTCTGACATAAGTGGCGAACCCTTGATGGTATGGGCGCGGGAAAAGTATCGTCAAGCGGAGCCAGTAAACGATAGCTCAGCTAAGTGATTGATTCTAAGTATTCTAAGGCCTGGGCAGTGTACTTAAAACCTGTTGTGTTCACAGCCCGAGCTGTGAAAACATTAGTAATCAGTCTCCTCCCAAAGCTGCTCGCCCAGATTTTCGCGGGAAGGATTCGCCGGGCCTCATGAATAGTATCGCCACCAGTATCGTTATCATTCCGGGCGTTGTCGCTGTGTTGCTGTGCCTGCTGTTCACCTACCTTTACGAGCAGAGCCGCCAAGCCTATTTCCGCGCCTGGCAGATTGCGTGGGCCTGCTATTCCATCCACTATGCGCTCGACGCATACCACTACTATCGGCCGCCGGCGCTGGCTGCGTCCTTTTTCAGTTCTTTGTTCTCAGTAGCGATGGCGATGTGCATCTTCGGTTCGACGCGCCTGACCCGCGGGTCTTTCCGCCTCCGCTGGTATGACTTCGCGTTGGCTTCGGCCGGAATTGTGGCGGCTTGCGCCGACCTGCGAGTTCATCTACTGAGCATGGAAGTGATTTTCATGACGGCCGTGCTGCTCTATTGTTCGGCCGCTTTCTACTTGCACGCTCACCGCAGAGGCTCCAGCGCGTTCAAGCTGCTGGCTTTTTCGCTGGCTCTGTGGGCCGCGCTGACGGGTTCGCTGCAGTTCAGCAACCCAGTGGTGGAAATGTTTGGCAGTGTCGGTCACGTCCTCGGTCCCATCCCGCAAATGCTGCTAGGCATCGCCATGGTCATGGTCCTGTTTGAAAACGAGCGCAACGCGGTGCAGGAGAATACGCTCGCTCTCTCCACGTTGGGAGTAGATCCGCGGCGCTTGCTCTCGGCCGACGACTTGCTGCCAAGCATGCAATCGGCGCTGGACCGGCTGGCGGGCGCCTTATCCGCGCGGCGGGCGATCATCTACATCTCGGAGCGCTGGCGCGGTCTCTTGCCCTCGGTGGAGCGGGGATTCTCTTCGGAATTTCTCGATGTTCTGACCAGGACCGGGGCGGGGGAATACATCTGCGAACTGGCTTACCGGCAAGGCGGGCTGTTCACGGTGCATGACCTGGCCCACATGACAGAGCCCTTGCCGATAGGGTCGGCTGGGACGTTCGCCGATTTCAAGAAGGTGCTCACGGAAGCCGAGATCCGCAATCTGACTGCGGTGAGCCTGCAGACCCGCGAACACGCCTTCGGTGTGATTTTGTTTCCTCATGCCGAGCGCAAGGCGTTCGGCGCGTCAGGCCCGCGTCTCATGGTTGGCCTCGCGCTGCAACTCGGGCTCACGCTCGAGAACTACTTGATCACCCACGACGCCCACCGGCGCACGCAAGAGTACGAGTTGCTCACCCAGATCGGGCAGGCCATCAGCTCACGTCTGGATCAGGATGAAGTGCTGCGCACCATCCACACCGAGTTGGGGCAGATTTTCAACACCAGCAACTTCTACATCGCATTTCAGGAGGGAGACGAAATCCGCTTCGAACTGGAAGTCGAGGATGGCCAGACTCTTCCCAAGCGCTCCCGCAAACTGGAGAATGCGTTCACCGAGTACGTGATCCGGACCGGGCAGCCGCTGCTGATAAGGTCCGACCTGGAGAAGGCGCGGGCGCGCCTGGGCGTCACCTACCGGCCCGAGCATCCCTCCAAATGCCTGTGCGCGGCGCCGATTCTGCTGCGCAATAAGCCCGCTGGCGCCATGGTTGCCATGAGTACCGAACGGGAATTCCTGTTCGAACAGCGCGACCTGGACGTGCTCATGACCGCCGCCGGGCAGGTATCGGTTGCGGTGGAGAATGCGCGCCTGTTCGCGGAAGAGCAACGGCGCTCCCGCCAATTGGCGTTCCTCAACAACATCTCACGCACCGCCATTTCGAGCGACGATCCCGTACACCTGCTGGGTCAGATTGTGGGAGAAATCCAGAAGAACTTCAGCTTTGATCACATCGGCATCGGCCTGCTCGATTACGGAACCAAGGAAATTGAAATCAAAGCGGAAGCCGGTGCCACGGCGCATACCATGGGCAAACGGATTGCGCTGGGAATCGGGATTCTTGGACGAGTGGCCCGCACCGGCGAACGGGCTCTGGTCCAGAACGGCGTGGAAGGCCAGATCGGCGCGATTCTGCCCGAGTCGCGTTCCGTGCTGTGCATTCCGATCATCCATACCGAGACGTTGTTGGGCGCGCTGAACATTGAAAGCCACAACGAAAGTGCATTCACGCCGCAGGACGTTCTCATTCTCAATACCCTCGCCGACCTGCTGGCCACGGCTCTGCACAATGCTTTCGTATTCCAGAAGCTGCAACAACAATCGATCACCGACGGCCTGACCGGGATCAAGACCCGGCGCTTTTTTTGGGAGGCTCTGTCTGCGGAGTGGAAGCGTGCCTCCCGCTCCGGAAGGCCCTTCTCCGTAGTGCTGATTGACCTCGACAAGTTCAAGGAAGTGAACGACACCATGGGCCACTTCGAAGGCGATCTCGTGCTGGCCCGCGTAGGGCGGCTGTTGGAGCAAAAGTCCCGGCAGTCGAACGTAGTGGCACGCTATGGCGGCGACGAGTTCATCATCCTGATGCCCGAAACCGGGCCGGAGCAGGCCCAGGTGCTGGCCGAGCGCCTGCGGCAGTGGATTACCACCGACCCCATGCTCGCTGAACACCACATCACCGGCAGCTTCGGCGTGGCCAGTTTCCCCACCCACGGTTTCTCCATCGAGGACATCATCCGCGTGGCCGATGCCGGCATGTATGTCTCGAAACGCTCCGGCGGCAATCTGGTGTCGGCGGCCGAGGAATTTGCCCAGGGAGAGGAGTTTGCCGCTCAGCGGCAACAGATTTCTTCCTACATCGAAGGCTTTCTGCAGCGCGAGCACAACGGCCCGGAACATCTGGAAGAACTAGCCTCGATGTTGGTGAAATTCTGCGGCGGCGAAGAGGACTGCAATGTGCCCCTGCTGAAGGAATCGATTGAGGTTCTCAGCCGGGCCGCCGAATCCCGCGAACTGCGCACTTCGGGCCACGGCGACCTGGTGGCGCGCTACACCGAGATTCTGGCACGAGCCCTCCATTTGCCCCCGGAGGAAACCTCCGATCTGGTCTATGCCGCGCGGATCCACGACGTCGGCAAGATCTTCGTCCCGGAGCGTATTCTGAATAAGCCGGGGCCGCTCACCGACGACGAATTTTTCCTCGTAAAGATGCATGCGCGAGTTGGTGCCGAGATCGCCGGCATCCTGCCGCACAGTGCCATGATGCGGCAGGCCATCGAGCATCATCATCAGCGCTTCGATGGAACGGGCTATCCCGATGGCGCGAAAGGCGAGCAGATTCCTCTGTGGGCACGCATTGTCGCCCTCGCAGACGCCTACGCCAACATGCTGACCGAGCAATCGATCGCCGCTGCACGCACTCCCGAACAGGCGCTCGATGAACTCTCCAAGATGAGCGGCACCGGCTTCGACGGGATGCTCGTGCGCTTGCTTTTGCGCGAGTTGAAGTCTGAACGGGCTTCATCGGCAAAAGACGGTTTCTAGGTTCCAGAATCTAGGCTGCCGAGTTTCTTGCTGCTAACTTCGGCGATTCCAGCGCCCAGCAGGGAAAAAGCCGCCGGTATTAACACGAATCCGGGCGGAACTAATCCCAGCGATTCCACACGGGCAGAGACCAACTGGTAGTGATTGACTAACCCCGAGAGCGTGAATCCAACGACAAAGATCAGCAGAATAAGAGTGCCCAGGATCGCACTCGGAAGCAGAGATGCGGAGATGCGCTGAAGCCGCGATCCTCCTTTTCGGCGCGAGAGACGCGCTCCGAGGGCACCCCAGACCGGGAGCAGGCACCACCACCACAGCGGCGATAGACCGCCCGCCAGCCAGATGACGTTGGAGGGAAGGTGATTCAGTGCAAGCGCCCAATAGAAAAACCCGGCTGCTGCGGACGTCAGCAGTCCGGGCAGAGCTACCCCGCGGATCAAACCAGTCATAAGCTCCTCCTGTAGAAACCGCATTACGAGCCAGACCCTGCAACGGCCTTCGATCTGGCCAATGGTGTCTTGGAAGGCCACCTCTGCCGACAAGCCCTCGCTCAGGAGAGCTTCGTAGCCGTCTTCGAGATGGGCGGCCAACTCCTCCGTGAATTCCGGCAAACAAACCCCAACCACGCGGAGATTCTTGCGGACGATCTGCTTCCAATCAGGCATTTTGAAACCCCGTGACGCTCTCTAGCGCCTGGAAAAAAGCACGCCACTGGGCACGGAGCGGCGCGATTTGCTTTCTGCCGGAAGGCGTGAGCCGGTAGCAGCGGCGGCGGCGGCCATTAGGCAAGGTTTGCCATTCCGCCTTCACCCAGCTCTTTCGTTCCAATCGGTGGAGCATGGGGTAGAGAGAAGCCATATCGAAGCGCAGCACGCCTCCGGTTTGCGCCTCGATCTGCTTGGCGATTTCGTACCCGTGCAACGGGTGTTCGGCGAGCAGAGTCAGGACGGCGAGTTCCGCGCTGCCCCGCTTGATTTGTGCGTTGACCGATGCCATTTGCTCTTAATCTCCCTATATATAGGGTGACTATATACAGATAACCGCGCCGATCAAGATGACCAAAGGGACATGACCCTACCCGCCTGAATTCCTGAATCCCGGATTCCGGACTGTTGAAACATTGCCATTACACAAATAACGCCAAGTAGCCTCGGAGTTCCGATCTTCCATCCTCTCCGATCCGCCTACTTGCAACTCTCAACCAGAAACTAGAAACTAGAAACCTATGCCCGTCTCCCTTTCTCTCCCCAACAAAGTAGCCCTAATCACCGGTGGTTCCCGCGGCATCGGAGCAGCCACCGTCCGCATGTTCACCGCCGCAGGTGCCAGAGTAGTTTTCAGCTATCAGAAGGCGCGATCACAGGCTGAAGCCTTGGCGAAGGAATGCGGCGAGGCCAACTGCCACGCCGTCGCCAGCAGCCTGTCCAGCCCGGATTCCGCCCGCGCCCTGGTCGCCGAATCAGTCAAGCACTTCGGACACCTCGACATCCTAGTCGCCAACCACGGCGTGTGGCCCGTCGAAGATGTAGCCATCGAGAAGATGACCGATGAGCAATGGCGCGACACTCTTTCCATCAACCTCGACGCAGTGTTTGGTCTAGTCAAATACACGGTGGCGCAAATGAAAGCCCAGCCGCGAACCGGTTCTGCCGCCGGGCACATCGTACTCATCAGCTCCACCAGCGGCCAGCGCGGCGAAGCGTTTCATTGCGACTACTCCGCCAGCAAGGGCGCCCTGATCAGCATGGTGAAAGGCCTCTCCACGGAGCTGGCGTCCGCCGGAATCTATGTGAACAGCGTTGCTCCCGGCTGGGTCGATACGGATATGTCGAGACCCGCGCTCGATGACCCGAGAAGCGGGGAAGAGATTCGACGCACGATTCCGCTGGGGCGTGTAGGCACACCGGAGGAGATTGCGGCCCCGATTCTGTTTTTGTGCACCGAATACGCCAGCTTTATCACCGGCGAGGTCTTCAACGTCAATGGCGGAGCCGTGCTGGCGGGATAGCCGGCAGGCAGCGATAATTCCGCCGCCGCGCGACGCCACCGGTTTTTTCTGCATCCAAGAGAGAGCGGAACTCCACAACCACTTGTGTGGAGCGGACCTGTCCTGAGCGAAGCCGAAGGAACTCCTGCCAGCTGGTATGCAGCGGTCAAAAGCCTCGCGGGCATAGCCCGCCCTGCTTGTCGAAGGGAGTCCCACGCCACACAAGCACCGCCGCAAGCTACAATTTCCTGTTCAGCATCACACTACCGTTTGAATGAAACATCTGCTTCTCATCGTTGCGCTCGCGTTTGTGCTGGCGATCTCTGGCGGGGGCGCGCCCGCGGCTGCAACCCAGGCGGGCCCACAGATTTCTTCAGAATCTGCCGCCTCCACCGGCCCGTCGATTCCCGCGAGCCAGGGAAACGATCAGGAAAACTCCCGCAAGGCGCGTGCCCTGCTGGATCAGGCGATCCAGGCCCTGGGCGGACAGGCGTTCCTCAACATCCACGACATGCAGCAGGAGGGACGCACCTACAGCTTTCATCACGGCCAGCCCACCAGCAACGGCGTGTTGTTCTGGCGATTCGTTGAGGCTCCCAACAAGGAGCGCATCGAGGTCACAAAGCAGAGGGATGTGGCCTACATCTACGCCGGCGACAAGGGTTTCGAAGTCACCTACAAGGGCCCGCACCCGATGGAGAAGAAGGATCTCGAAGACTACTTGCGGCGCCGCAGATTCTCCCTGGACACGCTGCTGCGCGCCTGGATCAACGACCCTACTGTGGCGCTCTTCTATGACGGCAATGCCCTGGCCGGCAATCTTCCCGCGCAGCAGATCACGCTGATCAATTCCAGGAACGAAGCGGTAAGTCTCTGTTTCGATATCGAAACCCATCTCCCCATCAAAAAGAGCTATACCTGGCGCGATCCGGTGGACAAAGAGCGCAACGCCGAGGAAGAGATCTACGACAATTACCGGCTGGTACAAGGCGTGATGACGCCCTACGGATTCACCCGCTACTTCAACGGGGACATGCAAACCCAGCGCTTCGTGAATTCGGTCCACTACAATCAGGGACTCAACGAAGCCATGTTCGATCCCAATTCCGGATACGATCCCAATAAGGCCGCGGGGAAACACTAACGTAACCCCGGCATTCAACACCTCTCCAAGTTCACCGCTCCCACATAACTCACTGAAACGTCTCTACTTAGTGCCACGCCACCTTGACTACCATGGTTCCTCTCGACATTCCGCCACGCACTGTGGCTTTTTTACCACAGTCAGGGTTCGTGCGGTGGCTGTAATCTATTCATTCACCGAGACATACGCAAACACCATTGACCCAGGAGCAGACAGTCCGCTCGGCCGTGGAATGCAGTGGAGTTGGACTCCACAGCGGCGCGCCGGTTTCCATGCGAATTCTCCCCGCTCCTCCCGGAACGGGAATTGTGTTTCGCCGCATCGATCTCGACGGCTTTGAGATCGAGGCCATCAGCCGCAACGTGGCTCGCGTCAGCTACGCCACCAGCCTCATGAAAAAGGGCGTGCTCATCTCCACCACCGAGCACCTGCTCTCCGCATTTATCGGCTCGGGCGTGGACAACGCCATCGTGGAACTCGACAACCTCGAACTCCCCATTCTGGATGGCAGCGCCCTCCCGTTTGTCGAGCTGATCCAGAAAGCCGGCATCCGCAAACAGCGCCGGCCCCGCAAGTATCTGAAGATTCTTCGCGAAGTGGAGATGCGCGAGGGCAACAAGTTTATCTGGGTGTATCCAGCTGACAGCTACTCGGTCTCGTACTCGATCAATTTTCCCCACCCGCTGATCGGGAAAGAGACTTTCCAGGTCGAGCTTTCCAACGGCAGCTACCTGCGCAAGATCGCGGGCGCGCGTACCTTCGGCTCACGCGAGGACGAGAAGGCGATGCGCAACATGGGACTGATCCGCGGCGCCTCGCGCGAGAACTGTATTGTGCTCACTCGCGATGGAATCGAAAACGGTCCTCTGCGTTTTCCCGACGAGTTCGTGCGCCACAAAGTTCTCGATCTGGTTGGCGACCTCGCCCTGCTCGGCAAGCCGATCCTGGGAAAGATCGTAGCCGATCGCGCCGGCCACGCCATGCACACCGCGCTCGTCTCGCGCATCCTGCGGGACAAGACACTGTGGGAAGAAGTAACGCTGCCGGAAGAGGAACACGCCGCCGCGACTCCTTACACCTCTCAAGCCACCGCCGGATCGTCGCTCTAGACTAACTCACAACTTTGTTATTGCGACCGGAGCCGAAGCGCCAGCGACGGCGGAGTGGAGAGCCTGCCCTGAGCGAAGCCGAAGGGAACCTGCTGTTTCTTGCCTCACCCCAGCATGGCCGGAGCACCGAGGCTAAGGCCGGACCTCGAACACAGTACCGTAGCCATAAGCGCCGCCATTGGCGGTCGTGCCGTAGAGATTGCCGGAAGCATCGAAGATCAGGCTGCCCCCTGGACCAGTTCCGTCCCCGGCGTTGCTGTCGAAGTAATGCAGCACCGTCTCCGTCCAGATTCCACCCGCCGTGGGACTTAGCTCAAACAACATCCCGTAGAAGTAGGGGATGGGGCCATGTTCCGTCGTGCCGTAAAGATTGCCTGCGGCATCGAACGTCAGGCCTGCCCCGGGATAGGATCCATCAGTGCCGTTGTCATCGAAGCTGTGCAGCACTATCGAGGTCCAGCTTCCGTTTACTAGCGTCAACTCAAATACCGTCCCTTGGTTATAAGAACCGCCGTACAGCGTCGTGCCGTAGAGATTACCGGCGGCATCGAAACTCAGTCCGGCTACTGGACTATACCCGTCCGTGCCCCCTATGCCACCCGCGACGAAGCTATGTAACACCTTCTCGGTCCAACTTCCGCCCGTGGTGGGGATTAACTCGAACACCGTACCTTGGTGGTCGCCGCCGCCTCCGTAGGTAGTGCCGTAGAGATTGCCTGCCGCATCGAAGATGAGGCCAGCTTGGGGAGTGAAGCCGTCCGATCCGTTGTCGAGAAAGCTATGCAGGACTTTCTGCTTCCAGCCACCGCCCGGCTTGGGTGTCAACTCGAACGCTGTGCCGTAGTTATAAGCTCCGCCAGCGGACGTCATACCGTATAGATTGCCGGTCGCATCGAAGATCAGGCCACCGATGGGGCTCTGCCCATCCGTGCCCTTGAAGGTATGCAGCACCTTCTCCATCCACCTCCCGCCGGCGGCGGGCGTCAATTCAAACACCGTGCCGTAGTTTTGCGCGCCGCCACTGGCTGTAGTGCCGTAGAGATTGCCGGCGCCGTCAAAAATCAGGCTGGCCTGGGGATAGTTCCCGTCCAAGCCGTTGGCGCCAAAATTATGCAGCCTCCTCTCGGCCCACCTCCCGCCCGTTGTTGGCGTCAACTCGAAGATCGTGCCGCAGCCAACCAAGGTTCCGGAGATAGTGCATAATCCCGCACCGCCCCATAGTGTCGTGCCATAGAGATGGCCGACGCCATCGAAGACCAGGCCCGTGAGGGGCGCCCACCCATCCTTGTTGCTGTAGTTGAAGCTATGCAGCACCGTTTCTTGTTGGGCGGCCGCGCGCGTACCCGTCACGAACAGGGCCACGCCAAAGATCGCCAACACCGCAGTCAATCCGATGGAAAGTTTCTTGCTTCGCATGAGGCATTCTCCTAAGCGCGATGCAGCGATGGGCATCCAGTGCATCCCCGGGCGTGGCCAGCGCAGCGGCTAAGGCTTAATCTCGAACACCGTACCGACGTTATTAGCGCCGCCCAGTTGGGTTGTGCCGTAGAGATTTCCGGCGGCATCGAAGATCAGGACGGACTGGGGACTGTCTCCGTCCGTGCCCAGGCCGAAGCTGTGTAGCAGTCTGTACGTCCAGCCTCCTGTTGTGGGCATCAACTCGAACGCCGTCCCGCCGCGGTCCGGCTCAGCGCCGCCCATGGGCGTCGTCCCATAGAGATTTCCGGCAGTATCGAGGGTCAGGCCGCTGGGCCCCGCCGTACCGGAGCCGTAGTTCTTGAAACTATACAGCAGCGTCTCTGTCCAGCTCCCGCCCGTTGTGGGCGTCAGTTCGAACGCCGCGCCCCCGGAGTTGGCGCCTCCCAGGTAGGTCGTGCCGAAAAGATTGCCGGCGGTGTCAAAGATCAGGTTGGCGGGGTTGTACCCGTCCGTGCCGTTGTTGTTGAAGTCATGCAGAATCGTCCCAGTCCAGCCCCCGCCCGTTCTGGGCGTCAATTCGAACACCGTACCATGCGCGTGCGCGCCGCCCCCCTGCGTCGTGCCGTAGAGATTGCCCGCCGCGTCGAAGATCAGGCTGGCGTAAGGATTGAAGCCGTCCGTGCCGTCGTTGCTGAAGGCATGAAGAATTTTCTCCGTCCAGCCCCCGCCCGCTTGGGGCGTCAACTCGAACACCGTCCCGCAGCCTTGCGTGCACGATCCCGAGCCGCCATAGACCGTCGTCCCATAGAGATTTCCGGCGGGATCGAAGATCAGGCCAGCGTAGGGATTAGCTCCGCCACCGTTATTCTTGAAGTTACGCAGCACCTTCTCCATCCAGCCCCCACCCGCTGCGGGCAACAATTCAAACACCGTACCGTAGCCGTAAGCCCCACCCGCGTAAGTCGTGCCGTAGAGATTGCCCGCGCCATCGAAAATCAGGCTGGCCTGGGGATAGTTCCCGTCCGTGCTGTTGGCGCCGAAGCTATGCAGCCGCTTCTCCGTCCAGCCCCCGCCCGCGGAGGGCAACAATTCAAACACTGTACCCTTGCCGTAAGCGCCGCCAGGCTCAGTCGTCCCGTAAAGATTTCCGGCGCCATCGAAGATCAGGCCGGCGTAGGGACTGTACCCGTCCTTGCCGTTGTTATTGAAGTTGTGCAGCACCCCTTCTGCCTGTGCGACCGCGCGCGTACCAGCCATGACTAGTGTCGTCGTAAGGATTCCCAGTGCGGCAGTCAATCTGATGGAAAGCTTTTGGCTTCTCATGCGTGTTCCTTCCTGAATTTCTTAGGCGCTCGTGGACAGCCATTACGCGCCGATTTCGTATCACATTCGCCTGTTGCGCAAACCATGGACGTACAAGTCTGCATTTGGCCGGACACCTGTGCCTAAGGCGTCACCTCGAACACCGTCCCGTAGGCGCCATGCGGACCACCGTTCTCCGCCGTGCCGTAAAGATTGCCGGCAGCATCCAAGATCAGCCCGTCGTAGGGACCGTTGATACCCGCCTGCGCGTCGAAGGCGTACAGCACTTGCTCGGTCCATCCTCCACCTGTTGTGGGAGTCAATTTGAACACCGTGCCGTTATTATGGGGACCGCCAAGCACCGTCGTTCCATAGAGGTTGCCGGAGCCCGCGAAGATCAGGCCAGCCCACGAAGTGGACCCGTCGGTAATGTCGAAGCTGTGCAGAATTTCTTCCGTCCAAGCCCCACCGCCCGCAGGGATCAGTTCGAACGCTGTACCGTAACCATATGTCCCGCCAGCCGCGGTGGTGCCGTAGAGATCGCCGGCGGCGTCGAAGATTAGGTTGGAGAGCGGGGTGCCTCCGTCGGTGCCGTTCTGGTTGAAGTCGTGAAGAATGCTTTCCGACCACGGGCCCCGAGCCGTTGGCGTCAATTCAAACACCGTCCCATAATAGTATCGACCTCCGCCCTGTGTCGTGCCGTACAGGTTGCCGGCCGCGTCGAGAATCAGGCTGCCAAACGGAAAAAATCCATCTCTTCCGTTCTGCCTGAAGTGGTGCAAAATCTTCTCGGCCCAACCCCCACCCGCTGCCAGAGTCAACTCGAATACTGTCCCATCGCCGTAAGCACCGCCATTTATCGTCGTGCCATATAAATTGCCGGAGGCATCGAAAATCAGTCCAGCATTCGGACCGGTCCCGTCCAACGAGACGAAGCCGAAGCTGTGCACCAGTTTCTCGCTCCAGCCTCCGCTCGCTTTCGGCGTCAACTCGAAAGCGATCCCGCCGCCATTCGGGCCTCCGCCATTCGTTGTGCCGTAAAGATTGCCCGCCGCATCCATGACCAGCGTGCACGAGGGATTTTGCCCGTCCACGCCGTTGCCAAAACTATGCAGCAGTTTCTCGCTCCAGCCCCCGCCAGCTTTCGGCGTCAACTCGAACACTGTGCCCAAATTGTGTGCACCGCCCTGCCTTGTCGTTCCGTAGAGATTGCCGGTGCCGTCGAAGATCAAACCGCCGAAAGGAAATTGCCCGTTGCTGCCATTGAAGCTGAGCAGCACCGTTTCGGTTTGAGCAGCCGCCCGCGTGCCCGTCGCGACCAGGGTTACGCTAAAGATCGCCAAGACCGCAGTCAATCCGATGGAAAATTTCTTGCTTGGCATGCGCATGAGGGATCTCCTTAAAGAGGTTCGACGGGGAGTGGTTAAGGGCCGCTGGGGGAGCGCTTAGGATCTTACTTCTTGAAGCGGATCAACTGTATTGCAGGGGAAACTGGAAGTCAAGGCGGGTGTGGGTATTTGTGGATGCGAGACGCGTCGGCCAGGCGTCCGAAGAATCTCGGAATTATACACTTGACATACCCAGCGTAAAAATCTAGTATTTACGCATGGAAAACGAACTCAATCTCGCCTCTCTAGCCAAATATTTCAGCGACGAGGACAAAGCGCGGGAGTTCCTGGAGGCTATCCGCTGGCCGGATGGCCCTGTCTGTCCCCATTGTGGAGTGATCGGCGAAGCCTACAAATTGCAAGGCAAGAGCACTCGCCCCGGCCTCTGGAAGTGCAAGGGATGCCGTAAGCCGTTCACGGTCACGGTCGGAACGATCTTCGCAGACAGCCATATCCCCCTGAGCAAATGGTTGCTGGCCTACCACCTGCTTTGTGCCAGCAAGAAGGGCATGAGCGCCCATCAGCTTCACCGGATGCTCAAGGTCACGTATAGGAGTGCATGGTTCATGGCTCACCGGATTCGCTATACGATGAGCCAAGAACCGTTGTCATCGAAGCTGACTGGCATCATCGAAATTGATGAGACATATGTAGGCGGGAAAGTTCGCATTCACACGCCTACAGCCGTTAAGCCGGGTGAGAGGGCGAAGGATCGCCCTAGCCAGTATGCCAACAAAGCGCCTGTTGTGTCTGTCCTGCAACGCGGCGGGCGCGTGCAATCCCGACACATACAGAAAGTGACGGCAGAGAATTTGCGTCCGATGTAGAGGAGATGGTCGCGGAAGATGCCCATGTGATGACGGATAGCTCCACCGTTCTCAAGGGAGCACTGAGGACGCGGAAGCACGATCAGGTGAACCACAGCGCCGAAGAATATGTGCGCTACGAGAACGAGGTGTGTATCACTACCAATTCCATCGAGGGATATTTTGCGACATTGAAACGCGGGATCAATGGGGTGTACCATCACGTCGGAAGCAGCACCTGCACCGTTACCTGAGTGAGTTTGACTTCCGTTACAACTCACGCAAGGAGAAGGACGGCGATAGGACGTTGCTGGCGCTCAGTGGCGTGAATGGAAAGCGGTTGATGTTGCGGGACTCAAAAAGCATGAACTAAAAAGTAAAGCGGCCACATTCGGCCGCTGAATAGGGTTTGTATTAGTGCTTGAATCGCTCTCGGGACTCCGGCCAAGAAGAACGAGGGTGATTCTATAAATCTCCTACCAAGGGCATATCTGCCCTCGTCGTGTGTTTGATCTTACACGAGGAGGTAGAGGTATGCCAGCCCCACGTTCCATTTTCGTAACACCACTTCCGTGCCGTACCCATAGGCGGGATTTCCGCTATACTTCTGCGGCGCATCAAAGAGCCGTGAGAAGACGCAACATTAATCCGTGGGAGCTTCCCAATTACACAATTGAAGAAGCAGGACGCTGGCTGCATGTTCCGCTCAGTACGATGTATTATTGGGTCATCGGAGAGGCAAATCTCGCGCCATTGACGACGGTGTATAGTCGTCGGCCAATTCTCCTCAGCTTCAAAAATCTCGTTGAATGCTTCGTGTTGGAAGGTCTACGCAACACCCACGGCATCAGCCTGCAGGCAATCAGGCGCTCGGTCGAAGACCTGCGGCTAAGGAACGAATCCAAGTACCCCCTGGCTGATTGCCAACTATGCACATTGGGCGATACGGTTTACATGGCCAACAATGATGAACCGCTGATCAAGCTAGCGTCTCATGGGCAACAAGGTTTCAAAGAAATCCTGAATCCATTCCTGAAAAGAGTTGAGCGTAATACAGAGGGAATGGCTAAGATTTTGTTTCCGTTTACCAGCAAACAGCACATGCGTACCCCCACCACGGCTCCCCGACCTGTCGTAATTGACCCGAACGTTTCTTTCGGAATGCCCGTATTGGTAAATTCCAGAATCTCTACGGCATTCCTGCTCAGCCGCAAAAAGGGTGGGGCTTCCGTTCCACAATTGGCAGCCGATTATGGTCGATCCGAGGCAGAGATCGAAGAAGCGCTCGAACTCGAAGAAGCGGCTTAAGGGCTTTACTTTATATCTCTGCCACAACATAGATTACGACGCTGTCGCCGCTGTGCTTCGGCAAAATGGAATCCGGTACAAGCGCCACAGGGATTATTTTGTCGGATCAACGCCGGATACAGAATTGCTCAGGAAAGTAGGCAAACACCGATGGATTCTGATCACAGCGGATCAAAAACAGCGGACTCGAACTCTTGAAGCCGAAATGATCAAGCAGTACAAGATTCGCCAGTTCGTTTTCACGTCCGGCGAGGTGGGCGACGTCGGGCAGTTGTTGGTTAAGGCGCGGGTCAAAATGCGAAACCTGTGCAGCAAGAATGAAGGGCCGTTCGTCGCCTCTATCTCAAAAAGTGGTAATGTAGCCATGAGAACTTTACGATGAATCCCGACCCGCGGCAGGGCACGTCGAAGAAAATAACGAACTCCAAGCCGATCCCGCACATCCCCCTGCCGTTCAAGGAAGTGATAGCGGACGTGCTCAAGGTGAAGCCGCCGGAGAAAGAACCAAAGTCTAATCGGAGGAAGAAAACAGCTAAGTAGCTACTCGATCTCCTCCAGCACGTAGTACAAGGAATAGGCGCTGCCGTCAGGAGGCCCCACTTGGCTCACCGTGTACGTAATGTCTGTTCCAGCCTTCGCTTCAAACGTTGTAACCAGCCCACCCAACGGTGAAGCATTGACGTTGCTGAAGAACTGCCCAAGGTCTTGGCCGAATTGATAATAAATGTTCGGCGCGGATTCCGGACCTGCATCATCAGTCCACGCGACGCTATATTCCCAGATCGATGTGCTGCTCGGGCCGGGAGTCGTAAGGACCGCATAGGTAGATAACCGATACACGCCATCGTGCGCAGATGTAAAAATCGTCTTGTTTGAGATCGGAGCGGTTTGATTTAAGAGTCTACGTTTGACAAGGATGACGGGTGACGTAGGACTAGCACCCGGAGTGGCCGACGACTTGACTAGCAGAGCACAACCCAGTAAGAGAACCATTACGCACAGGGTCCTGTTCATGGTACGTACCTCCAGAGGATATTTAGCGGGGGAACCGAATCATACCACAGGGTATGTCAAAGGCATAATTCCGAAGAATCTCCTTGACTTTCGATCTCCGCCAGCGCTCTAATAGTCTTTAAAGCATTAGCTCTTTGACATAAAAATAGCAGCAGGCTAACCCACTTGGAATCAATATTTTGCGCCTAACTCTTTTGCCGCCAATATTTTAGCTGCGGCTCTGGCAGATACCCAAGAAGCAGCCACTGATTCCAAAGGGTTTACCAGAGCACCACTCCAGCTAAGTCCTTTAGATCCTATATTTTACTGATAAGTTGTTTGGAATCAATATTTTATCCGGAATTCGCGACGGACGATTCCCGTAACTAATTGATTCCAAGTATTTTAGCTGGATCGATCTGACTTTTTTTTGATCTTGATCTGACCTTCAGTCCGCCGGTTCGCAGGGAACCTCGCCAGCCTCAGAGCTGTTCTCAGGTTGCTCCTCGCGCAGCCGGTGCAGTTCGGCGCGAGTCCGGCTGATAAGCGCCGCGGCAAACTGCCGGGCAGACTTCTGTCGTTCAGCCGACAGATCCTTCACTCGCATGTTCAGCAGCGGGACGTCTTCCTCAAACCAGCGCAGGGTTTTCTGCACGCGGGTGATGCGGTAAGCAGTAGGAAGCATGGCAATGGCTCTCCAGTATCCCTCCAGATTGCCATGCGCAGGCGCAGGCGCAAGTTACAAACTGAATACCTCGGGGATAAAGCGGGACGAACCGGGCTTATTGGATGCCTTCAGAACCCAAGCCTGCCAGCCTATCCTTGGAGCTGGGAAGCTGTTTTTCCATCTGCTCGTTGAGCCATTTTTCGAGCAGTTCCTGGGAACTCTGGGGCACGTTGAGAAAGCGCAATCCGGCATGTCCTTTGATGTCGGCCCAGGCTACTTCCGTTTCCACGTCCAGCGCCAGTCTGGTTTCGGGCAGCGTGAATTGCAGACGAGGGGTAGCGCTCTTGGGGAGCGCCTGGTGCAACAGGACCGCCATCCCGCCCTCGCTGATATTCGTGCTGGTGGCCTTTATTTCCTGGTCGCCCAGCATCACCCGGACCAGCATCTTAACCGGCTGGCGGTAGTAGCGGCGCCGCTCGCGCTCCATAAAACTCAGCGCAGCGTGGAAACAGCGCGCCGCATTCAGCGTGCTGATGGGCTTCTGCAGAACAAAGTTCACGCCCATGCCGAAGGCATCATGCGTGGTCGTTTTCTTGCCGTTAAGCAGGGCAAAGGTTACGGAGTTCTTGTTGCTGGGCGTTGCGCGCAGACCCTCCAACACCTCCATGCCCCCTTGCAGGTCGTCGCAGTCCACAATCACGGCATCAAACTTCTCCGAGATGAGGATATCGCTGGCCTTCTTCGCCTCCTGGCAGACTTCAACCTCGATCGACAGCTTTTCCAGCGCCGGGCGGATTACCCGGACCACTTCCGCATCCCCGCTCAGAAGAAGAGACTCCAGCGTCATGATCTGATTCTAATGTTCAGCGGAACCCGCCGAAAGTGACCAAGGTATCGGTTGATGCGCCTACGTACCAGGTGAGTATGGGATTAGAACCCGCGCCTGGGGCTGCAATCGAGTCGGAGCAAATGGCACCGCAAATTTCCACTGGAAACCAGCCCAACAAAGCCTGAAACTAGCTCCCGTACCATGCCCAGGCTCGTCTATCTTTCGCTCGGATCAAACCTCGGCGACCGCGAGGCGCACTTGCGGGATGCTCTGGCCCGGTTAGGCGCGGCCGGGCGCGTGGTTGCCGTGTCATCTTTTTATGAAACCGAGCCCGTGGAGCTTACTCAGCAGCCGTGGTTTTTGAATTGTGCGGTCGCACTTGAAACCGGGAAGACTCCATCGCAATTGATGACCGCCATTCTCGACATTGAAGAAGAGATGGGCCGGCAGCGTGTGCAGAAAAAGGGTCCACGATCCATCGACATCGACATTCTGCTGTTCGATAACGTGATCCTGGACGACAGAATCATGGATTCGAAGGAACTCACCATCCCACATCCCGCGATGCACCAGCGCCGCTTCGTTCTGGAACCGCTGGCGGAAATTGCGCCGGACGTGTTACACCCCGTGTTGAAGAAGACGATTCGCGAACTGCTCGATTCGCTACCGGCAGGGCAGACGGTACGACGAATACCACAGTCCGGGATGGCCAACGACTAACGACCCGCGACGAACGACCGCTTTAGGGCAGAATGATTCGGCTAGTTGCTTCCTGCGGCGTAACCACGGCCGACTGCTTCTCGGGAAACTGGGCAAAGAGAAAATCGATGAAGGCCCTCGATCGGGGCCGGCCCGAGGTGCGTCCATGGCCCAGCCGCAGCAGGAACACTAGAGCCTTCAGCACGTCGGAATCGCGCAGCGTGGAATATCCCCGTTCTTTCTGTTCGGCCTCGCGATACTGCTTCAACATCTCTTCCACCTGCGCTGCGGCGGCATGCTGGGCTGCGCTGGTCAGCGGCTGCTCGTAGTGCAGTCCGGAGTTCACCAGCCGCTCGTAACTCGTGCACATTGCCGAGACAGTGGCGATCAGGTCGCGATCGTTCAGGCTGCGATCGGCTTGAGCCGCCTTGGCCAGTGCATAGCTGAGTCCCATGAGCAGATGCTCGCGCTCGTAGGTGAATTGGTCCGAAATCTCAACTTGCAGGAACAACGAGGCGCGGTCGAACTGCTCCGCGGGACGCGGCTTTTCGTGTTCCCTCGCCTGATGCAGATACGGGCAGTCGCTGGGACAATCCAACGTCACCTCGCGCTGCTCGCCACAGCACTGCGGACAGATACGGCCGTGTACGGCGGGACAGAAGCGTTTTTCCTTGCGAATCTCGCAGATCGCGCAGCTCAAAGCGGGAGTTTCTCCTCTCCAGCATTATGACACTGGACCGTCACCAACTTCGAAGCAATTAGCATTTGGCAATTTGCATTTGAGCGGGCGGCGTTCACGGTGCGAGCCCTGTCGTGTTTGTCACCGAAGCCCACCGCTAAGTGCTAACTGCCAATTGCTGATCGCCACCTTGCCGCTCAAGGTAACCGCTCTGGTACCCATGTTTGGGCCATTTCGGGATGTGCACCTACAGATGAGCACGTAAAAATGGCCTGTTTCGAGTGCTATCTATGTAGAACCCGCGTAGAATAAGGGTGTTTTCCACAGGGCAGTGGTAGTAAGATCAAGCCCGCTGGAATTAAATTCGATTCTTTCCCGAGGAGGAAACAAATGGCATCAGGTTTGACCAAGACCCAACTCGTCCGCCATCTGGCCGAGAAGACTGAGCTCCCAAACAAGACTGTCGCAGCATTCCTTGAGCAACTGGCTGACGTCGCTGTAAAGGAAACCAAGAAGAACGGCGTATTCGTTGTGCCCGGCCTGGGCCGGCTGGTAAAGGCGCACCGCAAAGCCCGCGTCGGCCGCAATCCGCAGACGGGCGAGCCCATCCAGATCAAGGCCAAGACCGTGGTGAAGTTCCGCGTGGCCAAGGCTGCCAAGGACGCGATCGCTCCCAAGAAGCCGTAGGGTTTGTGTTGAGATCGATTCCGAAGGCCGGCTTAGGCCGGCCTTTGATTTTCTGCAAGCATTGCGTTTCGCCCGCCTATGCTGAACTGGATCGTAATTGGAATCGGCGATATTTCGACGCGTCGCGTCATTCCCGCGATTCAGGCCGAGCCCAGAAGCCGCTTGCATGGCCTGGTCACGCGCGATCCGGCGAAAGCCGCACCGTACAACGCGCGCGTTTGGACCACCCTTGACGAAGCTCTCTCCGATTCCGCGGTGCAGGCGGTTTACGTTTCGACTCCCGTCTTCCTGCACGCGCCACAAACCATCCAATCTCTGCGTGCGGGTAAGCATGTGCTGTGCGAGAAACCCATGGCCATGAACGAGGCCGAGGCGCGCTCGATGGTGCAGGCAGCTGAAGAGAGTGGACGCACTTTCGGCGTGGCTTACTATCGCCGAACCTATCCAAAAGTGCAGCGCGCCAAACAACTGCTCGAGGCCGGCACCATCGGCAAGCCTGTCCTCGCTGAACTTACCAGCCACCTATGGTTTGACGAAAAGGAGAGCCATCGCAGTTGGCTGATCGATCCCGCCAAGGCTGGAGGTGGCCCACTCTACGACATCGCCTCGCACCGGATCGACGTGCTGAATTTCTTATTCGGCCAACCCCAACGCGCCACCGGCCACCTGTCGAATGCAGTTCATCACTACGCTGTGGAAGACAATGCGACGGTGATGATCGACTACGCCGGCGGAGTGCGCGGCATCGTGGATGTCCGGTGGCACTCGAAGGTAAAGCGGGACGAATGCCGCATCCGTGGCACCGAAGGCGAAATGGAGTTAAGTCCGCTGAATGGGCCGGGACTGATTTACCCCGGTGGCAGCGAGAATCTGCCGCCCCACGCCAACCTGCACTATCCGATGATCGAGAACTTTGTGGATGCCGTGCTCGGCAAGGCTCCCCTGCTGGCCAGCGGAGCTTCGTCCTACTGGACGGACTGGGTCATCGAACAGGCGCGACGACAAACGATGCAGGCGATTGACAGAGAGAAACGGCCAACCGGGTTCATAGTTTGAATACTCTCGTGAGAAGAATGAGCAGCGTGGCTGCAGTCGCCAGGTGAAGCAGAATGTGCGCAGTGTTTGGAACAAGCCCATTGCGTTGCGGCAAGAAGGAGTGCGTTTTTCCGAACATGATTTGGAAGCGCGCTGCCCGTTTCGGCTCCGCACGAAGAAGATAGGGTATCCACCAGGCGCGTATCTGACCAGCGAACAGCATGCCGTAACTAATCCACAGCCACACGTCAAGCCAGTCCGGGTAAGGGTAGTGGGCTACTTTGAATTTAGGCCCTTTGATCTTGACGCGGCCTAGGCCGCAAGTGATGTAGGCTCTTTGATAACCGAATACGGTTGCTGATCGAAGCATGGTCGGCAACCCAGAAGGCACTTGTAACACGTAACAAGTCCGTGATACACGTAATTACGTGGGTGGGAACTCGGTTCCCGAGCCGTTGTAACGTAAAATAAAACCCCTACCGATGTACTGGTAGGGGAAGCGTATTATCCAAACCACAATCAGGACCGTTCCTGACGTGATTCGGATAACTAGGACGATGACAGCATTTGGTTTCGACATCTCAATGCTGTTTTCTCTCCTTTCTGTCAAAGTAAAATGGGGCCAGTCGGCACAACTGGCCCCACTCTGAGCGGATGCTAACACCTCAGGCGGCCTTTAACTTCGCTTCGTTTTCGTAAGACTCCCAGAGAGAAACTAGATCGTTAACACTCCAAAGATGGTCGGTAACTCCGGCTGCCTGAGCGGGTGAAGTCCGCAAGGTGGAATGAATCTGGATGAAGTTGTAGGCGAAGTAGTTTAGAGCCACGGCAGCCGCATGGTTTACGGCCTTGCGCGAGAAACCGTTGCTAAGGCGGGTGTAGCGGCGCATCTTGGTGCGAACCGTCCAGTTCTGGCGTTCGACGTAGCTTGTAGAAATGTGCTTGCGCTCTGGGTTGCCGCTCACATGGCGGATTTCAGCGCCGATACAACGTGCGGGAGAATAGCGCGTCTCGTTCTCTTGAGGCGCACCATAAATCTTCTGCAATATCCCAGCAGATCGGCAGCATTCACCGTGGCTGCTTGAATGGCCTGCAAGGGCGTCAACCCCAGCTTGACCATCACCGCAAACTCGTGCGCGTTCAGACCATGGGGATAGACCGCGGCATCGGTACCGAATGCCACTTTCACTCCGCTGGCGAAGGCGTGTGCAATGTTCTTGCGCGCAGCCGGGATGACGGCTTTGGCCTTGCCTAGCAGGAAGTCGGGCACGTGATTTCTTTCGGCATTTTCCATGAACCAATCGCCCAGGTAAAGCGTGGGCACAAGATATGTGCCGTTCTTCTTCATCTCCGCGATGCCTGCATCGTCAATATAGGAGCCGTGCTCGATCGAATCCACTCCCGCCTGCGATGCCCAGAGGATGCCCTGGGCTCCATGCGCATGGGCGGCAACTTTTCGTCCCAGACGATGGGCATCGGCTACGATGGCCTTCATCTCCTCCAAGGTGTACTGAGAGGCTTGCGGGTCGTCGCCTTTGGAAAGCACGCCCCCGGTCGCGCAGACCTTGATCAGATCGGAACCGTACTTGATGTTCTCGCGTACTTTGTGCTGAACTGCCGCAACACCGTCGGCCACTCCATCTCCCGTGGCGTGATACTCATAGGGCAGCAGATTGTTGTCGCAGTGTCCCCCGGTGATGCTCAGTGCCGGGCCGCTTACCAGCATCCGCGGCCCGGGCACGTCGCCAGCGTTGATCGCGTCGCGCAGGGCCACATCGCTGTATCCAGCCGCACCCACGTTCCGCACGGTGGTGAATCCCGCCTGCAGAGTAAGTCGCGCGTTCTTGGCGCCAATCAATGTTTCGCGCGGGATGGAAAGGCCGAGCCGGTCATACCCGAACTTGGGATCCATGGTGAGGTGCGTGTGGGCATCGATCAATCCCGGCAGGATGGTTGCGTTGGGCAGATCAACGCGAACAGCATCCGCAGGTGCCTTGGTTTCCGCGGCTGCGCCGACGCTCACGATCCTGCCGTCCTCGATGATGAGCGTCTGATCCGCGAGTAGCTTGCCGGTCTTCACGTCAAGCACATGCCCGGCATGGATGACGACGCTTCTGGAACTTTGCTGGGCGATGGTCTGCCCCGTCAATGCGATCAGCGCGACGACAACCATGACGGAACTCTGAAATCTCTTCATGAGGCTCTCTCCCATTTCTGTGTGATTGAATTGTGCCGTGATCCCGCGCGTCAGAGTAAGGACATTATCCTCATCATCCTCATCCTCGCCGCCCGTCCAGGCCCCATACCTGCCCAGCATCAGCGGCAAAGAAAATGATGAATAGCAGCAACAGCGGTAGGTGATCAAGCTCTGCGCCGAAATAGCGCCAGAAGGGAGCTCCATGGCCTGGCCCCCACCACGTGGCCAGGGTGAGATTCAGCAGATACAGCCCACCTACAACAGAAGCTGGGCGCACCCAGAGACCGAGCAGCAAGCTTATTCCGATACAGGCTTCGACCACGCCGACCACGTAGCCGAGGACCACGGCGTGCGGCAACACCAGGCCGGACAGTACCGGCCGGTAAAAACCCACAGCCCCGTTGGCGATGAAATCGTGGAGGTAACCCTGGAATCCGCCGTGAGCAAAGCCGGGTCCAGCCAGCTTGTATTCGCCAAACAGGAGAAAGAAAACCGACGTGGCAATGCGCACAGCAGCGATCGTCTTCCCAGCGGCGGATGGAGTAGTCGCCATCAGTTAGAAGAATGAGAAGCCGCCGAAACTCACCCTAGCCTCCGGGTCCATCATTGGAAACGTATTGTTCAAGCGATTCCAGTTCGCGGCTGAGGTCGTCGACGCGCCACTCCAGCAGGTTGCGGATGGAGAGAATCCCGAGCAGCTTGCCGTTGTCGTCCGCTACCGGCAGATGGCGGAAGTGACGCTCCAGCATGGTGGTGAGCGCTTCTCCCGCCCCGGTGCGCCGGGTTGCCATCTCCACGGGCGTAGTCATCAGTTCGCGGACCGATGTGGTCTGCGGGTCGGTGCGGCTGAGCGCCATCTTGCGGAGGACGTCTCGTTCGGTGAAAATCCCGGCTACCCGGTATTCGGAATCGACCACGGCGACGGCTCCGACGTGGTGGTCGAGCATCTTGTTGATGGCGTCGGCTACGCTGGCTTCGAGCGGAACCGCCGCGATTTCCCGGTCACACAATTCCAGCACGCTCATAAACACCCCCTCCGGCTCTCGACTGCACCCCTGAGCCGGGCCCGCTCCAATCAGGAACTGGATTGATGAATTATGCTCGCGGCCAAGCCGATGTCAAGTGAATTGAAGCAATATTAGAAATCTTTATCTTCCATGGGTGGAAATTGGGAATTGCGGCCCCTCCTTACTTTTGACTCGGTGCAGTGACCGTCCCCTAGTGGTGGCTTCTTTCGTCCTTGAAGACCTTGCCGTCTTTCATCACGAATTGCACATTCTCCAGTGCTTTGATGTCGTGCAGAGGATCGACGCTGACAGCAATAATGTCAGCCAACGCGCCTGGCGCAACCACTCCAAACTTCCCGTCCATGTCGAGCATGGTGGCGGCGCGCGAGGTTGCGCTCTGAATTGCGTCCATCGGCTGCATGCCCAACTCCACCATGCGAGGGAACTCCTGCGCGATCGGCTCGGTCCAGGGAATCCCGCCCATATCCGTGCCAAAGACAATCTTCACCCCAGCCTTCAGAGCTTTCCGGAACGACGGTTCATGCAGCGAGACCCGCAGGCGGTCGCGCTGTCCGACAGGAGTGTCCGCCGGAGCCCAATCGTTGTAGTAAGCGCTGATCGTGGGCACGTACCAGGTACCCTGCTTCAGCATTTGAGAAATCGCAGCATCATCCAGATCGAGGCCGTGCTCGATCGAGTCGCATCCGCCGTCGAGCGCGCGGTGCAGACCGATGCCACCATAAGCGTGACACGCGACTTTCTTGCCCCAGCCGTGAGTTTCGTCCACGATGGCCCGCAACTCCTCGACCGTGAGCGTGGGCTGCGAGACCAGTTCGCCATTCTTTCCCACCCACGAACGATGCGTCATGTAGACCTTGATCCAATCGGCGCCGTGGTCGAGTTGCTCTCGTGCCGCTTTGCGCGCCTCCACCGGGCCGTCAACAATCTGCGCTCCTTTTGGCATGTCGAGTTCGGGCGCGTAGCCTTCCAGCATGTAGCCGCCGGTGGTCGAGATGGCGCGGGTCGAGACGAACAGACGCGGCCCTGGAATGTAGCCTTGCTCGATGGCCTGCTTGATGCCTACATCGCCATAGCCAGCGCCTTCGGTCTCGACGTCGCGCAGCGTGGTGAAGCCCTGCTCCAGCGCGCGCCGCGCTGCGACAGTGGCTCGCGCCGCGCGCAGGGCCAGCGGTGCGTTGAGGATGTTTGCATCATATCCACCATGGGCGGGGTCCTCGCCCTGCAAGAAAATGTGCGTATGGGAATCGATGAGGCCGGGCAGGATCGTGGCTTTCGACAAATCGATCACATTGGCGCCGGTGGGAATCTTGGCCGTCGCTGCATCACCAACACTCTCGATGCGGTTGCCTCGGATGACGATGACCTGGTCGTGCCGCGGCTTGTCGGACTTGCCGTCGATGAGGGTACCGGCGCGAATGACGGTCGGTGATTCATGGGATCTGGATTCAGCGGATCCGGATTGAGAGGACCCGGATTCAGAGGCACGACTATCTTTCTGTTGCGCGGCCGCTGAAATCACGACAGCAAGAAGCATCACCCACACGCAGTTCTTCATTCGAGGCTCCCCTGGGAAATCTACAAAAGTTTTGGAATGGTGGAATTCTACTCTCACTCCGCCGGGACGTAGGCATCGGCCTCGATTTCGACCAGTATCTCGGGCGAGATTAGCGCGCTCACCTGGACCATCGAGGTTGCGGGACGAATGTGTTGGAAGAACTCTCCATGGGCCTTGCCGATCTTCTCCCACTCGGCGATGTTCGTCACATACATGCGAGTGCGGACCACATCCTTCATGCTGGCGCCGGCTTTCTGCAAAGCGCTCTCAATGTTCTTCAATGTCCGCACGGCCTGGGCGTAGGGGTCTCCCACGCCCACAATCTTGCCGTCTGGCCCCGTCGCAGTGGTGCCCGACACATGGATGTAGGGTCCAACCTTTACTGCACGCGAGTAACCCACAGTAGGTTCCCAAGGTGTGCCGCTGGAGATGTTCAGTCTTTCCATTTACTTGATTCCTTTCTCAGCGATTCATTCTATTCGCTGCCAACGTGTTGTGATTAGCAGCCGAAGGCTCCGTGTGCCAACAAAATCTCGCTGCAACCTCGCTGCAACCTTGCAAGAGCTTGCACACTTCTAATGATTAGCAAAAGTGATGCGCCCGATACACAAAAGTCACTTGCGTTTGTGATGGGAGTAGGGTAACTAGTTACCAGCAAGGATTAAGAAAGCCGGTGCGCAACAGGAGGTTGAGGGGTCCTAACATGATTCCGGAATCTCATCCACTGCGTCAGCTTTTTCAGGAACTGGTTGGCCGCCACTATGCCGAGGAGATCGGTATCCGCGATCCGCAGGTGGTTGCCTATGTCTCACACTTGCTGACCGAGTTCTGCGACGCCGATCAGTTGTTCAAGATTCACGACGTGGCGGACCGTCCCCTTGCCGACCTTGGCGAAATGCTGCTCGAGTCTGATCCCGTCTACGGGCCCGCGCCTTCTTTTGATCGCGAACGGCAGGTGCGCAAGCACATTGGCGACTACGCGCTGTTCTTCGCCGGGATGTTTCCCGAGAGCATTAATCACTTCAGGCTGCGTCGCCAGCGTCTGGAGAGTTTTGTGGAATGGATGAAGGCCGGGAAAGAAAGCTATTACATTGTTTCGAAGTTCGAGCACTTCGAGTACGCCAAGGTGGCTCCGCTGTTTGCTCACCTTTCGCGCGATTTTGAAGGCTGCGTTTACGGCCTCAACATGGTGAAGAACGATCTGCAGGAAATGCAGCACCCAATCATGCGCCGCAGCGGCGAACTGCTCATGTAGCGTCGTACAGAGCGCCAGCTCGCCTGTCCTGGGGCAGGAAGAAACTCCGTGAAATCATGTGCTCAGGTCTGGTTGCCCGCCGATGCGGTAAAAACTGAGGGCATTGTTTCCCTGCACCAGCTTGCGAATTCTGCGCAGTGACCCGAATTCATTGCCGGGATCGAACTTCTTTTCGTGCTCCGCTATCACCAGCGACATAGCCCACACCAACGATGAATCGGCCAACGCAGTGAGAGTTTCCTCGTAGGCGTTCCGCATCCGGTAAGGCGGGTCGACAAACACTACATCGGCTGCAACGTGCTCGCGCTGCAGGCGCCAGAGGACACCGGAAAGATCATCCCGCAGGATCCTGTGTCCGTCTGCGATTCCAAGGCTCTGCAGGTTTTGCGCGATCACCTTCACCGCCGGGGCGGAGGTCTCTACGAAGTAGAGTTGCTTGGCCCCGCGGCTCAGCGCTTCAATGCCTACCGCGCCTGTGCCTGCGAACAGATCCAACCACACTGTGCCCTCCAGCGCTTGGGGATTGCCGGCGGTGAGCACATTGAACAGCGTCTCGCGCAGCCGGTCGGACGTGGGACGGATATCGGTCCCGCGCAACGAGCGTAAAGTACGCCCCCGGTATTTGCCGGCGATCACTCGCATGGCTCTGTACCTTCGAGTACCGGAGCCAATATATCCGACCATGTAAAATAACTGTAGTAGCCAAACTTAATGAGAAGTTTTTCGATTCACGTCGGGCGGCTGTTCGGAGTTGAGGTTCGCCTTCACCTGACGTTCCTGATCCTGCCGGTGTTTGTCTTCTGGACGGAACACAACGCGCAGCACCCGCCCGATGGGCCTCGGGACTTGGCGCTGGTTGGCATCGTGCTGGCGTGCGTGGCGGCCCACGAAATCGGACACATGCTGGTGGCCCGGCGCGCCGGACTGATTCCCAAGGCGGTCATTCTTCTGCCGCTCGGCGGCGTCACCGTTTTCGATGAGTCGCGCACGGGGCCGCCGGAGTCGACTGATGCGGCCTGGAAGCGTGAAGTCCGCATCGCCCTCACCGGGCCGCTGGTGAATCTTGCTTTCGCAATGATCGCAGCCGCCGTGATCCTTCCTACAAACCCCGCAGCGCATTTGTGGGAGTGGCCTTTTTTGCTGTCGCGCAACCTGCCGCGCAGCCTGGTATGGGCCAATCTTTACATAGCCGGGTTGAATCTGCTGCCGGCCTATCCTCTCGATGGAGGCCGGATTCTGCGGGCGTTTTTCGCGCGCAGCATCGATCCCGCCGCTGCCACCCGCCGCGCCGTCGCCATCAGCCACGCCCTGGCCATGATTCTGATGGTTGCTGGTTTGTTCAGTAATACCTGGCTCACCATGGTAGGCGTAATTATCTTTTCAGCGGCGCAGCTTGAGGAGCGCGCGGTCATCTTCCAGTCGGTCTTGGACAATGTGCTCCTGGAAGAAGTGATGCTGACCGACTTCGCGACGCTCTCGCCGGCGGACACGCTTGAGGATGCGCTGCAAAAGGCAGTCCATTCCTTACAAGACGATTTCCCGGTGGTCCGCGGCAGCGACATGGTCGGAGTGATCTCGCGGCAGCGCATTCTGGAGGCGCTGCGCATGGAAGGCAACGGCTATGTCCAGGCAGTAATGAATAAGCTTTTCGAGGTCTCGGCGCGGAAGGAATCGCTGGCGTCCGCCTTCCGCAAGCTCACGTCACGCAATCTGAGTATCATTCCGGTGGTGGAGGATCAGCGACTGGTGGGCATTGTCACGTTGCAGAATTTGATGCATTCGATGGCTCTGCTGGCCGAGAGCCGCAAGCTGCGGCGGGACAGCGCGGAGTCATGAAACGCCCTCACTCGTGACTCAGCTCTAGCGGCGATCCTGGAGTTGCAACAAGACTCAGAACAGTTTCACCGCTTTCGCCTGCCGCACGGCAGGAATCTCTTCCAGCTTCTTCAGCACATCGTCCGGCACGCGCCCGTCCACATGGACTACGGCGATGGCCTCGCGCGGCTCCGAGGATGTTTCGGCGGTGCGACGCCCTAAGGAGAAGTCCGCGATGTTGATCTCGCCTTCGCCCAGAATCGTGCCCACCTTGCCGATCACGCCCGGGACATCACGGTTCCGGAGGTAAATCAGATCGCGTTCGAGCGGCGCTTCCACATCAATGTCATCAATGTGCAGCAAGCGCGGCAGTGTGCCCCGCAGAACTGCACCTTTGACCATGTGCTCTTCCTTTGAGCTCTTGAGATAGATAGAGAGCACGCTCCCCGCGCCGCCGGTTGAAACTCTGGCTTTATGAGCTTCCCGCACGCGGAGTCCGCGAAGGTCCGCAAGGGACGCGGCATTTACCAGGTTGGCTTTCTCGTCCAAGGTCTGGTTGAGGATTCCCTTGATCGCGCCGTTGCGAATGAGTTCCGTCTTCCACTCCGCGATATGGCCGCTGTAGCGCAGCGAGATCTCTTCAATCGAGCCTTCGGAAATCTGGGCCAGAAACGCTCCCATGCGCTCCGCCAGAACGATGTAGGGCTGCATCTCGGCGTACTCTTCGGCTGAAACCGAGGGCACGTTCACTGCGTTCTGGATGACCCCATGCTTCAGGTATTCTCTGACCTGCTGCGCGATCTGCACCCCCACGGCTTCCTGCGCCTCGTACGTCTGCCCGCCGATGTGAGGCGTGAGAATGACATTTTCCATCGTCTGAAGCGGCGAGCTCTTCAAGGGTTCTTCGTTGAAAACGTCGAGCGCCGCGGCGGCGACGTGACCCTGTTTCAGCGCCTGCACCAGATCGGCCTCATGCACCAGTTCCCCGCGCGCACAGTTCACCAGGCGGACGCCTTTTTTCATCTTCTTGATTGCGCCCTCGTTAATCATGCCCGTGGTCTGCGGGGTGAGGCCCACATGCAGAGTGATGTAATCCACTGCCGCGTAGAGCTCGTCCAGGCTCGCCAAGCGAATGCCCTGCTCCTTGGCCACGCCGACGGAAACAAACGGATCGTGCCCGACGAGCTCCATCCCAAAAGCGCGTGCTCGCCTCGCTACTTCCATGCCGATGCGGCCAAGGCCGGCGATTCCCAGCGTCTTGCCTCGCAGTTCGGTGCCTTGCAGCGATTTCTTTTCCCAGCGGCCGGCATGCATGAGCGCGTCGGCGCGGCAAAGATGCCGAGCCATGGCCAGCATCATGCCCAGTGTGTGTTCCGCTACTGCCACGGCATTTGCCCCGGGCGTGTTCATCACCGCAATGCCCTGGCGTGTAGCCGCATCCAGATCGATGTTGTCCACACCCACGCCCGCCCGGCCAACGACTCGCAGCTTCTTGGCTTGCGACAACAGCGCCGCATCCGCCTGCACCGCCGAGCGCACAATCAGCGCGTCAGCTGACCCCAGGTGGTCCGAAAGCTTGCCGTCCAATTGGTCTGCGGTAAGGACGGTCCAGCCCGGCTCTTTCAGTTGCTCGACGGCGGCGGCTGAGATTTTCTCTGCAATGACGATTTTCAAGGGAGAATTGATCCTTTGGAACTGAGCCTTTTATCCTGACAAAACATTGACATGAAAATGACACCCTGCTGACACCCCTGCCGCCCCGCTCTCCTATGCTCTCTTTAATCGGGGCCCATTGAGCGTTGTCCCGTAGGAGAACAGTCATGAAAATTGTGAAAATAGTATTTCTAGCCTCGCTTCTCGCGGTAGGCTTGGCCTGCGGCTACAGCTCGCATTCCACCACTCCCCCAGCAGCCGGAACGATGCCTAACATCACCGCTCTCTCACCAAATAGTGCGCCAGCGGGTAGCACAGGCGTTGTGCTCACGGTCAACGGCACCAGCTTTAACGGCAATGCGACCATCAATTGGAAAGGCGCTGCTCTCACCACCACCCACGTGAGCGGGAACCAGCTGATGACCACAATTCCAGACTCGGACGTTGCGACTTCGGGTACAGCAGCGGTTACGGTAACGAATCCCGGCACCCCCGGAGGCCTATACGGCGGCGGCACTTCGCCGGAAACCTCCAATAGTATGACTTTCACCATCAACTAGTTCCCATGAGCATATCACCGCGATTCTCAGGCTCTAACTAGTTGTTGTTGGCCGGACAGGCCGTGCGCGTACGCTTGCTGGGCTGCGCGCACCGCTGCGCCATACTCGACACCTTTACCAGTGCAGCGCGCCAGCACGTGCTCCAGCGCGCCCAGAATGCCGATCGTGTCCAGGTAATCGTAATAGCCGATGTGCGCGATGCGGAAGAGTTGGCCTTTCATCTCCCCCTGTCCGTTGGCCACCACAGCATCAAACGACTCGCGGAATTCTTTGACGATCTTTCCGGAATCAATCCCATCTGGCGAGCAGATCGCGGTGAGAGCGGCAGCGGGCGAGGCGGCGTAGAGTTTCAACCCCAAGGCCTGTGCGCCTGCTCGCGTCATCTCCGCACAGAGTTCCGCATTGTCGACCAGCGCCTCGCGCCCTTTTGCCAAGTCGCCATTTCCCATTCGACGGACGAACTCCAATGCAGCTCCCAGCGCCGCAAACAAAGAGGTCGCCGGTGTGTAGGCGGATTCGCCCTTGGCCGCCGCCTTCCGCTCCTTGCGCAAATCGAAGTAGAAGCGCGGAGAAGTAGTCGAGTCCATCCGCCGCCACGCCCGCTCGCTCACGGCGCAATATGCGAGGCCGGGAGGGATCATCAGCGCCTTCTGCGACCCGCCGATAATCACATCCACGCCCCAGCCATCCACATCAAGATGGGTTGTGCCCAGGCCGGTGATCGCATCCACCACCAGCAGCGTGTCGTTGCCGCTGCCGCGCACGAGCTTTGCAATGCTTTCCACGTCATGCCGCGCGCCAGTCGAACTCTCCGTCGCCTGCACAAACACCACGCGGACGTCGGGAGTGACCTTGGCGCGAATGTCATTGAGCGTAAACGTCTGGCCGTAGGGTGCGCTGAGTACGTCCACGTTGCAGCCGAAGGCCTTGGCCAGGCCGGTCCAGCGTTCGCCGAACTTGCCAGCTGTGAGCACCAAGACTTTGTCACCCGGCGAGGTCAGGTTCGAGACGGACGCTTCCATGACTCCGGTGCCCGAGCAAGACAACACCAGCACATCACACCGCGTGCCGATAAATTCCTTCATGTCCGCAAGTGTGCGCTGGAACAGCGCCCTGAAGTCGGCGGTGCGGTGATGCGCCGTAAATGAAGCCATGGCCGTCTGCGCCGCCGGCAGCAGCGGCGTTGGCCCGGGAGTAAAGAGACGGTTCTTGCGCAGCATTCCGATAGCGTCCTGAAGATCTGGGAAATGTATTCTTCAGTAGTCTATCGGAACGCTGGGATGTTCTGAAATGTGCTGCCGGAAACCTCACCCAGAAGCGAACCGCCGGATGGCGTTAGGCCCGAGCGGATTTTACGGCGAGGATTTCCGGCTTGGCCACATCCGGCGGTTTGGAGAAAAGATCCTTGGCCTTGGCGAACAGCGCCTTGGCAATTTCGCCGTTAAGGTGGGCGTTGCGGCCGTTTTCGTCGGCAAAAGTGTCGAAGATGCCGTATTTTCCCGGGCCCATTTTAATGGCGTACCAGCTAAGTGTACCCGCTTCGCGCTCGGCCAGCGGCTGTGCCGACTTCAGAAAATCTTCCACCTCTTTTTCTTTTCCCGGCTTGGCTTCCAGTTGTGCCCAGATGGCAACTCTGCTCATGGTTGCTTCCTCCTGTGCATCAGATGCGCTTCGAAGGCGTTAGGTGGCGGATTTCATAAAGAGAATGTAGAGACCGTTAGCGCTTAATTCCTCCGATATAATTGGCGCACTATGAGCCTCGTGGAACAGATCCAGAAAGACATCACCGCCGCCATGAAGGCGCGTGAGGAGCAGCGCCTCTCCACCCTGCGCATGGTCAAGAGCGCGCTCCAGAATCGCCAGATCGAGAAGATGGCGCCGCTCGATGACAAGGAGTCGCAGGCCGTCCTCACCACGCTGATCAAGCAGCGTAAGGAATCGGTCGAGCAATTCACCAAAGGCGGTCGCCAGGAGATGGCCGACAAAGAAGCCGCCGAGATTGTGCTGATCGAGAGCTACCTGCCGAAAGCCGCGGGCGAGGCGGAGGTGGTCGCCGGAGTGAAAGCGGTGATCGCCGAAATGGGCGCTCCCACCATGAAAGACATGGGCACGGTAATGAAGAATGCCATGGCCCGCTTCAACGCCGCTGGGATGCGGGTGGATGGGAAGATGGTGAGTGAGGCGGTTAAGCGGGAGTTGGCCGGGAAGTAAGCTCCGCGCGCGGTCACTTCGTTCTCTGCAACTCCCGGTACGCCTCGCTCTTCGAGATCCCACGCTCCTTCGCGACTTTCTTCAGCGCGGCTTTCTCATCGACCTTTTCCTCCGCCATGATCTGCTCAACCCGCTGGCGAACATTCACCCGTGGCGGCTCGGCCGACTTCGTCTCGGCTTCCTCGGCCTTGCCGATCAGCAGCGTGATCTCCCCCTTGACTCCGTCGCGTGACTTTAGCGTCTCCAGAACCCCGCCCGCGCGCCCCCGCAGAAACTCTTCGTGCAGCTTGGTCACTTCGCGGGCAATCACCACATGCCGGTCTTTTCCCAGAACCTCGACCACATCGGAAAGCGCCTCAACAATCCGGTGTGGAGCTTCGTAGAATACCTGCGTGCGCGGCGAGGTCTTGATCGCTTCCAAGGCCGCCCGCCGTTCACCGCGCTTCGCGGGAAGGAATCCGCTGAAGCGGAACGAATCAGTCGGCAGACCGCTGGCCACCAACGCGGCCAGAAACGCCGATGCGCCGGGAATCGGGACCACTGACAGGTGATGGCGGATGGCCAGCGAGATCAGCCGGAATCCTGGGTCGGAAATTCCCGGCATGCCCGCATCCGTCACCAGAGCCACGCTCGCTCCTTCCTGCATCTCTTTTACCAACTCCGCCGATCGCGTTATCTCGTTGTGCTCGTGGTAGCTGATGGTGCGCGTCGTAATGCCGTAGTGATTGAGCAGCTTTTGCGTCTGGCGTGTGTCTTCGCAGGCGATCACATCCACTTCCTTCAACACACGTACGGCCCGCAGTGTGATGTCCTCCAGATTGCCGATCGGCGTAGCGACAAGATAAAGAGCCGGGCCCACGGCATGTGAAGATTTCTCGGAAACGACAGCAGTCTGCGCGGGCTCGCCGCCGGAGTCCCTCATGGGCGGAGTCTATCACTCTGGCGACCGTAACCTGGATGGCTCATCAGCCGTTATGCTAGGGTACGCAGATCATTCCTGGAGAAAGCACGTGACCGCCAAAGATTTTCGCCGCCTGGCACTGTCTCTCCCCGAAGCCGAAGAGCGTGCCCACATGAACTATCCCGACTTTCGTGTCGGCGGAAAGATCTTCGCCACGCTCGGATACCCTGACAAATCCCGAGGGATGGTGAAACTGTCGCCGGAGCAGCAGCACTACTTCTCGAAGGACTATCCCGACGTGTTCGTGCCGGTAAAGGGCGCCTGGGGCCGTCGCGGAGCCACAAGCGTTGATCTGAAAGCCGCTGACAAAGAACCGCTGCGCAAGGCGATCAAGGCGGCCTGGCGCAACACCGCTCCTAAGCGTCTCGCGGAACAATTCCCGGGAGAAAGGTAAGCGTAGGCAGCGAGAATCGTTCCTCACCCGCGCCCCGCCTTAATTGACGCAACCAACCGCCGCCCCTAGAATCAATATGAAAGTGGTTTTTCTTCACAACCGTTTCAGAACCCATGCCTCTTTACGAATATCAGTGCGAGAAATGCGGTCACCGCTTCGAGAAAATCCAGAAGTTTTCCGACAAGATGGTCAAGAAGTGTCCGGATTGCGGGGGCAGGGTGGAGCAGATGATTTCCGCGCCCGCCGTGCAGTTCAAGGGATCCGGCTGGTACGTGACGGACTACGCTAATAAGTCGCATGCCCCTTCTTCTGACGGCGGCAAAGACTCGAAGAAGGACGACAAATCCAAGCCGGAAGATTCGTCGAGGGAAAGTTCCGCCAAAGTCAGTTCGTCGACAGAGAGCGCCTCGAAAGAGAGTTCCAGCAAAGATAGCTCCTCGAAAGAAAGTTCTTCAAAAGAAAGCACGACGAGAGTAAGTTCGTCCCGGAAGCCCGACAAGCGCAAGTAGAGCGTCGCTACTTCAGCTCCCGCTCAAAGTGATCTTCAATCATGTGGAACAGGTGATCGCGCGCATCGCTTCCGGAGATGCTGTGGGTCTTGTTCGGATAAATCATCAGCCGGAATTGTTTACCCGCCTTGATCAGCGCATCAATCATCTGAATGCTGTTCTGGAAGTGCACGTTATCGTCGCCGGTACCGTGGGCCAGCAACAGCGCTCCATGCAGATTGGCGGCCGCCTTGGTCACGTCGGACTCGGCGTAACCCGTGGGGTCGTCCTTGAGCAGGCCCATGTAACGCTCGGTGTAGATGGTGTCGTAGTTGATCTGATCGGTCACCGGCGCCACTGCCACTCCCGCGCGGAACCGGTCTGAGTGCGTCATCGCATAGATCGTCATCGAGCCGCCATTCGACCATCCCCAGATCGCCATGCGGTCCTTATCGAGTTGCGGATACTGCGCGAAAAGCTGATCGAGCGCCGCAAGCTGATCCTTCAACTCGATCGCCCCAAACTCGTGGCGAATCGTGGCCTGGAACTTGCGGTCGCGGCCGGGGGTACCGCGATTATCGACGGCAAAGATCGCAAAGCCCTGGCGCGCCAGGATCTCATCGAACGGGCTCGTCGGTTCTTTCAGCACCATCTGCGCCGCGGGACCGCCGTAGATATTCACGATCAACGGAATCTTGCCGCTGGCGGGCGCGTTCGGGGGAAGCAATAGACGTCCGTAAAGCGTCGTGCCGTCGTCCGCTTTGAACTCCAGAAACTTCGGAGCCCGCAGTCCATATTCGGCGACTTCATCGCGCCCCTCCCACACCGGAGCGCATTTGCCACCCAGCACGCATAGGGACATCCGCGGCGCCGCCATAGGGCCGATAAACGTTTGTTCGTAGTGCCTGCCATCCTCGGAGAACTTTCCAAAGTAAAGCCCCTCATCCCGCGCAAGCTGCTGCAAGCCCGTTCCATCCATCTGGATTGAGAAAATATGCCGTTGCCTCGGATCGTCTTTGTTAGAAGAGAAAAACACCGTGCCCGCCGCTTCATCCACCCCTTCCACTCCTGTGACTTCAAACTCACCCTGAGTGAGTTGGCGTTGCAACTTCGCTTCCGCGGCCAACGGATTCTGCTTGTCAAAGCTGTAGAGATACAAGTGCGTGTGTCCGTCGCGCCAACTCGACCAAAGGAAGCGATCGCCGGACTTCAACACGCGGAAGACGTCATTCACATTGATCCACGCGCCCGGGCTGGTCTCGGTCAGCACCTTCGTCGACTTCCCCGACTTCGCATCGGCGAAATACAAATCCATTTTGTCCTGGTTGCGATTGAGGACTTCCGCCCACATCACTCCATCGCGGACCCAGCCAAAACGTGGGACGTAAGTCTCCTCGTCAGTAGTCAGGGAAATCCAGCGAACCTTGCCCTTGTCGGCATCCACCACGCCCAACTTCACCACGGGGTTTGCATCCCCCACTTTCGGATACTTCTCGTTGTCTACGGTCGGGTGCGTGGGTATCAAGTTGACAAGGGGATAGGTTGGCACCTTGGTCTCGTCCATATGAAGGAAGACGATCTGCTTGCTGTCGGGCGACCAGAAATAATTGCTGCGCACGTCCAATTCTTCGGCATACACCCAATCGATGTCGCCATTGAACAGATTCTCTCCGGCGTCCTTGGTGAGCTGCTTTTCGCCCTTCCCGTTCACCGGACGGACGTAGAGGTTGTGCTTGCGCACGTAGGAAACGTGGCTGCCATCAGGGGAAAACTTGGGGTCGACACTCGGATCGGGCGCTGAGGTGAATTGCACCGCCGTGCCTGTCGACAAATCAAAAAGCCAGAGCTGCCCCTGAGAGTCGAAAATCAAGTGCTTCGAATCTGGCGCCCACAGGTAGGCTGCCACGTGATAGCGCGTCAGCCGCTCTCTTTCGCGCTCATCTTTCACTTTGTTGTAGTCGGGCGCAAGCGAGGCCAGCTTGGCGGCGCTGACCAGAACCTTCTTTTCACCCGTAGTGGCATCCACATACCACAGTTCGCCGTGTTCTCCCGCGTCGTCGCGCTGCACGAACGAGAACTTGGTGCCGTCGGGACTCCACTCCGTGTTTTCTGGACCGCGCCCGGTCAGACCGCCCGGAGCGAAGATCGCCTCAATGGTAAGCGGTTTCACCGGCGGGGATGATTGCGCCAAAAGGGGAGCCAGCAGGCCGAAAAAAGTGAGTGCAGATGCAAGAGCGGAGCGTGAGATCTGTTCTTTCACTATGAAACCCCAGGAACACGAAGTGCAAATGAGAGAGTTTACACCCGCAAAGCCCTCTGTGCGGCTGCTTGGGCTCGCTGGTCAAGAAAAACCCACGTTTCCGCGTGTTAGAATTGAAGCTGAGTCTTCTCTGGATGCTTCTAGAAATAGAAAACCTGTTGCGCCTGCAGGAAGCGGACAAGGAAATCCGCCGCCTGCAGGATGAAATCGCCGAACTCCCCAAACGCGTCGCCGCCATCGAACATAAGCTGGCCGACACCAAGGCCCAACTGGATAAAGCTCAGACCGCCGTCAAGGCCGACGAAGCTGCCCGCCGCAAGTACGACACCGCAATCACTGACCTCCGCAGCAAGATTTCCAAGTACCGCGACCAGTCTCTCGACGTAAAGACCAACGAACAATACAAAGCGCTGTTGCATGAGATCCAGTTTGCGGAAAAGGAGATCGCGGCAACCGAAGACAAAATTCTTGAGTTGATGGTGAATGCGGACACGCGCGACAAAGAAGTGAGGGCTGCCCAGGCCGAACTGAAGGCGGAAGCCGCCGAGATCGAAAAAGAGAAAATTGAAGCGCGCGAGCGCACTGCTGAGGACGAGAAGCAACTCGCGGACTGGCGTGCCAGGCGCGATCAAATGCGCGCTGGTGTCAATGAAGACCTACTCCGCCACTATGAACGCGTGTCCAAATTTCGCGGCAGCGGCATCTCCGAGGTGCTCGATCACAAGTGCATGGGCTGCCAGGTCATGCTGCGGCCGCAAACCTATAACGATGTGCGCACCGGTCAGCAGACCGTGGTCTGTGATTCCTGCCAGCGCATCCTCTACTTCAATCCCGCCCACGAAATGCAGGCTCTGGAGCCCGAACACAAGCGCTCACGCCGCCATCATCCCAAGATCGACGCTCCCCAAGCATGGTACTACCGTCAGGAATTCGGTGAAGCCGGCGAAGTTTTCTTGTGCTTGACCAATGCCGCCGGGCAGGCCAGCCGGCGCGTTTTCGACATGCATACCGGCCGGCTCATCGGCGACATCCTCACCCGCGAAGGAGATTTCCGGCAGGCCTTCCCGGAAGACATCACCGGCGCCATCCGCCTAAACGGAAGCTGGACGGAACGCGAAATGGAAACCTGGGGCAGTGAGATGCCGATGACCGCCCTTGATTCGCTTCACGTCGATCTGGAGGCCGCACAGTACGAAATGAAGTCTCGCGCCTCGGCCAAGTCGGAGACGCCCACCGCTGTTCCTCCCCAGCACGCCGCCAGCTAGCAAGATTCATCCCCTCAGCATCTACCGTTTCAACCGAAATATCCCCCCTCTGGTTTAAGATTTCTTTTCTTCCGGAGAGTACAAATGCGCCCACCAGTCGATTCCTACCGCGTTACCGCCAAATACTACGCCGGCGCCTACGCCGCAAAACAAGATCTGGTTGACCTGCCTTTCTACCTTGAACTCGCGGAACAAACCGCTGGCCCAATCCTCGAAGTGGCCTGCGGGACCGGGCGCGTTCTTCTGCCCATCGCTCGCAAGGGTCGCGAAATCCACGGCGTTGATAACTCCCGTCCGATGCTTAGGACTCTGGAGAACAGTCTGGCTCGCGAGCCCCGCGACGTCCGCGCCAGGGTCACACTTCACCAAGGCGATATGCGCGACTTCCGCCTGAGCGCACGCTTTCCTCTAGTGATCATTCCCTTCCGCCCAATGCAGCATATGTATACGGTTCAGGATCAGGTGAGCGCTCTTACCACCGCCGCGTTTCACCTGAGCGAGGGGGGAATCCTTGTGTTCGACGTCTTCTATCCGAAATTCGACGTAATCACTGCAAGAGTGCATGAGGAGGTGCTGGAGTTCGAGTGGAGCCCGGGCCACGATTCCGCGGAAGTCGTGCGCCGCTACTTCAGGAAGGAATCGGTAGACAAGATCAACCAGATCTTCTACTTCACCTTCATCTATCGCACATTTCACGCCGGCGAGTTGGTTTTGGAGGAAACGGAGGCTCTCCAGTTGAGCTACTTTACCTATCCGCATTTGCGGGCGCTGTTTCTGCTGGCCGGCCTGGAGCCTGTGGCGGAGTACGGTTCGTTCGCGAAAGCTCCTTTAGACAACAACGCGGAGCAGATGATCTTCCAGCTGCGGAAGCTCTGACTCTAGGACTTCGCGACAACCGATACGATGTTGTAGGCGTTGTCGGGTAACATCGGAGCATGCTTCGAAAGCCACCGGCCTCTGATTCCAAGCTCCCTGTAGTTAAGGTTTCCCCGCGTGGCACATCCCGCCTGAAAGACGGCCACGTCTGGGTCTACCGCTCCGACATCGTTTCGGCCGATGGCGTTCCCCCGGGTTCCCTGGTCAGCGTGGTGGATCATCGCGGCCAGCCCTTCGGCACCGCCCTCTATTCCAGTTCGTCGCAAATCGCCGTCCGCCTGATCTCGCATGAGCCTATCGCGGACTTCCCAGCGCTGCTTCGTCAGCGCATCGCCGATGCGGTCTCCTATCGTGAGCCGATGATCCACGATACCAATGCCTACCGCGTGGTTTTCAGTGAGGCCGATTTTCTGCCTGGACTGATTGTCGATCGCTACAACGACATTGTTTCGATGCAGATTCTCACCCAGGCCATGGATGCCGAGATGGTACGTGAGACGCTGATCTCCTGGCTGACCGAGCGCCTGCGTCCGGCTGCCGTCGTCGAGCGGGTGGACCCAAGAGTCCGCCAACTCGAGGAGTTGCCGCCGCGTACATCCGGCCTGGTGCGCGGTGAAAAGGGTTCCACCATCTTCACCATGAGCGGCATCCAGTTCCATTTCGACGCGCTCGAAGGCCAGAAGACCGGAGCCTTCCTTGACCAGCGCGAGAACTACGCCGCCGCTGCCCAATATGCTCACGGTGAAGCGCTCGATGCCTTCTGCTACCAGGGCGGCTTCGCCCTTCATCTGGCTCCGCGCTGCTCTCGTGTGACCGGCATCGACAGCTCCCGGCCTGCTCTCGAAGTCGCCGACCGGAACGCCACGCTCAACCACCGCGACCAGAATCAACCTGAGATCGAATGGATCGAAGCCAACGCCTTCGACCTGCTAAAGGACTACTCAGCCTCCGGCCAGCGCTATGACACCATCGTGCTCGATCCGCCCGCCTTCGCCAAGACCAAGCGCGACCTCGATGCCGCCCTCCGCGGCTACAAGGAACTCAACCTCCGCGCCCTCAAGATGCTCCGTCCGGGTGGGGTCCTGGTCACGTGCTCCTGCTCCTACCACGTCAGCCAGGCTGATTTCATTGAAATGCTGGCCGATGCTGCCCGGGACGCCCGTCGCACGCTGCGTCTAGTCGAGGTTCGCGGACAGTCGAGAGACCACCCTATCCTCCTAAACGTCCCTGAAACTGCCTACCTGAAGTGCGTCATATCTATCGTAAGTAAATGAAAACAATATAAATAATATAATTGACAATAATACACTCATATTTTATGCTTCCTTTGTGCTGAATAGACATCCAAGCTTGTGAACGGCACTGCCGAATTCCTAAGGAACCAGCACAACAGGAGACCTTTACAATGACCGTACTTACCCGTTTTGAGCCTTTCCGTGGGTTTTCCACCCTCCAGGACCGCATCAATCGCGTGTTCCGTGAGTCCTACAGCGATGCTGGCCGGGACGAATCCCTGACCACCTCGAGCTTCGCTCCCGCCGTCGACATCTACGAAGACGAGCACAGCGTCACCCTGAAGATCGAGGTCCCGGGCATCGACGAGAAAGATATCGACGTTCGCCTCGAGAACAACACCCTCACCGTTCACGGTGAGCGCAAGATCGAGAAGGAAGAGAAAGAAGAGAACTACCGCCGTGTGGAGCGCCAGTATGGCAGCTTCACTCGCACCTTCACTCTGCCCACCACCGTGGATTCCGAGAAAGTTTCGGCGAACTACGAGAAGGGCGTGTTGAAGATCGCGCTACCCAAGAAGGCCGAAGCCAAGCCCAAGCAGATCAAGGTCAACGTGGGCAGCGAAAAGACCCTCGAAACCAAGGCCCCCAGCAAAGCCGCGTAAGTGGTAGTGTTTGTGTGGGGACAGCCGCCCTCGGCTGTCCGGTCGACCGAAGCTCGACTCACTTTTCTCGGGAGGCGGCAGAAGTGCCTGCCTCCCGTTTTTTTGTAGCGCCGGCGTCCCGTCGGCTGTCGTGGCGGCCTCTTCGCCGCCACACTTGCAACTGGAAACCGGAAACGAGAAACTGGAGTTCACCCATGCCCATCCGTTGGGACAAATTCACTGTAAAAGCGCAGGAAGCAGTCCAGCGCGCGAATGACCTCGCTTCCGAGCACGGCAATCCCGAGCTTCTGCCCGTCCACCTGCTTGCCGCCCTGCTCGAAGACAAAGAGGGCATCGTTTCGCCCGTGCTCGAAAAAATCGGCATCGGCCCGCAAGCAGTTCTCAGCGACCTGTACCGCGAGATCGAAAAACTTCCCAAGGTCTCGGGAGAAGCCGCGCAGGCCACGCTGTCGAATGCAACCGACAAGCTGCTTGAGCAAGCCTTCAAAGAAGCTGCCAACTTCAAAGATGAATACGTTTCCACCGAGCATCTTTTGCTGGCCAGCACGCACCTCAAGCAGGACACCGCGCAACAGATTCTCGGCCGCCACGGCGCCACCCACGACGCCATCCTGAAGGCCCTGACCGCCGTCCGCGGCTCGCAGAAAGTGACCGACCAGAATCCCGAAGCCAAGTACCAGGCGCTCGAACGCTACGCCCGCGACCTGACCGAGCAGGCCCGCCGCGGCAAGCTCGACCCGGTTATCGGCCGCGACGAAGAAATCCGGCGCGTGGTCCAGGTTTTGTCCCGCCGCACGAAGAACAATCCCGTGCTCATCGGCGAACCTGGAGTGGGCAAAACCGCCATCGTCGAAGGCCTCGCCCAGCGCATCATTTCCGGCGATGTGCCCGAAGTGCTCAAGAACAAGCGCGTGGTCGCACTCGACCTCGGCGCCATGCTGGCCGGCGCAAAATATCGCGGCGAATTTGAAGACCGCCTCAAGGCCGTGTTAAAGGAAATTGAAGACTCCCAGGGCCAAGTCATCCTCTTCATCGACGAACTTCACACTCTGGTCGGCGCCGGAGCCGCCGAAGGCGCTATCGACGCCTCCAACATGCTCAAGCCCGCGCTCGCCCGCGGCGAACTGCGCGCCATTGGCGCTACCACGCTCAACGAGTATCGCAAGTACATCGAAAAAGACGCCGCCCTCGAGCGCCGCTTCCAGATTGTTTTCGTCGGTGAGCCCAATGTCGAGGACACAATCGCCATTCTACGCGGCCTCAAGGAGCGCTATGAGGTGCACCATGGGGTTCGTATAAAAGACTCGGCCATCGTCGCCGCCGCCACGCTTTCGCATCGCTATATCTCCGACCGCTTCCTGCCCGACAAGGCCATCGACCTCATCGACGAAGCGGCTGCGTCGATCCGCATCCAGATCGATTCGCTTCCCACCGACATCGATCAGCTCGAGCGCCGGGCCACACAGCTCGAAATCGAGAAGCAGGCGCTAAAGAAAGAAGACGACGCCAACTCGCGCGAGCGCCTGTCCGTCATCGAGAAGGAACTTGCCGGGATCCGTGAGACATCCAACGCCCTCAAGGCCAATTGGAAAAAGGAAAAGGATCTCATCGCCCGCTCCCGTGAGCTCAAAGAAAAAATCGAGAAACTCAAGATCGAGGAGCAGGCCGAAGAGCGCAAAGGAAATCTGCAGCGCGTCGCCGAAATTCGCTACGGATTGTTGCGGCAAGCTGAAGAAGAGTTGAGCCAACTGACGGCCAAGATCGACGGCCCCGCGGGCAAAGGCACTGGCGCTCCACGCATGCTCCGAGAAGAAGTGGACGAAGAAGATATCGCCCGCATCGTTTCCAAGTGGACCGGCATCCCCGTCTCCAAGATGCTCGAGGGCGAAGTGAAAAAGCTCGTCACCATGGAGGATCGGCTGCGTCTTCGAGTCATCGGCCAGGACCAGGCTCTGGAGCGCGTCGCCAATGCCATTCGCCGTTCGCGCGCCGGACTCAGCGATCCCAAACGTCCCATCGGCTCGTTTATTTTTCTCGGCCCGACAGGAGTTGGCAAGACCGAGCTGGCCCGCGCTTTGGCCGAGTTCCTCTTCGACGACGAGCGGGCCCTGCTGCGCATCGACATGTCCGAATACATGGAGAAACACTCGGTCGCGCGCTTGATCGGGGCGCCTCCAGGCTACGTTGGCTATGAAGAGGGAGGCCAACTCACCGAGCAGGTCCGCCGCCGTCCGTACGCGGTTGTGCTTTTCGACGAAATCGAGAAGGCGCATCCGGATGTCTTCAACGTCCTGCTGCAGATGATGGACGACGGCCGTCTCACCGACGGCAAGGGCCGCGTGGTCGATTTCAAGAATACGATTCTGATCATGACCTCAAATCTTGGTTCCAGCTATCTGCAAGCCGAAAACCTGCGCACGCCGGAAGACTTTGAGAAAGCCAGCGAACAGGTCATGAACGCCTTGCACGGCCACTTCCGGCCCGAGTTTCTGAACCGCGTCGACGACATCATTGTCTTCAGCCCGCTCGGCAAAGAGCAGTTGGTCAAGATCATCGAGCTGCGCCTGGAAGACGTCCGCCGCCTGCTGGCTGATCGCAAGATCTCGATCGAGCTTACCGACTCTGCCAAAGAGTTGCTCTTCACCCAGGGCTATGATGCGAACTTCGGAGCCCGTCCGCTGAAGCGCGCGATCCAAAAGCTGGTTCAGGATCCGCTGGCCCTGAAGATTTTGGATGGGGAGATCCTGCACGGCGATCACATCGTCGTAGATGCGGACAAGCAAGCCGGCAAGATGAAGTTCGAAGTCAGCAAGCGCGTGGGAGAGAAAGAGCCGGCAAAGGCAAAGCGGTAAAACAATCGGCCACGGATCACACGGACTCCCACGGATAAATCTAAGGACCATAGAGAAAACAGATCCGTGTGAATCCGTGGCCACGATTTCGCACCTATGGCAAACTAACTCCATGCCCAGCATCACTCTCGGCGACTTCGAGCTCAGCATCTTTTCCGATGGAACTTACCCGCTAGATGGCGGAGCATTCTTCGGCGTCGTCCCCAAGATCATGTGGTCACGGAGAGCCGCTGCGGACGAAAAGAATTACGTCCAGGCCGGACTCAACTCGCTCCTCATTCGTACCGGCAAGCAGACCGTGCTCGTCGAAACCGGCATGGGCAACAAGCTTTCCGAACGCATGGTCAAGTTCTATGGCCAGCCAGCACAGCTTCTCGCGAATCTCACCGCCGGCGGAATCGCTCCCGAAGACATCGACATGGTCATCAACACGCATCTCCACTTCGACCACTGCGGCTGGAACACGGTGCGCAACAACAAAAACGGCAAGATCGTCCCAACGTTTCCGCGCGCGAAATATTACGCGCCGGAAGGCGAATGGCAATACGCCCGCCGTCCCAACGAACGCGACGCCATCAGCTACATCCCCGACAACTATGACCCGCTGCTCCAAAGCGGCCAGATGACTCTGCTCAAAGGCGGTGAGGAGATCGTGCCCGGCATCTCGGTGAAAACTTTCCCCGGCCACACCGCGCACATGCAAGCTGTGATCGTCGAGAGCGGAGGCCGCACCGCCTGCTACATTTCCGACCTCATCCCCACCACGGCGCATATCGATATCACGTGGGGAATGGCCTTCGACCTCTACCCGCTTCTGACCATCGAGAGCAAGAAGCAGTACTACGCGAAGGCGATTGCTGAGAAATGGCTGACGGTCTTCACCCACGATCCGAAGACGCCTTGGGCGTATGTGGAGAAGGATGAGTTGGGGAAGATGGTGGCGAAGGAAGTGAAATACGCATGAAGCGATGTTTAGTGATATGTGCCCTGATGCTGGCGATTTATTGCGTCGGATACGCTCAGCAGCGCCCATGCCCAACACTTCTGCCTGTGGTCAGCACTTGGGACGCACTCTACAGATCGTATAAATCATATCGGAGTTGCGATGACGGTTTCGTCGGCGAAAACTACAGCGAGTCTGTGGCACGCATCCTGGTCGACCGCTGGAACACGCTGCCTCGACTTGGTGCCCTTGCACGGAAAAATGCCGACTTCAGGCGATTTGTCTTGAAGCATGTCGATGCCTCGCTCGATATGACGGACGTCGAAAAGATCAAGGTGAAGGCAAGAACGCAATGCCCGCAAGGACTGCGCATCCTCTGCGATGACTTGGGAAAACAAGCGGATTTCGCCCTGAAAGAGGATGCAGAGCCGCGCTGAGAAGACAATGAACTTATTCGCCGGCGAGGGCGCCCGCGCCACATAGCCTTGCTTCAAAGAACTCCTCTACCCGCCCCAGAATCTCTACTGCGCTCTTCGACTCGTAGATCCCCTTGCGCAGCGCCGCTCCGCCCGGGACGCCATGCGTAAACCAGGAGGCGAACTGCTTCATCTTACCGACGGCGTCCGGCAGTTCCTCTTCGATCAGCATCCGGAAGTAGGTGCGGATCATCTGGTACCGATCGGCCTCGGTGGGCTCGTCGTAGGGGTTCTCTGATTTCGCGTAGCCCCGGACGCCCTCGTCCGGGGTGGCGTCGGCAAAGGCTGTCGAGCTTTGCCCGACTGGGCGGACGAACGCGTCCGCCCCTACGCGGGCGCAGTATTGTTCGATCTGCTTAAAGATCCAGGGATTCGACGGCGCCGTGCGCCCAATCATCACGGCGTCACAGCCAGTCTGCGTGACCATGGCGCAGGCATCCTCGGGCGTGCGGATGTCGCCGTTGCCGATCACGGGAATCTTTACAGCGGCTTTCACCGCGGCGATCCATTCCCAGCGGGCCTGGCCACTGTATCCCTGCTCACGCGTCCGCGCGTGCAGCGCGACCGCCGCCAAGCCGCACGATTCCGCCATGCGCGCCAGTTCTACGCACACGATCTCGTCGTCGCTCCATCCGGCGCGAAACTTTACGGTGAAAGGAACCTTCACGGCTGCGCGCACGGCCTCAAAGATCTTTCCGATCGCCGGCAGGTCGCGTAGCAGGCCCGAGCCTCCGTTGCACTTCACAACTTTCTTTGCCGGACAGCCCAGGTTCAAGTCCACCAGGTCGAACCCGAGACCCTCAACCATGCGCGCCGCCTCGGCCATCACCCGCGGATCGCTGCCAAAGAGCTGCGCTGAAATCGGATGCTCGTCGTCGTAGAAATGCAGGTAACGCCTCGCCTTCTGGTCTTTGGCGCGGAGCACACCATCCGCCGACGTGAACTCGGTCATGATCAGCCCGCAGCCCCCCAGATTGCGGATGAAGCGGCGGAAAACCGTGTCTGTGACGCCGGCCATGGGAGCTAGGACTGTCGCCGGGGAAATCCGGATGCCTCCGACCGAGAGGCTCTCGGGAACTCGCTGCAGTGGAGCTGTCTGGCGGACAAAGCTCGTCCTGAGCGTGCCGAAGGGAGCGTCCGCCCCGCTCGAGCCGTTCGAGTTGTCCCAGAACTTCTTCACGGTTCTATTCTACTTGGCCATCCAAACAAAAGCCCCCGCCGCGTGGCGAGGGCTGATTCCTTGAGGTTATCCGTGCTAATCCGCACAAATCCGTGGCAAAGGTTAATTCTTTGCCGGCTCGGCCTTAGCAGGCGCGTTTTTTGCATACTTGCGGCGGAAGCGTTCCACGCGTCCGGCGGTATCCATCAGCTTCTGCTTGCCGGTGAAGAAGGGATGGCAGGCGGAGCAGATTTCCACGCTGATGTCGCCTTTATGAGTAGAGCGGGTAACAAAGGCATTGCCGCACGCGCAGTGCACACGCACTTCGTTATAAGCGGGATGAATGGCTGCTTTCATGGTTTATACCTCGATCCGAATCCTTAGATTCTACCGGAATGCCGCAGGATTCAGCAATCCCGTAGCGGCCCGTCCAGCGCCTCAGAAGCGGAACTGGTAGGACACTTTCACGAAGAACTGCCGGCTGTCGTTGATATATCCCTTCGCTGTGTTGAAAACTCCCTTTCCCGGCACAACGTTAAGGTTCCGCAAGTCGCTGTTGTAGCCGACATAGATCGCAGTTCCCGGGTGCACCAGATAGGTGATCAGGAAATCGGCGTTGAATTGCCTCGAAGTCGGCAAGTTGGTATATAAATCGGCGGTCCCCGGCGTATTTGCCAGCAGCGAGTTGTATTGCAGAATCATCCGCAGCGAAAGCTGCGGGGTGAACTGCCAGTTCCACTTGCTGCGCACGATGTGGTCGTTGAAGATACCTCTGCCGATGGGGATGCCGGGCATTTGACTGACGGCGAAAAGATACTCGTTCTCGGTGGCTCGCAAGCGTTCGAACAAATAAGTATTCTCAATCTTCAACGGCTTGAGTGGACGAAACGTCAGCGTGGCAGTGCCTGTATCCAACCGTGACAGAAGAGACTGCGGCGGTGCGTTCGCCGCTGGTACGAAGTTCACTCCGTCTCCCCAGTAGTAGCTTGCCCCCACCGTGACTTTCGGAAAGTAACCCGTCTGAAACGAGGCCCCGCTGCGGTGTTCGTGGTAGTCCTGATTCTGGTTCACGGATAAGCCGAGATAGGAAAAATCCTGCGGCCTCAGCCGTTCCCTCAGCTCTTCATAAGGAAACAAGTAGACGAATGTCTGACCACGTCCCTGGATCGCCAGATACGGCTGATAATCCGTATCCAACCGGTTGCCTTCGTGATCGAAGACGTAGCGCTGGTTGATCGAAGGTCCCCAGTCGACGATCCAGCCCTTCTTCGGACGGAAGCGGTAGTCAATCGTTTGGTAAAGCCCGCGAATGTCCACGCGGTTCACAAATCCCGGCACGGTGACGAATCCCGGACTAATGTCGTCGTAAACTCCCTCGTAAGAGAAGTGCAGTCCATCGCGTTTCAAGTCCAGTTTGTCAGCAGGACCGGCATAGTAGTTACCTTTTCCAACGTTGCCGGAGTCGAAGGGAAAAAGGTTGGTCTCACAATTGTTGCTTGAGTAGCTGGAGGAAAAGAAGTTGCCGGCGAGGTTACTGGAACTCACCACTGCCTGCCCGTCCAGTGTCCAGTTCGCGTTGAACTTCAGCCGCGTGTCCATTCCGCCCACGCGGTTAAACTCGCCGGTTGTGGGACACTCCCAGTCCGTGTATAGCGCTCCCACGCTCGACTGCTTGAACACATCCCGGCTCACCCGTGCGATTGTGAAGTAAGATCGCGTGCCCGAGAGTGGAAGATTGTTCGCGACCGCCTGCCCGGGACCGCGGTCATCAGTGGCCATCAAACCCACTGAATACGGACCTTCCTTTCCCGTCAGCCTGATCCCTGCCGAAGGGTCTTCAATATTGCGCGTAAAAAACAAATCCAGCGGGGTGCGGAAGTAATCTTCGTTCTCCAGAAAGAACGGACGCTTTTCCGGGAAATACACTTCAAACCGCTGGTTGACCGTGATCTGCGGATCCTCCGACTCGACCTGGCTGAAATCCGGATTCGCCGTCATATCCACGACGAAGTGATCGTGGAGCACGAACTTGGCGTCCATGCCGGGCTGCCCCTGAACCGTCGCATGTTGAAAGAATGGATTGGCTGGGTCGCGCGTATCGAGTGCCCGAAAACCGCGCATCACGCCGTAAGGAATCAGCTCGATGCTTCGCCCCGGCGAGATTCCCTCCAGCCCGTAAAGTGTCGCTGCCTGACCCAGCCTGCCCGCAACTTTGTACGAAATCTGCGGCCAGAATGCGTTTTCGTTTTTGCGAAAGATTCCGCGATACAGAATGATTCCCCACTCCTGCTGTTTCGCCGCCGGAAAGCGCAGGCTTTTGAATGGAATCGCCATCCACACTACAAAGCCGCGGCTGGTGACTTTGCCCCGCGAATCCCACACCGTGTCGAACGACGTATCGAAATTCCCATTGACCTCTTCCCGCGTGGCCTCGGTCCAGATCGCGTCCCATTGCACGCCCAGCGGCGTGGTTTGGAAGGCATACGCCCGGCGCCGGTCGTGAAACGTATCCAGCATGACCTCAACTTGGTCGTCGTCGTAAATGTCTTCACGCCGCGACATTCGCGCCCGCACTTTCTTCGGATCGTCGAAACATACGAACACGATGTACAGATTCTTCTGGTCATACCCCAGATAAGCTGCTGTCTCCTCCGAGACTTGTTCGCCATCGTGCGGGTCGCGCTGCACGAAGCCCGTCACCTTTGCCATCTGCAGCGCTGTCTCGCCTTCGGGCTTCATCCCAAGGAAGTCGTCGAGCGCGGGCGCACGGGTCAAACGTGGAATGGTGAGTGCCGGGGGAGCGAGTGCCGGCTTCGGCGCCGCCTGCACCGCCGGATTTGTATTGGCCGGTGGCGGCTGGGCTGATGAGGGCGGATTCTGCGGGCTCGTCGGAGGAGTCTGTCCGGCCGTATCTTGTGGTGCAGGAGTCGCACCCTGCGCCGTGACTGCCGTCTGAGGTGCGGGCGCACCCCATCCACACTCCGCGTTTACAAGCAGCGTCAGCGCGCTCGCCAGCAAAAATCTCGGAAGTGCTCTGAGGCGAAGACCTCGAAACCGACACAAACGCAAGAGAGCCCTCACGCCTCCTCGCTTGCGCTCGCGAGGGAAACCAGCACGATACACCATAAGCGCGTCTCACAAAACAAGAAACTATTGTTCTGAGGTTTCCCGAACGGTGTCTTGTCCGGGGTAGCGGTAGGGCGGAACGGCGGGGTCGGCAAACCCCGCCGCGAAATCAGGGAGAGTTCTTGGAACGAGAGGCCAGTTGGCCCTAGCGCTGGAACAGGTAAGAGATCTTCACAAAGATCTGCCGCCCGTCATTGATAAAGTGGTCGGGGGTGCGGAGAAGATTCCCGTTCGCGTCGGCTCCCAGCGGGCTGGCCAGGTTTTGCAGATTGCTGTTATAGCCCAAATAGACTGCCGTACCGGGATGCACGAAATATGTAAACAGCACATCCGCGTTGAAGTTCTTCGCCGGCTGAAGTGAACTCAGCAGAGGATTCGCGATCACGGTGTTGTATTGTCCGATCACACGCAGAGAGAATGCCCGGGTGAACTGGTAATTCCACTTGGAGCGGATGATGTGGTTGTTAAACTGGTTCAGATTTGTGGACACGTCCCGCAACCGTGTAAGCAAGTAAGTGTTCTCGACCGTCAGCCCCTTCACCGGCTTGATCGTCGCTGACATCTGCGCAAAGCCTGACTTGCCCAACACCGGCGGCCCCACCGCCGTGTCGTAGTTCGTGTCCTGGCCCCAATTGAATTCCGCCGAAAGCAGCACGGGCTTGAAATATCCGAAATCGAACCAGAACCCGCGATGGTAGTGCGCGTAATCCTGATTCGACGTCAGGGTGGTGAAGTCAACCGGGCGCAGGCGCTCGTGCCCCGCGTTGTAGTAAATCCCGAAATCGCTCGATCCAACCAACTGGAACCTCCAGTTCACATTGGTGAACCACTCCAGGCGCGTGCCGTGGTGGTCCCAGTTGTTGATGGTGAAAATCGACGGCCCGTGCCACTGCAGCGTCTTTCCCTCGCGGTGGAAGCGGTACAGCCCGAACTGGCTTAAGCGCCGGATATCCGGGCGCCGAAAAAATCCAGTATCCGTCTCAAATCCCGCCGCCGTGTCCTGGTAAAGCACGTTGTACTCCAAATTGCGCGAACTGCGTTCTACAAACCAGTCATACGCCGGTCCACCCTTGTGCGTCCCGTTATAAAACTTGGTATGGCTGTTCAGCGCCTGCACCGTGATCAGCCACTTGGTCCCCGGCTTGATCTTGGTATCGAAGCCACCCACCCGGTTCGAACCTACCAGGCACGGATTGTCGGTGCACTCCAACTCGCCTGGAACCGTGTGCAGCTCGCGATCTGTATAGATCAGCCCGATGCTCGACGCTTTACCGATGTCATGGTTCACTCGCAAAGCGCCGAAATATGCCTTGTGTCCAGCCAAAGGATCGTAAGGGGCCACGCTCTCCCCGGGAGACTTGTCATCTGCAAACAGCAGGCCCAGCGACCAGGGCCCTCTCTTTCCGGTGAGCCGCGTTCCGTATTCCGGATCCGCGATCCGCCGCGTGAAGACCAGATTAATTGGTGTGTTGAAGTAGCTCGAATTCTCGAGAAAGAATGGCCGCTTCTCCGGAAAGAAGACCTCAAAGCGCTGGTTCACCGTGATCTGGGGCTGGTCCGATTCCACTTGAGAGAAATCCGGATTGATCGTCGTATCCAGCACGAACGAGTCCTTCAGCACAATCTTCGAATCCAGCCCCGGCCGCACTTGAAGATACGCGCCGTTGAATTTCGGATTGAAGGGATCGCGATCATCCAACTGGCGGAATCCCCTGCCCACAACATAGGGAATGAACTGCATGTTGCGGCTCCCCGCCACCTTCTCAATGCCGTCCATTTCCGCGGCTTGCACCAGAAAGCCCTGGGCATTGCTGGTGATGTGAGGGTAGAAGGAATCCTCACTGTTCCGCTTGATGTCCCGCTCGAAGAAAACGCCCCAGTTCTGCACGTCGGTCGGGGGAAAGCGCAGCGACTTGAAAGGAATCTCGAACCAGGCGACGTACCCTTTCCCCGTCAGCTTGCCATCGGAGTTCCACACCATGTCATAGGAATAGTCTGGCCCTGACGAGTTCAGGCTGGCCTCGTCCCAGATGCCGTCCTGCTGCACGCCCAGCGGATTCACATAGAAGAACAACCCGTGAGCGTGGTCGTGAAATGTGTCCAGCACAAAGCCGAACTGGTCGTCATCATTGATCAGTTCGCGCCGCACCAGCCGCGCCCGAATTTTCCCCGGCTCCGAGTCAAAGCAAATACACACGACGTAGAGGTTCTTGTCGGTGTAGCCGAGATACACCTCGGTCTTTTGCGATACCGGCGTGCCATCCTTGGGATCGCGCTGCAGGAATCCGTCCACCTTCAACATCTTGCCAGCGAACGCGGGGGAGGGCTTCATCTCCAGAAAATCGGCGATTGTGGGCCGCTGGTCAAGCTTGGGGATGTGCAGCTTGGCAAACTTGGCTTTGGGAGTGACCGGGGTTGAGTTGTCTTTGGCCTGCCCCAGAGACACTAGCAGCAACCATGCCAGCAGCGCGGAGAACATCCGCCTCGTGTTGAACCAGTAACCCATTTGCCCCAAGCCGTGACATCGGCGGATTAAACTCTTGCTTGAGACTTAGACGGGAAGGGGGCGGCGAGGTTAGTCGGAATTTGGTGAATTGGCGGCAACGGGCAAACCCTCCCGTCATATCTCGAACATTGAGCGGGGCAATTGCGATTGCCGAATGATGGACATAAGAGTTCCGATTCGGAGTTCTGAATGGTCCGGCACCGGCACCGTGATTGTGGAGTTCTCGATTCGCTTCTGCATCACAATGTGACTGCCGCGTCTTCGACCTCAACAAACCCATGGCGAGCGAGAATGGCGCAAACTTCACGGCCGGAGAAAACCCGCAGCCTACCCAACCTCGACCTCTAGACGCGTCACAAAAACTTCGGAGTGACGGCGGCGTTCTACCTCGCTCGGATCTGCCGTCTCGAAAAAGAGCTCGACCGCCTCCTGCAGGTTGTTTCTCGCCGCTTCGATCGTATCGCCCTGACTGGCTATATCGAGTTCGGGGCAGAGTCCAACATAGCCGTTGCCTTCCCGCTCGATGATTGCAGTGAGTTGTTGTGTCTGCTTCATACGCCTCCCCAACCTTACATTCTAGAACAACGAACTCTGCCGTCGACTTGGCGTGATCCCAAAATAATCGTACGCCAGTTGTGTCGCCACTCGCCCGCGAGGAGTGCGGTTCAAGAACCCAATCTGCATCAGGAACGGCTCGTAAATCTCTTCGATCGCGTCCGGCTCTTCCGCTAGCACAGCCGCCAGCGTATTCACGCCCACCGGCCCGCCTTGATATTTTTCGATAATCGTCAGCAACAGCCGCCGGTCCACTTCGTCGAATCCGTATTTGTCCACTTCCAGCATTTGCAACGCCGCCTGCGCCGTTGGTAAATCGATCTTGCCCGCCCCGCGCACCTGCGCGTAGTCGCGTACCCGGCGCAGCAGGCGGTTCGCGATTCGCGGCGTCCCCCGCGAACGGCTGGCAATCTCGATCGCCCCCGCGCCGTCAACTTCAACTCCCAGAATCTCCGCCGATCGTTCCACAATCACGCGCAAATCTTCCGGAGTATAAAACTCCAGGCGCAAGACAATCCCAAACCTGGACCGCAGCGGCGCCGAAATCAATCCTGCCCGCGTAGTCGCGCCAACAAACGTAAACGGCTTCACTTCCAGTGTGTGCGTGCGCGCCGAAGGCCCCTGCCCAATAATGATGTCAAGCTTGTAGTCTTCCAGCGCCGAATACAGCAGCTCTTCCAGCACCGGTTGCAGGCGGTGAATCTCGTCGATGAACAGGACTTGCTTGTCCTGCATGTTAGTGACGATCGCCGTCAGATCGCCCTTGATCTGCAACAGCGGCGCCGCTGTGGGCTGAAAGTGTACCCCCAGTTCGTTGGCGATGATGTTCGCGAGCGTCGTCTTCCCCAGCCCCGGAGGCCCGTACAGAAGCACGTGATCCATGGCCTCGCCGCGCGACCGCGCCGCCTCAATCGCCACTGCCAGATTTTCTTTGACCTTCGCCTGCCCGATGAACTCGCCCAGCCGCTGCGGGCGCAGCTTCAACTCAAACGACGAATCGTCCTCGACGGGCGCGGCAGAAACCAGCCGCTCGCGGTCGTAGTTCAGGTTGGGATTATTTCTTGCTGTGGCCACTGCACGGATGTTACCAGTTCTCCCGGACGCATCGCCAGATGCACCCTGGGTAAGAACGGCCGCCCGTTTTCGGGCGGCCGCCCCGTTCTCAGACTCTACCCACAGCTTCTATCGCCCATCGTCCCGATGAGGTGTAGTGCGCCGCGGGCGATCGGAATGCGGATTAGCCACCGGCTTGTCGTTCGCCGAGCTAACCTCCGGCTCGTCCGCTGCCGACGCCTCGAAACCACTTGCGTTGGTGAACATGGCTTCGTTGAAGGTCGAGCCCACGGGTGCCTGGGCCGAGGCAAACACCCCATGGACCTTGCCTTGCGGGAACCCTGCTGTCATGAAGTCACCCACCATCTGCCCCGACGTGGTCGCTGGCAGCCAGCTGGGATTGATTCCCTGGGTCAGTGTTTTGCCCTTGCCCCATGTCGCACCCCCATTTTTCGAAGGGATAAAGCCGACACTCAGATTGCAGGCCGATGTGCAGTTGGCTTTCGGAAAATAGTAGAAGGTCAGCGCTAGGTGCGCCGAACTCCCGGAAGTACCCGCCTCAACCGCCAGACCCGGAGTAAAGTGATCCACCGTGCTGGTCACCGGATCAATTGGAATCCGCGCCGGCGTGGTCCAGGTCGTACCGTCGGACGATGTGCTCATCACGATGTCGTTCGATGAACATCCCGAACGGAACCTGCAGTCCGCCCAGACTACGTAGACCTTTCCTGCGGCATCCATCTGGGCTGCGATCAACGGAAGTGCCCGCATTCCACCGGCAACACCGTGTTCGAAGATGCCCGTAACTGTCACGGGTGCGCTCCAACTCGTCCCTCCATTCGTAGACTTGAATGCGAGAACGCTGGACAGAAATGGATCGTCGATGGGCACGATCACCGTACCGTTGGGCTGGACCAGCGGCACTCCACCGTTACCAGAAAACTGGCCCGACGTGTTCTTTTTTGCGCTCCAGGTCTTTCCACCGTCGGTGGAGGTGCTCATCTCGATGAGATCAAATAGATTGAAGTCATCCCACTCGACGTAGCAGTTGCCGTAAAACGGGCTGGCAGCGTGATTATCGCAACCAATCCAGGGTTTGTCGTAGAATCCGCCGCTCTCGACGACAGACACGGTCGCTGGGTTATTCCAGGTAATACCGTCGATCGAGCTGCTCACCAGCACTGCGGCGCCATGTGCCCCGCCAACCTCGGATAGCGCCAGCACTTCCGCCAGCCAGAGTTTGTACTTGAAGTTGTAGGTCACGGACGGATCGCTGGCCCGGTCATAGTTACCCGAGCCTTGAATCTTCGTGATGCCGGGGAGTGCGCCATTCGTCCAGGTAGTACCGCCATTGGTGGACGTGGAGAAGCCGATATCGGACGAGCCGCCGTCGAAAAACCGCCCCATCTGAAACACCGAGACGATTGTGGAACCCACCGAGTAGCTGGCGGGCTCTACCTCCGTCGCATGCTGGCTCGTGCTGTTCGTGAATGTGTCTGTGCTGATCTGGGTTAGCGGGACTTGGGCGGAGAGAGTGCCGGCCGTGAGCAACAGCGCGAGAACCGCAAAGGCTGCTGAACATCCTGGTACGAACCGATTTTCAAGGGTCATTGTGCTGGGCAAGGGAATCCTCCATGACTTGAGTTGAAGCGTTCAAACCATCCCGGCTAAAAAAATCCAGCCGGGAACGAAAAGGATGAACCGTGGGTCAGGCTGGCTCCGGGGTACGGGCGTCAAGAACCCAGATCCATCATTGGCCGTGAACTATAGCGCCCTGGCAGTTGCGCGTCAACGCGAAAGAATTTGCACACTTGGAGGCCCCGCCACCCTGTATCGAACGTTCGGCAGGCAGTTACCAGCCACAACCGAATTGCCGTTCGAACCTCTGCTTGACTCCAATGTCAATGATGCTTCTACTTCGGATACCAATCCAGCAACCGTACCTCAATGCCGCTCCCTTCCAATCCTTTTTGGAATACTGTGAGATCAGATCCGCGATAGTGGTAAGGGATGACAACCTTCGGGTGGAACGCTTTTACCGCGTCGGCAGCTTCGTCGGGTGGCATAGTGTAGGGCAGATTCATGCACACGAACGCCACATCAATGTTCTTCAGCGCGCGCATTTCGGGGATGCCTTCGGTATCGCCTGAGAAATAGAACCGCTTGCCGCCGTAGGTGAGGACGTAGCCATTGCCACGGCCCTTATCGTGATAGAGCTTTCCCGGTGCGGGCCCGCGCTTCAGGTTGTAAGCGGCGACAGCCTCGATGGTCCATCCCTGCCAGCTTCTCGTTTCTCCGTTGGCAATGGGCTTGGCGCTGGTGACGGTTTGGACTACCGCTGGCGGCGCCAGAATGTCCGTTCCCGCCTTGCTGACTTCCTTGATCGAATCGGGATCCATGTGATCGCCGTGGATGTCAGTGATCAGAATAAGGTCCGCTTTTGGAAGGCCTGATAATTTCGCAGGCTTCGCGGGATCTAGGTAGATAGTCTTCCCTCCCGCCTCGATCAGCGTGCTGGCGTGATTCAGAGGCGTGATTTTGACCGGCCCGGCGGGAGTCGGAAATACTTGCGTGTCAGCGGCCCTTGCCAGCACCATCGTCGCAAGAACGGAGCAGAGAAGAATCAGCGGCAGTTTCATTCGTAACCTCACGTCCCACTCGCCGGATGTTACCACGAACCATGTGGACAGCCGCCTCGGCTGTCCGGCGCGCGCAGCGCGGTATTCCGTTTCTTAGAATCGGCTCAGCCTCGCTTAGTGGAGGCCAGAATGCAGCCGATATGTCATAACAGTGCGCGACCGTACCATGCAACGATCAGCGAAAATGCCGTCGATCACTTTGAGTCAGTTGCGAGATACCAAGCGCCTCCTGGCCTGGCTTCGCGCAGGGAAAACTGTTGAGCTGCGTGAGCGCAACCGCGTGATCGCGCACATCATTCCCGTCGAGCGGAAAAGAGATTCTGCGACTGCAGATCGAGCGATTCCTAGAGGATGATGAGCGGCAGGCGAAGCTGGCGAAGGCCATGGAATGAAGACCTCCTGAGGCCTTCCGTGTTGCATGGTCAAACTCCAAAAGTGCCAGGATATTCTTCTATACTTTGATCTATAATGCTATAATCAGGAGAATATGGCCCTTAGTATCAAAAGTATAGAGACAGAGCATCTGGCCCGAGAGATCGCAGCCAAAACCGGCGAGAGCCTAACCGGTGCCATCCAAAAAGCCTTGGAAGAGCGCCTCGAGCGGCTAAATAACAGTCGCAGGAGCCAGGCGCTCACGGCACAAATCGATGACATTCTCGAGCGCGTCGACGCCATGCCTGACCTCGATGCCCGCTCTCCCGACGAGATTATCGGCTATGACGAAGATGGACTTCCGTCGTGAGGGAGGTTAGCAATGGTCATTGACACTTCGGCTTTGGCGGCAATCTTTTTTCACGAGCCGGAGCGCGACGCCTTTCGTAACGCCATTGTTGCCGCGAGCAGCCGCCTCATCTCTGCCGCAACCGTCCTCGAAGCAGGCATGGTGATCGAGGGCCGCAGGGGCGGCGGCGCAGGCCGGGAGTTCGATCTCTTTCTCGTTCGCGCCCAGATAAGGATTGTTCCGATCGACGCCGAACTCGCAGATCTCGCCCGCTCTGCGTGGCGTAAGTATGGAAAAGGCCGTCATCCGGCAGGGCTGAATTTCGGCGATTGCTTTTCCTACGCCCTCGCGAAAGCGACCGGCGAACCGCTGTTGGCCAAGGGCACGGATTTCGCCAAGACCGATGCGCTAATTCATTCTTGAGACGCTCCCCCCGCGACTGCATGAGCGTCTTTCGGGATCTCTAAACTGGCGCGGCTTCACGAGTGCATTCCCAAACCCGCGCTCGCTCCGCGCGAGCCGCAACCGCCAATTCACGATCTGCCGTTATGAGGATCGACTGGGACGGTCCCGCAAGGAAACTAAACTCCCCTCGCATGATTGTCACTACTTGAAAACAGTCGATGAAGTCGATCTTGTACTTCGCCACTAGACGCTCAGTCTCGGTAACGACGACTGGGTCCAGAATGTTCACTTCATTGACCTTAAAGTGGTTCCCAGTCTCACGAATGAAATTCCTCACATAATCGACATATTGCTTCTGGGAGATCTTCTTCCGCAGGAATTTGAGTTTGAATGCTCCGAAAGCTTCTGCGACGCAGAATGAAGTCGTGTAACCGGGATGCGCATGTTGCCAGAAATACTTTCTTAGGACATCTCTCCCTGGCGCCTCATCGATGTCATCCGCCACGAGCTTAACAAGAGCGGAAGCGTCGAAGTAATGGACCTTTATCGCATGGTAATCCATCGCAAACCCACCTACTCTTCCTCTTCCTTCACCTCGCCCCGCGCCGCCTTCGCCTTCTCAATAATCTTTTCCTGCAGTTGTCCCGGCACGGTGTCGTAGTGGTGCATTTCCATGTTGAAGCTGCCGCGGCCTTGCGTCATCGAAGTCAGGTCCACGCCATAAGTCAGCATCTCTGCCATCGGCACTTCGGCTTTCACAATCGTGTTGCCGCCCTTGTTGTCCATGCCCTGGATGCGTCCCCGCCGGCTGTTCAAGTCGCCCATAATCGAGCCCGCAAACTCGTCCGGCACCGTGATCTCGACCGACATCACCGGCTCCAGAATCGTAGGCTTGGCCTGCTCCATCGCTTTCCGGAACGCGATGCGCCCCGCCATCTGGAACGACATGTCGTTCGAATCCACATCGTGATACGAACCGTCGTATAGAATCACCCGGAAGTCCACCACCGGAAAGCCCGCCAGATATCCCCGCCCCGCCGCATCCTTGATTCCTTTTTCGATGGCGGGAATATAGTTCTTCGGGATTGCTCCGCCGAAAATGTCGTTCACGAACTCAAACTGACCGCCCCGCGGCATGGGCTCCATCTTGATCTTGCAATCGCCGTACTGCCCGTGCCCGCCGGTCTGCTTCTTGTGCCGGCCCTGCACATCAGCCTTGCCTCGAATCGTCTCCCGGTAAGGCACCTTGGGCGCTTTCAGAACTACTTCCGTGTGATACCGCTTCTTAAGCTTCGCCACCACGACTTCAATGTGCTGCTGTCCCGTGCCCGCGATCAGAAACTCCTGCGTCTGCGCATCCCGGAAGAATCGCAGCATGGCATCTTCTTCCATCAGCTTGTGGATCCCCGGCCCCAGCTTGTCTTCATCCGCCCGGCTCTTCGGCTCGATCGCAAACGTGATTGCCGGCTCCGGCAGCTTTACCCGCGGATACTGAATTGGCGCGGCTTTGTCCCCCAGCGTGTCGCCCGTGAGCGTGTCCTTTAATTTCGCCACCGCGCCAATATCTCCCGCATGCAACTCGGTAACCGGCACCGCCGTCTTCCCCTGCATGATGGAAATATGCGACAGCTTCTCTGCCGATCCGCGTGAAAAATTCTGCACCGTGGCCTCGTTCTTCAGCACGCCGGAGAAAACCTTGAAGAATGAAATCCTTCCCGCAAACGCGTCCGACACAGTCTTGAACACATACAGCGAAACCGGCTCCGAGTCCGATTCATGGCGCTTGGGCGCATCGCCGTTCCCCGAGGCCCCAGCTTCTCCCTGCACCCACTCATGCTCCGAGGGCGCCGGAGTGTAGTCCACAATAAAATCCATCACCCGGTCCGCACCCACATTCCCTAGCCCCGAACTAAAGATGACGGGAAAAAGTCTGTCCTCACGAATCGCATTGTGCAGCGCCGGGATCAAATCTTCCTCCGGAATCGTTCCCTTCTCGAAGAACTCCTCCATCAGCTTGTCGTCGCCCTCGGCGACCAGTTCGACCAGTTGCTCGTGCGCTTCCTGCGCCTGCGCTCTCATATTGGCGGGGATCTCCATCTCTTTCCCTTTTCCATTCCCGCCCAGTTCATAGGTGTAGGCCTTCATGCGGACCAGGTCGATCACGCCGCTCAGATTCTTCTCGCTCCCGATGGGCAGCTCGATCGGGATCACATTCCGCCCAAACGCATTGATCAGCGACTCCAGCACCCGCTCCGCATTCGCCCGGTCGCGGTCCATTCGGTTGACCACAATCAGCCGCGGAGTCTTGTACTCCTCGCAATCGTTCCACACCCGCTGCGTCACCACTTCCACGCCGGCTACGCCGTCCACCACCACGATCGCTGCATCCACCACCGGCAGCACCATCCTGGCCTCGTGGACAAACATGTTGAACCCGGGGGCATCGATCACGTTGATCTTCGTCTTACCCCACTCCACGTACGCCGCCGACGCCGCGATCGACATCTTGCGAGCGATCTCTTCTTCGTCGTAATCGGTCGTCGCCGACCCGTCGTCCACCCGCCCCAGCCGGGGCGTGGCCCCCGCGGTGTATAACATGGCCGACAGCAGCGTGGTCTTCCCTGCATGCCCATGCCCCACCATCGCTACATTACGAATGTTTTCTCCGGAATAAATCTTCACGAGTAGGCTCCTTCGCAGGCGTGGAAAGAGAGAAGGCCCTGAGAATCAGAATCCAGACTTCAGAATAATGAAGACCAGTGCAGTATACAGGCCAGCCCAGCATCCCTGCCAAAACCTAGGATGCTACCACGCGGGCAGCAAACGCCTCAACCTGCTCAAATGGTTGATCCGTGTTCATCCGCGCAAATCCGTGGCGAAAAAGCTCCTAGCCGGAGTATGATCTTTCCCAATGCTAGGCAACCGCACCAACGACCAGTGGATATCCCAATACTCCTCCAGTCACCAGCATCCCGTGAACCGGCTCTGCCACACCCTGGGCATTCCGACCATCCTGCTCTCGCTCCCGCTTTTTCTTGCCAGCACCTTCTTCCACCGCCTCTGGCCCTACGCGCTCGCTCTTTTTCTCCTCGGATGGATTCTCCAATTCATCGGCCACGCCTTCGAAGGCAAGCCCCCGGAATTCTTCCATGACTGGCGTTTCTTGCTCGTTGGTACCCGCTGGTGGTGGGCCAAGATCCACGGCAAAGCCTGAAGTCATCGGCCCTGCATGTTTCGAGCAGGGTTCGGGAAGGGCACGAATTCATTCGGCCGTTACGTCGTTTAAAATGATCCCGCGCTTCAGCGCCTGAGGTACGCTTCTTCTCGCATCATCGAAAGAGACTGCGATGTTCCCTCAACTAGGCCGCTTCACCGACCTCGGCCTGCTCTTCATGCGCCTCATGGTCGGCCTGGTTTTCGTCAACAGCGGCTACAGCCACCTCAAAGACCCCGCCGCCCGCGCGAAAAGCATCGGCATGTCCAAGGCATTCACCATCTTCCTCGGCATCGCCGAAGTCGCCGGAGCCCTGGGCGTGGCCTTCGGAGTCCTCACCCAACTCGCCGCCTTCGGCCTCATCCTCATCATGTTCGGCGCCATCCAGAAAAAGATTTTCGTCTGGCACACCGGCTTCTGGGGCGAGAAAAACCCAGGCTGGCACTACGACCTGATGCTTGTCCTGATGAATCTGGTCATCGCCTGCACCAACGGCGGCGCCTACGCGCTCATGCGATAGCGTAAATGTGGGGCAGGCGCCCCTTCGACAAGCTCAGGGCAGGCCCTCGCCTGCGGTAGTGGCTGAATTTGCCTTGCGCGAGAGTGGCGAGTGGAGAGAGAATTGCGTATGGCTCACATGGTAGGCGTAGATCGCGATGTGTTTTCAGAGGCGCACAAGACCGTTATTGATAATTTTACCGACGAGGAGCAGCGAAAAATTCATAAATTAGCCGAGGAACTCAGGGCGATATTGACCGCCGCCAAGAAAAGAGGAGTACATGCCAAGAGTGATTGACGCAACGGTTTGGCTTATTCGCGTAACACGGCGTGGCAACTGGGAGTCTATACTACCTGCCCTCGCAAGACTTGTTCGGGAGACGCCACAACCATCTCCAGATAATCTGGAGGAATACGACCGTCACTGGGGAATGATTGCGTCGAAGCTAGCTTGCGAGTTCGGATTTAGTAAATAGAAAAGCCCGGATGCCTGTCCGGGCATCTCGAATCTTGGGTTCGACCATCTCAGGGTTACAACGGTGAGGTGTCGAACGCAAGCCTATCTCAGAAAGGCCCTTGCGGCGTATTGCGCAGGTTCTCTTGAAACACTCGCTCGAACTCTAAGACTCTACGGGCAGCGCCTGTCGGACTCAAACAACCTCCGCTCAATTCACAATCCCGGAACGCAAAAGGACCACCAGCGTACACAAAGTTACAGTTCACAAACTTGCATCTCTCGTAGAGATAATTGTCCACCACGATCATTGCCCCTTCGTATTTCTGATCCTTTATCCATTGAAACTGCGGTGTCTCTCTCGCATCTTCGTCATAAGGATCAAGACAGTTCAGGTTCACTTCCACCATGGAAGACCTTTACCTCCTTGTTGGCTGTCTCTAGACGAACTATCAGAAGGCATTCTTAAACTACACTACGTCAAATTCAGCCACTGCCCTCGCCTGCCTTCCGCTTGCACCTTTTCGGCGTTCTGCTCTATTCTGGCCCTTACCTCAGAGTCTTGACTCTCAGGAACCATGCCACGCCTCATCGCCAGATTCCTCTTGTTCGTAGCATTCGCGGGCAATGTCACCCCGCTGGTTGTGGCAGTCACCGCGCCGCCGCCGCACGCATGTTGCGTCCGCAAAGCAGTTCATCACTGCCACGATTCCCTGCCTTCAGAACTAGTCCCAGAATCCGGTCAGCTTCTCCTCCGCAACCCCGGTGGCTGCAACCACGACTGTTGCCGCGCCCTCACCACCGCCCAATGGGCTCAGACACAGCCGCCGACAGCCGCTTCCTTCGGGCGGCATGTCGAGGCCTACCTCGACCGGTCAACTTCGCTTTCACCGAACACCGAAGTCTCCCGTTTCCAATCCACCCGCGCCCCACCGCATTTCTCCATAGCCTGAGCCAAATCCGAGCGCCACGATTCGTGTGGGCAGCCGCCTCGCCGTCCTGCGAAGCCGAAGGGCCTGACTCTCGGTTAGCCTTTGGGTGGAGCAGCGCTTCCAGCGCTGCGATCAATGCCCGTCATGAATGAGGGCTTTAGCCCCTGAGGTACTTAAACGGCAATCAGCCTCATGATTTCATTGGAGACTCAATGCGCATCCTCCAAATACTCCTGTTGACCCCGCTCCTGACCCTCGCCGCCTTCGCTTCCATCTTCGGATCGATTCGCGGCATCGTCCACGATCCCCAGCATCGACCGGTCGAAAATGCCATGGTCATGCTGCGCTCGAAAACCTCAGACTGGTCCACAACTGCCAACACCGATGCGTCCGGTCAATTCACTTTCAATGCCGTCGCCCTCGGCGAATACACCGTGACGGTCGTCGCTCCGGGATTCAATCAGGCCGCCCAGAATGTCGTAGTCAATTCCGGATCGCAACCCGTCGTGCATTTTTCCCTAAGCGTCGCCACCAACAAAGAAACCATCAACGTCTCCGGATCTCCCCAAGCCGTTCCCACTGATTCCGCCACTCCCACTACCTTGGTCAGCCGTCTCGATGTCGAACGCACCCCTGGCGCCGCCCGCAGCAACAGCCTTGCCATGATCACCGACTATGTTCCCGGCGCCTATATCACCCACGACCAACTCCACATCCGCGGCGGCCATCAAACCAGTTGGCTCCTCGACGGCGTTCCCGTGCCCAACACCAACATCGCTTCCAACCTCGGCCCGCAATTCGATCCCAAGGACATTGACTATCTTGAAGTTGATCGCGGAAGCTACGGCGCAGAGTTCGGCGACCGCACCTACGGCGTCTTCAACGTAGTTCCCCGCACCGGTTTCGAACGCAACCGCCTGGCCGAACTGGTCCTCAGCGCCGGAAGCTTCTACCAGACCAACGACGCCCTCAGCTTCGGCAGCCACACCGAACGCTTCGCCTACTACGCCAGCGTCAATGCCAACCGCAGCAACCTCGGCCTGCAGACGCCCGTTTCGCAGGTGGTTCACGACGCGGCCAATGGATACGGCGGTTTTGGGTCATTGATATTCAACGCCGATCCTTCCAACCAAATGCGCCTCGTGACTTCTTTGCGCCAGGACTACTATCAGATCCCCTACGACCCGTTTCCCAACGACCTGGAGAACGGATCGATACCTGAGAACAACTTCACTCCGCAGTATCCCAGCATCGGCCTGCGCGATGGCAACCACGAATCCGATGCCCTGGTAAATTTCTCCTGGGTTCACACGTTCAGTTCCAAGGCGCTCCTGACCGTGTCGCCCTTCTACCACCGCAACGGAGCCAACTACGACAGCTCGCCTGCTGATTTTAAAGTCGCCACCACCGATCATCACGCCTCCACTTACGCGGGCGGCCAGGTTAGTCTCAGCGCCATCCTCGCGAAGAATAACCTTCAGGCGGGGTTCTACGGCTTTCAGCAGCACGACGACCAACTCTTTGCGGCCATCTTCAATGACGGCAGCAACCCACCATTTACCGAGCGTGATCCCGCTTCGGGCGGGCTAGCGGCTTTCTTCGTCGACGACAAATTTAAGCCGTTTTCCTGGCTGACGCTCTCCGCCGGAATGCGTCCCACTCACTTCAGCGGCCGAATCTCGGAGAACGCCATCAGTCCGCGGTTCGGCGCAGCGTTGAATATCCCCCGTCTGAATTGGACCTTCCGCGCCTTCTACGGCCACTATTACCAGGCGCCGCCGCTGCTCACAGTTGGAGGTCCGCTGGTGCAATTTTGCAACAAGAACAATTGCGGGTTCCTCCCGTTACTGGGAGAACGCGACGAGGAGCATCAATTCGGAGTCGCCATTCCCTACCGCGGCTGGGTGCTGGACGTCGCCAACTTCCAAACCAACGCCCGCAATTTCTTCGATCACAGCTGCATCGGTTCCGGGCTCTGTTTACCCATTACCGTTGATGGAGCAAAAATCCGCGGCTGGGAGATGACGCTCCGTTCTCCTCGCATCGCTCACCGTGGACAAGTTCACCTTGCGTACTCCAATCAAATCGCCCAAGGCAAACTACCCATCAGTGGCGGCTTGACAAATTTTTCGCCTCCGAGCGACCTCTTCGCGCTCGATCACGACCAACGAAATACTCTTAATCTCGGCGGCGACATCACTCTCCCGTGGCGTTCGTTTGCTTCGACCAACGTTTACTACGGCTCAGGCTTCAGCAACGCCTTCCCGGGCGCGCCCTATCCAGGAAGCCATCTCCTGCAACACACCACGTTCGATCTCTCGCTGGGCAAAGATTTCGGCGAGAGCTTCTCGGCTTCACTGAACGCCATCAACGTAGCCAACCGCCGCGTGGAACTCGACAACAGCCAGACCTTCGGCGGATTCCATTGGAACAACCCCCGCGAGATTTACGTCGAGCTTCGCTATCGCTTCCACTACTGAGGAGTCAATTTCGAAGATAGTAAGTCTTGGAGATAATAGAAGGCTGACATGCCCAGCAAGCTCAATTCATTCCCGCCGCGCCTATCACTTCTCTTCCTGTGCGCTCTTCTCACTTTTTCCGCCGCCTGCAACCGCGGACCCTCGCCTCCCGTCACCGCAAACTCTTCAACCGCGGCCAAGCGTTATCTCTTCAAGGGAAAAGTCATTTCCATCGACAAGCCCGCTGCACAGGCTAATATCGAAAACGAGCCCATCGCCGGCTTCATGGACCCCATGGAGATGCCCTACTCCATCAATCCTCCGGCCACGCTCGATCAACTGCATCCCGGCGACTCAATTACCGCCGACGTTGTTGTCGAGCCAGGCAAATATTGGCTGGAGAACGTTCAAGTCACCGGCCATTTGCAGACTCCCGCCGACCAGCCCGCAACAGCCACGGAGAAAAACAGGAGAGGCCAATGAGGTACATTCTGGTTCTGTTAGCGGCTTTAGGGATTACCGTCTCCGCTCTCGCCCTGCGCGAACACTACCGCACCGAAGGCGACTCGCCTTGCAGCATCAATGACCGCTGGGATTGCGGCATCGTCAATCACAGCCCCTACGCGGTTGTGAAAGGAACCGGAATGCCCGTTGCCGTCCTGGGCATCGCCGGATATCTCCTGATGGGCGCACTCGCATGGCGACGCGCCTATCGCCTCCTGCTACCAGCAGCCCTCGCCGGACTAGCCTATTCCCTCTACCTGGCCCGCATCGAAGCCCATGTTCTCGGAGTCTGGTGCATCTACTGTGTCATCTCCCTTTGCGACATCTCGCTAATCACCTTGCTCGCGTTGGCAACCACCCTGACCTCGCTATTTAGGAACAAATCGGAACTTTCCTCATAGGTGGACTGGAGATCAAGAAAGGCCCGTGTGGGGACAGCCGCCTCGGCTGTCCAACGAGCGAGGCGAGCCGAGGGAGCACAACCTCGCATTGACGAACCCCCACCATTCGCCTAAGATAACTGCGCTTTTGCTTCCGCCGTTGAGACCAGTTCCAACTCGTCCATGATCGGCCAAACATGATTGGTCAGACCGTCTCCCACTACCGCATCCTGGAGTTGCTCGGTGGCGGCGGAATGGGTGTCGTTTACAAAGCCGAAGACACTCAACTCGGACGTTTCGTCGCTCTCAAATTTCTCCCCGACGATTCTTCACAGGATCCCCAGGCTCTCGAACGCTTCCGCCGCGAAGCCCGCGCCGCTTCATCTCTGAACCATCCCAACATCTGCACGGTCCACGAGATTGGCCAGCACGACGGCCACCTCTTCATCGTCATGGAGTGCCTCAGCGGCCAAACCCTGAAGCATCTCATTCACGGCAGCCCGATGGAGCTCGATCGCCTGCTCACCTTGGGGATCGAAGTTGCTGACGCCCTCGAGGCCGCCCACAGCAAGGGAATCGTCCACCGCGACATCAAGCCCGCCAACATCTTCGTCACCGACCGCGGCAACGCCAAAATCCTCGACTTCGGACTGGCGAAAATAGCGCGCACGCCCCGTCCTGTCAGCGGCGACTCTCAAACCCGGGCCGACGCGTCCGGTCTCGATCTCACCAGTCCCGGCTCAGCGGTCGGCACCATGGCCTATATGTCGCCCGAACAGTTGCGCGGAAAGGAACTCGACGCACGTACCGACCTCTTCTCCTTCGGCATCGTGCTCTACGAAATGGCCACCGGCGTCCTTCCTTTCCGCGGAGAGACTTCCGCCGTTGTCACCGATGCCATTCTCAATCGTCAGCCCACTGCCGCCAACCGGCTGGTTCCCGAAGTTCCTCCCAAGTTGGAGGAAATCATCAGCAAGGCTCTCGAAAAAGACCGCGACATGCGCTGCCAGACCGCCGCCGAACTCCGCGCTGACCTCAAGCGCCTCAAACGCTCCATCGATTCCTCACGCACCTCGGTCGTCACGGAAGAAGCCCAGCCTTCTTCCTCGGCGACCGTAGCCGTGTCCGCGCCCCCACCGGCACAGCGCAAGAAATCTCCCGTCCTGCTTATTTTCGCCCTCGGCCTGCTCCTGGCCGCAGCTGCCGGACTATACGCCGGCAAGCGATTCTTTGCCTCGGTGCCGTTAGAGCCGCCTGTCTACCGTCAGCTCACCTTCCGCCGCGGCAGCATCCGCGCCGCCCGTTTTGCTCCCGATGGCCAAACCATTCTGTACAGCGCCGCCTGGCAGGGCAACCCCGTCGACGTATTCACGGCGCGTCCCGAAGCCCCTGAGTCGCGCTCCATGGGCCTCAGCCGCACCCAACTCATGTCCATCTCTGCCACGTCCGAGATGGCGGTGTTGCTGAATAGCAAAGCCATTGGAGCCTGGGTGAGTATGGGCACCCTGGCCCGCGCCCCGCTCTCCGGAGGCGCCCCGCGCGAAGTGTTGGAGCAGGTTCAGTGGGCCGACTGGGCCCCCGACGGCACCAGCCTAGCCGTGGTCCGCGACATGGGCGGCCGCAACCGCCTCGAACTCCCCGTGGGCAAGCCTCTCTACCAGACTGGCGGATGGATCGGCCACCCGCGCGTTTCTCCCAAAGGAGACTACGTCGCTTTCGCCGATCATCCTCAGCAAGGCGATGACGGAGGTTCACTCGCGGTCGTCGATCTCGCCGGCAACAAGAAGATGCTCTCCGCGCAGTGGTTCACTATTCAAGGCCTGGCGTGGTCTCCCGACGGCAAAGAAGTTTGGTTCACTGCCAGCAAATCCGGCACCGACCGCACACTTTACGCCACCACGCTCGATGGCAAGCAGCGCGTGGTCGCCCGCCTGCCCGGCGCGCTCATGCTGCTCGACATCGCCAAAGACGGACGCGTGCTCCTGGTCCGCGCCACCTGGCGTCGCGAACTGCTCGGCCTCATCGACGGTGAGTCCAAGCAGCGCGAACTTTCCTGGCTCGACTACACCTATCCCTCCGACCTCTCCGCCGACGGCAAGACTTTATTGTTTGACGAGGAAGGCGGCGGCGGAGCGCTGGCCTACTCCAAATCCGGCGGCCTGACCTACGCCGTCTACATTCGCAAGACGGACGGCTCGCCCGCGGTGCTGCTCGGGGAAGGCGGCGCTGTGGCTCTGTCTCCTGATGGAAAATGGGCCATCGCTCAAACTCAGGAATCCCCGTCCCAATTCAAACTCTTGCCCACCCGCGCCGGCGAACCAAAAGACCTGACCAAAGACAACATCAATCACAGTTGGGCCCACTGGTTCCCCGACGGAAAACGCATCCTCTTCTCTGCCGACGAGCCCAACAAAGGCGAGCGCTTCTACGTCTACGACCTCGCCTCTGGCAAGAGCCAGCCCATCTCGCAGGAAGGCGTGAACGGTACCGCCTTCGCCATTTCGCCCGACTCCGAACAAGTCGCCGCCATCGGCCCCGACCAAAAGGCATATCTTTATCCCGTCGCCGGCGGCGATCCCAAATTCATCGCCGGCATCAATCCCGGAGAACAGCCCATAACCTGGAGTGGGGACGGTCACACTCTCTACATCTACCAGCCCGGCGAGCTCCCCGCCCGCGTCTACCGCCTCGACATCAAAACCGGCCAGCGCACCCTCTGGAAAGAACTCATGCCCTCCGACCCCGCCGGCGTTGAAAACATCGGCCCCATCTACATGACCCCCGACGCCAAAACCTGCGTCTTCGGCTACCACAGAATGCTGGCAGATTTGTATCTGGTCGAAGGCCTGAAATAAGAACCATGTGGGGACAACCGCCTCGACTGTCCGCCGAGCGCAGCGAAGCTCGCTCGGGAAGGCAGGGCTTCAGAGGTTGGCGGAAACTCAACGAATGCGTGCAGCACCGTGGAAGAGCGGCGCTTTCAGCGCCGCGTAAAGGCTTCAAAACAGTCCGGGCTTCATCCGCTTGGTCGTTTTTTTTATCCGCCACGAGTTTTTCCGCAACCTCTTCGATCGCGCGCTAATCCAGCAATTCAACTTCGGCTTTAGCCGCTGAGGTACCCCTTTGGACTTGACAACTATCCCTATCCGAAGGCAGCTCCGATGAGCTGCTATCACGTGATCGAGACTCCGGCCATGTGATTTCTATATAATCACGCGCGTCTTCCACGCCCGCGAATGCTGGCATGGAGCCCATCGGGTGGCGACCATTGAGTCGCACACCCGGTCAGGTTCAATCCGTGGAAGCCAAAGCGTGGAATCGTATCGGAAGGTTTGAACGGAAACGTAGGGAACGCACATGGATTTCGCATTCAGCAAGAAAGTCGAAGACCTGCAACTCCGCCTGCGGGCCTTCATGGACGAGTACATCCACCCTAACGAACAGCGCTTCCACAATGAGATTGAGCAGAACCGATGGTCGCCGACGACGGTGATGGAAGAACTCAAGCGGAAGGCTCGCGCGGCGGGGCTCTGGAACCTTTTTCTCCCCGATGACGAGCACGGAGCCGGTCTCACCAATCTCGAATACGCGCCTTTATGCGAGATCATGGGCCGCAGCATAATAGCTCCTGAAGTATTCAACTGCTCGGCGCCCGACACTGGGAACATGGAGGTGCTCGTACGTTATGGCACGCCGGAGCAGAAAGAGCGTTGGCTGAAGCCCCTGCTCGCCGGTGAGATCCGCTCGTGCTTTGCCATGACCGAACCTGCGGTCGCTTCTTCGGACGCGACCAACATACAGGCGAGCATCGTGCGGGAGGGCAACGACTATATCCTTAACGGGCGTAAGTGGTGGACTTCGGGGGCGGGCGACCCGCGCTGCAAGCTCGCAATCTTCATGGGTAAAACGAACCCCTCGGCTCCGCGCTATCAACAACAGTCAATGGTTTTGGTGCCCATGTCCGCTCCGGGAGTCAAGATCGAGCGCTTGCTGACCGTGTTTGGGTACGATCATGCGCCCCATGGACATGGCGAAGTCGTGTTCGAGAATGTCCGTGTGCCGGTCTCGAATATGTTGCTGGGCGAAGGGCGAGGCTTTGAGATTGCGCAGGGGCGGCTTGGACCTGGCCGCATCCATCACTGCATGCGTTGCATCGGCGTGGCCGAGCGCGCGCTCGAAATCATGTGCGAACGTGTGCAATCGCGCGTGGCCTTCGGAAAACCGCTGGCCGAACAGGGAGTCCTGCGCGCCCACATCGCCACCTCGCGGATGGAGATCGAGCAGGCTCGTCTTTTGACTTTGAAGGCTGCCTACATGATGGACACAGCCGGCAACAAAGCCGCCCAGGCCGAGATCGCCATGATTAAAGTTGTTGCACCCAATGTTGCGTTGCGGGTGCTGGACAGGAGTATTCAAGCGCACGGCGGCGCTGGCGTTTCGCAAGACACTTTTCTCGCCAGCGCCTGGGCCAATGTTCGCACGTTGCGACTGGCCGACGGTCCGGATGAAGTGCACACGGAGGCGGTTGCCAAGCTGGAACTCGGAAAGCGGAGCAAGCCGCAAACGCCACCCCACTGACCCGCTTGGCCTGAAGGAGAATTCCATGCCGCCACTGATGGTGGAAAACCTGCATTCGCTCGCGCGTTTCCTGGGTCGCGAAATCGGAACCACCGAATGGTTCGTTGTCACTCAGGAGCTAATTCAGCGGTTTGCGGAAACCACGGAGGACCGGCAGTGGATTCACGTCGACTCCGAACGTGCACAGCGGGATTCACACTACGGCACGACGATTGCGCACGGCTTCTTGACGCTTGCCCTGCTGAGTCACTTCCTGCGGCAGGCAATTCACATCGGAAGTGGCGTGCGGATGAGCGTCAACTACGGCCTGAATCGAGTCCGCTTTCCGTCTCCCGTTCCTGCGGGGTCCAGGATCCGAGCTCATTTCACTCTGCAAGCGCTCAAGGACATTTCCGGCGGAATGGAAGCCACGTTTTCGGTGGTTATCGACCGTGAAAATTCAGAAAAGCCCTGCTGCGTAGCGGAGTGGGTGGTCCGCTACTACTTTTAGTGGTGGTGCTGATCACTTTCGATCCATACATTGATCAAAGCGACATCGATCAAAGCGAACTCTCGTTGGCGGACCGCAACGCCGCACGCAGAGCAACCTTGACGACCTCCGGCAGAGAGGCGAAGCGAGCATCTTTGGTCAGACCGAGATGATAGCGGTAATAAATCTGCTGGATGATGACTGCCACCTTGAAGAGAGCGAGAACGCGGTAGAAAGCCATGTTGCTGACATCCCGTCCGGTGATCTGAGAGTAGCGGCGGACAAGTTCTTCGCGTGTCAAGGTGCCAGGCAATGTTGTAGGCCCCCAGCGGATGCGCTGCAATTCTTCGGGATCTTGCGGGTCGACCCAGTAAGCCAAAGCGGTACCGAGGTCGGTGAGCGGGTCACCAATGGTGCACATTTCCCAATCGAGCACGCCTACGATCCTGGTGATATCGGTTGGATCGAGCACGAGATTGTCGTACTTGTAATCGTTATGGATCAATGCACGGAAGGTTTCGGAAGGTATGCTTTCGTTCAGCCACGCAGAAATTCTCGCCACTTCGGACAAATCGTGGGTGCGGGAAGCGTGGTAGCGCTCGATCCAGCCCCCGACTTGACGATCCAAATAGCCGCGTGGCTTTCCCAGATCCGCCAAGCCGATGGCGGTGTAGTCCAGACCGTGGAGTCGGGCGAGATTGTCGACAAACGCCTCGCTCAACCGGCGAGCCGTTTCGGCGGTAATCCCTAGTCCTTCAGGCGGATCTCTACGCAGGATGATTCCGTGTACCCGCTCCATCAAATAGAAGGGCGAACCGAGCACCGACGGATCTTCGCAATACAGGAGCGCCTTCGGAGCTTGCGGGTAAGCGAGGTGCAGTTTCGAGAGCACGCGGTATTCCCGGCTCATATCGTGCGCGGTTTTGACCTTGCTGCCGAAGGGAGGACGACGCAGTACCATCTGGCGATCGCCCAGACCTACCAGATAAGTCAAGTTGGAATGGCCTCTGGGGAATTGTGCGACGCTAAGAGTGCCGCTGGCGTCGGGAAAATGGCTGCGCAAGAATAGTTCGAGCCTGGCCAGGTTGAGATCTTCGCCTGCTCGTACCGAGGTTGGGTCGTCTCGAAAGTCAGCCATATGAGCTCGCTGTCGCTGTGTTCCCAGAACCGCGCCTCACTCGCGTGAGGGCAAGAACGCTATCTATAAGTCAGCAATGAGACGTCGTCCAGATGCGGAAACAAATTGAAAGTACTCAGAGTAAAGCGATCATCGGCGTTGGAAAACAGGAACTCGCTGAACGAACTATTCCGGACCATCCAGGTTGTTCGAAGCGTGTCTTGCGATGAGAGGTGCAAGGCGCGCCGCATGGCTACCCCGATGAGTCCAGCCGAACCGAAAATTGCCAGTTGTTGGCCGCGACCATTCGCGGACATACATTGCGATAGACCGCGGTCGGCGCGGACACAAAATTCCGGCCACGATTCAACCGCCGGTAACACGACCTCTCCGTCGACCCACTTGGTAATCAGCATCTCGAACATTCTCTCGAAATTCGCCAGTCGGTCAGAACCGCTGGAGTTCTGAAACGCTTGATGCAGTTTGCGAACCTCGTCGTTGCTTTCGACTAGCCGAGGGAGCCCTTGCTTCAGCACTGCTTCGGCTTGGTATTCGTCGAACTCTGGGATCTCCACCGGTTCGGGAAAAGGGATGCCTGCATCGCGATAGACGGACGCCACAATCTTTGCAGTCTGCTTGTGCCTGACACATGGCCCCGCGCAGACGCCATCGAAAAGTATTTTCTGTCGCGCCCAGTGTTGCCCCAGTCGGCGGGCTTGCGTTTCCCCGATCGCGGAAAGCTTGTCGTAACTCTGCTCGAGAAAGGACGCTTGTGCATGCCGAATCAGCAGAAGGCGGCCCATGCGTCACCGAATAGTTTCTCGACTTGCGCACCCGACATTAATCTTCACGCGGCCGTCACACCATGGCTCTGGTGGAATTCGGCGAATGTGTTGCCATCCTGAGCCAGTCGATTCAGCAGTGGAGCCGGTTCCCAGAGTTGGCCATGCTGCCGGTGGAATTGCGAAATGCGTTCGAGGACCTTATTCAGCCCCACGGTGTCGGCGTACCACATTGGCCCTCCGCGATAAGCTGGAAACCCGTAGCCATTCAGGTAAATGATGTCGATGTCGACGGCCCGCAGGGCGATGCCCTGCTCGAGGATGCGCGCGCCCTCGTTCACGAGCGCCAAAATGCAACGGTCCACCATCTCTTCAGGAGAGATCTTGCGCTCTGGGATACCAGCTTCGGCAGCCCACTTGCGCACCAAGTCGGCGACTTCGGGATCAGGATGCGCGCGCCGGTTCTCGTCGTACTTGTACCAGCCGGCGCCGGTCTTCTGGCCATAACGTCCCATTTCGCACAAGCGGTCTTCGGCAAACGGCTGCCGCGTGCCGGGTTTTTCCAGATGCCGATATTCCTTGCGGATGCGCCACCCTACGTCCAGGCCGGCCAGATCGCCGGTAGCCAGCGGGCCCATCGCCATGCCAAAGTCGTAAAGGGCCTGGTCAACCGCTTCGATGCTTGCGCCCTCTTCCACCAGGAACTGTGCTTCGCGACGGTAGGGACCGAACATGCGGTTTCCGACAAACCCGCGGCAATTGCCCACCAGAACACCGACCTTGCCGAGTTTCTTGGCGAGCTGCATGCAGGTTGCGATGACCTCTTTCCTGCTGGCCTTGCCCCGCACAATTTCAAGCAGGCGCATCACGTTCGCCGGGCTGAAGAAGTGTGTACCGATCACAGTTTCGGGTCGCGCTGTGGCTGATGCTATTTCGTCAATGCTGAGGGTTGATGTATTACTCGCCAGAATCGCGCCGGGGCGACACAAGCGATCCAGCAGGCTGAAAATTTCTTTCTTGAGCTGCATGCCCTCAAAAACGGCCTCGACCACCATGTCTACTCGGCCGAAGTCGTCGTAGTCGAGCGCCGGCTGAATCAGTTGCAGCCGCTCATCCACGAATTGCTGAGTGAAGCGGCCGCGTTTGACCGAACTTCCGTAGTTCTTCCGGATCACCTCCATGCCACGGTTCAAAGAGGGCTGGTCGGCATCCTTAAGCAAGACGGGGATGCCGGCGTTGGCAAACACCATGGCGATGCCGCCGCCCATCGTTCCGGCGCCCACAACCGCTACCGAGTTCACCGGGAGGATGGGAGTCTCCTTGGGGATGTCGGGCACCTTGGTCACTTCGCGTTCGCCAAAGAAAACATGCATGAGCGCCTTGGACTGGTCGGAGAAGAGACAGTCATTAAATAGTTTCTTCTCGACCTCACAACCTTCGTCGAAGGGGAGCTGCGTGGCCGCTTCCACCGCGTCGATGGCAGCCAGCGGGGCAATCATACCGCGCTGCTTCTGGCGCGCAATCTGACGTGCGGCATCGAAGATGGGCGCATTCTGTTCCGAGATACTGAGCTTCTCGTTGCGCTCGCGAGTCTTAGGCGTCGGCTTTTCCAGAATGGTGCGCGCGAAAGAAATGGCGCCGGTCAGCAGATCGCCCTCGATCAGCTGATCGAGGATGCCGAGCTGTAACGCTTCCCGTGCCGGAATCGAATTGCCCTGAGCACACATCTCGACCGCCTTGGCAACACCCGCCAGCCGAGGCAACCGCTGCGTCCCGCCTGCGCCCGGAATAATGCCGAGCTTCACTTCAGGCTGACCAACCAGCGCACCCGGAGCTGCCACGCGGTAGTGGCCGGACATGGCCAGCTCCAGGCCTCCGCCGAACGCCATACCGTGAATGGCCATAACCACCGGCTTCGGGCAATCTTCGATCTGCCGCAACAGAGGCAGCAGACCGGCTCCGCGATCCTTCTTCCCCGAAGTTATCTTGCCAAACTCCTTGATGTCCGCGCCGGCGACAAATGTGCGACCGGCACCGATGAATACCGCAGCCTTGACACTCTCGTCCTGGATGATTTCCTTGATTGCTTGCGAAATTCCTTCGGACACGCCAGGACCTAAAGCATTCACCGGTGGATTGTTGATGGAGATGATCGCGACGTTTCTGTCTTTCGTGAGTTGAACCAGATCGCTCATGGCAAGGACACTCTTTTATGAAGTATGCGGCTCTACACCTGACTTCGGATGAACCCGGACGCTCCCGTCCAAAAGTTCACTTGCGCCGTGCAAATTCGGGCGAAACGATCGTTTGATCGGCCCAGTACTTGTTGCACAAATTCTTCTTCAGGATTTTTCCGGTTGCGGTTTTCGGCAGAGCCTCCACGAATTCGATGGAACGGGGACACTTGAAATGGGCGAGGCGACCGCGGCAGAATTCGAGCAGTTCCGACTCCGTTGGGTTTGATCCGGGTTTCGCTACAATCAGCCCCTTGGGCACTTCGCCCCATTTTTCGTCTGGGACTGGAATAACGGCAGCCTCGTAAACCGCGGGATGCGCCAGCAGCGCCTTCTCCACTTCGAGCGATGAAATGTTCTCCCCGCCGCTGACAATAATGTCTTTCTTGCGATCAGCGATGAGGATGCGTCCATCCTCGCTGATGGTGGCCATGTCTCCGGTATGAAACCAGCCACCGCGCATGGCTTCCGCTGTGGCCGCCGGCTGTTGCCAGTAGCCCTGCATCACACCGTCGGAACGAGCGACAATCTCTCCCATGGTTTTTCCGTCGCGGGCAACATCGTTTTCCTCGAAGTCCACGACCCGAAGCTCCACGCCCGGAATCGCGTACCCGGTCATCGCCCGTGCCACGTAAAGCTCTCCGCCATCGAATTGCTCTCCCGGTTTCAGTTTGGCGGTGGAGAGAACCGGCGCAGTTTCCGTTAGGCCGTATCCGGCAAAACACGCGCAGCCAAGCTTTTCCTCGGTCTCGCGTACCAAGGTTGGAGAAGAAGCCGCTCCTCCGATCGAAATCCACTCCAGACTGCTCAAGTCGTATTTTTGCCGGTCTGGCGAATTCACCAATGCCGTTGCCATGATTGGCACAAGGCTCAGCGAGTCGACGCGCTCGCGCTGGATCAACTGGAAGACTTCCGCGCAGGTAAAGCGCTGAAGCATGACATGTTTCCCTCCCACGAAGGTGACGGAATGGGCAGTACCCCAACCGTTGGCATGGAACAGTGGAATGGTATGCAGATTTACGCTATCCGGCTTGGTTATGAAAGTCACAATAACCGAGAGGGCGTGGAGATAAACATTTCGGTGGGTCAGCATCACTCCCTTGGGATCGGCGCTGGTGCCGCTGGTGTAGAACAGTTCGGCCAGAGAATTTTCGTCGCATTCCATGACGTCGGAGCGGTGGGGTGTGGCGTCTGCCAAACTATCCTCGTAGTTCTTCGGCGAAAGCCAGCGGGCCTCGGGCGGGGCATCCAGCAAGAAAAAAGTCTGGATGTTGGGAACGCTCTCGCGAAAAGAATTGACGACTTCCAGGAACTCTTTCTGCAGGAAAAGTACTTTCGCGCCTGAATCGTTCAGAATGTAGGCCAATTCCTGCGGTGCGAGGCGGAAATTCAGGGGAAGCAACACCGCTCCGGCCTCTAAAACGCCGTAGTACGCTTCCAGGAGTCGATGACAGTTGAGGCTGAGAAACGCGACCCGGTCGCCGGGTTGCACATCTGCTTCCCGTAGAACACCGGCCAGACGACTCGCCCGTTCCGCAAATTGCGCGTAAGTGAACCGCTGGTCTCCACAGACAATGGCGGTCTTGCCGCTGTACTGCTGCTCGGCGTAACGCAAGAAGCGAATTGGAGTGAGAGGAATATTCATGATGGAGCCAGCACTACCAGGCCGATTGACCTCCATCCACTACCAAAACGTGGCCGGTGATGTAATCGGAAGCGTCGGAAGCCAGAAAGACAGCAGATCCTTTCAGATCATGCTCATTGCCAAAACGGCGCAAAGGAATCTGGGAGAGGAAGAATTCCCGGTTGTGCTCCAGCACCTTGTTCGACATGTGGGTAGGAAACCAGCCCGGAGCGACGGCGTTGACTTGGATATTATGCATCGCCCATTTGCAGGCCAGGTCTTTGGTGAAGCTGATCACTCCGCCCTTACTGGCATGATACCCAATGGCTGGGAGCGCGGGCGGGGCGCCACCCAGTCCAGCCACCGATGCAATATTGATAATCTTTCCGCGACCTTGCTTGATCATGACTTTGCCCACGGCCTGGGCGCATAGGAAGGTCCCGGTCAAATTCGTCTCAATCACCTTGTTCCAATCTTCGAGGCTCATCTCTTCCACGGGGGCGCCCCAGGAAATCCCCGCATTGTTGACCAGAACATCGATCCGTCCGAATTGTGAAAACGCGGCGTCGACAACGGCCTGAACCTCGGCCGGATTCTTGACATCACAACCGAGCGCGAGGGTTCTTACCCCCAGTTGCTGCAATTCTTCCGCAGCTTGCTGGCAACGCTCTTTCTTGCGGGCGCAAAGCACCAGGTTTGCGCCCATTTCCGCCAGCCCTTCGGCAATCTGACGTCCCAGCCCGATGGAGCCGCCGGTAACAATGGCGACGCGTCCCGCGAGATTGAAAAGATCTCTCACATTCCTCGAGGACTCCTGAGTTGTGTCAGCGACCTGTTTCAGCATGCAGCTCTCTCCGTTTCGCAGACATCGCTGTGGACCGCTAGAAAATCCATGATCGCGCGATGAGCAATTTCCGGTTGATCGCTGAAGAACAGATGGCTGGCGCGCGGAATCATGACCAGCTTCGCGCCGGGGATTCGCTCTGCAATCAAGTTGGCGTTTCCCGGCGGAATCAACCGGTCAGCCTCGCCGTGAATCACCAGTGTGGAAGCGACGATCTGGTTGATCCGGCTGTAGGCCTCCCAGCCGAGGATTCCCTGCAACTGCGCAGCGTATCCCTCTGGGCTCGGAAACCATGGCCTGCGAATCGCCAGGTCTTCGTCAATCCGTGCACGCGGAGTCGTCGGATCATAGATAAACGGCACGGAGGCTTCGGCCGCTTGCTCGGGACTCATCTTCTCCCGCTTCATCAGCATCTGGATCGCTTCCGGTTCGGCGCGCACTGCGGTGGGCCCGCCCGCCGCAGTGCAGCCCAGAATCAACGACCGCACTCGCGCCGGATATTGCAGCGCGAACTCCTGCGCAATCATGCCACCCATGGAGACGCCGAATACATGCGCACTCTCAATGCCGGCGGCATCCAGCACCGCCGCCGCATCGGACGCCATCAGCGCGATTGGATATGGTCCCGGTGGAACGTCACTGCGCCCGATGCCACGGTTGTCGAGCGCCAGGGTTCGGTACCGCGACGCCAAAAGCGGTCGGGTGCGATACCACATTTGGGATGGGTACGCCAGTCCCATGATGAGCAAAACCGGCTCGCCCTGGCCTTGCTCATCCCAATAAATATTGGCTCCCTGATTCTCGACGAACGCCATTCAGGTGCTCCCAGTCAGTGCTCCCCGGTCAGAACGTCAACCGCAGGCCGAGTTGGATCTGGCGTTTCGGAAAGGCGGAAGTGAAAGTCAGCGGCACGCTAGGCGTAGCCGTCCCGCCACTCGCAAGGGCTGTGCCCGGTCGAACTCCATGCACGTTGAACGTCGTGAACCCCGGGATCAAGCCAAAGACAGGGCCTACTTCGTTGTTTACGCTGGCAAAATTTGTGCGGTTTGCGAGGTTGAATCCTTCTGCGGTGATTTGCAGGTTAGCCCTCTCGCCTAGTTTGTGCCGCCAGCTCAGGCGCATGTCGAAGTCGTAGTAATTAGGTCCAAGACCGGTGTCGCGCGGAGCTCCGATGGGACGTTCGTTGGTGGTGTGATTGTCGCCGTTCACCTCTCCTCCCGCCAGCAAGTTGAAGGGATGTCCGCTGTGGTACGAGAAAATCGGAGCCAGTTGGAAACCCGACAAGATACTCTGTTTCCAGGGGCTGTCGAACACCCCGGCGATTACTACTTTGTGCCGTTCGTCAAACTCGGAAAGAGCACGGTCTAGATTGAGGTTCGTCGGATCCTGCGGCCCGTAGTCGGAGTTGAAATCCGTGGACGTGTCAAAGCCCTTACTGAATGTGTAATTCCCGAACAATGTGAAGTGATCGCTGAAGCGCTTCTTGACCTCTACGATACCGCCTTCGTAAATAGCGTATGCCGCGGAGGTATATTGGTTGTTCTGCACAACCAGCGGATTCACAAAGCATTGCTGGGTATCGCAGGGCAGGCCGCCAGGCTCAGTGCCTCCCAGCGGGTCGGCCCCCGCGGCCGTCGTGTTCCAGTTGCGATAGGAGACCGACCGGCCATTGGCCAGGGTTAGCGTCGTGAATGGCGCCGGCAGCAGATTGGTATCGATTGCAACCGGGAGTCTCTGCGTATGCGAGTAGATCCCGCTGAGAGAAATCGAAAACCCAGGTCCAATCTCACGTTCGATTCCAAACGATGCCTGCTGCGCGATCGGCGGGCGATAGCCCGGTTGGTTCACGAAAACTACTTGCAGCGGACCGACGGGACCGCTATTCGTAACATCGATGCCCAGCGGTGCCACAGCAGCCGGCGTGATGCAGGCCGCATTCCCTGGAGCCGGGGTTGTGCACTGAATCAATCCCTGCCCAAAAAGTGTCTGGAAAACAGTGTTCGCGCCAGCTAACCCTAAAGCCGGAACCCCACCCAGCGGATCTACGTAAATAGAAATTTCCCGGTTGCAAGGGCTGGAACCGGTCCCGGGGATTATCGGTATCCCGAACTGGGAAAATCCGCAGATCGCCGTCAGGTTTGCCACCTGGCCTGCTCCTGAGCTGTTCTCGACCGCAGACTTGTTGCTGTTCACAACCCCCAGACTCAAGTCAACGTCGGGAATTTGGACGTCCACCGGTCCGTAGAAGATTCCGTACCCACCCCGAATCACCGTCTTGTGATTCTTGAATGGATCCCACGCGAAAGAAACCCGGGGAGCAAAATCCTTCTTATACGTGGTTAAGGGCGCGAACTGAGTGTCCAGTGTGTAGCGGAGGCCGTAGTCCAGAGTGAAGCTTGGTGTAATTTTCCAGGAGTCCTGCGCGTAGAGCTCTGTCAGCGGCCGGGTGTAATACGGGTAGGTAGGATTTCCGAACCCCTGCTGGTAAACCTGTGGCAGCCCGAACGATGCCGATTGCAATGGATTGATGTTGGCGCCTGAGGAAGGCGCTCCAGTACAGGGATTCGCGCCCGAGGTTGCAGTTAAGCACGGGCTGATCAAAAACCCGGGTAGCGATCCGAACACAAAGCGACCCGGGAAGAAAGTGTGCGACTCAGTGTGATTGCCGCGGAGCAGTTCGGAACCGCCAAACTTAAATGTGTGATGGCCGCGGATGACGGTGAAATTGTCGGCGAATTCGTAGCGGCGCAGGATGGTGATGTTGGGCAGGAAAATGTTCGTTCCCAAATTATTGATGAAACTGGGAATCTGAAGCCCCACCTGTCCCGGCTCGTTCGGAATCACGTTAAAGCTGTTGTAATCCAACTGCACCCGGGCCTCGTTCTGCATTTTCGGTGTGAACTGGCGGTACCAGGCGGCTTGCAGATTATTATCATAAGTGTGGATCGAACTGCCCGCCGAAAAAGCTGTCAGAGATTGCACGTCCGGCGACTGCTCCACATCATGCCCATACCGGTATGTAAAAGAAACCTCGTTGTTCACATTAAAGCGGTGATCCAAACGTCCGGACGCAAGGTATTCCCGCGTGTCGTAAGGAAAGACTCCGCCCTGGGTTTCAAACTGGCTTACCAGAAAGGCATTCAAGGCGGTCTGGCCGGCGGTTACGAACGGGTTCGAACCGGGAGTTGGGGTCACCGACAGAATGCCCTGGAGAGCAAAAGCGCAAACTGGGGCAGGTTCGAAAAGAACTCCAGTTGGGGTGTTGAGGCAAGGCACGCTCGGGTTTGTGGACTGGGCTAGAGCGGAAACAATCGCCTGTTGCCCAAACCTCGGATCACTCTGCCCAAAGGGGTTCGTGGCTGCCGCCGCGGAGGGTCCGGCGAAGATCGAACTGTCCGTCAAAAGGGGGACTGAATTCTGTGAATTCTGCCGCAGGCCTTCGAAAGAAGCAAACAGGAAGGTTTTGTCTTTCTGAATGGGGAAGCCGATGGCGCCGCCGTACTGCTGGCGGCTGAGTGAATTCTTGATCGGATGGCCAGTAGAAGTGGTGTTGAAATTAGAGAAGGTCGGGTCCGTCGCCAAGGCTGAGTTGAAGGCGAATGGGTCACGCGCGTCCATGCCATCGTTGCGGAAAAAACCATAAAGGCTGCCGTGCACATTGTTGGTACCCGATTTGGTCACAATGTTGATTGAAGCGCCGGTAGCCGAACCCAAGTCCGCGGCGTAGTTGCTGCGATTGATTTGGAATTCCTGCACGGCGTCTTGGCCTAGAGTCAGGCGCACACCACCGCTATCGCCCGAGGTCTCGCCACCGTCCACCGTGACACTGTTTCCTCTGCCATTACTGCCGTAGAACGATAGGCCGCTGGTGGGTGTTTGCTTGACTCTGAAATCCTGGTCCCCCGCCAACCGGGTGGCATCAGAGACACCGGGCACGAGCAACGTAAACGTAAGATAATCGCGGCGGTCAATGGGCAGATCGGTGATGTATTGTTGCGAGATTGTATCCGCCTGGCTCCCACGTTCCGTTTCCACTACGGGCGGCTGATCCGTGACCTCGACAACCGTCGCGACCTGTGACGGTTTCAGCTTGAAATCGGAGATAGCCGTCTGCCCGATGGCGATGGTGACCTCTCTTCGAATCTCCGTCGCAAACCCCGGTAGTTCCGCGCTGACGTCGTAAGTGGCCGGTGAGAGCCCGACTACGCGGTACTGACCCGTGCCGCTCGTGATGGCGGTGCGCTTCAGGCCAGTCTGGGTCTCGACCACATTGACCGTAACCCTTGGCAAAACGGCGCCGGAGGGGTCGGTTACAGTCCCGGTGATCTCTCCCGACGAGCCGACGCCCTGCGCGTGGGCCATAGAGGATGCGCACAGGAAGCACGCAAGAACGTACGCTAGTGACTTCATAGGATTCTCCTCCTGGAGACATGGGACATCGCCGACAGCAATCCTGAGCCAGCCAACGTGGGCTCGCTCATCCTAGATTGTGAGAGTGAGTATCACATAATAGTCACTAACGTCAAGATGTAAAGCCGCACATTGCTCTCATGCCGAGACTGTCAGGCCCCGGGCGAAAGACTCGGCTGCCGCAGCCGTCCTCAGGAACCAGCGAGAACAAGACGGCCAGAAACTTGGCCGCGGCGGAGTTGATCCAACGCCTCATTCACCTCCGTAAGCGGGCGCGCAGCCACCTGGCAGCGCACCCTTCCGGCGGCAGCCATTGCGAGAACCTCCCGCAAATCTTGCCGGGTGCCGACCGTGGAGGCTCGAATACGGATTTCCCCAGCCGCCATCAGGATCGCGGGAAAACAGATCGGATCAGCCGGCAAGCCCACAACCATGAGAGTGCCCGTGGGCCGCACGCAATGGAACGCCGTTTCATAGGAAGCCCGCGCTGCCGATGTTACAAGCGCCACGTGAGCGCCGCCTCGATTGCGTAGTTCCTTGATGACATTGTTGATAGAAGCATTGATCGTGGTAGAGGCGCCTAACGATTGGGCAAGTGCCATCTTTTCTTCGGAAATGTCGACCGCCACTACCTCTGCTCCCAGCGCCCGGCCAAACTGCACACCCAGGTGTCCGAGGCCACCGATACCAAAGACCGCGAGGCGCTGTCCTGGCAAAATGCCGGAGTGTTTGAGTGCTCGGTAGACGGTAACGCCCGCACAGAAAAGCGGAGCAGCTTGGACGGAAGAAAGACTGTCGGGAATCTTGAGGGCTTGACTTGCCGGCGCTTTCAGGAATTCGGCATAGCCGCCATCGACAGTGACGCCGGTGATCTTTTGCCGCCGGCAGAGGTTTTCGTTTCCTTCGCGGCAGAACTCGCATTCGCCGCAGGTCCAATAAATCCAAGGTATTCCGACCCGATCGCCGATTTTCAGATCTTCAACCGCCTCGCCCTTTTCGACCACCACCCCGGCGACTTCGTGGCCGGGGATTAGCGGTATCTTGACGATCTTTGCGAACTGGGGCCAGTCTCCATCGGCGATGTGAACATCGGAATGGCAAACACCGCAGGCCTCGATCCGTATCAGGATTTCACCGGCGCCGGGCTGCGGCTGGCCGACATCTTCTATCGCAAGCGGCTTCTTGAATTCGCGCAGGACGGCAGCCTTCATGCATTTACGCCTCAATGCTCAAGAAAAGACGACAACAGGTGCGGCATCGGCAATCGTCAAGGCTGTACGCCACGCAAGAAAAACTCTACCGCGCTATCGACGCGTTCACCCAGTTTATGAGGCCCGGTGAGGTCAACCGCCCATTGCCGGACCACGGTCTGATAAAGTCCCTCCATAAATTCGGAAAGATGGAGCACCGGAAAGACGCGTGTGATCTCACCGCGCCGTTGTCCCTGCGCCAGAATCTCCCGCAGCAGGCCGACCGCGACTCCCTCCGGCTCTCGCATCTCTGGAGAACGCACGGGATCCATTGCGCCCGACAAAACCACTGCTTGCCAGAGTGGACGGTCGGCTTCCACCTCGCGCGCCATGGCGCGATATAACCGACGCAGACGCGCCGCAGTGTCAGCCTCATTGGAAAGTTCCGACTTGAAATGCTCGACTATACAGGCGAAGCCGCGCTTGCCGATGTCGCGAAGAACTGCATCTTTGCTTGGAAAATACCGGAAAAACGTTGGCTGGCTGATCTCGAGAATGTTAACAATATCGTCGATGCGGGTGTTCTCGTAGCCCTGTCTGCGGAACAGTTTGATAGCGGTCTCGATAATCTGCTGGCGCAGCCGCGCCTTTTTGCGTTCGCGAAGGCCGAGCATCTGACGGGCCGGCGCCGACTCTTTCCGTCCCCTCACGCTTCGTCGATTTTGCGCGCTTCCACGTGATCTCACAGCATTTCCAGGGGCCATGATCTCCATAATCTCCTGAATCCACCGGGTGCGATGTCGCGCGCCGCAGGGTGGACTGTCACTCTAACACCCCGCTGGCAATCGTCACAAACCGACCCCCAGACCGCTTGATACCGGTGAAAAGCCGGTCTGCGAGGTTGCAATCCCCGGTTTTTCTGACTTGACGTTACTTACTAACAGATGATATAGACTAACACAATTTGGGAATGGAGCAGCGAGTTTCGGCCAATCCAAATCGCGGACTCGCCCTAGCTTGCATTCGCAATTCCTTCAGGCGGCACCGACCAGGCACTACCGGAGTGAACCATGACAATGGCGGCAGCAACTTCTCCTAAAATAAGCGGCGGTGCATTTCTTATCGAAGAGTTTTCACCCAACGAAGTTTTCACCGCAGAGGATCTCAGCGAAGAACACCTTGCCATTGCACATACGGTCGATGAATTCTGGGCAAACGACGTCGAGCCCCATCTCGATGCCATCCGTCAACAAAAGCCCGGGGTCGCTCTCAACGTGTTGCGCAAGTCGGCCGACCTGGGACTCACCGCCGTAGCAATTCCTGAAAGATTCGGCGGAATGGAAATGGATCTGGCCTCCGTCATGATCGTGGGCGAGCACATGGGACGAGATGCTTCTTACGGGTCGTGGCACTCCGCGCACACTGGTATCGGCACGTTGCCCATCCTGTTCTTTGGAAACGAAGAGCAGAAACAGAGATATCTGCCGCGGCTGGCGAAGGCCGAGATCCTTGCGGCCTATGCGTTGACCGAGCCGTTGGCAGGTTCCGACGCGCTCGCCGTACGCACGCGCGCTGATCTAAGTCCGGACGGCAAGTACTACGTCCTGAACGGGCAGAAGATGTGGATCACCAACGGAGGCGCCGCAGATCTCTTTACTGTATTTGCCAAAGTGAATGGAGAACATTTCACGGCATTCCTGGTCGAGCGCGATTTCGCCGGAGTCAGTAGCGGCGCTGAAGAACACAAGATGGGTATCAAAGGGAGTTCGACCACCGCCGTATTCTTCGACAATGTTAAGGTGCCCGTCCAAAACGTGCTTGGTGAAATCGGGCGCGGCCACGTCATCGCATTCAACATCCTGAACCTCGGGCGATTGAAGCTTGGCCCGGGCTCGCTCGGCGCAGCAAAGAATGTGCTTGCCGTCTGCCTGAAATACGCCAAAGAGCGCAAGGCGTTTGGTTCCGCAATCGCAGAGTTCGGCGCCATCCAGCACAAACTGGCGGAGATGGCCATTCGCATTTACGCCGTGGAATCGATGGTGTGGCGGGTGGTGGGACTGATCGAAAATCAACTAAGAGCAGCCCCACAGGAGAAATCCGATGCGTCGCGAACCCAACTCAATGCGGTCGAGGAGTACGCCGCGGAATGCTCGATGATTAAAGTTTATGCTTCCGAAATGCTGGACTACGTGGTGGATGAAGGAGTGCAGATCCACGGCGGCTACGGCTACCATCAAGACTATTTGGTCGAACGCGCCTATCGCGATTCGCGCATCAACCGTATCTTTGAGGGCACCAACGAGATCAACCGCCTGCTCATACCCGGGATGTTGCTGAAACGTGCCGCCCGGGGCCAACTCGCCCTGCTCCCGGCTGTTCAATCAGTCTTGAGCGGGAACTTTGCTAAGACATCCGGTTCCGGGGACGCTGTCGAAGAGATGCGACTCGTGCACAACGCAAAACAAATTGCATTGCTAGCCATCGGTATTGCAAACCAAAAATACGGGACCGAATTGCAAAAGCAGCAAGAAGTATTGATGAGCATTTCGGACATCATCATTGAAGTCTTGGCGATGGAGTCGACCCTGCTTCGAAGTCGCAAACGCGCAGTCTCAGGAAAAGGCGGGAGCGCCGCAGATATGTGTGCCGTTTTCTTGCGTGAAGCGATGGATCGAGTCGAGGTCTCCTGTCGGAATGTCTTGGGTGCCTGCCTCGAGGGCGAAGCTTTGCGACGGAATATGTCGGTTTTGCGGAGCCTTGCTAATTACGATCCTACCGATGCAGTTGCGCTGCGCCGAAATATTGCAAATCGCCTGCTTGCCAGTGAGCGCTATGTTTGCGACTGAGTTAGCAGGCAGATCGGCAGGCAACGAGCTCGCGCGTTGCAAGAAAGCCCTTGCAGATATCGTTACTGATCTTGCGGCTCACATCCGCGACGCCCTCCCAAGGCGTTTCTCTGAGCTAGCCGTGTTCGACGCGCGCCTTTATATCCGAGTACGCCGCATCGACGAGCCTGCTTAGCTCTGCAGTGTTCGTGGCTGTTCCCGGTCTCAACTTCACATGGCGCATGAACTTGCCGGTGCCTTGCAACAAGCGGGCCGGATCCGGCAGCGCTGCGCCGTGAAAGAACCCCACGTTTACGTGCGAAGTGAATACATTGACGTAGCCGAAGGGCGCATCTCCCAAACATGCCACCGGACAGCCGTCATGCAAAAGTTCCCGGACTTCGTCCCCGCATTTTCGCATCACCTCAAACCACTGATGCGCGATGGCTCCCAATCCACCTGCATGCTCTTTCATCCACGCATCGATGGCGGGATCCCGCTCGACAGCGCCGTTGAATCGCAGCAATTCCGTTCTCATGGTCATGGCATTTTGAGAGCTACCCGCTGGTTCCAGGGTGCCACGCTTTCCTCATACTCCATGGGATCGCCGAAACCTTCGGTTTGGATGCCGAGTTGGCGTAGAGCGTCCAAGGCCATCAATCGGCGATGCGCGTTGAATGTCATGATATGCGCGAAGACGCCACCGTACGTGAAGGTCTCCGCCGGTTCGCACAGAGCGTCGACGAACGTATCATCCCAGCGGGAGCGGTTTCGGATGTCACCGAGAATACGATGCAGTTCAGCATCCGTCTTTTCGAGCCTTTGCAGCAGCGCTTGCGGGGAGCGCTGCGATTTGGGAGGGCCGTTCATATCCATATCGGCTCCGGACAGCGCGGCGGTCCAGACTTCCTTAGTGAAGATAATGTTTTCTAACAGCTGCCTTAGGGTCTTATTCGACTCTCGCCAAGGCAGCAGCTCTACGACCGCGGGCAGCGGCCGATCCAATTGTTCCTCTGTCAAAGTACCCGCGTATTCCAGCAAACGCCGCGTGTGCCAGGAGTCGTTGCCTGCAAAACGATCGAATAAATCCATGTCTTTCCCTCCTATTGTTGACGAACCAGGGGCAAAAAAGTGAATTTTGTTGGACGCCGGCAAATGAAAGTGCGGATCACGCATGCGCCGGTAGATGCTGGGAGAAGTCCGAAAAGCCTTTCGGAAAGCGCGAGTGAACGCCTCCAACGAACCGTAGTTGGCGTCCAGGGCAATGTCCGTGACCGACATTCCGGCATGCCCCAGTTGATATGCTGCTCTTTCCAACAATAGCCGTCGTCGCATGGCTGCCGGAGTTTCTTCGACCACCGCTCGGAACAACCTGTGGAATTGCGTGCGGCTTTGATACGCCTGGCGCGCCAGATCTTGCGTTTTCGCCTTAGTGTCCAGGGAGTTCGCGACAATTGCAGAGAGCCGGTCTGCCCTGTCCTGACCATCCGCTTTATTCATGCGTCCGGTTCCCATCTCGAACGAATCATAGACCAAAGAGGACGCCTCCTGCCTGATCGTGCGTACCAATCTTCTACCTCAAAAGCCCGACCCGTGAAACCGCGAGACGATGAAAGACAAAAGCACCATGGAAACGCACGATGCATACTTGACACGGTGCATACTTGACACGATCAGCCGTCTCATAGAAGCGCTTATGGGGGCCGGCCCCCGAATTCTACCGTCCGTACTTCGCCAGCCCGCGCCGCGTCTTCATGAGCAGCCACCATGCCTCCTTGTAGCCTTCATAGTGGAAACTGTTCTTCCTCACCGGCAGCACCACCGGGAACAGCATCGCGCCCCGCTTCCGCTCCCGCCCCAGCAACCGCGCTGCCGGAATCAGATACCACGCATTCACCGGGATCACATACGCCGCAAACAAATCCACCTGCTCCAGGCTGTAATCCTCGTTTTTCCCGTCATGCGGCCTGAACTGGCACCAGTAGCCCCGCCCGCGCCTGTGCGTGCACGACTTCACCTGCACCCGAAGAAAGTTCGGCGCGTATTCGATTCCCACATCAAACGCCGCCACGTCTCCCCACGGCTTGCACACCGTGAAACGCCGCCCGGCAGCCGCCGCCATGAATTGCAACTCCGCCCACTCGCCCTGCTCCTTCACGCTCTTGAACCGCTCCCACTCCTCCATCACTCGAACCCTCCAATAACCTTTGTCATTCCGACCGAAGCCGGACCCTGAGCGAAGCCGAAGGGGACGGCGTAGGGAGGAATCTGCTTTTTCCTCTACCGGGCCGCCCGTTCTCGCTCCCAAAAGAAAAGGCGCGACCAATAGGCCGCGCCTTCGAATTCTTTACCCTATATATCCAGAATATCAAATTGGATGGGGTAAACCCGCCACATTTCCCAACTTTATATTCCCCTTCTTTCCCTCAACTTAGCCCGATTCGCGCAATTTCTCCCTCTTGACAAGATTTTGCCGAAACTGAAATTCATCAGCACTCCCGTTGTCATTCCGGCCACAGCCGATATCCTGGCGTCATCCCGAAGCGCCGCGTTTTCTCCAGCGGGGCGAGGGATCTCCCCAATCACGAACGCCGCAGCCGGCCACCACACCCAAAAGAAAAGGCGCGACCACCAGGCCGCGCCTTCGCAATCTCTGCCCTATATATTCAGAATATCAAATCGAAGGGGGCAAAAGCGTCACAAATGACAACTTTATATTCGCCTTCGTTCCTTCACCTTAGCCCCATTCGCGTAACTTCGACATATTGACAAGATTTTTTCAGACCCAGATTTTCTTCTGAGATTCTCGATTTTGGGTGGCGACCGCTCCGGATTTTGGGGCTTCAAGCCCCTGAGGTGCCCGAGCAAGTCCCCTGCTAAATGCCCAGGTCCTTCACATCCAAAGAGAAGGGCGGCCCGAAGGCGCCCTGAGGTTTGATCCGTGAGAATCCGTGCAAATCCGTGGCAAAATGCTTCTAGATATCCAGATTCTTCACATCCAGCGCATTCTCTTCAATAAACTTCCGCCGCGCCTCCACATCCTCGCCCATCAGCGTTGTAAAGATGGTCTCGCACTCGGCAATGTCTTCCAGTTTCACCGAGAGCAGAGTGCGCCGCTCCGGGTCCATGGTCGTCTCCCACAACTGCGGAGCCGTCATCTCCCCCAGACCTTTGTAGCGCTGCACGTCGTAGCCCCGGCTGCCCTCTTTCTTCACATATTCGAACAACTCGCGCGCCGTCGCCTTCTCCACCGGCTCGATAACGGCGCGGGGCTTCGCCGCAGTTTTGGCGGTCTTCTTGGTAGACTTGCCATCTGATTCGGCCGTTTCGTTCTCGGCTGTTTCATCTTCAGCCTCGTCACCGTTGCTGCCCGCCGCGCCCGCCTTGGTCACTGCCTCCACCACAAACGGCGGCTCCAGATAAGGCTCAATCTGCTTGAACTTCGAAAGCAACTGCCGGCACTCCGCGCTGGACGCAAGTTCCCAGTTGATCACATGCTCTGACCCCTGCGAGCTCACAAACCGCACTTCCCACAGGTTATGCTCTTCGTCAAAGCCGGTGTCCACACTCTTGAACTTGCGGTCTTTCTGCAGCTTTTTAAGTTCTCTTTCCAGGCGCTCGATCTTCTTCGGAGGCGTCTTCTTGTCGCCCTCGAAATCCGCATGCTTCGAAAAATCCAGCCGCGGCATCAACTCGGTCACACTCTCATCGCGCAGCCGCTTGTTCACCTTGTCGAAGAAGTTCAGATACTCCTTCAGCACCGTCATGAAGCGCGTCAGGTTCGCGCCCTCCAGCTTGGCCGCGCCTTCGCCGTAGCGCACGATCAGCCCATCCGCCGCGCGTTTCAGCATGACTTTGTCGAAGGCATCGTCGTCTTTGATGTACTGCATCGACTTGCCCTTCTTGATCGAATACAGCGGCGGCTGCGCAATAAACACGTTCCCGCGCTTGATCAATTCCTGCATGTGCCGGAAGAAGAACGTCAGCAGCAGCGTGCGGATGTGCGACCCATCCACGTCGGCGTCGGTCATCAGAATGATTTTTCCGTACCGCACCTTGGTTGGATCGAAATCATCCTTGGCAATGCCCGTCCCCAGCGCCGTGATCATGGCGCGAATTTCCTCGTGCGCCAGCATCTTGTCGTAGCGCGCTTTTTCCACGTTGAGAATTTTTCCCTTGAGCGGCAGAATCGCCTGGAACCGCCGGTCCCGCCCCTGCTTCGCCGTCCCACCGGCCGACTCGCCCTCAACCAGAAACAATTCGCACCGGTTCGGATCGCGCTCCGAGCAATCCGCCAGCTTGCCCGGCAGTCCACCGGAATCGAGCGCGCCTTTGCGCCGCGTCAAATCCCGTGCCTTGCGCGCCGCCTCGCGCGCCCGCGCCGCATCCACAGCCTTGTTGATGATCTTCCGCGCCACGGTTGCGTTCTGCTCGAAGAACGCCCCCAGCCGCTCGTTGATGAACGCCTGCACGATCCCGGCGATATCTGAATTCAGCTTGCCCTTGGTCTGCCCTTCGAACTGCGGCTGCGACAGCTTCACGCTGATCACCGCCACCAACCCTTCGCGCACATCGTCGCCGGTTAGATTCTCTTTCACGTCCTTGAACAGCCCCATTTGCTGACCAGCGTAATTAATGGTGCGGGTCAGCGCCATGCGGAAGCCGGAGAGATGCGTGCCGCCATCCACAGTGTTGATGTTATTGGCGAAGCTGAACACCGACTCCGAATATCCGTCGTTGTATTGCAGCCCAATCTCCATGGCCACGCCGCTGCGCTCCGCTTCCATGTAGATCGGCTTGTCATGCAGCACCTGCTTTCCGCGGTTCAAATGCTTGATGAACTCCGCAATGCCGCCGTTGTACTTGAAGTCCGAATGCTTGGCCTCGCCGCTCTTCGCATCCGTCGAGCGCTCGTCGGTCAGCGTGATGAGCAATCCTTTGTTAAGGAACGCCAGTTCGCGCAACCGCTGCGCCAGCGTGTCGTAGTTATATTCCACCGTCCCGGTAAAAATAGTTCGGTCCGGCAGGAAGTGGACCTTCGTGCCGCGCCGCTTCGCCGCGCCCACCTTCTTCATCTTGCTGGTGGGCTCACCCTTCGAGTAGGTCTGTTCCCAAGTGGCGCCATCACGCCAGATTTCCAGTTCCAGTACTTCGCTCAACGCGTTCACGCATGAAACGCCAACCCCATGCAGCCCGCCCGACACTTTGTACGTGGACGAATCAAACTTCCCTCCGGCGTGCAGCGTAGTCATCACCACCTGCGCCGCCGAAACCTTCTCGCCGTCGATCACCATGTCATCGACAGGAATCCCCCGCCCATCGTCTACAACTGTGACGCTGTTGTCGATGTGAATCGTCACTTCGATCTTGGTCGCGAAACCCGCCAGAGCTTCGTCCACGGAATTGTCGACAACTTCATACACTAAGTGGTGCAGACCGAGATCGCCGGTCGATCCGATGTACATCGCCGGACGTTTGCGGACGGCTTCCATGCCGCCGAGCACTTTGATCGAGTCGGCGGTGTAGTCGTTGTTGCCTCCGCCGTTCCCGGCGGTGATCGGCGTCACGATTCCGTTTTTTGTTTTGGTTTCGACGATGGGAGTATTGATCTCTTTGGTGGCCATTCCGCTCCGCGGGAGAATGCCCCGTCTTTCTCTCAGAATTGGGTCCGGTTACGGCTTAAGAATTGAGCTTGAAAACCTGCCCCAACCCAGCTCTGGACTGCGCCCACGAATAGACTTCAAGTTATTGAAATGTCTTATACTTAGGTTCGTTTGGCGACTATGAAAATTATACCACGGGAGCCTCATTTTTTCGACCCTTTCGAGGCCCCGAATCGGCCCAGTAAACGTCCTTTCTTTGCAGGGGTTCCGGGCTTGATCGAGCGGCTTCTTTGCCGCGAATCGAAGACCGGAAAAAAGTAAGCGTCCGGTCGGCACCGCGCCGATGGCTTGACTTGGGTTACACGTGAGGGGCGGTTTATCACCAGTTGAAACAGTTAAACAGTTGAACACCGAGCGGAGGCTCCAATAACTTCCGGCTAGCCGACCACTCGTCCAGAATCGTCGCATCCGCTGCAACCTGCTCGGGGCTATAATGACGCGCAACGCATGGGGCTCACGTCGGGGACTAAACTCGGGCCGTATGAGATTGTCTCGCCGCTCGGAGCGGGCGGGATGGGCGAGGTCTATCGCGCCCGTGATACGCGCCTCGACCGCACCGTGGCGATCAAGATTTTGCCGGCACATCTCTCTGACAATCCTGAGGCCAAACAACGCTTTGATCGCGAAGCGCGAGCGATCTCGTCGCTAAACCATCCCAACATCTGCACCCTTCATGACGTCGGGCACCAGGACGGGATTGACTACCTGGTCATGGAGTATCTGGAAGGGCAGACTCTGGCCGAGCGCCTCCTGAAAGGAGCGCTGCCGCCGGAGCAGGTGCTGAAGTATGGAGCTGAAATTTGTGAGGGGCTGGAAAAGGCGCACAAGACAGGTGTGATCCACCGCGATCTGAAGCCGGGCAACATCATGCTGACGAAAGCGGGAGCTAAGCTGATGGATTTCGGCCTCGCCAAAGCGACGATGGACGGTACGCCGTCGTCTTCGAGTTTAACGATGACACTTTCCCGTCCTTCCGCCGAACAGCCGCTAACAGAGAAGGGCACGATAGTAGGGACGTTCCAATATATGTCCCCGGAGCAGATCGAGGGGAAAGAAGCTGACGTGCGTAGCGACGTTTTCGCAATGGGAGCGGTGCTGTATGAAATGGCAACGGGCAAACGCGCGTTTACAGGCAAGACTCAAGGCAGCCTGGTAGCGGCCATTCTGGCTGCGGAGCCGCCGCCGATTTCGACTTGGCAGCCTATGACGCCGCCGGCATTGGACCGAGTGGTGGCGACATGTCTGGCCAAGGATCCCGAGGAGCGGTTTCAAACCGCCCACGATCTGAAACTGCAGCTGAAGTGGATGGCAGAGGGTGGGTCGAAGGCAGGAATTCCAGCGCCCCTCGCAGCGCGGAGAAAAATTCGTGAGCGGACGCTTTGGGCAATGGTGGCGCTGCTCGGGGGGGGATGCGCACTGCTGGGTTCAATTCTCTTCCGACATACCACTCCGGAACGACAAGTGCTGCACGCCTACATTCCGGCCCCGCGAAAGTGGGGTTTGCCTTTGTGGGACCGCACCGCGCCGTTGGCCATCTCTCCCGACGGGACACGACTGGCCTTCGGAGCCACGGGTACGGATGGCAAGCAACTGCTCTGGGTGCGTGTGTTGCAGGCGGCCTCCAGCCAGCCGTTGCCAGGGACGGAGGGGTTGACGTATCCCTTCTGGTCCCCCGACAGCCGATTCATCGCCTTCTTCGCCGAAGGCAAGCTTAAGAAGATCGAAGCCACAGGTGGCCCCCCCCAGATAATCTGTGAGGCTCCCGACGGCCGTGGCGGAACGTGGAACGGCGAGGGTACCATCGTCTTCAGTCCTATTTTTAACGGGCCGCTTTTCAAGGTCTCCGCGGCAGGGGGCGCGCCCGTGCGGGTGACCGAACTAGATTCATCGCTGGGTGAAAGCAGTCATCGCTGGCCACAATTTCTGCCCGATGGCCGCCATTTCCTTTATTTCGCCAGGGGGATGGCGTCCCAAATCTCGATCACGTATGTAGGCTCCCTCGACAGCAGGGAGAAGAAGTTGCTGTTTCGCAGCCCGACGAACGTGGTTGCATCCGCGGCTGGATATCTGCTCTTCATTCGAAACTCCACTTTGGTGGCGCAGCCGTTCGACGCGAAGAGACTGACGGTGGACGGGGACGCTGTTCCCGTGGCCGAGGGAGTTCTCGAAAATCCCCCCTATGCGCGCGCGGTTTTTTCTGTGTCTGACACTGGCGTTCTCGCCTATGGCTCAGTGGGCAGCTTGAACAACCCCTCGCGCCTACTCTGGCTGGACCGAACTGGAAAAAAGATTGGTACGGTCGGGGAACCGGCACTACACTCCGCCCCTCGGCTCTCGCCGGACGGCAAGAAGCTGGCGGTGGCGATCGGCGATCCGGCTCGAGGCACAACCGATATTTGGATCTACGATCTGGGCAGAGGGGGCAGGACCCGTCTTACGTTCGATCCCTCGCTCAACAGCCAGCCTGTCTGGTCCCCTGACGGCAGTCAAATTGTGTTTTTTACCACTCGCGGAAACGGTTTCCCCGAGCTATACCGAAAGGCTTCGAATGGAGTTGGGGCGGAGGAGCCCCTGATGGATACTCACACGCAGGAGCGTCCTGACGACTGGTCCCCGGACGGGAAGTTCGTCATCTATGAACCCAACGCATCGCTGAACTCGCTTTGGCTTTTGCCCTTGTCTGGCAACCGCAAGCCTGCGGTATTCCTTGGCGGCGAATCCGGAACTTACCCCACGGAAGCGCGCTTTTCTCCCGATGGAAAATGGTTGGCCTATGTGGAATACGGGTCAGGAAACCGCGAAGTTTACATTACGCCGTTTCCTGGCAAGACCGGCAAGTGGCAGGTCTCCGTGGCGGGTGGGCGTTATCCGCGCTGGCGGGCCGACGGCAAAGAACTGTTCTTTCTGGCCAAGAACGATACGATCTTAACGGCCGTAGACGTGGATCTGAGCGGTTCCGCACCTCGTACCGGCACTCCAAGGGAATTGTTCCCGGTGCAACCGGTGTATTCGCCGTGGACTCCGGAGTCGGGCGCATATGACGTCGCCGCGGACGGCAAACGGTTCCTGGTGGATTCGCTGGATCAGCCGCCCGCGCCAGAGCCAATCAACCTGATCCTCAACTGGGACGTGCAGTTGAAGAAGTGATTGCGAGATACCACAGATGCCGTCCGTGTGAGTCGCGTGCCCGCCGCGAATATGCGGGCGAACTTCGCTCAGCTCCAGTGGACTCCGTTTGTGCCCGGATGACGGGCTAACCGGAAGGAATCCAAAGGTAAGGGTTGCCGACAGCAAATGAAGCTCCCGATAAAGCCAGACAAATACACTCGAATCGTGGGCGCGACTGCGTCTCAATTGTCCTTCGCTATGCGCTACGCCTCTCTGTACGCGGGGATACGGGCGGCCACATAGGCACCGAGCGCTAAGTCCACGAGCATGCAGGCAACTGCGTACCAATCCGGGATATAAGCCGAGTTCTTGTAGTGCCAAAGATCCCATGTGAATCCATGGCCTGCGATTCCTATAGCAAGGAACCAGGGCGAGCTCTTTAAACCGAGTGCAGCGAAAACAGCAAAGAACGCTAATCCCAGAAGCTCTACCCAAATCCACGAACTCGCTGCGTGGTCTCGTGCCGCGAACCAGCCCATCACATAAACGAGAGGCATGGCCACAAGAAATCCGGCG
>Ga0210404_10000049_pt1 | contig 105082 bp, 97 predicted proteins | sample IncBWH28MmetaG_FD_155455 | JGI IMG/M metagenome (GOLD analysis project Ga0210404, IMG submission 155455) | Forest soil microbial communities from Barre Woods Harvard Forest LTER site, Petersham, Massachusetts, United States - Inc-BW-H-28-M | ecosystem: Environmental > Terrestrial > Soil >... | reverse complement strand
CGCACGCACCGCTTTGCCTTGCTTCAGCAGCTGTTCGGTGATCGTGCGCCCTACCCCACCGACGCGTCCCGCCGCGCCGGTGACCAGAATTGGGCTAGCCATGTTTTTCTCCTCCTATGCGTCCAGTTCGATGGAAGTCAGATTTTGACCAACCATTTGGCATTATGCACCCTTGGGGTCTGCGACGCTGCGCCCATTGCTGAAGCCCGAAAGCCGAAGCCCGACGCCCACTTCTACGGTGCCTCGATCAGCTCCATCTTGCCGTCGCGCGTGCGGTGCAGGATCATTACTTTGCCTTTGGGATCGCGGAAGACGAAGACGTCGCGGTCGCGGAAGTGGGCTTCTTTGATGGCCTCTTCGAGGGTCATGGGACGCATGGCGACGGCTTCGTCGGAGCGGACCAGGTGGACCTCGGTAGTCCTTGCCACCGCGGGGTAGCGGTGCACTACTACCGCCACGGCGGTCTTCTCCGTCAAACCGACGGCGGTCTGCAGGGTGGCGGCGTCTTGCGGGGAGTGGCCGTTCCACTTCTTTACTTCTTCGCTCTTGCGGGCTGAGCGCTTTTTCGATTGCCAGCGGGTCTTATATTTCACCGCCTGCTTTTCGAGGTGGTCGAGGGCTTGGTTGACGGCGATCGTCATGTCCTTGGCTTGGGCGAGGCCGACGAGCGGGCCGTTGCGCGGGCTGATGGTGATTTCAGCTTTGTGGCGGTGCTTTTCGACGGCGAGGATCACCTTGGTTTCAAAATGATCGCCCAGGATTCTGCGGAGTTTGGTGAGGCCGGTTTCAACTTCTTTGCGGATGGTGGGAGTTACTTCGTAGTGCCTGCCGGTGTATTCCACGTTCACGAGCGGCCCTCCTTAAGATCTTGCTCAGATTGATGGGGCACTGCATTTGAAGTCAGAGGTTAGAAGTCAGAATGCAGAAGTAAAATCCAAAGCTTAAACACAGGGGACCCAGAGGTCCACAGGGTTAGAACCGCGTCCTATCTGATTTCTTCCTTCTGCACTATTCCTTCACCCTGCGCTGATGGGTGCTGGGGATGCGCATGTCCTCCCGGTACTTGGCAACCGTGCGGCGAGTCACCTGAATGCCCTGCGACTGCAGGATGCGGGTTAGTTGCTCGTCGGTCAGCGGACGGCTGGGATCCTCGTCGTCGATCAACTTTTTGACGCGGCGCTTAAGGATCAGCAACGACGTGTTGCCGCCCTCGGGCCCCTGCACGCTCTCACTGAAGAAGTACCGCAGCTCGAATACGCCCTGCGGTGTGTGGGCGTACTTGCTGGCCACGGCGCGGCTCACGGTGGAAGGATGCACGCCGATTTCTTCGGCCACCTCCTTGATCATCATGGGTTTTAACTGGTCAATGCCCTTTTCCAGAAAGTCCTGCTGGCGGGCGACGATGCAGTAGCAGACCTTGGTGATGGTCTGCTTGCGCTGCTCGATGTTCTTGATGAGCTGGATGGCGCTCTTGTAGCGCTCTTTCACATAGTCGCGGGTATTCTTGTCGTTGGTGTCGCGGGTGATCAGCTTCTTGTAGGCCGGATTCAGGCGAAGCTGCGGAAGATCGTCGTCGTTCATCAGCACCAGCCACTCGTCGCCGTGCTTGATGAACGCGACGTCGGGCTCGATCAGGCGGGCCTGGACCTTGTTGTATTGCAGGCCGGGGCGGGGATCGAGCGTACGGATGTAGTCGACGGCCTGCTGTACCGCGTCAACCGGACGGCTGATTGCCTTGGCGATTTCTTTGTGCTGCTTGCTTTGCACGCCGCGCAGATGCTGGTCGACGACGGCGATGGCATCCTGCAGGACTTGCGCGGTGCCGTTCCCGTTCTTTTCTCCGACGCGGTCGCCGTTCTTGTCTCCATTCTTGTGCAGCGCGAGCTGTTGCTGGTGGTAACGCAACTGGCGCAGCAGGCATTCGCGCAGATCGCGGCAACCGACGCCCGGAGGGTCGAGCTGACGAATCACTTCGAGGGCTTCCTGGAGGTCTGCAGGTGTGAAGCTGGCCTTGTAGACCGGACGTGAAGGTGCGGATGCCGCTTCGGGCGCGGGTGCAACGGCTGCCCCGGAGCTTCCGTTCTGTCCAGGAAGAAAGGCTTCAGCCGGCGTGCGGTCGAGCGGCAGATTATCTACTTCGTCAAAAGAGTTTCCCACGACCGCATTGGCGCCGGAGAATTCGGACGCACTGGGTTCCGCGCCGATCAGTTCGTTGAAATCGCTCGCGGAAGCGTCAGCGCCGGAACCAAGGTCGGCGTCTTCCGACGCTGCCTCACCGGATGTTGCCTCGCCAAGCGGTTCGTCCTGCCTCAATCCGAGAGCCGCGGCCTCACTGACAATGCTTCTCGCGGCGGCCGCGTCGGCTTCGGGCGGCGCGGGAGGCGCTACTCCCAACATCTCTTCGTCGCTGGCGATCAGGTAACCGTCTTCGTTCAGGTTCCCGATAATCTGTTCGGCGGCCTCGCGAACTTCGGGGCGCAGGCTCAGAGCGCCGAGTTGCCAGGCGAGGTGATCGGTAAGATTGGTCGGCTTCGAGAGGAAGTTCTCGAACGACGGGCGTTCGATATCCTCCATCTCGCCGCGGGTGCGGTAGCCCGGATCGAGATAGTCCTGGAAGAAGGATCCGAAGTCAATCTCTTCAAACGGGTCTTTCTTTTCGGCGGTGATGGGAGCTTCTTCGCCTGATGCGGGGGCGGCGCGGTCGCGGTCTTCCTCCTTGCGGCCAACTTCGTCGAGCAACGGAACAGACTCTTCAAGCTCCTCCAGAACCGGGTTCTCCACCATCTCAGCGTTGATCATGTCCTTGAGCTCAAGCTTGTTGAGCGCGAGGACGGAGACCATCTGCACCAGACCCGGAGTGAGGATCTGGCGCTGGGATAGTTTGACGCTCAGTTTGTGTTGAAGTAGGACCATGTCGTTAGTCGTTGGTTGTTAGTCGTTTGCCATTCACCGTTGCTCCGCAACCCGCAACAGTCTCGCTGTGCCTTCAGCAACCTCGGCGACTAGCTTTGCCGCCAGATCAAGTTGGCGATCATGTTTCTCGCTCTCTAGCGACAACAGCTCCAAATTGCGAGTCAAAGCTTCCAGCCGTTCGTCAATCGTCATTGCGGCTTACTCTCCAAGATGATGTCCTTCGCCGTTCGCCCTCGGCGGAGAGTTAGCTTTTCGGTTTCGCCAACGACCAACGACTAACGACCAACGACGCTTTTCTAAACCAAAGAAAAGCTTTCCCCCAGATACACCCGCCTCACTTCCGGATCGCTGGCCAACTGCTCGGGCTGGCCTTGGCGGAAGATTCGGCCGTCGTCGATGATGTAGGCGCGATCGGTTACAGAAAGAGTCTCGCGCACGTTGTGATCGGTGATCAGCACTCCGATGCCGCTGGCCCGCAGACCGCTGATAATTTTCTGCAGGTCGAGCACGGCAATGGGGTCGATCCCGGAAAACGGTTCGTCCAGCAAAATGAAAGTTGGGTTGATGCACAGACAGCGGGCAATTTCGACCCGCCGGCGCTCGCCTCCGGATAAGGCATAGCCCCGGTTGTGCCGGATGTGCTCCAGACCAAGTTCATCAATAAACTTTTCCATCTTCTCGCGGCGCTCGTGCCAGGACATAGGTTGCGCTTCCAGCACCGCGAGGATGTTTTCTTCTACTGTAAGTTTGCGAAAAACCGAAGCTTCTTGCGGGAGATAGCTGATGCCATACTGGCGCGCCCGCAGGTACATGGGAACGTCAGTAATGTCCTGACCGTCGTACAACACGCGGCCAGTATCAGGGGGGATCAGGCCAACAATGGCGTAGAAAGTTGTTGTCTTGCCTGCACCGTTCGGGCCAAGTAAACCGACTACTTCGCCCTGCTCGACGCGCAGGCTGACACCATTTACGACGCGACGGCCACGATACGACTTGCCTATTTCATCCGTGGCCAGGGTACGCATTTAGCTTGCCATTCAACGCGCCACACGCGTTTGGGTTACCACAGGAGTACTTGCTTCGCCTTCTACGAGCACCCTATCATCGCCCCTAAAGAAAGTCAACGAAACCCCGGTAATCTTGCCACGTTCGGCATCAAAAATGCTAGGCGGTCCGCCGGTGAGGACAAACTTGTCGTCGACGGCGGTGTACACCAAGTTCTGCCCTTCGGCCCGGCGACCCGGTTGTTGGATGACTACACTCCCTTGGGCCACCATGCGATCAAGCTGCCCCGGCCCGGCAAGTAGCTGACTGCTTGGGGTTTGGCTTCGAGGCAGAAGGTAGACATCCATCGTGCTGGAGGAAGCAGTGAAGCTGGCGCCCTTGGCCACGACGCCTCCCTCGTAGTGAGCATGGCGCTCTGTATCGGCGTAAGTAAGCCGGGCAGAGGTGATGGCGATCGGGCTGGTCTCGCCCGGCTTTTCCTCAGGTTTCGTCCTTGCCTTATGCTCTCCCCCTGTTCGGGACTTGCCGGGCTGGGCCTGATCTGCCTGAACCTTACCCGGTTGAAGCTTATCCGGTTGAGCTTGAACCTTATCCGGTTGAGCCAGTTTCGCCTGAACCAGCACCGTGGAGACAGGTTGCGCGGCGGTGCCCTGGGCTACCAGGAAACGGCGGTCCCGGTCGAACTGGATCGAAGGGGCCTCGACGATGTTTGCGTCCTGCCACAAACGTGCATTCCCCTGGTACAGAGCGACCGCGGGAGAGTTGTGGGCCGTCATGGTGGCCGCCGTTACGTGAATCGGCGAAGTGGACGCCAGCAGCGCGCCGTTCGGTTGCTCCTTGAGTTCGCTATAGGTGCTCTTCATGTCTCCGTCAGCGAAGGCATCGTCGGTGGCGCGATTGATGCGGATTGTCCTGGCGGTTGTGATCATACCGCCCTCGGCAACGCGCGGGCTCCCGCTAAGTACCAGAATGCGGTCGGCCGGAGTGTAGAGCGCTTTGTCCGCCCAGGCTTGCGTGCGTTTGCTGGGAGGCTGACCGTCACTGTAGGCGACACGACCTTGCTGGATGATGGAGGCTATCCCTCCCTCGGCGAGAAACGTGGCGTCCAGAGTCTGACTGGTGCTGACGCGGTCGGGCAAGCCCGGAGTGAGGTTCACGATCTTCGCATCGGGCGCGCCATGGATCGAAGTTAAGCGGCTTGAGCCTTCGGGAGTCGCGGCAAATTTCGCGTTAAACCGGCCGGCGGTGATGACGGTCTGCTGGGCCGCTTGAGCGGAAGTTTTCGCGCCCAGCGGACTTGACGTCTGGGCGGGTGAGATCGTGATCTTCGCCGCTCCGGAGGTTTCGGCATGATCGAGGCGGCGTCCGTCAGCGACAAAGAAGTCAATGATCGGCGCGGCCAGGTCGAATTCCTGCTGCGCTGAGGCATCTGCCGCGGGCTCGCTGCCGGTAGCGTGTTGCGCCAGCCGGACGCCATCCATTGCATGTACCTTCCGGAGCTGATTTTGACCCGCGAAATCCAGGATTGCGCGCCCGGCATCGCCTTGCATCGCTTGAGATCCGATGCGCTCGACGTGAACCTTGCCGGTCAACGTAGCCGTACGTAACAGGTTTTGCTTTCCGGTGAGCAATAGCTCGGCTTGATCGGCGCGGGCGTGAGTCTGGTCGGCCTTTTCTCCGGCTGCTTCCGCGTTCACATTCCCCGTAGCCAGCACGCGCTCGACGTTGTTGTCCGGCCCGAGGAAGAACGTGGCCTGTTCCGCCTGCAGCGTTCCGACTGCACGCTTCAGGCTGGGATGGTCCAGCACAATTTCGCGGGGATCGCGCGTGATGCTGCCATGGGTCGCGATAAGGCTGGCGGAATCCTGTCCGGCCAGCGTGACATGAATCTGCGACGCCAGCGTGAGCGTGTTGCTCTTGCCGGAGTACTGCATCCCCACCGCCCACCCGCTGGCCTGCGGCGTGCGGAAATCCACCCGCGCATCGGTGGAAGCGTCTCCGCTGTTTTGGTTGAAGACGAGGTCCCGGGTCTTGAGGTGGATGGGATTCTTGAGTTCCTTGGGAGTGCCCTGGTCGGGTCCGGTCAGGCCAGTCGGGTTGGCTTCGAGATCGATCTGCACGTCGCCGCTGGCCGTAACATTGCCCGAGGCCTTGTCGTAAATGAAGTCGTCCCCATAGATCTGGTCGAAGCGGGAGGAATCGCGGCCGTAAAGAACGATGCTGACGTTGTGCAGTTCGGCGCGCCCGTTCAGCTTGAATTGCTTGAGGTCGCTGGCCTCGATGGTGAACAGCGTTCGCTTGCCGTCGGACTTGGAGAACTGAAAGCCGGTCGCGGTCTGCTTGACGTCGAAGCCAATCTTATTGGGAATCTCCTTCAGCGCATTACGCACACGCGAACGGGCATAGAAATACGTTCCCGCCACCATCGCGATAAACAGCACCGCGATTACGGCTAGCCAGCGCCGGAGTCGGTAGATGGGCAGCGGCATTGCAAGTTCAGTTTACTGGAAGCAGCGGGAAAGAGGTGTCGGGCTCTTCGGTGCATCGCCGAGAGACTGAACCATATGAGACAATCTCGCGAGCAATTTCTAACCAGGGTGGTCCTATTCTGATCCGCAGGACAGAACAGATGACGACGGGCAAGATCTTGGCAATGTTACTGCTGTGCGCCCCCTTGGCCTCCTCGGCTGAGAAGTCGAACTTCACATTCTCAGCGGCCTACGGCTCGCGCCCTGTGGGCTTTCGGGTGGTGCAGCAGTACGACTACACGCGCTCCTACAAACGCGTCGATGCAGAAGGCAATCTGATCACGGGAGAGCGGGCCCGCCCCATCCAGACGCTGATCTGGTATCCGGCGCAAGCGGCCCCCGGCGCCAAGCCGATGCTCTTCGGCCGCTATCTTGACCTCATGCCGACCGAGGACAACTTCACTCCGCTGAGCGAACAACAGTTAGCCGTCAAACTGAAGGCTCTCCTTCAGGCGAACTACATCAGCAAGAACTACGAGCGCGAGCGCGTTCAGGTGACCAAAGCCTTCGAAGATGCACGCCCCCAGCCAGGGCCTTTTCCTGTAGTCATCTACGCGCCCAGCCTGAGCGCTTCCGCCTTCGAGAACTCAGACCTCTGCGAGTACCTCGCCAGCCACGGCTTCATCGTGCTTTCCAGCCCCAGCCTCGGCATGCATTCGCACGGCATGACCCTGGATCTTGAGGGTATCGAGGCCCAGGTGGGCGATATCGAGTTCCTGATCGGCTACCTGCGCACCATCCCGCAGGCGGATCCGACGCACATCGCGGTCGCAGGCTGGAGCTGGGGTGGCATGACCAATGTCTTCGCTGCGATGCAGGACTCGCGCATCCAGGCGCTGATAAGCCTGGATGGAGGCTTTCGTTATCAGCCGGCGCGGATCAAGGAAGGCGAAACCGTCGGCCTCATCGATCCCAACAAACTTACCGTGCCCCTGCTCTATATCTCCTCCCAGCCTTACACCCTGGAAGAGTTGAACCAGCTGAACAGCAATCTGAAGATTGACAACGCCTACAACTTTCTCAACGAGTTGAAGTACAACGATACATTTCTGGTGCAGACCTCGCAGATGATCCACCCTGGCTTTTCCTCACTCTTCATCCGCTTTCGCGAGGACCAGTACTTCACCGACTACACTGCGGCGGAGTTCAGCGAGAATTACAGTTGGACGGCCCGCTATGTGCTTCAATTTCTGCAGGCGTACCTCAACAACGATGCGGCCGCCCGCCAGTTCCTGAAAAATGAGCCGGGGAAGAATTCGGTTCCGGCCCACCTGTTCAAGATGGATTTCAGAGAGGCGCTGCACCCAGCCGCCAACATCCCCGACTTTGCGCGCGAACTGGCGACTCAGGGTTTCGACAAGGCGACGGAGATCTATCAGAAGGCCAGGAAGAACGATCCCGGCTTCAAGCTCCCGGAACGCGACGTCAACCGCTGGGGCTACGACCTGCTAGGGTCGGGCAAGGTTAGCAAAGCGGTCGCCATCTTCCAGCTTAATGTAGCCATGTACCCCGAAAGCGCGAACACTTACGACAGCCTTGCCGAGGCCCAGGAGGCAGCGGGGGATAAGCAGGGCGCGATCGGCAACTATCACAAATCGCTGTCGCTGAACGATCAGAACCAGCATGCACTTGCGCGCTTGAAGGAGCTCGAAACCGCTAAGTGAAAGAGTCAGGACGCGCCGGATTTGCTGTTTCTACTTCGCCAGGGAAAGTAGGGAAGGCGCGGCAGATGCCCGCCCGTTGCGTCTCGACCGCAAGCTTTTGCAAAAGCATGGCACTCGCGTAATTAACCCCGCTCCTGAGCGCCGTGATAAATCCGCAAGACTTCGATGCTCTGCTCCTTCACGCGATAGACAGCGACATAGGGCAGGGGCGGGAACAAGAGCTCCCGCGTTCCTTCCTCGCGTCCGGCACGGCCAAGATGCGGCCACTCTTTCAGGGATTGAATAGCGGCGTACACTTTGCGAGTGGTCGCGTCACGGTAATGGGGATGGTGGTCTTTAAGGTAATCGCTAATGCGTTGTAGGTCCGTTGCGGCGGCTGGCGTCCAGCGGATGCGCATTTTTATGGGCGCAACAGCCGCTCCAGGCGCGCGTCCATTTCTTCTTGCTCAATGAACTGGCCCCGATCGGCCTCTGAAATCCCCTCGCGAACCGCAGCACGAAAGCGGGCATCTTCTTCAAGCAGGCGCAAAGCGGCTTCTTTCACAAGTCGTTCGGCGTCAGTGCCTGCCTGAGTGGCAATCTGCGCAAGCTGCGCTTCCTGTTCAGGAGTGAAATGTAGTTCCATCTACTTTAAGCGTAACGGAAAAACGGCGCTGTTTCAACGCGAAATGCCTTGCTTCCGGCGCATCACTAAGGAAGTCACCGTCTGACCGAATTCCCTTGACTTCGATTCCCAAACCGGCGATCCTATCTCTATACGCATAAGCTCTTTGACAACTAAATAGCAACCAGATAAGTCCAGTGAATGCAATATTTTGCGAGCCGAAGGTCCGAATTTGGCGGCATTTGCCGACGCTGCATGACCTAAGTCCTTTGAATGGAATATTTTACGGATAAGCCCTTTGCTTTCAATATTTTAGCCGGATCAACTCAAGGCCGCAGTCCGCAACCTCCTGATTCCAGATATTTTAACTCGAAGGTATCTATTTATTTCTGATCTGGATTGACAGGCAGGGTTGACGCGGCGAGCGGGGTTCTGAAGTCCCGCAAAGAGAGTTCCAAGCCGCCGAAGTCGGGATGGTCGTTGTGGCCGATGGTGAAGGCGATGTCGATGGCGTCGCCGGCCAGCAGCGGCGATTGCTGCAGGCGTTCGGCCATGTGCCAGCCCAGGGCATCGAAAACAGTTCTGACTCCAGTTCTCAGTTCTCGGTTCTCAATTCTCAGTTGACTGCTCTGGGCTTCCACCTTTTCGCTGCGACGAATAGCGGCACCATCCGGGTGACAACGAGGAGTGGCGAGAATCGCGACCGCTGACAGTTCTTCTTTGCCAGGCTCTTCAGCGGCGCCTTCAAGAGAGAACTGGTGGTCGCCGTTGTTCTCCCCCGCTTTCAGCTTCAGCTTGATGTGTTTGTCTTTCAGAATTTTCGGCGGGGCGATCAGACGCACGCCACGCGCCGAAAACGCGGGCTCGTGATTTCCCGCTCCGTAAGGCTCAAGCAGCTGCAAGACCTGAAAGAGCGCGGGAGTAATTTCATCGAGATCCAGTTCCGCCTCCACATCCAGTGCAGAATCGAAATCCGCCGGGGTCAGGCGCGTCCGGGCGAACGCATCCAGCTCGGTTCGCAGTTGGGCGACGTTCGCCGACGGCATGGCGAAACCGCAGGCGTGGGAGTGTCCACCGTAACGCGTGAAAAGAGTGTGCGACGCCTCTACGGCCTCGAGCAGGTGAAAGGGACGAATGGAACGGCCGGAGCCAAAGGCTTCCTCGCCTTCGCGCGAGATGACCATGGCAGGCCGGTGGTAGCGCTCGACCACGCGCGTGGCGGCGATGCCGATGACGCCGCGGTGCCAGCCTTCGCCATCGACCACGATGCAGTAGGCCTCGCACAGAGCGGGATCGCTGCTGATGCGCTCTTCCACGGCACGCAGAATGCGGCGCTCCTCTTCTTGCCGGTCGGCATTGAGGCGATCAAGCTTTGCGGCCAGTTCGCGGGCGCGCACCGGATCTTTGGCGCTGAATAGATCGATCACGTCGCGGGCGATATCCATGCGGCCGGCGGCGTTGATGCGCGGCGCGATGCGGAACGCAACTTCGGTGGAGGTGGGCGGACGCTTGCTGGAAATCTGCGCCACATCGAGCAGCGCCTTCAGTCCCGGATTCACGGCGCGGCGCAGAGCGTCGAGCCCCAGCTTGGCAAACACGCGATTTTCGCCGGTCAGCGGCACCGAGTCGGCGATGGTCGCGATCGCTACCACCTTCATGAACGATCGCAACATGCGGGCCTGATCTTTTTCGTCGAGGCGGCGCTGCATCAATCCCTGCGCCACTTTGAACGCTACGCCGGCTCCGCAAAGCTGCTTATAGGGATACTCGCAACCAGCCTGATTGGGATTGACCACAGCCAGCGCTCTGGGCACGCCGTCCGGTCCGGGCAAGTGATGATCGGTGACGATCAGATCCACGCCCAAACGCTGCGCCGTCTCGGCCGGTGCAAACGCGCGAATGCCCATGTCCACGCTGATGATGAGGCGAATTCCCGCCGCCGCGGCGTTCTCGATCACGTCGTCGCGCAGGTCGTAGCCTTCGCGAATGCGATGAGGCACATGAAAGTCGGCTGCGCCGCCGCAGAGTTCGATGGCAGTCTTGAGAATGATGACCGCCATCGTGCCATCGACGTCGTAGTCGCCATAGATCAGGATTGGCTCCTTGCGTTCGATCGCCGCATCAATGCGATCAACGGCGGCGTGCAGGCCGGTCATTTCTTCCGGTGCGTGCAGGTGAGTGATCGATGGAATGAGAAAGCGAGCAGCTTCGTCAGCTTCGGTCAAGCCACGGCGGATGAGCAAACGCGCCAGCGTGTAGAGAGGGCTGCCTCGGCCGGTGGAATTCCGCGCTCGACCAGAAATCGGCAGATCGGGTAAGGCGCCGAGAGCGGCAGCCAGTGCCTGCGCTCGAAGTGGGTCCTCACCAGCCAGTTCCCAGCGCACTTATCTTAGCCCTCGTCGTCCTGGTCCGGTTCGTCGATGGGAATGCCGCCAAAATCCTCGGACACTTCCAGCAGGCGCTGGTAGCGGTCGTACCAATCGGTACTGACTTCACACAGAAACATTGATCCCTGGTAAGCCCAGCCGAGCTGCAGAAATCCAACCTTGCCGGTGTGGGCACGCAGCCAGCGCGCATCTTCCACGTCGTCTCCGTCGGAGAATTCGGAGTGGGTGAGGCGTTGCACCAACTCGTCCAGTTCCTCGCGCTCCAGCTTCCAGGAATGCATGGTAAGAAACGGAGCGCCTGCACTCTTGGCCAGTTCGACGAAATCCTTCCAGCCATCGGGATTCGTCCCCATCTCCCACATGACACACTGCACCTCGTCGTAGTCCACATAGCCGTGGAAACGGCTCATGCCATGGCCTTCGATGAAGGCGATCATGTCATCTTTGATGATGGTTAAGTCTTCTGGCGTGGGCGACATAGCGGGACTCGAATCAGTATTGTATGCCGTTTGGGTGGGATGGTGCCAGCGCTGGCCAACCTGAAGCGCAAGCAGAGGTTACCGAGGCGAGTCTTCTTGAGACAGTTGTAGCTCCTCCCGAAGAGACGGAGGCATCTCCCGATAGGCATCAAGACATTTCTGGCAGTCACCAAGGCGATATGCACCTAGATACTTGCTCAGCGACTGCGCGAAGCCTGGGCCCTTGTATTTATCAATCCCCACGAGCAGTTCTAAATAGTAGTAGAAGTATTTCAGATCCTGGAAAGTGAGGAGGTGGATATCGACGAAAGATTCGAGTTTGCCGAAGAAATCAAAGTATCGATCAAGGGCGCTTCGGATCGCTGCCTCTAGCGGAGGCCACTCTAGGTCCCATTCCACGACTTTCATAGCATTGAGGAGATCAGCATTCCTAAACTTGTATTTGTGACCCTTCAAGGTAAAGGAACCATCGTCGTAATCAAACAAGTAGCAGGCGGCTTGGATCTCTTCGTCGGTCTCGAACTCGGCAATAAGGGGCAAGAGAAGGCTTACCTTTTGCTGGCGTTGCGCCCTGCGGTACTGCCAGAGACCGACCATGAACGCCGTGACAAAACCGATCGCACTTAGTACCCACTGAAAGGATAGGTCGAATTTCAAGGCCATCGCGCTACTCCTTTTTCACAGCTACGACTAGGAGACTGCAAGCCAGTGCATTGAAAGGCCAGACGTTGTAAACGAGACGCTCAACGCGCGCCAACCAATTAAAGAGCATCCTTACAGAACGCGGCACGTCCGCGTGGTGGAGGACCGTGCTCGGAATCAGATTCGTGAGGAAGTGCAGACCCCAGCGACTCTCGATGGAAAGGCCCACTGATGCGAGTTCCCGATTCAGTTCGCCCGCTGTAAAAAGCTTGAGCGGCATGATCACGGTTTCGCCGGACTCTTGAACGAAGGCATAGTCCGTTCGACGACCGACATTCCATGGCGGAAGGAATTGCTTCAGAGCGTCCCCCAGGGATTTGTCATAGCCGAGAGGGTTGCCCGTAAGAGCATTCAGCACCTCCCAGAACATATCAAGCGTCCACTTCCCCTCGACCTCAAGAAGCAACTTCCCGCCGGGGTTCAGGCACCGGGAAATCTCTTTGAGCGCGAGGCGCCACTCTGGGATAAAACTGAGTGTGGGTCCGCAGCAATTGACCACATTGGCAACGCAGTCGTCGAACGGCAGATTGGTGGCGTCGGCGTGTTGGAAGCGGGCGTCAGCGTAACCAGCGGCACAAAGCTTCCTCTCCGCAACAGAGATCAGATTGTCGGCAATATCAATGCCTTCGACGCGGTAGCCTAGCTCTGCCAAAACTAGGGACTGGATGCCGGTCCCGCAGCCGACATCGAGTGCGGCAGGCTTAGATCCAGCAATCGTTCCCAAACAGAACTCCGCCCGGAGGACCCGCTCGATTTCCCCAAATGTGTAGCGGTACCAGAGGTCCTTCAGGTTGTCGTATTCGCCCGCCATCTCGTTGAAGATCTTGGCGACGTACTGCGTCTGACCGACCCTCGCAGTCTCTTCGATCGTGTCGGAACTTCGAGTCACCTTCCCCCCGTGTTGCACCTAACTCGTCTAAAATAAGCGGTCGCGCGGATCATCACAAAGCCGTCGGGAATGGTCCCAAAGCTGGCTCGTTTCATTGTAACGACTTTTGGCGTGGGAGATGAATAGTGGCCTCTTTGTCCCCACTCCATTTAGAATCCTCTGTCCCGCTTTCAGCACCAACGACAGGAGGAGCGTCCGGCTTGATCTCGCGTTATACCCGTCCGGAGATGGGCCGCATCTGGAACGACGAGAATCGCTTCCGGACCTGGCTGGCGGTGGAAGTGGCCGCCACTGAGACTTTGGCCGAAGAGGGCATGGTCCCGAAAGAAGCGGCGCGGGCCATTCGCGAGCGCGCGGATTTCAGTGTGGAGCGCATCCACGAGATCGAGGCCGAGGTACGCCACGATGTGATCGCCTTCACCACGGCGGTGGCCGAGATCGTGGGTCCGGATGCGCGCTGGTTTCACTATGGACTTACCTCCAACGACGTGGTCGACACGGCGCAGGCGCTGCTCGTCAAACAAGCATCGGCGCTGATTGCTCAGGATCTGGAACGGCTGGCGGAGGTCCTCGAACACCGCGCGTGGGAATTCAAAGACACGCCGATGGTGGGACGCACCCACGGCATTCATGCCGAGCCCATCACGTTCGGCTTCAAGCTGGCCAACTGGTATTCGGAGATACAGCGCAACATCGCGCGCTTTGCGGCGGCGGCCGAGGACATGCGCGTGGGAAAGTTCTCTGGCGCGGTGGGAATCTTTGCGCATCTCACGCCGGAACTCGAAGAGAAGATTTGCGCGCGCCTCGGTTTGAAGGCGGCGGCAGTGTCGTCGCAAGTGATCCAGCGCGACCGGCACGCGCACTATCTCGCAACGCTGGCCGTGATTGCTTCCACGCTGGACAAGATTGCGACTGAGATCCGGCACCTGCAGCGAACGGAGGTGCGCGAGGTTGAGGAGTTCTTCAGCGAAAAGCAAAAAGGCTCGTCCGCCATGCCGCACAAGCGGAATCCCGTGACCAGCGAGCAGATCAGCGGTCTGGCGCGAGTGGTACGCGGCAATGCCCAGGCGGGATTTGAAAACGTTGCCTTGTGGCACGAGCGCGACATATCGCACTCCTCGACCGAGCGCGTAGTTCTGCCGGATTCAACCACGCTGGTGGATTACCTGCTCAACAAGACCAGCAATCTGATCGAGACCATGTTTGTGTATCCCGAACGCATGCGCGTCAATCTGGAGAGCACGCACGGACTGATCTTCAGTGGACAGTTGTTGCTCGACCTGGTGGAGCATGGCGTCTCCCGCGAAGACGCCTACCGCCTGGTGCAGGAGCATGCCATGCGGGCGTGGAAAGAAGGTTTGGACTTCCACCAGTTGGTGCTGGCCGACAAGGAAATCACGGGCAAAGTTCCGCGCAAACAGATCGAGTACGCGTTCGATCTGACTCGTCAATTGAAGAACGTGAACAAGATTTTTGCGCGTGCCTTCGGAACGCAGGGCAGCAGTGGCGCGAAATCAGTCGGGCGCGCGAAGACTGCACCCGCTCGAAAACGCAGGCGCTAAACACACTGCTCCACAATTTCTTCAACCCCTCTGAAACGAAAAAGTTGCGCCGTTAATCTTCCCTGCGCGCCCGTCATCGATGCATCTTCCATTCTTACCCTGGCATCGAATCAATTAACCAAGCAGTTAGATCGTAAAGTTTCGTCAACCGGGTCGGAGGTGACCTTCATGACATTGGCTATAAAGCAAGGCGCACTCAAAACTGTGGGGTCGCTGCTGGCGGTGGGATTGTTGAGCGCGACGCTCTTCGCCCAGACCGCGGCTGCGACCCGCTTCGACAATCAAATTCAAACCACGATCACGCAGAAGCTGGCTCAGAAGAGTCAGTTCAGCGACGTGAAGTCGAGTGTGGAAGACGCCATCGTCACGCTCACAGGCACGGTTGATCTTTACCAGCGCAAACTGGACGCGGCCAAACTCGCTCGAAAAACTGCGAGCGTGCAGGGCGTGCGCAACCTGATCACGGTGGCGGGGCCGAACGTCCCTGATGAGCAACTTGAGCAGAAACTGGCCAAGAAGCTCACCTACGTCCGCGTAGGTTACGACAACGTGTTCGACTACTTCGCGCTCGGCGTCAAAGACGGCGTGGTGACGGTCGAAGGTGAGGATCGAACTGGCATAGGCCGCGACGAAGCCCTGTCCGACATCGCGAACATGCCCGGAGTCAAAGACGTGGTTGCGAACATTTCGGTCGAGCCGACATCGATCTTTGACGACGGCATCCGTCTGCGCACGGCGCGGGCCATCTACCGCGACCCGGTCCTGAGCAAGTACGCGATCGATCCGGCGCGGCCGATTCGCATCATCGTGGATAACGGTCACGTGACGCTCTACGGCTCCGTGGATAACACCATGGACAAGACTGTCGCGGGACTGCGCGCAAACCAGGTCTTCGGCACCTTCAGCGTGGACAACAAGCTGACGGTGGAGAAAGACTCGGGCCAGTCTGGAATGTAATGCTGGTTGGCGGTGAGGGAAGAGGGCGCGGCGCAAGCCGCGCCCTTTTATTGTCGATTCGGCGGAGTGTGTTCGAACGGGAGCTTGGTGTAGCGCTCTTTCTCGACCTCGATGATTAAGGCCACGCGCCCTTCCGGACTGCGGAACGGGAATGCCTTTCCCGTGTACTTGTGTGAGATGGGATCCATAATTGTCAGTTGCAGGTCGGGACGGCGCTCCACCACCCGGCCACGAATCTGCACTTCAGAATAAGGATCATCAGAGTCCACGATGGACAACGCAACTCGCGGATCACGGCGGATGTTCCTGGCTTTTAGAGATTTCTCTCCGGTACAGACGACCAGGGTCTCGCCCTCGCGCCCGATCCAGACCGGCACGGATTGAGGAGAGCCGTCTGGCAGGAGAGTCGCCAGATGGGCAAAGTTTGGACGGTCGATCAATTTCTTGGCATCCTGCGACAGCGTGATGGCCATAAATTCCTCCTTTGACGAGAGACTCAGGGAAGCCGGTTGATCAGCGAAGCTACATACCCCGCACCGAATCCATTATCAATATTTACCACGCTCACGTTCGAGGCGCAGGAATTCAACATGCCGAGCAGCGCGGTTAGCCCTTTGAACGACGCGCCGTAGCCCACGCTGGTGGGCACGGCAATGACGGGAACGCCCACCAGTCCCCCCACCACGCTGGGCAACGCGCCCTCCATGCCGGCGCAGACAATCACGACGCGAGCTTTCGTCAGGGCTTCCCGATTGGCCAGCAGGCGGTGGATTCCCGCGACGCCCACGTCGTAGAAGTGCTCGACCTCGTTGCCCATGAGCTCGGCAGTCACGACGGCTTCTTCGGCTACCGGGATGTCGCTGGTTCCCGCGGAGACCACGGCGATCATTCCTTTGCCGTAGGTGTGCGGGTCGCGCTGCAACACGATGGCACGTGCCAGTTCGCGATATTCCGCCGCGCGTACTTTTTTCTTCACTGCGGCGAACTGCTTCTTGTCGGCATGCGTGGCCAGCACGTTGCCTCCATGCTTCGCCAAGCGCGCGAAAATCTGCGCCACCTGCAACGGAGTCTTGCGCTCTCCGAAAATCACTTCGGGCATGCCCGCGCGCAAGGCGCGATGATGATCCACCTTGGCAAAGCCGAGGTCTTCGAAAGGAAGGTGGCGCAGACGCTCCACGGCGTCGTCAGGTGTGAGTTTGCCCCGGCGCACCTGCTCGAAGAGTTTGCGGATGGATTCGGCGTTCACGGGCGGAATCTAGATTAGCATCCGTGGCCCTGCTGCGTGACCCGTAGCAACGGCGGCGCTATTTCGCGGCAGAGCGTAATCTGGCAATCACGGCAGTGCAGACTTTGCGGGCAAGGCCAGGCTCATCGAGATGTGCAAGGAGCAAACGACGCAGGCCGCTCTGCTTTACCTTTCCGGCAAGGTACACATTGTAGATCTGGCTTCCGATGCGGTATCCCCAGCCCTGCGCGATCGCTTCAAACTTCTCAGCGTCACAGCGGGCTGCGGCTTGTGCAGCTTTTTCAACCGCGGCGCGCGACAACGCAGGCGAATCTTCGGACTCAGGCGCCGGCCTTGAAGGGTAGAGCACTCGCGAACCGAAATATGCCACAGCATGTTCAATTACTCGCGTATAGAAAACATCAATAGGCCGGGCTGTGCTTGTGTCTTCCTGCAGGCCATTGCCGTTTGTGCCTGGTCCACTCAGCACCTGGGGCAAACCACGGCAGGCGTGATGCAGAAAGCGAGTCGCATCCTCGGCGGCGTGCATCATTTGAAATTGACGGATGTAGAACGCATTTACCTCGGGGAAATAGGCGCTGCCGCGCTCTTCCACCCTCGCCAGCATGGTTTCCAGTTGCAGCTCACTGATGCCTTTGCGAGAGAGCAGGCGACGCAGCATCACATCCGACGAGTTACCATGCACTTCGGGCAGCATGTCGATGAGAAACTTCGGCTGCGTGCCGTTGTGCGGGGAATACCGGTTGATCTCGAGAAAGCTGGCCAGGCTGTCGATCAGGTTGTAGATGGTAGGCGCGAAGTCGGGGCCAGTGTCGCAGCGGCTCCACTGATCGAGAAACAGGCGGTAGCTTTCATACTTCTCGAGGGGCGTGGCATTGAAGACGCAAAGCACGTCGTCATTGACGCGCACGGCATCGACCTTATCGGCGCGCTCGCCCGCGGCGCGCCAGTACAGCGCATCCACGTTCTGCAACACAGTGAGGATTCTGGCTCCGGGCATTTCCTTGTGAAGCACGCGCGGCAGATGTCCGGGAGCGAGGTGCGACTCGCCGAACAGCACGAAGATCACCGCGTTGGGATGACGCTCGCGGATCTCGGCAACCTTGGCGGCAGCGTGACGATCGCGTGCTCCGATCTTCCGCAGGTTTTCGCGGGGCATGCAGTCGAGGCCGTAGATGGCCTCGGCGTGGTCGCGGGCGGCGACCAGCAGTTCGTGGAAGGGCGTCCAGTCGTATCCCCAGTCGAGATCGAAGCGGATGCGCTGGCGTAGTTCGCCCTCATCGATTTCGCGGCGCCACCATTCTTCGAGGATGTGCTGATCGCGGGCAAAGATGGTTTCGACTCCGAGCACGACCGGGCGATCTCCCGCTAGGGCGCGCTGCTCGAGGAGCGATGCGGCGTAGCGCTGGGCGACGGGCAGGGCGTGGTAGTCGCCGATCAGCACCACGTCGGCTGCGTGCAGCGCATTCTGCATCTGTTGGGAGTCGAGGAGAGAATCGTAGTTGCGGAACGCCTCGCTGAACTCGCGAAGATATTTGCGGCGGCTGTGCGAATCCTGGGCGCGGATTTCACGCTCCACTCCCGCCAGCGCGTGGAGTTGCGCGGCGCTGCGTCGGGATCGCAAATTGACCGCGGATGCCATATTCAGTTCTCAGTTCTCAGTTCTCAGTTCTCAGTTCTCAGTTCTCAGCTTGCTTACCTTGACTTCCGTGGGCCGGCGTCCCTATGCTCCAAACTCGGGGTGACGCTCGCGTCGCCTCGCCGGAGGCGCATTGCCGAATCGCCCGCCGCAAAACCTGACCATCGCGACCACTGGGGCCAGCGGGTCGGTGTTTCTGCGGCAACTACTGCTCGCGGTCGAGCGCGATGCTCGCGTTCAAACCGTGAACTTCATCGCCTCCGACTCCGGCTTGCGCGTGCTGGCCGAAGAACTCGGCATCAAGGGCCGCGCGAATCTTGTCCGCCAGATTCTCGCCGGCGAAAAGACGAAAACCTCAGCCCGCGCAGCTCCGAGCAGTTCGTCCAAAATCAAAATTAAAGAGCAAGCGAACGCTGACATCGGAGCCAACGTGGCCAGCGGCTCTTATCCCGCCGATGCCATGATCGTGATCCCGTGCAGCGTGGGCACTCTGGCCCGCATCGCCAACGGCATCGCCTCACATCTGATCGAGCGCGCCGCCGACGTTTGCCTGAAAGAGAAGCGTCCGCTGGTGCTGTGCGTGCGCGAAACGCCGCTCAACAAGATCCACATCCGCAACATGTACCGGGCCGCCGATGCCGGGGCGACCGTATTCCCGCTGATCCCGGCCTTCTATTACCGGCCCACTACATTAGATGATCTAGCCCGCGAATTTGCCCATCGCGTGCTCGCCCACCTAGGCCTGCCCCAGCCCGAAGCTTTCCGCTGGAAAGGCTGATCTTTCAACGACTTACACGCCTGCTGTCAAAAAGCCTTCGCCCTAGGGGAAGATCGGACCCTGATTGAGGGGGATCTCAAGTTTAGACATTCAGAAGTGCAGGTCCCAGATGCCCGGCGGACATGTACGACCGGAATCGGGTCTCGCCGGGATCATTCGCTGGGATTTCCGGATTTCCGGATTTCCGGATTTCCGGATTTCCGGATTTCCGGATTTCCAAAGATAAAGAGACGATCTCGTGAGCTTGGCGTAGAATGCGGCCAATTCCCTGGCGGGTGATTCATGTCTTTGACCACTCAGCAAACGGAGCGGGGTAAAAACAGCTTGTTACCTTCGTATCTTCAGCGGCGGGGATTTCTCGTGGCGTCAATCTGTGCCGGGCTCCTGCTGCTGACGACGACAACCGCGGCCTGTGCCGCTGACGATCGCAATCCCTATGCGGGCGACCCCAAGGCCGCAAAGGCAGGCGAGTATGAGTTCCGCATTAATTGTGCGCTTTGCCACGGTCTGGGCGCGCACGGAGGCGGGCGCGGTCCAGACCTGACGCGGGCGCAGAAGAGGCACGTTCATTCCGATGCGGAGATGTTTCAGGTGATCAGCAATGGAATTCCGGGCACCGTCATGCCCGCCAATGGAACCAACGGCCAGGGCGTTGGCATGACCGACGAAGAGATCTGGCAGATCGTCACCTACATCCGCAGCGTGGAGGTGAAGTCGCCAGCTAAGCCCGTAGGCAGTGCCACGCATGGCAAGGAACTGTTCTTCGGCGATGCGAACTGCTCGCTATGCCACATGGTTGAGGGCAAGGGCGGGCGGGTGGGGCCGGAACTCACGGCGGTGGGAGGATCGCGCACGAGAGAAGCAATCATCGATTCCGTGCGCAATCCCAGCCGCAGGCTCGCCTGGGGATTGACCGAGTCGACGAAAGAGTTTGCCCAGGAATACGAAACCATCACCGTGGTGACTGCCGACGGAAAGGAAATCAAGGGCGTGGCTTTAAACGAGGACAGCTTCAGCGTTCAGATGATGGACTCGAACGAGCAGATTTATCTGTTGGAAAAAGACAAGCTGCGGTCCTTTAAAAAAAGCCGGGAATCGATGATGCCTGTCTACAAGCCGGACGTTTTAAGCGATAAAGATCTCGATGACATTGTGGCCTATCTGATCAGCGCGGGGGCGAAATGAGGGGACGTGCTTTACTTTGTGACCTTTGCGGCGTTCCTTCGCGATCTTTGCGGTTAAAAGCTTTTTGCATTTTCGTCTGCATCGCCGCAACGGCAGTAACCCAGGCGCAGGTCACCTTCGAACGGCTGCTCAATTCCAGCAAGGAACCACAGAACTGGCTCACCTACTCGGGTGATTACTCCGGCCGGCGTTTCAGCCCGCTCGATCAGATCAACATCAACAACGCGCGCGCGCTGACCGCGAAGTGGGTGTACCAGACTGGGGCGACGGGCAAGCTCGAGACCACGCCGCTAGTGGCGGACGGCATTCTCTACGCCACGGCGCAGGACGACCGGGCCTTCGCTCTGGATGGGCGCACAGGGCGGCCTATCTGGCTTTACCAGCATCAATTGCCGGGGGACATTCGTCCGTGCTGCGGGCGGGTGAATCGCGGTTTGGCCATTTTGGGCGACAAGGTTTTCCTGGGAACGCTGGATGCCCACTTGATCGCGCTCGATACGAAGACAGGAAACGTGATCTGGGATGTCGTGGCTGCCGAATACCAGAAGGGCTACAGCTTTACGGTCGCGCCCCTGGCGGTAAAGAATCTTGTGGTCATCGGCGTTTCCGGCGGCGAGTACGGAGTGCGCGGGTTCATCGACGCTTACGATGCCTCGACTGGCGCACGCAAATGGCGGTTCTACACTGTGCCGGGGCCGGGCGAGCCCGGGCATGAAACGTGGGAAGGCGATTCGTGGAAGATTGGCGGCGCTCCGGCGTGGAACACAGGAACCTACGATGCCGCCACCAATCAGATTTTCTGGCCGACGGGAAATCCTTCGCCGTCGAATCGGGGCGAGGGGCGTGCGGGAGACAATCTCTACAGCAATTCGCTCGTGGCGCTGAATGCGGACACAGGCAAGATGAACTGGTATTTCCAGTTCACCAAGCACGATGAGCATGACTGGGATGCGACGCAGGTGCCGGTGATGATCGACTCCGGCGGGAAGCATCTGATTGCACAGGCCAATCGCAACGGCTTTTTCTACGTGCTCGATCGCGCGAGCGGCAAACTGATTTCCGCGAACGCCTATGGCAAGATCACGTGGAGCGACGCCAAAGACGCCGAAGGACGTCCGGTGGCGAACAAAGAAGCTTCGCCAACGCGCGAAGGCCACACGGTCTGTCCGGGTGCTCTGGGGACGACGAACTTCATGGCGCCGGCGTTCAACCCGCAGACAGCACTGTTCTACGTGACGGCCCGCGATCAATGCGATATTTTCAGTACGGCACCGCAGCCTTACGAAGCCGGTCATGCTTATTACGGCAGCGCATATTTTCCTTCGGATGAAGCCGAACCATATCGTGGATTTCTGAAGGCGATCGATCCCGCGACGGGAGCGGTCAAGTGGAAGTTTGAACACACGTCTCCGACTTGGTCGGGCGTGCTTTCAACTGCGGGAGGCTTGGTCTTCACCGGCGACGCCGAGGGAAACTTCATCGCTCTGGAGGCCGCGACGGGCAAGGCATTGTGGCACTTTCAGATGGGCGGCGCAGTCTATGCTGCCCCGATCGCTTTCGCGGTGGACGGCAAGGAATACGTGGCAGTCGCGGCCGGCAGCGCTGTGTACGCGTTCGGATTGCCATAGGAAAAGGGCTCAGAACCGTAGAACGATTCCGGCGGAAAATCGCAGGTTGTTTTCTTGACTCGCGAGACCTTGAAACCGGCCGGGACCGAAAGCACTTCCGTAAAGCGAATTCAAATCGTGGCCCGTGTAGAGGTAGTCCAACTGTCCCACCCGAACAGCAAGATGCCGGGATAGCTTGTAGTCGAGTCCGCCTCCCAAGGCCATCGCGAAATCGGTGTAGGTTGTAGCTGCGGATGAGGACGAGAAAGGCACTCCGGAGAGGGCACTGGCGCTCAGACTGGCTCGGTCCCAACCGAACAGAGCATGCACGAACGGCGTCATTCTTGCTTTGGTCTTGTATGAAAGTACGGGTCCAAACAGAAATGAATACGCACTGAGGTTGGGAAGACCGGAGACTCCGCTGGCGCTCGACGCTGTAATCGGCGTGCCGTAACGGCCGCCAAAATCGGCGACGATTCCGACCCAACGCGTGACGTCGTATTGCGCTTCGGCATTCCAACCGTTGAAGTTGGAAGCTACTCCGAACGTGCCGGAGGGCACTCCCAGAGCCGAGTCCACGGCCGGGCCTGTCAGTCCGCCCGTTCCCGCATGTACCAGGGAATACCCGCCAAACACCTGCACCTTCGGGGTCAAGTCTTGAGCAACGGCAAACGAACAAATCATGGCGATCAGAATAATCATTGCGACAGCGAAGCGAGTCATTTCCACCTTCTCCCTGTTGAAATTGCGCATCTGCGCTCCTGCAGATCACGGTTTCTGCGGATGCCTTACATCAATGTTGTGTACGAAGGGAATGAGAACCGCATCGCACGCGAGCGGGTTGCACTTCGCCGGGTAAATGTAGGTAAAGGATTGTAAGAGTTTTGTGATGCGGTGGCAGCGCAGTAACTAACGAACTCAGCAGTGTTAGCGCTCGGGGTCGATGGTCTGGTCCAGATAGATCCAGAGCACGCGGGCTAACAGCGTGATCGTGGGCGCGAGCGGCAGAAATATCACGACGGCCCAGATCGTATCTTTCGTGATCCACCAGCCAGTCACCCACCACAACAACGCCGCGATCAGCGCGATGATCACGATCCCCAGCCCGTAACTCACATACATAGCACCCAGGAAGTAGCCCGGCTCGCGATCAAACTTGAGATCGCAGACAGGACAGCGTTCGTGCATGTTGGGAAACCCCCGGAAAATGGAATAGCGGAAGATGTTTCCCGCGCGGCATCGGGGACAGCGCTGGCGAAGAATATCTCCCATCGTTGACAGCTTGGTGAACCTTCCCATTTCGTTCTGCACCAATGTAAATCAGGGTCTCCCTGTATTTGGTCCGGTAAGAAGTTAATCCCAATCTGAAAAGAAATTCACACACGGTTAACAGTGGCGAAACACTGCTTTCGTATAAGAGTCCCAACCTATCATTCATCGCCGCAGGAGGACTCGGGCCATGCGCAAGTACGTCTCGCCGTTATTGTTGGTCTTGGTGTTGAATCTGGTCTGGGCCGCACCCATCGCCGCCCAGACAGACAGAGGCGCGATTGCTGGAACTGTGAAGGATACCAGCGGCGCGGTATTGCCGGGCGCCCGCGTGGAGATTCAGCAGGGCCCTTCCGCCGTGTCTGACGGCCAAGGGCAGTTCACCATCACAAACGTTGCCCCGGGAACGTACACCGCCAGGGTCAACTATGTCGGATTTGCTACTTCGACCTCGACCGTCACAGTAACTGCCGGCCAGACCGCCCGCCTGAATGTAGTCCTGGACTTGGCTTCTCAGAGCGACATCGTTATCGTGACCGCGCAGCGAGCCCACGGCGAAGCCGAGTCGATTAACGAGGAGAGAGTTGCGGACAACATTCTCAACGTGCTGCCCTCAGAGGTAATCACCAGCCTTCCCAACGCGAACATTGCCGATGCCGTCGGCCGCTTGCCCGGGGTTACGCTGGAACGCGACGAAGGGGAAGGCAAGTACGTTCAGATTCGCGGTACGGAGCCCCGGCTCGCCAACCTGACTCTTGATGGGGTGGAGGTTCCTTCTCCTGAAGGCGGAGTGCGCCAGGTGAAGCTCGACGTAATCCCGGCCGATCTGATCGAGTCGGTCCAGATCAACAAAACGCTGCAAGCCAACATGAACGGCGATGCCATCGGCGGATCGGTGAACCTGGTCACCAAGAAAGCGGGGGACCGGCCGACTCTTAGCCTCTACGGGCTGGGCGGTCTTACTCCCATTGCCAACACTCGCTCGGTCTACGAGTTCGGTGGCACAGGCGGTAGTCGCTTCGGCGCGCAAAAGCGCTTTGGCGTAATGGTCAGCGGTTCCTACGATTACAACGGCCGCGGGATCGACGACATTGAGCCGGTTCCTGCGATTGTCCAATCGAATCCACCGAACGGCCCATTTGACACATTTGACATAAACGGCCCCGCATTCCGACAGTATCTCTATGATCGGAAGCGGTATGGCTTCGGCGGCAGCGTGGATTACAAGGTTTCGGAAAACTCGAACCTTTACGTCCATACCCTCTACTCCGACTTCAAAGACTACGGCCGCAGGTACGAGTATGTCCTCGGCACGAACGACGTCTCCAACCCGGGTCCCACAGGAGGCAACCCACCGAGTTGCACCACCCCTCCTTTCATTCCGTGCGTTAATGTCCCAAGCTTTACCACCGAGTCACGTGATCCCGACTTTCAGGTGGCCAGCCTGGCGATCGGCGGTAACCACGTCTTTGGCACAACCTTAATAAACTGGCAGTTCGCGGCTGGCCGCTCCCGCATGTTGAATCCCATTGGTGGAGGCGAGTCGCATACCCTCTTTGCCTACACGGGAAGTATGAGCAACTGTCAATATCTCGCGTCCGCCACAACCAACCCCTCCTTGCCGCAATTCTCACCGGCGTGCTTCACTGAGGTCTACAACCCCGACAACCTGCAACTCCAGCAAATCCAGGACTCCGCCCACGGACAAGCCTCCCAGCTGAATCTTGAGGGCACGATCTCAGTGGCTAAGAACTATCACATTGCTTCCCACACCAGCACGTTCGAAACTGGTTTCTATCTCCGCAACGCTCACAAGTTCGATGACTCTTACGAGGTCGACTACTGTCCGACCAACGCGGGAGCGGCGCCGCTGGCGAGCCAATTCCTCAACGGCTTTAAGAACTCGAACTACTACGGCGGTCACTACCCGTACGGGCCGGGAATCAGCTGGGACAAAGTCCAGTCGTACTTTGCATCCAACCGCGGCCTGTTTGACACCGTCTCGGGTCCGTGCGCTACCCAAACGGCGCCCCAGTTTGGCAACAACAACAACTTCGACCTGGTCGAGCGAGTCACTGCCGGGTATGTGATGAACAGTCTCGATTTCAGCCGCCTCCGTCTGGTCGGTGGGGTACGTTTCGAGGGAACACAGGACAACACGCTTTCCTGCAATTGCGACATCAACACCAACGCGGGTCCGCTCACAGTGAAAGGACAGGGTTCGTACATTGACGTTCTACCCAGCGTTTCGGCACGCATCCGTCTCGACAGCCAGGACAATTCCGCACTTCGCCTGGTATATGCTCGGGGGCTGTCTCGCCCGGACCCGTCGTTCCTGACCACGGCACAGACCGTAGACAATTCGACGACCCCGCCGACCACGACCATTGGTAACCCTGCTGTGCACGCGGAGCACGCCAACAACTTCGATGTGCTGTATGAGCGCTATCTCCATCCCCTGGGGGCAATTCAGGCGGGTTTCTTTTATAAGCAGATCAGCGGCCCTATTGTTCTGGACCTCACCCTGGGGTCGGTCGGCCCCCCGGTTGTGAACAACGTCGTCAAGGCGGTCAATGCCGGCAGCGCCTACATTACGGGTCTGGAATTCAGCTTTACGCAACACTTCACTTATCTGCCCGGCATGCTGAGCGGCCTTGGACTCTTCGCAAACTATAGCTACGCCACTTCGAAGGCCCATAATGTAAACCCCGGAAATCGTACCGACAGCCCGGCACTCCTGCGTCAAGCGCCGCACACCTGGAACATAAGTCCGACCTATGATCGTGGCCGACTTTCGCTGCGTGCTGGCATGTCATACAACAGCGCCAACATCTTCGCTTATGCATTCACAGACGGTGCGCCCGGCGGCATCAAAGGTCCCTCGGGAGACCAATACCTGTACCCACACTATCAGGTGGACGCCCAGGGCAGCGTCTACCTTGGGAAGGGCTTCACCGCGATCGTCTCGGGTCTGAACCTGAACAACGAGGTCTTCGGGTTCTATCAGGGCAGCTCTCGGTATTTCATTCAACGCGAGTTCTACAAACCCACGTACACCTTTGGCCTGCGCTGGGAGCTGGGGCGCGAGAAGTGAGTTGAGTGGAAGACACCCAGCGAGTTCTGCTCTATTGCCCTTTTCGGCACCCACTTTCGTGCCGGTTGACGCACACCCGGATTTCGTACTAATCTGCGATTACACCGGAAAGGAGGTGGTCGAATGACAAGTTCTGAATGTGGCAGTAGTTGTGGGAGTCTAAGACCAGGTGAGGTGGCTGAGACTTAGAGCTGGTTGCTCTAAGCGGGGCTTCGGACGCTGATCAGCATCAGCATCGCGCCGGAGCTACAGCCCGCACACTAACCGGTGATTATGGAGGAATGCATCGCGTCGGTCGCGCGAAGGCATTCATCCTCGGGACTTCGGCCTTGCGCTTTAGTCCCAGACCCGGAAGTTGCCGTGAGAGGCCACGTAGAGTGACCACCTCTTGGTCAATCCCAAACAGTCCACCGGACGGCCCGCAGGTTTCTAAGAGCCTGCGGGCCGTTTGCTGTCTGCGCCAGTCCTTCCTGAATCTAAAATTTCTCGGGCAGACTCCCGGCTTACTCTTTAATTGCGAACGATTTGCTGAGGGCGTTCCATTCCTCACTATCGTCTACGCCTTCAATGGCGGACTGCATCACTACGAACACCGTACGGGAGTTCTGTATGAGGAGCCACGTTCTGCGGAGCCGGGGCGGTTCATTAGCGGTTTCCACTTCGAAGTAGACGAAAATGTGGCCATGATGGGTGCCATCCTGGCGGCTCTTCAAGGTCTCGCCCTTTTTCGTAAGCGCCTTGACATAGAAATCGAGGGACGCGGTATCCACGTCAATCTCGCCGTTGATGGTTCGATATGCCACCGTCTGCTCAATGTGATTCGCTTTGGAAGCGTAGAAAATGTCCGTGCTGGTCTTTTGCACATTAGGCTCGCTCCAGGTCTCAACCGGCCCGTTGAAGGTCGCTGAGAACTGAGCCGTCGAGTACGGCGTGGGTATCGACGCAGCAGGGCATGGGCTTGTCGCAGTGGGACGACACGGACCTTGTGCCCCGGCAAAAGCGGTGAGCAGAAGAATCGGCACAGCCAAAACCAGCTTCTTGCGTGTGAAGTTCATTTAGAATTGTCCTCTGCTCGAAAATTGCGGGGTGAGTCGAGCTTCCTCAACCCGAGGGGTACTCGTCGACGCACAAATCCGCGCACGGTCGAGGCTTGCGCAAAAAAAAGGAATCTGGCAAAAATCAAGGATCGATTGAGTCGGCGTTCATGTCAACGTTACTAACGACGGCTGGCAGTGACCCCCAGTCCGCTTACTAGCTGCACCCCTTCAAGCCGGTCGCCTTGAATTCTCCATATTTGCTTAAGCGCAAGCCTGTGCATCTGACGTATGATGTCCCGCCATGACGAGAATTGATCCGGAACAGGAGAGACAGCGACTCATTGCCTTCTATTCCGGCCAGATGGATGGAGAGTTGGAGAAAGTTGCCACGCAAGCCTATGAACTAACCGATCTGGCGCGAGAGGCTTTGAAAGCGGAGATCGCACGGAGAGGCCTCGGTGTTGAGCTTGTGGAAAACGCTCCCGTCATCGCCAGGAAGGAGTTGCCGGTCATGCCGGGCGACCCGCCTCCGCCAAAGCCGCCAACCGAGGCTCCGGGACCCGATGGCGAATTCGAACTGCGGAACCTGGTTACGATTCGCAAATTCAGGGATTTGCCGGAAGCGTTGCTGGCGAAGGGGAGCCTTGAGTCTGCGGGGATTGAAGCCGTTCTGACCGACGACAACGTTGTGCGGCTGGACTGGTTCTGGTCGAACCTGATGGGCGGGATTAAATTGAACGTGGATTCGGAAAACGCCGAGGTCGCGAACAGTATTCTGGATCAACCAATTCCTGAAGGCTTCGACGTGGCGGGTGTCGGTGAATATCAACAGCCGCGTTGTCCCAAGTGTCAATCCTTTGAGGTAACGTTTCGAGAATTGGACCGGCCGGTTGCCTTCGTGAGCGCATGTCTCAATGTACCTATCCCTTTGCAGCGCGCGGCCTGGCGTTGCCACGAGTGTCGCGCGGAGTGGGAGGACGATGGGGGCGGAGCCGCCATCCTAACGTATGTCGAGATAGCTCTCGTCCCGGCAGCCACGCTGCAAAATCCTGCATCTTGACATCAACCACCGACAGTGCAAAGCTCATCCCAATCGTTTCGCGCCTCAGTCTAAGTTTTCAGCGCTCTCCGCGTCTATGGAGGAATCATGCCGCGCAAGAAGTTTTCCCACGCCTCGACTTTAGTATTAGCTGCCATTGCTTCGACCATGCTGACGGCAGGCACGCTCGCCACCGCCCAGACGGAACAGATATTGCATGTCTTCAAGGGCGCCAGCATCGCGGGAGGAAGCGCGTACCCCAACGGTGGCTTGATTGCAGACGCCGCTGGCAATCTCTTTGGCACAACCGCAGCCGACAGCAACTCATGCAGCGGTGGCGGCTGCGGCACGGTATTCGAATTATCGCCGACGGGAACGGGGGGCTATACGCAGAAAGTGCTGCACGTATTCAGCATGAACGGCAAGAAACCGTGGAATCCTCAGGCCGGCTTGGCCACGGATGCCAGCGGCAATCTTTACGGCACAACCTTGGCCGGGGGACTGGCGGGCTCAGGCACGGTGTTCCAACTGACTTTCGCGAAGGGCGCCTGGACAGAGACCGTGCTGCATAGCTTTGGCGCGACCGGCGACGGGTCTTCGCCGCAAGTTGGCGTCGTCCTTGACGCCGCAGGCAATATTTATGGCAGTACGCCTGTCACTGCCGGCCCCAACGGATCAGGTGTCGTGTACGAGGTCAGCCCCCAAGCGGGCGGGGGTTGGACCTATAAGGTGCTGCATCACTTCCATGGTTCGGATGGGTCCTCTCCAGGCCAGCTGATCATGGACTCTGCCGGAAATCTCTACGGCACGACGTTCGGCGGAGGCACCGGCCAGGGCACGATATTTAAACTTGCACCCACATCGGGTGGCACGTGGTCGGAGAGCGTGCTCTATAACTTTCCCTCGGGCGGGGAGCCCTTCACGTATTTGGCCATGGATGCCGCGGGCAATCTGTTTGGCACCGCGGCCGGTGGAACCGGCGGTTTGGGGGTGGCGTTCGAGCTGTCTCCCAGTGGAAGTACCTATACCGAGAGCGCGATATACGATTTTTGCGCGATACAGGGCTGCCCAAACGGTGGCACTCCGATCGGACTCACTTTCGACGGCGCCGGCAATCTTTACGGCGTATCGCTCGCAGCCGGGGCCAACCAAGGGGGTACAGCGACTGAGTTGTCGCCGGCGTCAGGCGGAACTTGGACCGCGAAGTTGCTGTACACCTTCGGAAGTGGCACCGACGGGAATGGACCCCAGGGCTTGCTCCTCTATTCTGGCGGCAACCTGTACGGCTCGACGATCTTCGGCGGCAAATACGGATTCGGCACGGTGTTCCGAATCACGCCTTAGTGATGGTGCAGGGTTCGATTTCTAGAGTTTTGCGAAACCTTTGCGGATCACATCCAGAGTATCAGCGGCGAGCTTCAGCGCCGCCAGTTCTTCTTGTCTAAACCACCTGACCTCCGCCGCGTCGCTGGCAGCGGCCAAATCTCCCGCCACCCGGCGGCACAGAAAATCAATCAAGACGTAGTGATACTGCACGCGCCCCTCGGCATTGCGCAGTACGCGATCGTAGACGCCGAGCAGTTCGCCGGGCTCGACGGTGAGTCCGGTTTCCTCGCGGGCCTCGCGGATGGCGGCTTCGCGCACCAGTTCGCCGACTTCGAGCACGCCTCCGGGAATGGACCACTCCGCCTGCAACGGCGGGTGCGCACGCTTCACCAGCACTACGCGGTTGTCCTCGATGATGATGGCGCCCACGCCGACCAGCGGCACTTCAGGGAATTCGCGTTGCATTGGCTTCTAAGTGTCGATGTGTGAAGGAGCAACCTGCGCGCATGCACGTTGCGCATCACGGGTGCGATTCTAACTAAAACCAACGCAAGAGATACAGTTTCACCCCTAAGGCAAAATTTCCTGGGAAAATCCCACCGTGCGCAGCGTTATAATTCCAGTCAAACGTCACTTAAACCACATCTACTTCCCCGCCGCGCAGGCTGATCTTCGAGCTACCGTGCCGGCGGGCCGGAAACTTCACCTTCCAAACAAAATGCGAAAGGAGTTACCTCATGTTTACACGCATTGTGGAATGCCACGTGAAACCGGAACGAAAAGAAGAGTTCGAGAACAAGCTGCGCAACGAGGTGCTTCCCATCCTGCAGAAACAGCCTGGGTTTGTCGACCTGATTACGTTGCAGCCGGAAGATGGAGGCGAGCGCCAGCTCTCCATCAGCTTCTGGAACAATAAACAGGATGCCGAGCGCTACCAGCGGGAGCAGTACTCCCGCATCGTGGACTCGATCAAACCCCTCCTGAAGCGCGACCCACAGGTGCAAACTTTCATCGTGGCGCACTCCACTCCCCATCGTATTGCCGCCAGTAAGGCAGCTTAAAGGTCCGGCCCCGGCGCGCTCTGGATGACGTGCCGGGGCCATTTTCAATCCCCTCCCTGATCGCCAGCGGTAGTCCCAGAAATATATTTCGTAAGAACGGTATTCGGACGCCGCATTCGTCGCTTCTTCGCTTTGCATGGTGTGAGTAGAATGACGGAATGGCACTGGAAGAATACAAACGAAAGCGGCGTTTTGATCAGACGCCGGAGCCTCCTGCGAAAGTCGAGACCAAGGCAGGACACCGGTTCGTAGTGCAAAAGCATGACGCCACGCGGCTGCACTATGACTTTCGCCTGGAGATGGAGGGCGTGCTGAAATCGTGGGCGGTGCCCAAAGGTCCGTCGCTCGATCCGGCGGACAAGCGGCTGGCCATGCAGGTGGAGGATCATCCGGTTTCGTATTTCGATTTCGAGGGCATCATCCCGGAAGACAACTACGGCGCGGGCACAGTAATGGTGTGGGATGTGGGCACATGGCAGCCGCTCTCACCGGTTCCGGTGCAGGGAAAATATGTGCCGGGCACCGAGGCCGAAGCGGCCGCCATGCTGGCCAAGGGCGACTTGAAATTTCGTCTGAACGGAAAGAAGTTGAAGGGCGACTTCGCGCTGGTGAAGATGAAGGGGCGCCGTCCGGGCAGCAAGGGCGCCGAATGGTTGCTGATCAAGAAGCATGATGACCACGTGGTCGAGGGCTACGACGTCGATGAGTATGACGAGTCGGTGTTGAGCAAGCGCAGCCTGGCCGAGATCGCGGGAGACGCGGGATCGGCCGAGTGGAGAAGCCGGCCTTCGGGGCGCGGCAAGCTGAAGGCCGCATGGCTGGCGGATGCAGTAGCCAAACTGGACAAGAAAAAGGCCGCGGCGAGCGGCCCAAAAAAAAAACTGAACACCGCAGAGGACGCAAAGGACGCGGAGGAAAACAAGAGAAGAGTCTCGGTATCTTCCGAGAATATCGCACCGATTGCTCCGCCGAAGCAGGCCAGCAAGAAGAAATCAAAATCCTCTGCGTCCTCCGCGTCCTCTGCGGTTTTGATTTCGGATATCGACGGCGCCGTCAAGCGGCCCATGCCCACGGCCATTCACCCCATGCTGGCCACATCGGTCGACGAACCATTTGACGGCCCCGACTGGCTGTTCGAAATCAAATGGGATGGCTACCGCGCGATAGCCTTCATCGAGAACGCAAAGCTGCGGCTGGTCTCACGGAATCAGAATGAGCTCACGCCGCGCTTTCCCGAGCTGAAGGATTTGCCGAAGTTTATCCACGCGAAGACTGCGATTCTCGACGGCGAGGTGGTCGCGCTCGATGAAGAAGGGCGGGCATCGTTCAGCCTGATGCAGCAGCGAACAGGATTCCGTCCCGGAGGCCGGCGCGGGGCGGCCAAAGCGGACGTGCCGGTGTTGTACTACGCCTTCGATCTGCTCTATCTCGATGGCTATGATTTGCGGAAGCTTCCCCTGGAAGAACGCAAGAAAAAGCTGGCGTCGCTGCTGGTCACGGGCGATTCCGTCCGCTATTCCGATCATTATGAGAAGCAGGGGAAGGCGCTGTTCGAGATGGCGCGCGCGAAGGGCCTCGAAGGCATCCTGGCCAAGAAGCGTGACAGCATCTATCAGGAGCGTCGCTCTAGCGAGTGGCTGAAGATCAAGATTAGGCACCGCCTGGAAGGCGTGATCGGCGGATACACCGAGCCCGAGGGCAGCCGCGCACATTTCGGCTCGATCGTCCTGGGACTCTATGACAAAGAGGGACGGCTGATTCACGTGGGTCAGGCAGGCAGCGGATTCGACGAGAAGTCGCTCGAAGAGGTTTGGAAACTCCTGAAAAAGCGCGAGACCAGGAAGAACCCATTCCATGGCGAGGTCGAGGCGCTGCGAAAAGTGTACTGGGTAAAGCCAGAACTCGTGGCCGAGATCGAGTTCGCGGAATGGACAGGCGGCACCAGCGCAGGAAGCGGTCCGAAGTTACGAGCCCCAGTGTTCTTAGGATTGCGCGACGACAAAGACCCCAAGGATTGCCTGCTGGCACAAGAACTGACCACTGGCCACTGACCACTGGCCACTGACAACTGGCCACTGCTCTTCCTACTTTATCTCCTTCATCGCCAGCATCGTTCCGTAGTCATGGCCGCTGGGATCGACGGCGCGAACCACGATCGAGGCAAACGCGTCCCGCAACTCGGGATACTTGGTCACCAGGGCCTTCATCACCGCAACGTTGTTCTGATAAGTCTGGTTACTGTTGGAAATATCGCTCGCCTGATACTTCACGATCAAGTCCAGATCATTGGCCACCACTTCAGGGAAAAGCGCAGTCAGCTTGTAAGTCACTCCACCGACGAAAAGATCCGCAGTCTTGCCGTCGGCTGGGAAGTCCGCTGGTTGCGACTTCTGGGAGTCGTCGTAAAGCTTGTCGGTGACCGCGGTGCTCATGAACGGCAAGGGCGAAGCCAGAGAGATTGCTTGGAGATTGTAGAGCCATGCATTGTGCGTTTGGCCCTTGGCCTGGAACTCGCGGGCACGCCCGGCAAACCATTGGCCGTCGTGGCCGGCGGATTGTCCATATTTGATGTAGAGCCCGCCGAGCTTCCAGTCGGAACCTTGTTGTTGCAGGATCAGCGAGACGGTAAATGACCCTTTCGCTGACGGTGAGTCGAGAATCACCACGCCGTACTTGCCAGGAGGAAGATTATTCAAGGTGAACACGGCGCTGTCGCGGGTCTGACCCTTGCTTCCGAAAACGCCACAGAAAAATTCAGCGCGCGGGATGGCTGCTGTTCCTTCCGCTACAAGTAAGAACGGCGGACGCGCAACCGCTTTGGAAGCGGTAAGCGCCGCCTGGTTCTCTTTGACCCTGGCCTCAATGCCGGAAAAATCAGCCGCCAGGCTAGGGACCGCACTCTCCCGTAGCGAGGCCACATCGCCTTTGCCCACAAGGTCGAAGTAGCGAAGAGCGGCGGCAGTGAGGGCGGTGTGCGTGGCGTCGTCAAGGTCCCCAGCGGTGGCGCAACTCTCCGCGAGGACACTCGACGCTGAAAATGCCAGCAGAGCCAGCGCCGAATAACTAACCAGCAGATTCCTCCACTGAATTGTGAAGGACGTTCTGCTTTTTAGAGGGCGGCATTTCGGCAAGCAGTCCACGTCGTGCACTTCTCTTAATCCCCAGGAGAGAGATTGTACGCTCCACACAGGTTCCAGTAAGTGCAAGAAGTTGCACATCTGGATTTGCATCCAGTATCGAAGTTCCGCTGCAAGGGAGTAAGGTCAATGCGTTCTACAGGGTAGAGAAATTGCGGGGTGGTGGTTAGCTGACAATTCGGCCCCAAAGCGGTGCTAGAATTGCTGCTACACGCCTACCGTCTCCCCAAAATTAAGTAAAGATCGCAGTGGAGGATTGTCATGAGCGCGGGATTGAAGCTTACAGGGTTGCTGGTGGCTGGCGTTCTGTGCCTGCCAATCGCGGGGCGGGCTGACACACAGACGGCGCATCGCGCACACAAGGCCAAGAAACAGCAGCCACTGCCACCGCCGCTACCCTCAGGGACGCAAGGGCCGGTACCCCAGATTCCGCTCGACGCCATCCCAGCCGTCGCGCCCCAAGTGACCTTCCAGGATGGCCAGCTGACCATCGTCGCCCCGAACTCCACACTGGGTGACATTCTGCGTGGCGTACGCAAGCACACATCCGCCGATATCGAAATCCCGGCCACTGCCAGCGAGCGAGTGGTAACGCGTCTGGGTCCCGGGCCAGCCCGGCAAGTAATGGCCGAACTGCTGAATGGATCACGTTTCAATTACATATTGCTGGGTTCGCCGGACGATGCCAATCTGCTGGTGCGGGTAGTGTGGGTGGCCAAGACCGGACCGGATACACCGAATTCTCCGCCGGCACCCGGGGACAACAGGGCAGCCCCGATTGCGGAGGTAGCCAACGCTGCGCCAGATGCTCCCGATGCCGAAGCGGCTGATGAATCCGCCGATGACACCCCGGACCAGGGCACAGCGGAAGCGGAGCAGCCGGCAGCGGTCGCTCCGGACCAGCCGGGAGTACGAACGCCGCAGCAAATGTTGCAAGAGATGCAGCAGCGGCAACTGCAGATGCAACAGCAACAGACCGGCCAACCAGGCCAACCGGGGATCTACCCTCCGGTACCCGGCATCCCAATTCCGCAGCGGCCACCGCAACAACAACCGCCGCAGCCGCAGGAACAACAATAGGAGAGGCCACGCAGGAGCGCCGCTGGATCGACGCCGTTACGCGTGCGGCCCTTGTCGCGTATCAGTTGGTTAGGAACTGAATACTGGCCACTGACCACTGCCCACTGCGGTCTCAGGGCCGGTTGCCCGCGCGCTCCGAACGCGCCTGGGAGCCCGGCTGTGCCGGTCTGTGATACGGCAAGGCCACTTCGGCGTCAGAGTCGCTCATAGCTTTCTGAAGCAGGTTCCAGTCGCGCGCGACATCACTTTCGCTGGCCTTGGGCGGAGATCCACGCCGCAGTTCCGCATGCAGGCGGGCCTCGAGAAGCTGTTGGGTGAATTGCCCAGGCGCGTCATTGGCGAAGATATTGCTGCCGGAAACGCCTACACTTACCACTTCCTCTCCCACGTGAATCCGCAGGACGAGGCGTCCTTGAGCATCGAGATCCGGAACGGCATTGTGCAAGAGGCGTCCCCATTTTTCGACGCGTGCGCCGCTCGTTTCCGAACCAGCATCAGCCGAACCAGCATCAGCCGCGAGCTGGCTTACCACGAGATGATTCGTCAGGACATGGTTCGTCATAACATGGTTCAGTTCGCTCTGATAGGAGCGCCGGTCCTCGGCTCCGAGCGCCGGTTCAAGCGCGCGCTCAGGGTTGAACACCAGCGCCTGCCGCGCCGGATCAAAGCGCCCCGCACCCGTGCCCTCATACACAGCCAGCACACACCCCGCAAAGATCGGATTCACCACCGCAGCGGGAACAATATATTTCTTTGATTTCAGGAAAGACTCGACCACGCCATGCACCGGCGTGCTGCGCGCCGCGCTGCCCGGAACCTGCGGGATCACAAAGCGCGCGAACTTCAATTCTGAATGCCGCCCGCTGAACTTGATCAGCGTCTTCGCCATCTGCTTGGGCGTGGTAATCCCCACGTCGGCAACAATGCTGCGACGCAGGGATTTCGGATAGTAAAAATTCATCACATCCTTGGCGAAATCCGCGCAGTTGCGGTAGCTGAGATGGAAGTGAGACCGGTTCGGCGCCGAATTGTATCGTTCGATGAAGGCCAGATCCTGCGCCGAGGTGGTTTCGATTTCAAACCCGTAAGCCGCACGGTCGTAAGCCGAGCCCACCAACTCATACCAGTTCCCGCCCGGAGCCTCTCCGTTGTCCCGGTCCGGTGCGACCATTTCCAGATGCTTGCGCCGGTATTGCTCACGCAGAAAGCTGACCATCTTCGGATCAGTAAACAGCGGAATATCATCCGGCTGCTCGACAGCATAGAGATAAGGAATCAGCGGGATCGCCACCCAGTCGTATCCGCCCACTCCGTCATAGCGGCTGATCACGGCGCCCAGTTCTCCCGGAGCGCAGGGTCGCAACACCAGCGGCGTCTCGGCGCATACACCAGATAAATACACCGCAGCATGTCCCGTGGCTGTAAAGAATCCCATCCTGCCGTAAGGCTCTTCGAGAAGAAGCGTGGCCGACGATGCCCCGGCCAGGCAGGCGCACCCCGACACCAGCACCAACAACGTGCACAGGCTGCGCCGCATTCTCCCCAGACAAGGCATGGCTATTCTTTAGTAAAAACCCCTTCCCAAAAGATTAGTTGTCGCTAATGAGGATTGCGAGTTACCGAAGTCAGGTCAACGAGGAACCCGAATACAGCGCGTACCTGATAGAAAACTCAGCAGATATGGGAGTGTGACAGGAGTCTTGAATCTGCAAGGTTCGATATTACTTCGCCCCGCCCCATCGGCTCCAGGAAGCGGACAGCCGGCCAGAGCCGGACGGCAATGCCTCGTGAATATCCGCCCGCTTGTCGTAACGCCGGGTGGTGTCTTAACACTATTAAGAGATCACCTAACAGCGCAAATTATTGACGTGCCGCAAGCTCGGCTCCTAATATGATCGCTCACAGAAACAGGTCCATATTCATTGATCAGCCAAACATGATCAGGCAAACATGATCGGCCAAACCATCTCGCACTACCGCATCGTCGGGAAACTCGGCGGTGGCGGCATGGGCATAGTCTACAAAGCCGAGGACGTAAAGCTCGGCCGATTTGTGGCTCTCAAGTTTCTGCCTGACAACGTAGCCAAAGACCCGCAAGTCCTCGCCCGCTTTCGGCGCGAAGCCCAGGCCGCATCCGCGCTGAATCACCCGAATATCTGCACCATTTACGAAATTGATGAGCAGGAGGGGCAGGCCTTCATCGCCATGGAGTTTCTGGACGGGATGACCCTCAAACACCGCATCTTGGGACGCCCTCTCGAAACGGAAGTTCTTCTGCCCCTGGCCATCGAGATCGCCGACGCGCTGGATGCCGCTCACGCCGCTGGCATCGTGCATCGCGACATCAAGCCTGCGAACATTTTCGCTACCCTGCGCGGACACGCAAAGATTCTGGATTTTGGATTGGCGAAAGTTGTTGCGGGCGACAGCAAGGGCGGCGGACCAGCCCGGGGAGTGTCGCAGGAAACTGTCGAATCGGATGCCGACCATTTGACAAGTCCGGGGGCAACTGTGGGAACAGTCTCTTACATGTCGCCAGAGCAAGTGCGTGCCCGGGAACTGGATGCACGGACGGACTTGTTCTCCTTCGGGGTTGTGCTCTACGAAGCCGCGACGGGCACGCTTCCCTTTCGTGGAGAAAGCTCGGGAGTCATCTTCAAAGCCATTCTGGATGCCGCTCCCACACCGGCCGTGCGGCTGAATCCTGACCTCCCGCTGCAACTGGAAGACATCATCAACAAGGCGCTGGAAAAAGACCGCAATTTGCGCTATCAGAGCGCGGCGGATATGCGTGCCGATCTGCAGCGGCTCAAGCGGGACACGGAGTCGCACCCGTCAGCGGCTGCCGCGATCGCTACCGATAGGGTGAAGAAAGATCGAATGAAGACGGCTCGAGTGAAGACGGCTCGTGCGGGCCTTGGGCGAGCGAAGCTCGTCGCCTACGTTGCAGCCGCAATCGTGTCCGCGTTGCTCCTCGCCACCGGACTTTACTATCGCTCGCAGCAAGCCAAGCACCTGACCGAGAAGGACACCATTGTGCTCTCCGATTTCTCCAACAGCACCGGCGATCCCGTGTTCGACGACACGCTCAAGACCGCTCTCAGCGTTTCCCTTCGCCAGTCTCCTTTCTTGAATCTGCTTTCTGACAGCCAAGTCGCGAAGGGCTTGAAACAAATGACCCGGCCGGCCAGCACGAAACTCACGCCCGAGGTGACCCGCGAGCTTTGCCTGCGGGCGGGCAGCAAAGCCTACATTGCCGGATCAATCGGCAGTCTGGGCAGCGAATATGTGCTGGGATTGAAGGCAGTAAATTGCCAGAACGGAGACACCCTGGCGCAAGAGCAGATCACAGCGGCCAGCAAGGAAAAAGTGCTGGACGCGTTGGGTGATTCGGCAGCCAAGCTGCGCAGCGGACTGGGAGAATCGCTGGCCACCGTCCAGAAGTTCGATGTTCCTCTCGCGGAGGCCACCACAGCCTCACTCGAAGCTTTGAAGGCGTACAGTCTTGGACTCAAGACGTCGAACGAGAAAGGCGCCGTAGCCGCTCTGCCTTACGATCAGCGGGCCATCGAGCTCGATCCCAATTTTGCCATGGCCTATTTGGCGATAGGCGTGGATTACAGCGGCGAGGCTGAGACCGGACGCGCGGCGGAGTATTTCAAAAAGGCATTCCAGCTCCGCCAGAACACCAGCGAGCGAGAGCGGCTGAGGATCGAAGCGGAGTACTACAGCGGGGTCACAGGCGAACTCGACAAATCCGCCCAAACCTACCGCGAGGAGATTGAAAACTATCCCCGGCGCGGTGGAGCATACAACAACCTGGGGAACGTTTATGCGGCGCTGGGACAGTATCAGAAGGCGGAGGAAATGTTCCGCCAATCGAAACAACTGTCTCCAGCCAGTACCGCCGACTACGGGAATCTCGGCAACGTGCTGCTGGCCATGCAGCGGTTCGACGAAGCGGAAAAGGTTATGGAGGAGGCCCAGGCTCGGAAGCTGGATGACGATACCATCACGATGGTTTCCTACGCTTTGGCGTTTCTCAAGGGCGACTCGCAAGGCCGGGATGAGCGTGCGGCGTGGTTCAACAGCAAGCCTGAGTACGAGAGCGAGGGGTTGTCCTTGGAAGCGGACACGGCCGCTTACACCGGGCATCTAAAGCAGGCGCGAGGCTTGACCCAGAGAGCCGTGGACGCTTCCGTGCATTCTGACAACAAAGAAACCGCGGCCATCTGGCTGGAGAATGCGGCGCTGCGCGAAGCCGCTTTCGGCAACCCGGCCGAGGCCCGGCGGGCCGTGGCCAACGGCCTTAAACTGGCGCCGGCAAGCCCGGGTGCGCGCGCCGAGGCGGCACTGGCTTCGGCCCTCTCCGGTGATGCCGCGAAAGCAGAATTGCTGGCGCGCGATATGGCCAGGGATTCCCCTCTCGATACACAGATGCAACACCTGTGGCTGCCCAGCATCCGGGCGCAGTTGGCGCTGGATGGAGATGGAAAAGATCCGGCGACAGCGATCGGTCTGCTGCAATCGACACTGCAACCCGGAGGCGGTCAACTCGAGTTGGGACAAATCGGTTTCACCCTAAATCTTTCCTGTCTCTATCCGGTGTATGTACGCGGCGAGGCCTACCTGGCGAGTGGGCAGGGCAACGCCGCCGCCGCCGAGTTTAAGAAGATTCTCGACCACACCGGCCTCGTCTGGAATTGCTGGACAGGAGCGCTGGCGCATTTAGGTCTGGCTCGCGCCAACGCCCTACAGTCGAGAACCTCGCAAGCACAAAGCGCAGATGCCGACGCCGCCCGCGTCCGCGCCCTCGCCGCCTACAAAGATTTCCTCACCCTCTGGAAAGACGCCGACCCCGACATCCCCATCCTCAAACAAGCCAAGGCAGAATACGCCAAGCTGCAATAAGCCCTTCCCTGTGCCCCGGAGCCTGCCCTGGGCGCAGTCGAAGGGTGCCCCCCTGTGTTTAAGATCTTCGTCAGCGCCGCGAAAGCAACCAGAAGCGAAGCGGACTTCCTCAACCAGTCTTTTGGATCCGCCTCACATCTCATCCGCGGTCGGAGCCTGCCATTCATTGACGCGCCACAGCCAAGCCTCCTAATATGATCCGGCACCCAGCGCAACACATTCGTTTGTCCCCACATGATCGGCCAAACCATCTCGCACTACCGCATTGTCGAAAAACTCGGCGGCGGTGGTATGGGCGTCGTTTACAAAGCTGAAGACGTCAAGCTCAATCGCTTCGTCGCTCTCAAGTTTTTGCCCGAGGACGTAGCCCGAGACCCGCAGGCACTCGCCCGCTTCCAGCGCGAAGCCAAGGCCGCCTCTGCCCTGAACCATCCCAACATCTGCACCATTTACGAAATTGACGACCAGCACGGCCAGGCCTTCATCGCCATGGAGTTTCTCGACGGCGCGACCCTGAAGCACATGATTGGCAATCGCCCCATGGACCTGGATCGCGTCCTCGAAATAGGCATCGAGGTCGCCGACGCGCTCGACGCCGCGCACGCCCAGGGCATCGTTCATCGTGACATTAAACCGGCGAACATCTTCGTCACCAAACGCGGTCACGCCAAGATTCTCGACTTCGGTCTGGCCAAGGTGACGCCCAATCGCGAAGCGGTCGCAGTCGAAGTCACTGCCACAGTCGTTGCCGAGGAGCATCTCACCAGCCCAGGCAGCACGTTGGGTACAGTCGCCTACATGTCGCCGGAACAGGTTTTAGCCAAAGAGCTCGACGCCCGTACCGATCTCTTCTCCTTCGGAGTCGTGCTCTACGAAATGACGACGGGTACGCTGCCCTTTCGGGGTGACGCTTCGGGCGTAATCTTCGATTCCATCCTGCACAAAGTGCCAGCTTCCGCGGTGCGCCTGAATCCCGATCTCCCCGCCAAGCTCGAAGACATAATCTCCAAGTCGCTGGAAAAAGATCGCGACGTCCGCTACCAGTCCGCCGCCGAGTTAAAAGCCGACCTGAAACGTGTGCGGCGCGATACCGAATCGCAGCACCATCAGCTTACAACTCCGGAAGCAACGCAGCCCTCCCGGCCCGGCCGAACCCGCAAACAATTGATCCTCGCCGCCGCCGCAATTTTGCTGGCCTTAGCGCTCGCTGTAGTTGCCGTGCGCACCTACGATTCCCGCTCTCACGCAGAGCAACCGGCCCCGGTTGTTTCCAAACCTGCCGTGGAAACGATGGCCGTGCTTCCCTTCCGCGACATTTCCGCCGCGACCAGTGACAGCTGGGGCATCGGCATCACCGACGCAATCATCAGCCGCCTGACCTCATTGCAAAACCTCGCAGTGCGGCCAACCACATCTGTTCTGAAGTATGTGAAAGAAGCGCCCGAGCCCGCCGACGCAGCCAAGGCATTGAACGTCGAGAGCGTTCTCGAAGGCACCTACCAGCGTTCCTCGGATGTAATCCGCGTCACCGTTCAGTTGATCGACGCTCGCACTGGCAATACAAAATGGTCGCAGCGTTACGACCTGCGCAGCGCAGACTTGCTCAGCTTCGAAGATCAGATTGCCACCAAGGTCGTAGAAGGCCTCCAGATCCAAATCTCCCCAACGGAGCAAAAGTCGATCCAGCAGCCCGTGACCACCAGCGTGGATGCCTACAACGACTATTTGCAGGCCCGTTTCTATATGAATGAGTATCTGATGCATTCGCGCGTGGAGAGCCTCGAAAGCGGCCAGCGTCTCCTCTTGCATGCCATCTCGCTGGACAAGAATTTCGCGGACGCCTATGCCCTGCTGGCCCAGTTGTACGGGTGGCAGAGCGCAAACTTTGCGGAGAATGCCGGAGCGAATCTGAAGCGCGGCGAGGTGGCTGCCCAGAATGCCTTGCGCATCAATTCCCAGTCGGCGGAGGGATTGATTGCGCTGGGCGTCATTTATGCCGAGGGAGGCCGGGAGCAGGAAGCAATCCGCACTCTCAAACAGGCGGTTGCACTCGCACCCAACAGCGAATCCGCTTGGCAAGCGCTGGGGTATTCCCGCTACTACGCTGGCCTCAATGAACTCTCCGAGCAGGCCTACCGCCGGCTCCTGGAATTGAATCCCGCGAGTATTCAGCCGCACTGGATGCACGCCCGCATGCTTCTTTATATTGGGAAAGCGCACGAAGCCGAGGAGGAAATGCGGCGAGTGGTTGCGGCCAACCAGGATCAATTCAAGGCCCTGACCTACTTCGGCGCCGTGCTCTACTACGAAGGCAAACTCGAGGAAGCCCAACCCTATCTCGATCGCGCTGTTTTACTCGCTGGCGAGTCGTCCGACGAAACTCCCCGGCTGATGGCGGCATTCCTCTACGCATCCCGCCACCAACGGGAAAAGATCGCCCCAAGATTATTGCGATACCGTCCCGAACAGGTCATCGATGGCGATGACGCCTACTGGACCGGCGGAATCTACGCCCTGCTCGGCGACCGCCAGAATGCGCTCCTTTGGTTGAAACGCACCGTCGAACTCGGAGACGTAAACTACCCCTGGTTCGAGCGCGACAAAAACTACGACAGCCTCCGCGCCGACCCCGAGTACCAATCCATCATGGCCGGAGTCCGCCAACGCTGGCAGGCCTACAAAAACGAATTCGACCCCACCCCGTAGCCGGCCAACCCATCACCCGCACTTAGTTTGAGCGGCGACAGTTCCTTTCCTATGGCGTCATCCTGAGTGCAGCCGTTCTTCAGGCGGAGCGAAGGATCTCGCGCGCAGGTCGCGGACTCTGATTTTGCTCGCGAATACGCACGCCCCAGCCGCGCACTGAACAATGGCTTGTAATTCCGACCGGAGCCGGAGCGCCAGCGACAGTTCCCGTTCCATGGCGTCATCCTGAGCGCAGCCGTTCTTCAGGCGGAGCGAAGGATCTCGCGCGCAGGTCGCGGACTTTGATTTTGCTCGCGAATACCCACGCCGCACCCGCGCACTGAACAATGGCCTGTCATTCCGACCGGAGCCGGAGCGCCAGCGACGGCGCAGTGGAGAGCCTGCCCTGAGCGGAGCCGAAGGGAACCTACTGTTTCTTGCCGGGCGGTGATCCGTCGGCGATTTCTGCGTGCACCGTTCCCGATGTGGGTGCCCCATCCTTGCGTTCTTTGCAAGGGTGGGCAGCGACGCCGCCGACAGCGCTGGGTTTCGCGCCCGAGATCGTTGGCGGCGCAGGATCAATCGCGACCGGCGTGTGCCCCACCCTTGCCGCGCTTTTTGCGGCAGCGCCTGCCCTGAGCGAAGCCCCAGGGGTGGGGATTTCGAGTCCCGTCGACACCTTATGCGGGCGGAGCGTGGGAGAGCCCGCGCGGACTGCCCCACCCTTCAATCTGGGCCAAGCGGAGCCGAGCCTCGCCTTCTGCGCCGTGGTGGGGCAGCGAGAGGAGCGACGTATTCGGAATACAGCGCGAAGAGATACGTCAGCTGCTCGAACTCGGTTGCAAAGGTGGCCTGGCGGTAACAGCGTTCGACTGCGCGGTCCAGTTCCGTGTGCGCGCTTTGCAACTCGGGCGGCATCGTTAGTCGGTCATACAGGTCTGCAAGTGTGGCCTCAGGATATTTTGCCCGAGCGTCGAGGACCCGTTGTGCGGCATCGACCACTCGCCGCCGTGCTGCGTCAGTAATCTCGCGGGGCCACGGGAAGTTGTTGTAGACGATGTTGTTCGAATAGCGATAGCGCCCCTCCAGTCTGCCCGCCACGGTACGCATCCATGCCATATGCAGGGAGGACGTGAGGACGCCGAAGGTGAACAGATCGCCGCCGACAATAGTGAGGCATAGGTTTGAGGCGATAACTTCAGGTTCCATAAAGCCTATCGGAATGTATCGGCGGTTCTCAGACGAGGCCGAGGGAATCAGGATATAACGGGATTCAGGCTGTCTGTCCTCCCCGAACAGAGTCGGGGTTCCAGCCAGAAACTGCGTTTGTTCCCGGTTGCTCCGACGCCTGTGATCGACCACTTGTTGTACACGCTGGAGCACGCGCGGCAGGCGTCTCAATTCTGCAGGGGACGCCCCCTTCAACCAGAGACAGTACCGCTCGATGCCGTTAATGAACTCTTTCGATCCGACCAAGCGCCGCATGAACTGCCGGGCACCGGGTTCCTCCCTCAGGAATACATCCTTCTCGCTCGCGGTAAACAACAGTGCCCCTCCGTCGTTTGGCATGCTGCCAAACCGAATCTCAGGTGCCCCTTGGCATAATGGATTGGTTCGTGAGGTTACGAGGATATCCTCGCTCGCTTCGATGAGGTACGGGTTGATGCGGGTGACGCGGCGTTCGACCGGCGCGGAATCGGGCGTCTCATAGTCGAACAGGGTCTTATTCGGAATGTCTCGGCCCGCGAATCCGATGATGACACAAAATACCGCTGCTTCGTGAGGCGCTTCATTTTGCCAATCGAACGTTCGATGAGCAAAAAAGATTCGCATTCCGCGTCGGCGCAGGTAGTTCCAAAGAACGGCAACCTGCTCGCCCTGCGTGATGGAGTTAGTAGCCACGAAGGCTGCCTTCACCCTTGTGCCGTCGAGAACCTCAGAGGCTTTGAAGAACCAGCAGGTGACATAGTCCAGCACGCCTGAGCTGCGTATCTGGGAGGAGACGAGCTCTTGATCCGCGTTTTGATCATCCGTGCGATTCGCCTTCGCGACGAACGGTGGGTTACTGAATATGAAAACTCGTCCGGAGACTAGGTCGTTAATATCGAAGAGCTGACGCCAGTCCAGGCGTAGCGCATTCGTGCGGAGAATTCGGGCGGACTTCGTTAAGGGTAGCCTCGTGAGGGATCCGCCGAACGTTTCGTTCAACTGCTGATTCATCTGGTGGTCCGTGATCCATGTGGCAACCTCGGCAATGGCTGCCGGGTTCTCTTCAATCTCAATTCCCGTTAGTTGGTCAACATCGACCTTGCACAAGATCGAGATGTCAGATATCGCCTGCGGGTCGAGCGCCACTATCCTCTCCAGCACCTTGGTTTCTAGTTGACGCAGCTCACGGTAGGCAATTACCAGAAAATTCCCACAGCCGCAGGCCGGATCGAAGAGCTTGAGGGAACTTAGCTTATCGTTGAAGGCGCGCAGTGCCCGTAGATCGTGCTGAATGGACTGGAATTCTTGCTGCAGATCGTCAAGGAACAGTCCTCGCAGCACCTTCAGAATATTGCTCTCGGATGTGTAGTGTCCACCGATCGCGTGGCGCCGAACTGGGTCACGGCTCATGACCGCCTGGAAAAGTGACCCGAATATTGCGGGGGAAACTTTGCTCCAGTCGAAGTCGAAGCATGCAAGCAGGAGGTTTCTAGTGTGGACGTTAAATGTGGGTATTGGAAGACCTTCGCGGAATAATCCGCCGTTGACGTAGGGCAGAGACCTGAGCTCCTCCTCCATCGTGTTTGGACGCCGGTCCGGTGGTGTATTCAAAACCTGGAATATGTACGAGAGCAGTGCGCCGAGATCTCCTCCGTCGGGCCGTGATCTTTCCGCAATTTGGAAATTGAACTGATCCCGGCTCTGAAAGATGCCGGTGTCGTCGGCGAAGAGGCAGTAAACAATCCGGACCAAGAAGATTTCGAGAGCGTGGCCGCGGAAGTCGGCGTCGTACAACTGGTCGTGCAGCTGGCCGACCTTGGCTGCGGCGTGAATGTTAACGGGATCAGATTCCCGAAAGCTCGCCTTCTGGTAACCAGTGATGAAACCAAACAGATTTAGGTTCCTGCTTAGGTGCGCAAGGAGGAAATCTTTCTGCTCGCCGGTTTCAAGGTCGTGGAGGCGGAAGCGGCGAAAATCAGAAACGAGCACGAATCGGGGTAGCTTGCTTTCTGCTAGGCCGGGGAAATAGTCGATCGCCTGCGTATGAGCGCGGTCCAGGTCCTCGCCTTCCGATTTGTGTTCGACAATGAGAACGCCAGGCCAGAGCAAATCAATGGAGCCGCGTTGTTCGCCAAGCATTTTCACAGGCTCTTCGAACGTGGCTACGCGTCGCCTGGTTACGCCAAAAATTTGGAAGAATTCGTTCCAGAAGGTCTGGGCGTCAGCACGCTCCCTCCGGGCCGTCGCCCAGTCGCGGGCAAACTGCTCAGCGCGTACCCGAAGTTCGGATTGGGACAGGGCCATTGAGGAGACAGGTTATCCGGTCGGAGGCGGTTTTACTAGTTCCTCGCAATAGGAGCAAGAAATCGAAACCCCCTAACCTGACCCTCGCATTTCCCTTGACCCCAATCCCCAAGCGTGCGACCATATTCTCTACGCATTGGCTCTTTGAAATAACAATAGCAATGAGATAACTCCCGCAGATGCAATATTTTGCGGGAGGGGTCGCTGATTCCAAGGCACTTAGCGCGGCGATAACCACGTAAGCCCTTTGAATGGAATATTTTACGGGCAAGTCGTTTACTTTCTATATTTTAGCCATGTCCCGGCAGATATCGACCCCCGTAACATACTGATTCCAGATATTTTAGCCAGATCGATCCGTATTTTTTTTGATCTGGATATCACCCAGCTTCCGGGTAGCCCAGGCAGCACTCTCAGCGACAACGTCATCCGCGTCCCCGGTCAGCTTCTCAAGCAGGGGAAGGAACTTCCGGTCGCCACTATTTCCCATAGCTATTACAGAATTACGACGCAAGCCTGTAAGCTTTGCCCGCCGAACCGGCGACCCGCGAAACGTCCGGTTGAACTCTTCGGCACTCATCTCCGCTAGCCAGTCGAGCGCAGGATTCACCAACTCCGGCCGCGGCTGGAACTCAGCAGCGTTGGTCACCGGCGCTTTCCGGTTCCACGGACACACATCCTGGCAGATGTCGCACCCAAAGACATGCCGCCCCATCCCGGTCCGCAGGTCCTCATCGTCGGGCAGCGCGCCACGCTTCTCGATCGTGAGATACGAGATGCACTTGTTGGAGTCGAGCTGATAAGGCGCGATCAGCGCGTGGGTGGGGCAGGCATCGATGCAGCGCGTGCAACTGCCACAGCGATCGGGCGCGGGCAGGTCGGGCGTGAGATCGAGCGAGGTAAGGATCACGCCCAGAAACAGCCACGACCCCAGCTTCTGATTGATGATGCACGTGTTCTTCCCGATCCATCCGACGCCGGCATACTTCGCGACCACCCGCTCGACGATCGGGCCGGTGTCGACGTAACAGCGCGTGATGAGATTGTCGGTTGCGCAAGCAGCTTTCAGCGCGTCTTCGACTCGCCGCAGGCGAAGCATCACGGAGTCGTGATAATCCTGCTGTCCCCAGGCGTAGCGCGAGATCCAGCCCCGCGCTTCATCCGGCGACTGAGTGGAGTACGGTTGCGCCGTGTTGTAGTTGATCGCGCAGACCACAACACTGCGCGCCCACGGCGCAGCGTGCGCCAAAGACGCGCGCTTCAGCCGCCCCTGCTCATCACGCGCTTCCAGATACTTCATCTCGCCGGCGCGCCCCGCGGCAATCCAGCGGGGAAAGTACTCCAGCTCCGGACCATCATCGACCGGAGCAATCCCCACCAGATCAAAACCCGCGTCTGTGGCGGCTTGCGTCACAGCAGCCGAGATGTCAGCAGCGCGAAGCATGATAGATGGCAACACAAACGCAACGGAGGCCCGGTTCCATTTTGGAACTCGACCTAACTTTTTTAGCCGCAAAAGCGCTTTCCTCGCATGATCAGCGTATAAGCTTTTTCTCACAGAGTCACGCAACTCATGCTGCGCGTTCTCCGAATTTTCTTGAAAAAGGAGACCATCTGTATGCCGCAACCCACTCACGCTCAAACCCCCACCATCCAAATCTCTGTGATCAACGAGAGCACCGTGCTGGCCGACGCAGATGTCGTGCCGGTCGTCGCGGCGCTCCAGAAGCAAGTGACCAACGACTTCCGCCCTGTCTGGGGGACGGACGCCGAACTCAGCATCGTCCCCAAGGGCACGCAGCCGCCGACCGGAAGCTGGTGGCTGGTACTGCTGGACGACTCTGACCAGGCTAACGCTCTCGGCTACCACGACCTCACCACGGATGGATTGCCCATTGGCAAGGTCTTCGCCGCCAGCGACCTGAAGGCGGGCACATCCTGGACGGTCACCGCCAGCCACGAACTGCTGGAGATGCTCGGCGACCCCAACATCAACCTCACTGTATTCGTGCAGAACAGCAACACTGCGGGAATTCTCTACGCCTACGAAGTCTGCGATGCCTGCGAAGACGACAGCCTCGGCTATCAGGTCGACAACATCCTGCTTTCTGATTTCGTTTACCCATCCTGGTTTGAAAGCTTCCGCACCGAGGGCTCCACGCAGTTTGATCGCATGAACAAGATCCAGACTCCGTTCCAGCTGCTGGTGAACGGCTACATCGGGATCTTCACCGTGAACTCGGGCAGCGGTTGGACACAACAGACGGCGGAGAAGCGCCCAACCAACGCCCTGCACCGGGGTGCCGTCGGCACTCGCCGCGAACGCCGCAACATTCCTCACGAACTGTGGATCAACAGCCTGCCGCAGCGCAAGATCGCAGGCAACGCACAGAAGTACCGCCAGACGCTGCAGACCATCCAGAAGCGGCGGGAAGCAGCCTGAAAGTTTACTCTGGGTCCTCCCCCATTACGCCTCGCGCGGAAATTGCGCGGGGCTTTTTTAGTGGTCAGTGGGCAGTGGTCGGTGGCCAGTAAGAGCAAGTGTGTTGACTGACCACTGGACACTGGACACTGACCACTGCACTCAGATCCCCAACTTTTTCACTTCCTCGTTGTAGTACTTGCGGTAGAGGATGTCCCACTCCTGGGAGCCTTCGAGGATGGTGCGCTTTTGGCTCTCGATCTTCTGGCGGGCCGCGATGTCGATTCTCTCTTCGTGATTGAGCAGGTCTTCGAGGATCTTGCGGGTTTCCTGGCGGATAGTGTTGGGGTCTTCGATGAAGTCGACCTCGTCCATTTGTTTGAGGGCGTCGGCGACGGCTCGCGCCAGCACGTTGACTTTGTCGCGGCTCAGTCTCACAGCACCGCCTTGTACTTGCGCACCAGTTCGCTTTTGACCTTGCGAAACATCTCCTGGTAGTTGGCGCCCGTCTTGTTCATCTCTTCGGAATAGGCTTCGAGGATGACTCGGACTTCGTCGTTGATGCGGTCTTCGAGGGTGAGTTCTTCAAGCAGTGCGGCGTGGACGCGCTCGGTGACTTTGGGCACAGCCGAGGTTTCGATGGCTTTGCCGGCAATCAGTTTCTTAGTAACTTCGCGGGCCAGGTAGCCCACATATTCCTTGGAAAGAAGCATGTGCGGGTCGAATGTCCTGTGTCAGGGGCGCTTGTCTGCGAATTAGAGAGTGTAACACGCCAGCAGGCCATAACAGAGTTGCGAGATCGGGAGTGCTGTTGCAGCAGAGGCTTAAAGAGTGGCGATCCCCAACAGTTCTATCCCGTATTTGGCCATGACTTCTTTCATTTTGTTTGGGCTTTCGGGATTCCAGATTCCGGTCTTCAGCTTCCCATCTATATCGCCTTACGATACACTTAAGAGGATCGCGGCACGATACACTCGGCGGCATGAAGAAGCTCACCTTGTCGGACTATCAGGCCCTGGCGGAGTTCCGTTACCAGATCCGCCACTTTCTCCACTTCAGCGAGCAAGCCGTGAAGCAGGCAGGTCTCGAGCGTGGCCAGTATCAACTCATGCTGGCCATCAAGGGCATGCCGGCCGGAGTGCGGCCGCGCATCAGGGAACTAGCCACCCGCATGCAAATCCGCCACCACAGCGCCGTGGAACTGGTGAATCGCCTCGAAGCCGGGGGATTTGTCCATCGCACCCGTGCTCAGGAGGACCGCCGTGAGGTTCTGCTGGCGCTCACCCCAAAAGGCGAGAAGGTCCTCGGCGAACTGGCCCTTCATCATCACGACGAACTGCGCTCCTCCGGACCCGAACTGGTGACCGCTCTTCGCCGGATTATGCGTGAGGGTAACGATGGCACGTCATTGCATCGATCCTCATCCCATGAGAAGGAAAAGACCTCACGGGAGCCATGAATATTGGACGGTTACCGGTGGTCGGCCGTAGCGACAGTCGCAAGGCCGTCGCCGACCTCGGCCGCAGTGGCGTGATGGCCGCGCGTCTCCGCCGCTTCCAGGATGAGCACGTGCGCGAACCGGGATGGTTCACATCCGCTGAAGGAGAGGTATCGGCACCGTAGCTTTCGCAATGGAGCAGAACAAAGACCCCTGCCGCAGAACTATGATCCTGAGGTCAACCTCCGAGAATGAGTGAAACAAGCAGGACAACGAATCGCTGGTGGACGGCTCTGTCGCTCCGGCGCACGACCTATTTGAGCCAGCGCGAGGGCCAGGTTATTACGGTCCTGGCGTTGGTGATCGGCGTCCTGACTGGCATTGCCGTGGTGGCCTTCATCCTGGTCACTGAACGGCTTGGGATGCGACTGTATCCTGTCGGCAGTTCAGCGTGGCGTCGCGTGCTCATTCCGGTGCTGGGTTCTCTGGGTGCTGGATATTTGCTTGCCCGCTACTTCCCGAACGCGCGGGGCAGTGGCGTACCCCAGACAAAAGCGGCGTTGTTCGCCCGCGACGGCGTAATCACGGCACGCACTACGTTGGGCAAATTCCTGTGTACTTCACTCACACTCGCCAGCGGAATCCCGCTCGGACGCGAGGGCCCTGCGGTGCAGGTGGGAGGTGGCATCGCCTCGGTGTTGGGACGCCACCTGGGGTTGAACTCTGAGCAAGTAAAGAAGTTGATCCCGGCTGGAGCAGCGGCAGCCATTGCGGCCGCGTTTAACACGCCTCTGGCAGCGGTGATGTTCTCTCTGGAGGAGATTGTCGGAGATCTGCACTCGCCTGTGATGGGCGCAGCGGTGCTGGCGTCTGCATCTTCCTGGCTGACCTTACGCTTGCTACTGGGCAACGACCCGCTTTTCAAAGTGCCGCAGTACCAACTGGTTCATCCGCTCGAGTTTGGGATTTATGCTGTGCTGGGCGTGGCCGGCGGGCTGGTGTCAGTTGCGTTCACCAAGCTCTTGCTGATGACGCGAGAGCGATTCCTGCGGTTCCCGGCGAAAACAATATGGCGCCAACCCGCTGCGGGTGGATTGTTGGTTGGTCTAATGGGCTGGGCTGTGCCGCAGGTCCTGGGCGTTGGTTATGGATATGTCGGCGAAGTCCTCAATACCGGAATGGCTCTCAAGGTGATGGCTCTGCTGGTGGTTCTTAAACTTGTGGCGGTGGCGACCAGTTATGGCTCGGGCAATGCCGGCGGCATTTTCGGTCCCAGCCTCTTTATCGGCGCCATGTTGGGAGGCACAGTCGGGAGCGTCGCGCACCGGCTGTTGCCCGGCCAGACCGCCACGCCCGGAGCGTATGCCCTCGTCGGCATGGGCGCGGTCTTCGCCGGAGTGATGCGCGCCCCGATGACCTCAGTGCTGATGATCTTTGAGACTACACGGGACTACGCGGTGATCGTGCCTCTGATGATTTCGAATCTGGTGAGCCTTTTCATCTCCCGCCGTTTGCAGCGGGAGTCCATCTACGATGTCCTGGCGTTACAGGATGGCATCCACCTGCCGACAGCCGAGACACGCAACCAGCGTGAGGGCCGCCATGTCAGCCGCGCCATGCGTCCGGCGACTGAGGTCCTAAAAGCCGAACTGACCGTAGGGGAAGCCTTCGAGCAAGTACGCTCCAGCGAACTTCGTGTCTGGCCGGTGATCGATGAGCGCGGGTTGGCCGGAGTGGTAGGCCGCCCGACCATTGAGCGAGAGCTGGCCGCGGGTGCCGCTTCCAAACCAATTGGCGAGCTTGTGGATCCGCGGAATTTCCCCCACGTTCACGCGGACCAGCCGCTCGACCTGGCGCTCAACCGCATGGGTGAGACCGGGCTCGACCTCTTGCCTGTGGTCAGCCGCGCGAACGTACATAAACTTGAGGGCATCATAACCCTGCGTGATGTCTTAGGTTCTTACGGGTTTCGTAGTCAGAATAAGGAATCACAGACTTGACGTATGTTTTTGATCCAATCGGGGCATGGCAGGTTTGCAGCTGAAATCAGGGCTTGCTTCGCGCGGCCTCGATCAGCGGCCGCAACGCCTCGACTGAAACTCCTAACGTGCCGCCGGAAAATCCGTCAATGTAAGCAGAGTTCACTCCGATCACTTCGGCGTTGGAGTTGAACACCGGACCACCGCTGCCGCCATGGGCCGTGGGAGCGTCGTAGATCAATTTGTCGCCCACGACGTCGCCCATATGCCCGCACGTGGTCGAAGGACGAATCAGAGAAAGCGCTGCCAGTTCGCTCGCCGCTGTAATGTCGTTGTGCCGGTACGCGAGCCGCTGGTAAATCCCGCTTGGCGACTTGGCCACCATCCCGGCGATCCCCATGGGATAGCCGATCACTGTCACAAGTTCTCCCGGCAATGCGGGGCCTTTTGCCAACGGCAGCACGGCAATTCCACGCACCGCGTCTTTGTTTTCGATACGCAGCACGGCCAGATCGCCCGTGGAAGAAACCGCACCCGGCGTCAAGCTCACCGGCGTTGGCGAACCGGGAAAGAAGACCACCAAACTTTCCAGCATGGCCGTTGCGCCACGATGGATCAGCCCTTCCGCCTCGGTGTCTCCATACCATGGCTCGGCCACGTGGCGGTTGGTGGCCAGCAGGCCGTCGCCCACGAGGAATCCGGTACCGGATACGCGCGCTCGAATCACCGCCGGCTGGTTGGCGAACCCGACCTGGTACACGCCGTGAATATAGCCGATGGAATTCCGGTAGCGGTTCAGCACCAGCGCCGGCATCGCCTGCTCTCGCTCGAGGTGCGCCACCTGCTGCGTGAGCTGGTTTACCTGCTTCTGCAGTTCACCCGGCTGCACTGCCTGCGCCGCGACGGGTGCGTAATAGCGGAACATGGCGACCGCGCCGGCCAGCAACACCACTCCCAGCACAGCCTGCACCATCTGTTGCCAGCTATCGCTAACGTCGTTCGGTTCCTGAGGAATCTCGGGTTCGGACATGAGGGATCATCTTCCCTTGTCCGGCAAGGCTTTTCCACGGTACGGAAGATGATGTACAGGAGATATTGAGAGTGTCTTAAGGAGGTGTCCGAGTGGGGCCGGACGTGAATTTGGGTGTCGCAGCTACAGCGCTGCGATTGACGAGCATTGGTGATTACGGCCCGTAAGGCCGCCTAAGGGCAGCCGCTAGGGCTTCCCGATTCCCAGGCGCTTCGCCATTTTGTCGTAGAGAAATCCCTCCCCGGCAACGTAGGGCTGCACCCACTCGCCATCGATCACGAATTGCGGGATGGCGCGCTTGCCGGTGTGCTTGACGATCTCATCCACCGCCCCCGGCGTGGTCTCGACGTCGATATCTTTGTAGGGGATGTTGTGTTTGGCCAGAAAGCGCTTGGCCTCGCGGCAGTCGGGACACCAAGCGGCAGAGTAAACGATCAGATCCATAAGATATTCGACGAACCGTGGTAGAGACGTAGCTTGCTACGTTTTCTCGTCCCGTCTCTAAACCCGCTCCAGATGAGACAGCGTGCGCTCGTTGACAATGTTGCCCGTATTCAACGTGGAAGCGGGCTCAAACAGCAGGAGCCAGCATTCTTCGTCTGCAACCGGACGATGCTCCACCCCGCGCGGCACCACAATAAACTCGCCTTCCTCGATCCATTCCTGCCGGTCGAGGAACTCCATGCGAAACCGCCCCTTCACTACCAGAAACATCTCGTCTTCGTGATCGTGATGATGAAACACGAACTCGCCCTTCAGCTTGTCGAGCTTCACATGCTGGCCGTTCAGTTCGGCGGCAATGTAGGGCTTCCAGTATTCCGAAATTTTGGCGAACTTGTCGGCGATGTTGACTTTGTGCATGGTGGCCTCGACTAGATCTTCAGACACAGACCTGCAATTGTTTGGATTTCGCCGAACGCTAACCCGTCGCAGTTAATTGTTGGGTACGGCGGACTCGAGTTGGATTGTGGGCAGGGCCCTGGCCGATCATTGACAGCGTCCCGATTGGAGTGTCGGCCGCCGCAGATGCGCTGCCAAACATCGATAAATCGGCATTCTGATACCATGCTTCCCAATGTCAGACTCGCACGAATCCGTCTCGATCACTCCGATTCTTGACTCAGGAGTTCTTCCTCCACCTCGTCCCAAGAAGCGCGCCTTAGGCGTGATTGTCGGGTTTGGCATAGGCATTCTCTTCGCTGTCGTAGTCGATAAGTTCATCAGCACAGCATCGCAACCTAACCTAACACTCCTCTCCTATTGCGCCAGCTTTGTCCTCGCAGTGACCATACATGAACTCGGCCACCTGACAGCCGGCTGGTTGGTTGGATTTCACTTCAGCCATATATCTGTTGGACCCTTCTCGGTCGGACTCGAATACGGAAGACTTAAGATTAAGGTTCGCCGGGATCTGGGGGCTCTCGGGTATGCCGCCATGCACATCGAGACTGTGCAGGGGCTGCGCCGCCGTTTGCTGCTTTATATTGCTGCTGGCCCGGCGGCGAACCTGATATCAGGAACGTTAGCGGCGCTCTTCGTTAACTTTGCCCCTCCATCTTTCCGAACGATATGGGTAACGTCATTTGCAGTTGGATTTGCGGCGTTGTCATTGCTCGTCGGCTTGACGAGTCTGGTACCGTACGGAAAGACTCTGCGAAGTGATGGCACCCGCATCTGGATGTTGCTGAATTCCTGCGACGGAACGCGGCGGTGGATTGCCGCTGCAGCTCTCGGAAGCCAGCAGAGAAAGGGTGTTCGCCCAAGAAACTGGAAGCGAACTTGGTTGAAGGCGGTGTGCTCAGTTCGAGACGCATCAATCGACGAGATTTCCGGCAACATGCTGGCCTACATCGCGGCAAGCGACATCAAAGATGCGCCAACCGCCACCGCACATTTGGAGAGATGCCTTGAACTGGCCCTTTGTCTCCACCCCTGTCTCGCGACTTCGTGGCGCGAGAAGCCTCTTATGTTTGCGCCTGGTCTCGAAGCGACTCGGCGCTGGCAGAACGTTGGATTTCGCAGATGAAGAAGCCGAAGCTCATGAGTCCGCTGTTGCAGATTCGGACAAACATTGCACTCGACTGTGCGCGCCACAAGTTCGATGATGCGATCGGCGGCTGGCAAAGGGGAGCTGATTTTATCGAGCGCTTGCCAGTCACTCAGATCAAAAGACTGCTCCAAGAATCGTGGCGGGAGTGGGGCGACGAGATTCAGGACAGAAAAAACCGAACGTAAGGGTCTGGGTCTGCAGATCTCAGGCTTCACTCGGCTGGGTTGGAAGGTGATCTCCTACTAACAAGATTTCGTGCAAAAACAAAAGCCGCCAGCTCGCGCTGACGGCTGATCGCTGAAACGCTCCAGCTAGCTGTTCTCGTACAACAACACACCCTCGGTCTTTTCCGCGTCCACCGGACGGTAGAACAGCTTGTTGTCTTCGAGGAAGACCTCGATAAATGCCGGACGCGTCGTAATCGTGCCCTGAATCAGAGCCTCCGACAGCGGGTCTTCAATATACTTCTGCAACGCCCTGCGCAACGGCCGCGCTCCGTAGGTGCGGTCGGTAAGCGTTTGGCTGAGGATCCACTTCTTGGCGTCATCTGCAACCGACACGGTGATCGACTTCTGCGCCAGGTTCTGGTTGAGTTGCGTGACCATGAGCTCCAGAATCTGGATCAGGTCCGCTTCGCTCAACGCCAGGAACAGGATGATCTCGTCCAGCCGGTTCAGGAATTCTGGATTGAAGGTGCGCTTCACTTCGCCCTTCACCAATTCCTCGACCTTGCCCGAAACCATCTCATCGCTGGTCGACTGGAAGCCGAAGCCTTCGCGCTTTTGCAGGTGCCGCGCCCCAATGTTCGACGTCATGATGAGGATCGTGTTCTTGAAGTCGACCGTGTTGCCCAGCCCGTCGGTCAGTTGGCCGTCTTCAAAAACCTGCAACAGGATGTTGAACACGTCGGGATGCGCCTTCTCGATTTCGTCCAGCAGCACCACCGAATACGGCGCGCGCTTCACCCGCTCGGTAAGCTGGCCGCCCTCTTCGTAGCCCACATATCCCGGAGGCGAGCCGATCAGCTTCGATACCGAATGCTTCTCCATGAACTCGGACATGTCGAAGCGAACCAAAGCTTTTTCCGTTCCGAACATGAACTGCGCCAGGGTGCGTGCTACTTCCGTCTTGCCCACACCCGTCGGTCCCAGGAACAGGAACGAGCCAATCGGCCGGTTCGGGCTCTTCAATCCCGCGCGCGAACGCCGGATCGCCCGGGCCAGCGCGTTGATCGATTTATCCTGCGAAATGATCCGCTTGTGCAGCTCTTCCTCGATGCGCAGCAGCTTCTGCGTTTCTTCTTCCTTGATCGAGGTAATGGGAACTCCGGTCCAGCGCGAAACCACATCCTCAATGTCCTCGCGGCCGACCACGCCGGTGGAAGATTCATCGAGATGATATTTTTCGCGCAGCGCCCGCAAATTCTCGCGCTCCTTGCGTTCTTCATCCGAATAGAAACGCGCCTTCTCGAACTCATGGTTCGCGATCGCGTTCTCCATGCGGTGCACGATGAACTTGATCCGTTTCTGGACCTCAGAGATCTCTTCCGGCTGCGAGGTCTGGCGCAGCTTCACCCGCGCGCCGGCTTCATCCACCAGGTCAATCGCCTTGTCTGGCAGGAACCGGTCAGGAATGTAGCGGTTGGAGTGCGACACCGCGAAGTTGATGGCGTCGTCCGTATAGGTGACGGCGTGGAATTTCTCGTAACGGTCTTTAATCCCGAAGAGAACTTTGATTGCGTCGGCCTCGTTCGGCGGAGGAACTTTGACTGCCTGGAAACGCCGCTCCAGGGACCGGTCTTTCTCAATCGACTTCCGGTATTCTCCCGGCGTGGTTGCGCCGATGCATTGAATCTCACCGCGAGACAATGCCGGCTTCAGAATGTTCGCGGCATCCAGCGACCCCTCGGCCGATCCCGCGCCCACCAGCGTATGCAACTCGTCGATAAAGATGATGGAATTCTGCGACTCCATCAGCTCTTTCATGATGGTCTTCAGCCGCTCTTCGAACTGTCCACGATATTTCGTTCCCGCAACAATCAAGGAGAGATCGAGCGCCAGAATTCTCTTGTCGGCCAGGAACGACGGTACTTCGCCGTCGGCAATCCGCTGCGCCAGTCCCTCGACGATGGCAGTCTTGCCTACACCCGGCTCGCCGATCAGCACCGGGTTGTTCTTGGTGCGCCGGCACAGAATCTGAACCACGCGCTCCAGTTCGCCGTCGCGGCCGACCAGCGGATCGAGTTGGCTGTCCATCGCCGCCTGGGTAAGATCGCGCGAAAACTCGCTGAGCAGCGATGACTCCCGCTGCCGTTGTGGCTGCGCCTTTTCCTGGCTGGTGCGCGCCAATTCTTCGCGAATCGTCGCCAGCCGCAGGCCGCGCTCGTGCAGAATCTCTGCCGCAAAGCACTTCTCTTCGCGCAGCAGTCCCAACAGAAGATGTTCAGTCCCAATGTGCCGGTGCGACAGCCGCTCCGCCTCTTCCGCGGCATAGGCCAGCACGCGCTTGCACTCGTTGCTCAGCGGAAGATCCACCGAGGTCGAAACTTTTTCCCGAATCGTGGTGTGACCCTCGATCTGCTTGCGGATGGACTCAACCGAGGCGTGCGAGCGCAGGAATCGGTTGGTCAGGGCTTTGTCTTCGCGCAGGAGCCCCAGCAGCAGGTGTTCCGTCTCTATATAAGGGGACCCGAACTGGCTTGCTTCGTAGCGCGCAAAGAAAATCACGCGCCTGGCTTTCTCCGTATAACGTTCAAACATAATGCCCTTCCCCCCTGACCCCTCCGGTCGAGAACAACCTGGACCCGCTCGACCTAGACCAACTCGACCTGGGTCCACTCGACCTGCCGCACCGCCGACTCCCTGACAGCCGCGACCAGCCCTACTACAGTCATTATGCAATCAAACAGCCACCAAGCCCAAGTACCCGAACGTTTTTATAATGTTACTGAAGGAACCTGTCCAAGTCTCCTTTGGCTGCCGATTAACCCAAGTTTCTTGCACCTTGCCTTGCTAATCTTGCTCTTTGCTAATCTTGCTCTTCGTTCCGCCACGCGTTCCTCACGCGCTCTCTACGCCGGCAACGACTCCGGCTTGATTTCCTCCACGCGCCCACGCTCCAGCCGCAGCGCTCGATGGCAGCGCCGCGCGAACGACAGGTTATGCGTTGCAATCAGGGAGGTGAGCTGGTGCTCGCGATGTAATCGCGCGATCAATTCAAAAACCGCTTCCGCCGTGTGTCCGTCAAGGTCCCCAGTGGGCTCATCCGCCAGCAACAATTTCGGCCCGGTAATGAGCGCCCGTGCCAGAGCCACCCGCTGTTGCTCGCCGCCCGAAAGCTCTCCCGAACGATGATGCGCGCGTTGCTCCAACCCGACCTCACGCAGCCAGCGTGAAGCTTCCGGCGCCGCCTCTGCCCAGGTACGCCCTCGCACCAGCAGCGGCATCGCCACGTTTTCCGCGGCCGTGAATTCCGGCAGCAGATAGTGAAACTGCCAGACGAAGCCGGCATCGCGATTGCGAAACTCCGCTGCCTCGTCCGCCGATAACGAATTCAGCTTCAATTGCGCGCAGTATACGTCACCCGCGGAAGCATGATCAAGAGCGCTCAGGATGTGCAACAAGGTACTCTTCCCCGCTCCTGACTCGCCGACAATCGCGAGCATCTCGCCTCGCTTCACCTCAAACGATAAGTTGTCAAAGAGCACCAGGTCCGATTCACCGGACCGGAATACCTTCTTCAATCCTTGAACCCGAAGCAGCACTTCTTGTTCCGCCACCTGTCCCGCCGCTCCATCCGTTAGATGCACGCTGCCTCCGCGGGGGTCCATCCTGTCCCGGCTTTAGTCTGCCGGTGGCTGGAACAGTAGAACGGGTCATCTTCTCACATTAGGACTTTGTTCCCTATGGCACACTTGGACCATATGGCTCTTTTCAACCACACGACCGGATGGGCTTACGATTTTAGGAAGGTCTGCTTGCCAAAAACTGTATGCCACTGTCCGGTGCGTTCCGCGTGACCCGGGACAAAATCTGATGCATGAGACTCCGAAAAGAAACGTCTAGTGCGCGAAGCAGGCATCGGAAAGCCACATCCAGGTTCTAGACCTCAACCTTGGCTCCTGCGTCGGCCAACTTGCCTAGCGAGTCTTCATAAGGCGCGCGCGCAATGCCGCGCTCGGTGATGATCGCGTTTACATACTTCGCAGGAGTAACGTCAAAGGCGGGATTTTCAATCGACACGCCGTCGGGCGTCATTTGCTTCCCGGCGATGTGTGTGACTTCTCTCACATTGCGCTGCTCGATAGGGATTTTGCTGCCATCGGGGCAGGCGAAGTCGATGGTTGAGATTGGCGCGGCCACATAGAACGGAATGCCATTCTCTTTGGCCAGAACCGCAACAGTGTAGGTTCCGATTTTGTTGGCGACGTCGCCATTGGCGGCGATGCGGTCCGCGCCCACCACGATCGCTCCAATCTTGCCCTGCTTCATCATCGCACCCGCCATGTTGTCGGAAATTACGGTTGTAGGGATGCCGTCCTTCATCAACTCCCAGGCGGTAAGCCGCGACCCTTGCAGGAAGGGACGCGTCTCGTCGGCGTAGACGTGAATCTTCTTGCCTTGCTCAACCGCCGCGCGGATCACGCCCAGCGCAGTACCGTACCCGGCCGTGGCCAGCGCGCCGGCATTGCAGTGCGTAAGCACTCCGCCTTCGCTCGGCATCAGCGTGGCGCCGTGGCGTCCCATAGCCTGGTTGGCGGCGATGTCTTCGGCGTGCATGCGCTGCGATTCTTCGATCAGTTCCTGCTTGATTTGTGCGGCGGGGCGAATGCGCAGACGCTCGAACTTCTCCTGCATGCGCCGGATGGCCCAGAAGAGGTTGACCGCGGTAGGCCGGGTTTTGCTGATCAGGTCGCAGGCCTGGTCGAAGTCGCGTTTCAGGTCGCCTGTGGATTCGGCTTTCGAGTTCTTGACAGCCAGTGCGATACCCATGGCCGCGGCTACGCCGATGGCAGGCGCTCCGCGCACCACCATGTTCCGGATCACATCTGCAACCTGCTCGTGGGTTTTGCAGGTGACGTAGGTTTCTTCCGTGGGCAGCTTCGTCTGGTCAATGAAGCGCACGCCCTGGTCAGTCCATTCGAGAGTTTGAATCATGGGTCAGTCGTTGGTCGTTAGTCGTTGGTTGTTGGCCACTCACGCTCTATGTGCCGCACATCTGTTCCCCGGAACATTCGTCACGGCGGGCCGTCCACAGATTTCGCAACTGGCCGCAACCGCAAAAATCATGGGATCGGTGTCGTTCGTCTGCAGAATGTGCTCGGCGCGCACGTCCCCGGCCGTGAAAATCGAGACGAAGGTCGCCGGAGCCGCGGCCTTCTCCACGGTGGGCCTTCCCTTAGCTTCCTCGCGCTCCACCAGGCACATCACGCCAGCAATCTTGAATCCGAATTCACGCGCCGCCTCGATCGCCTGCACGGTAGAGGCGCCAGTGGTACAAACATCGTCGACGATCACCACCCGCGCACCCTTCTGGTGAAAGCCTTCGATGCGCTGTCCCGTCCCGTGCTGCTTTTCGGCCTTGCGTACGAGAAAGCCGTGCAGTTCTCCGCTCACCACCGAGACCGCCACCACGATGGGATCTGCTCCCAGGGTGAGGCCGCCGATGGCCTGCGGCTTCCATCCCCGCTGCCGGATCTCATCGGAAAACACTTCGCCAGTCAGGCGCGCACCCTTGGCGTCAAGGGTCGTCGTGCGGCAGTCGATGTAGTAGTCGCTCGTGCCGCCAGAAGAAAGCTTGAACTCGCCCAGCCGGAAAGACTTGTAGGCGAGCAGGCGCAGCAGATCCTGGCGGGGGGATAGCATGAAATCCTACGATACCACGGAGAATCAGCCTCCTGCTCGTGTGGCGACAGCCGCCTCGCCTGCCCCGAGCGGACTCGAATGGGCTTCCGCCGAGCGAAGCGAGGCGTTCTGGCAGACCTCACATCTGTCGGGCGTGATAATCTGAATATTCTGCCTACAACGACGCTTCGAGGTATGACCTTGCAGAGTGCACGAAAGCCTTTCTTCTTCCTTCTTGCTTGTCTCCTACTCGCAAACTTGAGCGGTTCCGGGCTGGTTTCAACGGCGTTTGCCGAGGGCACGCGTACCTGGGAACAGTCGAAATTTGACGAACTGACCAAGGGCACGGCCACGGGTATCGCCATCCGCAGCACCGGCGGCCTCGAACTCGCGCCCACGTTCAAGAGTCTGTACGCCACGCCTTCCACCTACATCTGGGCGATCGCATCTGATGATGCCGGCAATGTGTATGTAGCGGCGGGCGCGCCCGCCCGGGTGTACCGCATCACGCCCGATGGCAAGGCGACGATCATTTTTGAGCCCAAAGAGCTCCAGGTGCAGGCACTACAGACCGGCCCCGGAGGCACGATCTACGCCGCTACCGCTCCCGATGGCAAGGTCTACAAGCTCGAGCACAAGCCGGGCGGCAAGCCTCAGCCGGCAAAAGCAGACTCGCCCCAGGGCGCACCTTCAGACAAAGATAAAGACAAAGATTCAGACAAGGACAGAGATAAAGACAAGGACGCGGCCAAACCAGCCGCGGACCCGTCGTGGACTTCGTCCGTCTATTTCGAACCGGGCACGAAATATATCTGGGACCTGGCTCTCGACAAGACCGGCAATCTTTACGTAGCCACCGGCGACCACGGAGAAATTTATCGGGTCACGCCCAAAGGCGAGCACTCGGTCTTCTTTAAGAGCGATGAAACTCACATCCGCGTCCTTGCCTTCGATGCACAGGCCAATCTGATCGCCGGCTCCGACGGCAGTGGGCTCATCTATCGCATTTCTGCCGCAGGCGAGGGGTTCGTGCTCTACAGCGCACCCAAGAAAGAGATCACAGCTCTGGCGCTCGATCGCGCGGGGAACATCTACGCCTCAGCGGTCGGTGAGAAACGAAGCGGAGGCGGGCCGGGCGCATCAGGCATGGCCACGACCCTTCTGACCATGGGCGCCAACGCCCCTGCCGGGGGCACTGCGCCCCAAGCTCCCGGAATCACCATCACGCCCGCGCCCAGCGCGCCACAGACGGTGGGGCCATTTCCATTTCCGGGCGGCGGGGCAAGTGGTGGGTCCGATGTGTACCGCATTGCGCCCGACGGTTCCCCCGCCAGAGTCTGGACGTCCCGCGAGGACATCGTCTACGCCCTGGCCTTTGATTCGCGCGGACGCCTGCTGGCCGGCACGGGCAATCGCGGTCACATTTTTGCCATCGCCGGCCTGGATGATTTTTCCGACCTGCTGAAAGCCCCGGCTTCGCAGGTCACCGCGTTTGCCAGGGCTCCCGGGGGCGGACTGTATGCCGCAGCCAGCAATCTGGGGAAAGTGTTTGCGCTGGGACCAGCAACGGAGGCCGAGGGCACCTACGAAAGTGACGTGTTTGACGCCAAGATTTTCTCGCGCTGGGGACGTGCCGACTTTCGCGGCACAGGCAACGTGGATCTCTATGCGCGCAGCGGCAATGTTGATAACCCCGACCGCAACTGGAGCCCGTGGAAAAAGATCGATCTCGCCAAGAGTGAGCTGGCAAAGACCGGCGAGACTGGTATCCCCGCCGCGCGCTATGCCCAGTGGAAGGCGGTGCTGCACGCCGGAACCGCGGCGCCTGGCGTGGACAGCGTGGCCCTGAATTACCTGCCCAAGAACGCCGCCCCTGAGATCGACGACGTAACCGTACAGATCGGCGTGAAATATCAGCTGATGCCGAAGGTGCCGGGCTCCAGTCTGGGATCGGATTCCGGCGGATCTTCATTCGGAGGATCTTCGGGACCACATTTCGAAGCCCCGACTCCCAGCTCTCGCGACCGCGATTCCATCGGAGTAAAGTGGAGCGCGCACGACGAGAACGACGACCAGCTCGTCTACTCCCTCTACTACCGCGGCGATGGCGAGACCCGCTGGCTGCTCCTCAAAGACAATCTCACCGACAAGGCGTATTCCTTCGATGCCAGCCTGCTGCCCGATGGCGGCTACACGGTGAAAGTGGTTGCTTCCGATGCGCCTTCGCACTCACCCGGCGAAGCCTTGACCGCATCCAAGGAAAGCCGCCGCTTTGAAGTGGACACCACTCCACCGCGCATCGAGAATCTGGCAGCGTCCGTCGAGGGCGGGCAGATCCATGTGACGTTCCGTGCCAGCGATGTTTTTTCTTCCATCAAACGCGCTGAATACTCGGTGGACGCCGGTGAGTGGAAGTACGTGGACCCGATCGGCCAGCTCTCCGACGCCAAGACCGAGAACTACGACTTCAAGGTCACGCCAGAAAGCGCGAAGGACGGTGGACCTTCTTCAGAGCATGTGGTGGTCGTAAGGGTCTATGACCGCTACGAAAACATGGGCGCCGCCAAAACCCTGATGCGGGCGAAGTAGTTTTTCCGCGCAGGCGGGGATGCGTGCAGTACGTGGAAGACCGGCGCTTTAAGCGCCGCGTGAGCAGCCATCAGCGAGGGCTTCAGCCCCTGAAGGTGCATGGCGGAAGTTCAATGCATCCTCTCCGCCGCCTCCGAAGCATCTTCCGCCACACTCTTTATGGCGCTGAGCTCTCCCGCGCGGCGCAGCTCAGGAAAGCCCCAGGCCCAGAGAGCAATTACCACCAGCGTCCCCACGCCGCCCAGTAAAACGGCGGGAACGGTTCCAAACCACTGCGCCGTCAATCCCGATTCAAACTGCCCGAGTTCATTGGATGTCCCGATAAAAACCATATCGACAGCCATCACTCGTCCCCGCATTTCATCGGGCGTGCGTAACTGCACCAGCGTCGCGCGAATAATCACGCTGATCATGTCGGCCGCGCCCAGAAAGATCAGCGAAAGCAGCGAGAGCACCAGACTGGTCGAGACCCCAAACAAAATGGTGCAGATTCCAAAGCCGCCCACCGACCACAGCAGCGTCGGCCCGGCCCGCCCGCGTAGCGGACGATGCGCCAGCGCCACGGCCATCATCGCCGCGCCCACTCCCGGCGCAGTCCGCAACAGTCCCAACCCCCATGGCCCGGTGTGCAGAATCTCTCGGGCATACACCGGAAGCAGAGCAACCGCTCCGCCCAGCAGCACCGCGAACAGGTCGAGCGAAATCGCACCCAGAATCAGCTTCTCGCGCCAGATGAAGTGCAATCCCGCGAAGATGGTTTTCAGCGTCATGGGCTCGCGCCGCCGCGCCTGTGGCCGCGTCTTGATTCGGAAGGTGGAGAGCAGCGCGCCCACTGCGGTCAGCATAGCCCCCGCGTAAACCGCCGACGGTCCCCGGAAAGCCGCATATAGAATGCCGCCGAGCGATGGCCCTAGAATCGTGGCAGCCTGAAACGTCGTAGCGTTCCACGCCACGGCGTTGGCGAAATGTTCCTCGGGAACCAGTTGCGGCAAAATCGAACGGCTGGCCGTTCCGTTAAACGACCGCACTACGCCCAGCAGAATCAACACCGCATAGATAGGCCGAACCGAATGCGTGCCGCGCTCCGCAAAAAAGAGCAAAAGTCCCGAGCACAGCGCGTATCCCGCATAGCACGCCCCCAGAACCTTGCGTCTCTCGAATCGGTCGGACGTGTGCCCAGAAACCAGAAACAGCAGAATGCCCGGAAGAAATTGCGCCAGCCCCACCAGTCCCAGATCGAGGGCGCGCTTGGTGATGTCGTAAACCTGCCACCCCACCGCGACCGCCTGCATTTCGACAGCGGCCACGATCAGGAAACGCGCAATCTGAAACAACACGAAGCCCGGATGCGTAAAGGCGATGCGTCCAGCTCTGGAGTCGTCAGGTGCAGGCATGGATCATCTACTCTGCCACAGAAAGAGCCGGAACGCATGCCGGATGCGGTTCACGCCGCCGCGGAATCAGGTAACATCGCTTCCGCGGTCTTGAGGGAGGTTTGCATGACGATGTGGAGCCTTATCGCCTGGTCTCTTCTTTTGGGGTGTGTGTCTGCACAAACCCAAAGCGGCACCCCGCAGTCTGTTCCCGAGCAGCGAACCGATCGGCAGCAGACACCAGCATCCGGACCGGCGGCTCAGCAATCGAAGATTGATCCTGCCAAAGAAACTGACATCCGGCAGTTGATGGATGTGGTAGGGGTCGATGCGCTCATGGTTCAGATGATGGGGAGCATGGGAACGAGCATCAGACCGCTAATGACCAATGCTCTTCCGCCAGGAGAGTATCGCGAAAAGCTGATTGATCTCTTCTTTGCGAAATTCCAATCCAAGGCGGACCCGCAGCAGCTTCTGGACCTGATTGTCCCCCTTTATGACAAATATCTTTCCGATAAGGAAATCAAAGACTTGATTCAGTTTTATCGGACCCCTCTCGGGCAGAAGTCAGTACAGGTAATGCCTAAGTTGATCGCTGAATCGGAAGAGGCTGGCCGCAAATGGGGTGAAGGATTGGGGCGTCAGTCCATGCTTGAGGTTCTTTCAGAACATCCTGAGTTGGAAAAGGCAATGGAGGACGCGAAAAAACCTGCCGAGCAGAAGTGACCGACCCATTCGTACGCGCGCTCGCAAGCTAGAATCGGCTCATGCTGACGCTGCTCCGAACCATCGCCTGGATTGTCTGCGTAGTCTATTCGACGATCCCTGCGTTCTGGCTGCTGATTCACCCGCGAGTAGAGTTTTGGCGCTCACGGCAAAACTCGCCGTACCGGATACTCGTGCCCGTCTGGATGGCGATGTGGATGCTCGTTGCCACGATCACGGCCCCGTGGCGCGGCATCCTGCTCTATGAGAATCGATGGACTTGGATTCCCGCGGGCGCTCTATTCTGCGCGGGTTTGATTCTCTACAAGCTCGCGCGCAACGAGTTCAGCCTGACGCAGTTGTCCGGATTACCGGAACTGCTCCGCGGCCACAACCGGCAGCACCTGGTCGCCACTGGCATCCGCGCCCACGTGCGCCATCCGGTCTATCTGGCATATCTGTGCCAGATGCTGGCCTTGAGCCTGGGCACGGGCCTGGCCGTCTGCTGGGCGCTGACCGCTCTCGCGATCGTCACAGGTGGGATAATGATCAGACTTGAGGATAAAGAATTGGAAGACCGCTTCGGAGAGGAATATCGCCAATATCGATCGACCGTACCCGCAATCCTGCCGATCAGAAGGATCAAGGATAGGAGCGGATCAAACTGAAGGGCCTTCCTCTGCGTCCTCAGCGGCCGTCCTCAGCGCCCTCCGCGTTGAAGCATTTTCGTCGGAATTCCACACGACTCCAGGAACCGGTAGCTATAATCCGACTTGGCTGACTGCTGATTGCTGACGGCTCGCTTCCCCATGCGCTTTGAACTCTTCATCGCGACTCGCTACCTGCGCGCCAAACGCCGCCAGGCTTTCATCGGCATCATCACCGGCATCTCGATTGTCGGAGTAGCGGCAGGCGTAGCCTCGCTCATCGTCGCGCTAGCCATCAACAACGGCTTTCGCCAGGACTTGCAGGAGCGCCTCATCGGATCCACCTCGCACGTAAGCCTCCTCCGCGTAGCCGACGACGGCATCAAGGATTGGCCGCCGCTCCTCGCCCGCCTCTCCAAACAGCCGCATGTGGTCGCCGCCGCCCCAGCAATTTTTGAACAGGTGCTGATTTCCCGCGGACCCCGCGCCCGCGGCGCCGTCCTCAAAGGCATGATTCCAGCGGCTGAGCGCAAGGTCGGCGATCTGCTCAACACGATAAAAGAAGGTTCAGCCGCCGCCCTGGAAGAAGTTGCTCCAGAAAACGACCATGTCGGCACGTCCGCCTCGGAGGATGATCATGTGGGGACCGCCGCCTCGCCTGCCCCGAGCGGCGCCGAAGGGGCTGTCCAGGGAGCGTCAGCGACCGAAGACTCTCCCGATGCCCTCGCCGGCGTGCATGCGCGAGTCGCCGCAATGCCCCCGATCATCCTTGGCAAAGACATGGCCGATAATCTGGGCGCAACCGTCGGCTCGGTCGTTCTGGTCACCAGTCCGCAGGGCGAGCTAACGCCGTTCGGCATGGTCCCAAAATACAGCCGCTTCCGCGTTGCCGGAATCTTCAACTCCGGCTTCTTCGATTACGACTCCTCATGGGCGTTCACGCGCCTCTCCGACGCGCAGCGTCTCTTCGGCTTGGGCGACTTGATTTCAGTGATCGAGTTCAGAGTCGACGACATCTACAAAGCCGACCAGGTTTCCCGCAACCTCGAAGACGCCGCCGGAAAAGGCTTCATGGCCACCAACTGGATGGAACAAAATAAAGCTTTATTCCACGCCCTCCGTCTCGAGCGCCTGGTCACTTTCATCACCATCGGACTGATCGTCTTCGTAGCCGCTCTGAATATTCTGATTTCTCTGATCATGATGGTCATGGAAAAAACCAAAGACATCGCGGTGCTGATGTCGATGGGCACCCGCAAATCGCAGGTGCGAAACATCTTCATGGCCCAGGGAGTCCTGATCGGCGTGATCGGCACCGCCATCGGCCTGCTGCTCGGCTATGCCATCTCCTACGCCGGAGGCCACTACCACATGATCTCGCTCTCCCCCGAGGTCTACTCCATCGACTACGTACCCTTCGCCCCGCGCCTGCTGGATGGCGCGCTGGTAGCCCTCGTAGCGATCGGAGTCTCCTTCATCGCCACACTGTACCCATCATGGTCGGCAGGCAAGACTCTCCCCGCCGAAGCCCTGCGCTACGAATAACGTCAGTGCACACCACCGGCAACACTGAAGACTTGTCATCCTGAGCGAGGATTGTGCTTCGCGAACGCGAAGCACAACCGCAGTCGAAGGATCCCTCTTACGATCCCTGACATATGGCTCCGCAAGGCATTTCCAACCATGCCCGCGCCTTTCGCATTTCGTCAATAGGCGCTCTCGAACGGAACTTTCCTTCCGCCACCTGCGTACAATTAACTAGGGAGAAGAATAGGAGGCCTTACCATGTTCACTTTCCTCCTGTGGTGCATCCTCTTCGTACTCTGCTGGCCACTGGCCATACTGGCGCTGGTCGCCTACCCGTTCGTCTGGCTACTGCTGCTCCCGTTTCGCATCCTAGGGGTAGCGGTCCACGGAGTGCTCGAGATAATCTACCTCGCGATCACACTCCCGTTCCGCCTGCTGGCCGCGCCGTTCCGGATCTAGTGGCCCGAGACCAAGCTGCGATCAAGCCTGCGATACACTCTGCGTATGCGATCTATTAAGAGGACGGCGATTGCCCTCGGCCTAGTTTGCCTCCTGTTTTCAATCGTGTTCGCAATGGTCCGGAAACACAGGCCCTTGGGCAAGGCTCCCACTATCCAATTCCCATCGGCAGTGTCTCAGACAACGAAAATTCAACTGCTGAAGGATGATTTCAGGATCATCAGTGACGTGAGCGCTCTGCCGCCAGCTGTCTTGGAAACAGTTAGGGAAACAGGAGGTTCCCGGTTGGTCCTGGCTAACCGCGGCGCAACCTTCAATCCCGGTGACGTTATTTGGGATGCGAGTGTACCTCAGAAACGCCTGATATTTGCTGGAGAGTCGAAGGACAAGTGTCTGGTGCACTATGAGCGAGGCGGCCGTGGCCACAGCTATATCGTCGAGGTATTTGAACTGGGCCCAGGCGCCGAGGCTCGACCGCTCTGGTTCGGCTATTGCCGTCAGCCAGCAGACGATATGAAAGAACTACGGTCCGAGGTTACGAGCGGCGGATGCTCGTGATGCTTTATTGAAATCCCTCAACTCTCCATCACCTTCAGCCCCGCACTCACCACCAACCGCGCCTCGGTAGCCCGCTGCACATCCTCCGCCGTCAACCCCGGAGCCACTTCCTCCAGCACCAGCCCCCGTTCCGTCACCCGGATGTAAGCCATCTCCGTCACAATCGTATCCACCACCTTCACCCCGGTCAGCGGCAGCGTACACTTCTTCAAAATCTTCGGAGCGCCTTCGCGCGTCGTATGCTCCATCGCTATCACGGTACGCCGCGCCCCGGCCACCAGGTCCATCGCCCCGCCCATCCCCTTCACCATTTTCCCGGGGATCATCCAGTTCGCCAGGTTGCCCGCCTCATCCACTTCCATGGCGCCCAGCACGCTCAAATCAACGTGCCCCCCACGGATCATGGCAAATGAATCCGCGCTCGAAAAATAAGACGTCCCCGCCATCTCACTCACCGTCTCCTTGCCAGCGTTAATCAGGTCGGCGTCTTCCTGCCCCTCGATGGGATAAGGCCCAATCCCCAGCATCCCATTCTCGGATTGAAGAATCACTTCCATCCCCGGTGGAACACAATTCGCAACCAGCGTAGGCATCCCAATCCCCAGGTTCACATAGAACCCATCCCGCAACTCGCGCGCAATCCGATTCACAATCCGCTCGCGCTTCTCCACGTCCTTTCCCGGCTTGTTCATGATGATGTTCCCTACGCGCTGTCATCCTGAGCGAAGGTTGTGCTTCGCGAACGCGAAGCACAACCGCAGTCGAAGGATCCCTATTAGCTCAATGCAACCGTCGGCGCATCAGGGAGTTCTCTGAGCGCTCTCATCAAACGCCCACGCTCAACCGGCAACGGCTTTCCTCACCGTCCTCTTCTCAATCCGCCGCTCATACAACTCCCCCTGAAAAATCCGTTTCACGTATACCGAAGGCGTATGCACCAGGTCTCCATCCAACTGTCCGGCCTCCACCAACTGCTCCACTTCCGCAATCGTCACCTTCGCCGCCGTCGCCATGATGGGATTAAAATTCCGCGCCGTCTTCCGGTACACCAGATTCCCCATCCGGTCACCTTTCCACGCCTTCACAAATGCGAAGTCCGCTTTCAACCCGCGCTCCATCACATAAGTCCGGCCATCAAATTCGCGCGTCTCTTTTCCCTCCGCAACAATCGTTCCGACACCAGTCGGCGTGAAAAACGCCGGAATCCCCGCGCCAGCCGCGCGAATCCGCTCAGAGAACGTCCCTTGCGGCACCAGATCGAGTTCCACCTTCCCGGCCAGCACCATCGATTCCAGCAGCTTGTTCTCTCCCACGTAAGTTCCAATGTGCCGCCGAATCTGTCCCGCCGCCAGCAGCAATCCAACACCAAATCCATCCACTCCCGCATTATTGCTGATGGTCGTCAGATTCTTCGACCCCTTCCGCACCAGCGCGCGAATCAGATTCTCCGGGATCCCGCACAGCCCGAATCCTCCCAGCATGATGACGGAACCGTCCCCCACATCGCGAATCGCCTCATCCGCACCGCCCACAACCTTATTCATAGCGTCCGCATTCTAAATGCAATTCACCACGCAGCACATATGCAAAGCAAAAGAAGCGAAATTAGCGGCCAGCGGTTAGTGAGTGCCGATCAATAACTGACCACTGACCACTGGCCACTGACCACTGTTCTACTCTTTCTTCCCCGGACTCTTCTTCAGCCCGTGCGCCTGCTCAAACTCCTCCGCCAGCGCTCGCGTAGCCAGATTCTCGCGGATGTGCGCCAGCCGCTGCTCCACTTTAAACAGCGCATCCTCCAGATTCTTCCGGTTGCTGATCGCAATGTCCCGCCACATCGAATACGGACTCGCCGAAATCCGCGTCATCTCCCGCAGCGCCCGCCCACCCGCCGGAAGCAACGGCGCCTCTTCTCCAAACTCCTCCACCAGCGCCGCCGCCAGAGCCGTCGAAATCATCTGCGGCAGGTGGCTGATCCACGCACACAGCCGGTCGTGATCCTCCGGCGGCAGTATCGCGATGCGCGCCCCAATCTGATCGATCCATCCCGCAAATTCCGCGAACAATCCTTCATTCAGATTTTGTCCCGGCAGCGGCGTCAAAAACCACACCGCATCCTGGAACAAGTCGGCATCCGCATAATCCACGCCGCTATGCTCCTTCCCTGCCATCGGATGCCCCGCCAAAAAGCGTTTCCCCGCGTTCTTCCCAAACACGCTCAACGCCCGCTCCGCCACCGCAGCCTTCGTGCTGCCCACATCCGTCAGCAATGTGGTCGCCGGCAGCGCCGGGCCCAGCCGCCCAATCAAATCCACAATCGCCAGTACTGGCGTCGCCAGCACCACCAACTGGCTCCCGCGCACCGCGTCCGCGGGTTCGACAAATCCCTTGTCGATCACCCCCCGCATCTTCGCCCGCTTCAACGCCGACTCCCGGTCGCATCCCATGATCAGCCCGGCAAACCCCCGCTTCCGCAGCGCCAGCGCAATCGACCCGCCGATCAGCCCCGTCCCAATAATCGTGATTTGCCGAATGGGCATAAGCACGTTTCACCACAGAGTCACAGAGACACAGAGAAGAAAAGAAAAACTTAGGATTTGAACCTCGTTGCGTATACCGGAATGCAAGGGAGCAAGTTAGGTCCAGCTATCGCAGTTGCCTTTCTCTGTGTCTCTGTGTCTCTGTGTCTCTGTGGTGAATGATTTTTATGCAATTTTTCTCCCCACCGCCGGCGCAATCATCCGCAATTCATCCATCAGCGTCACGAACTGCTCCGGAAACAGCGACTGCGCCCCATCTGACCACGCCTGGTTCGGATCGCAATGCACTTCAATCAGCAGCGCATCCGCGCCCGCCGCCACCGAGGCTCGCGCCATCGGCGCAACCTTGTCCCGCCGCCCCGTCCCATGCGACGGATCAGCCGTCATCGGCAAATGCGACAGCTTGTGGATGATAGGAATCGCCGAAATATCCATCGTATTCCGCGTATAAGTCTCAAACGTCCGGATCCCGCGCTCGCACAAAATCACTTCATAATTCCCGCCCGCCATAATGTATTCCGCCGACAGCAGCAGTTCTTCCAAAGTCGCCGCAATCCCGCGCTTCACCAGCACCGGCTTCCGCACCTTCCCCAGTTCGCGCAGAAGATTAAAGTTCTGCATGTTGCGCGCCCCCACCTGCAGAATGTCCACATAGGGCAGCATCATCGGAATCTGCGAGATCTCCATCACCTCGCTGATCACCAGCAGCTTGAACTTCTCCCCAGCCTCCCGCAGCAGCTTCAGCGCATCTTCTCCATGCCCCTGAAAAGAATAAGGAGAGCTTCGCGGCTTGAACGCCCCGCCCCGCAGCACGCGCGCCCCCGCCTTCGCCACCGCCTCCGCCGTGGAAAAAAGCTGTTCCCGCGATTCCACCGAGCACGGCCCCGCCATCACCACCACTTCATTCCCACCAATGCCAATCCCGTTCGCCAGTTTCACAATCGTCCCCTCGGGACGAAAACTTTTCCCCGCCAGCTTGTACGGCGAACTGATGCGATGCACCTCCTGCACCCCCGGCATCAGCTCGATGATGCGGATGTCAAAATCAATCCCCGCTCCCACCGCGCCCAGCACGGTCTGCCGCGCCCCGGTCGACCGGTGCACCTCAAAACCCATCTTCACCAGGTGCTCAATTACCTGCTGAATCTGCCCCTCATCCGCTATTTCCTGCATCGCCACAATCATAAGAAGATCTCTACTTCTAGCTGCGTTTGTCATTCCGAGCGAAGCGAGGAATCTGCTGTCGCATCCACCACGCTCCCACCCACTCACCGAAACCATCCGTTACCACAACCCCGGGCGGTTCAGCGCCGCATGAGGCCAACGACCAACGACTGACGACGGTTTTCAATCATTCACGCCCGAATCCAACTCCGTCTCCGCCTTCGCCTCTTCCGTCTTCGCTCCAATCCCTTCCTTTTGTATATTCCGCATCACATCCATGATCCGTTCAAAAATCCGCACCAGATCCCGCCCCGGCAGCGGTCCCTGATTCAGCCGCTGCACATTCTCAAACACGGTCCGCTCCCGCTCCGGCTCATAAATTGGCAGGGAAGTATCCCGCTTCAGCCGCCCAATCTCCACCGCCGCCCGCGCCCGCTCGCTCAGCAACTCCACCAGCCGCCGATCAAGCTCATCAATCTTCTCTCGCCAATCCGCAATATCCATGAGATCTCTCGGGCACTCACGCTTGCGCGTCCTTACATCGACTTTGTCATCCTTCTATGAAAACACGCGTACCTGTCCACAGGTAATTTTGCGGCGATGCGGACAGGCTTCTATTCGTGCTCCAGGCACATAAGGTATGTCCGGACTCCGGCCGTCTGAGCAAAGCGGAGGACCCTGTGCCCACCCGCGCTACCATTGGCTCCGCAAGGAATTTCTACCACTGACTCTCTAAGCTGTCTCGTATACGTCAGGCCGATGCAATTCCATATATCGCTCGGGAGCCTTCACGGGAGTAAATCCAAATTGCGAATAAAGTCCATGCGCGTCGCGAGTCAAAAGAATCCAGCGCCGCAGATTCTGGAGTGCAGGATGCCCCACCACACACTGCATCAGCCACTTGCTCAAGCCGCGCCCACGATGCGACTCCAGTACGAATACATCTCCCAAGTAGGCCACAGTGGCAAAGTCGCTGACCACCCGGGCAAAGCCAACCTGCACGGGTGCCCCACGTCTCGCGTCTCTTGCGAGACGTGGGGATTCGTCATAGACGCCGAAGCACAGCGAGTGTTCAATCGACCGCGCCACGACTTCGCGTTGAATACCCTTTGCCCAGTAGCAATTGGTCAGAAAGCCGTGTATCACATCCAGACTCAAGCGCTCAGGGTCCGTGCTGATTACAAACTCGCCATGCCGGTATTCCACGATCGCTTGCCCTGCGCTGGGGACGCACGAGGTAAAAGCATTCTCCATGACAGCATTCTAACCTGCCGGGCCGCACCGTGTTGGGTTAACCCTGGAAGGGCGTTTCCAGGGAAATCTGTTCAACAGAACTGCCCTCCGCGGAGATGACCGCGAATTGGGTCAACGTTCTGCTGAAATGGCGCAGTAGTAAGATACCCGGAATGTTTGCCAGCGCTCTCGTCTACCTCGGTCTAATCGGTGCGTTCTTGGGCTTCGTGTCGTTGATTGTGCCGTCGAAGCCTCTGCACGTCCGCACTCGCAGGCGAGCACTTTTATTGCTTGCATCTGGCTTCTTTCTACTCGCAATTGGTTTCGCATTTCCAGCGGCGGAAACAAAGGTCGCAGAGAAGCGCACGCAACTAGACGAATTCACGCCAGTCTATCAATTCGACGAGGTTCATTCGACCCGCGTGAAAGGATCCAAAGATCGCATTTACCTGGCAATCAAATCCGTTACGGCCGATGAGATTTTCCTGTTTAGAACGCTCACCTGGATCCGGCGATTAGGTCATTCTGGCGGAGAAGGCATTTTGAATCCCCCGGAGCATCAGCCTTTGCTGGATGTCGCGCTGCGCACTGGATTTATATTGCTAGCCGATCAGCCCGGCCGGGAAATTGTCCTGGGAAACGTAGTAGTAGCTCCTCCAGGATTCCGGCCAAGGGCGGGCCAGTCCATGCCTACACCTGAGCAGTTCAAGGCAATCCGTCAACCCGGGTTTGCCATGACGACGATGAATTTTCTGATCGAAGATACCGGTGACGGCTATTGTACTGTGCATACGGAGACACGGGTTTACGCAACCGACAGCTCAGCGCGACGCAGATTTACTCTGTATTGGCGGATGATTTATCCCGGAACCGCACTGATTCGGCGCATGTGGCTGCGAGCGATAAAGAATCACGCAGAAGCAAGTTCCAAAGGGTTGCGCTAACTGCTAAAGACTGTTTTCAAATGCCGTCCGCAGGAACGAAGCCAGTTGCCACCCATCCATGTATTTGTAAGGCGTCTCGCCCATCGTGTAGTGACCACAGGGCAGCACCACAACTTTGTGATCCAGTCCGCGGCGCTCGAATTCCTCCACAACATCACGTGAGAGTTCCGGCAAGAAAGTCAGATCGTACTTCGCATAAATAATGAGCGATTTCCGCGGCCAACGCGAGAATTGATCGAAGTAAGCCATCGGACTAACGGCGAGCCAGGACTGCCGCAAGGTCTCAAGAGTGATCTGCGACTCCATGCCCTGCCGGATGTGCCGCGTCGATTGCCCGTGCCACACCACGTCGGCCACATAAGTCGAAGCATGGTTAAAGGCCGCCACTCGGATGCGCGGATCGTGAGCCGCCGCGATGAACGCGTAACACGAACCCAGGCTGGTACCCATGATCCCAAGCTTGCTATAACCCTGCTGCTCCAGCCAATCGAGACAGCAGCGGACATCCACCACGCCCTGCCGCACCGCATCGAGCGTACGGCCAATGTTAGCGGAGACGGCATAATCCGCGCGGCTGGTCTCGGCCGGCATGCGGATGTCGTGATAAGGCATGCTCAGCCGCAGCACTGCAATTCCCAGCATGTTCAGAACTTTGCAAAGGCTGCTGTAAGCGATGGCGTCCGCGTTCCAATGCGGCAGAAGAACGATGGCGCGCCGCCCCCGTGCCGGAAACCAGCGCGCATTCGCCAGGTTGTTTTCAGGATACGGCGTTTTCACCGGCGCAGTGAACCGCAAGAATTCCGCGAACGTTCCTTTCACCTTCGCTTCGAGTTTCGGGTCAGGAACTTCGCGTGTGGAGAAAACCTGCACTTCGCGCTTCTCCAGCCGGAAATCGTTAGGCCGCGTGTAGGAATAGAACTCGTCGCTCGAGGCAACGATCCGCCGGTTGAAATCGATAAGGAATTTCGCCGGATCATCCGCCGCCTGCCCCGGACGCCACCCATTCCGGCAAGGCCACTCCCGCGCAAATTCCAGGCCCCAGTCCAGCGGACGCACCACGCGGTTGTTGTCCACCGAAGTGAGCCGGTGTTCCCAGTCGTACATCAATTGTGCGTAGCGCGAGGGCATGGTCAATCTTCCAGTGTAACAAGCGGCGACGACTGCTTTACGCACGATTCATTCAACGGTCGCAATCAGCAGGTAGCAGTTGGCATTTGGTGCTTAAACGGGACATCGTGAAGAGATTTTCAGAAGTTTGTGACATCTGTCACAAGAAAGTACCGCCGAATCTCGGTATTCAAGAGGAAGGAATCAGCTCTGCGAATCTGCTTGAGTGTAGCTACATTTGGAGTTACAATGGATTTTGAATGGGATGAAGCCAAGAATCGCACCAACATACGGAAGCACGGGTTCCATTTCGCGGAAGCGGAACGGATGTTCCAAAGCTTTCTTCTCGTCCGGCCCGACGCACAGGAGGACTACGGCGAGGAGCGATGGATTGGGATCGGCATGATTCAAGACCGTTGCGCCTTTGTGGCGTTCGCGCCACGACCTGGCAATACGATCCGCGTCATCTCTCTGAGAAAGGCAAACCATGAAGAGCGGAAAGAATACGAAGATGCCATCAAGGACGGACTGGAAGCGCATTGACGCCATGCGCGACGAAGATATCGATTATTCCGATATTCCAAAACAGGGAGCGGACTTCTTCAAGAACGCGATACTCTGGCCCGGCCCGAAGAAGCAAATCACCTTGCGCGTTGATCCCGACGTGCTGACGTTTTTCCGCAAACACGGTCGCGGCTATCAGACCACTATCAACGCTGTCCTGCGCAGGTATATGGAAGCCAGAAAACGGCAGCCGGTGTGACCTGCCTCTGTGTAACCCTGTGTCCCCTGTGTTGAAGAATTTGGGACAATACCCTCCACTGAATTCTCTTGACTTCGGTTTCCTTATCCTGCGACAATATCTCTTTACGCATTGGATCTTTGACATCTGAATAGCAACGAGATAACTCCCGTGAATCCAATATTTTGCGGGCCACACCTGCTGATTTCGGGCACTTTGGCACGGCGGACCATCCTAAGTCCTTTGAATGGAATATTTTGCGGGTAAGTTATTTGTTTCCAATATTTTAGCCGGATTCGGGACCAGACCAAAACCCGCAAGTCGTTGATTCCAGATATTTTAACTCAATGGTATCTGCTAATTTTTATCTGGACCGAGTGGGCAGTCAGTTCCCATACCTTCGCGGCACGCGCTTGGAAATGTTGCAGAGAATCTCGTAGGGCGAGCTGTTAGCCAGGCGTGCATGCTCCAGCGCATCCACGCTCAACCCGTCGTGAGTTCCGAGCAGAATCACCTCATCGCCCACAGCAATCCCGGGAATGCCTGTCACATCCGCCAGCGTGAGGTCCATCGAGATGCTGCCGACGATGGGCGCATAGTGGTCGCGGACGATCACGCGACCGCGATTCGAAAGCTGCCGGTTGTATCCGTCGGCGTATCCCACGGGCAGCACGGCCACATGCGCCGGCGCCTTGGTCACGTAAGTTCCGCCATAGCCCAGCGCCTGGTTGGCGGCGAAGTCCCGCATGGAAAGAATGCGCGTCTTCCAGGTCAGCACCGGCTTCACCGCAAGCCGCAGCGTGCCGCCGCTCACTTCTCTGCCCGCACGTTGGAACGGCAGATAGTACCCATAGAGCGCGACGCCCGGACGCACCATGTTGCTCCAGGTCTCGCGCCGCGAGATCAGCGCGCTGGTGTTGGCCATGTGCACCAGTCCCGGACTAAAGCCCGCCGCGCGCACCATGCGCTGCGCCTCCTCGAAACGGCGCACCTGCTCGGCCACCGAAGGCGCGTCCATAATTTCGGAAGAAGCAAGATGAGTCGACAGCCCTTCGAGAACCAGATGCGGAGCCGCGCTCAGAGCTTTCAAGACTGCAGGAAGTTCATCCACGGACACGCCCAGCCGGCCCATCCCGGTGTCCACTTTCAAGTGCACTGCCTGTCGCACCGCGCCCGAGGCCGCCGCATTCTCCAGAGACTCGATATGCCAGGGCTCCCACACCGTCGGAGTAAGCCGCAACCGGACGATCTCGCCTTCTTCGCCACGCCAGAAGCCCGTCATCAACAGGATTCGCGACTCGATGCCCGCCTCGCGCAGCGGGATCGCCTCATCGAGTGAAGTCACGCCCAGCCACTTCGCGCCTTCGGCCTCCAGGGCGCGTGAGCACTCGACGGCCCCGTGGCCGTAAGCGTCGGCTTTCACCACCGCGCACACGGTCACGCCCGCTCCTGCATGCTTCACCACCGTGCGGAAGTTTTGCCGCAAAGCGGCCAGGGAAACTTCCGCCCAAGTGGGGCGCGTAGCCACGCGGTTCAGAATTTCTACAGTAGTCGCCACTGGGCTCGATTATAGCGGGAGCGGCGCGCGTCCTCAGGTTACGCTTGGGCTACTCCCGCCTGACATTCCCTCCGTCAGCTGTCTTCAGCCCGCGCATCAGTTCCCCGCCAAAGAGAAGTTCACGGTGATCTGTGTTTCAACCTCGACCGGCTCATTGTTTAGAACGTAAGGCCGGTACCGCCACTGGCGCACGGCTTCGATCGCCGCGGGCGCCAGCATGGGATGTCCGGCCAGGACTCTGAGATTCTCAATGGCGCCTTCTTTGCTGATCACCGCCTGCAGCACCACCACCCCCTGAATGCGCGCACTTCGCGCCAGCGGGGGATACGTCGGCAGAATCTTGCGAACCAGGTCTCCCTCACTCATGTGCGAGATGCGGACCGGCGGAACTGCCGCCAGAGGCGCCGCCGCGGGCAAGACTGGGCGCGAACCGCTCTCAAACAAATTGGGGACGCCACGCGGATCTCCCGCTACCGTGCTCTCGGGAAGGGACGAGTCAACTCCTGCAGCTTGTGGCGGACCATCATCGCCGACAGGTATCTCGTTCGGAATTCGTGTAGGCATTCTCAGAGTGATGTCCGCAGGATTGCTGTGAGGAGCCGTGTTTGCACCTGTGCGCGTTCTGGGCGCAGGAGGTTCTCCCAGAGGTTGACCCAAACTGATGGGCGTGGAGATCTGGCGGAACGAAGGCAAGCCCATCGGCCGAAGCAGCGGCAAGACCAGTAACGCTCCGGCAACCAGTACCTGCAAGCCGAACGATGTCAAAGTCGTCAATCCGCGCCGCGACCGCTCGTCCCATGACGAATTGAGTGTGTCGTCAAACATGGTGTCCTCCTGAGTTGAAAGCAGTTACTGCTAAGGACACCAGAACCTTCTCCGCAGGCTGCGCCGGAGCAAAGAAAAAGGCCGCGCTTGCACGCGGCCTTTGGGAACTTCCCGACACACGCGGTGTCGTGAAACCTTACTTGGGTGGTTCGGTTGACTTTGGAGCTGCGGGCTTGGGGGCCGCGGGCTTTGGAGCCGCAGGCTTGGCTGCTGCTCCAGTAGCGGCTGGGGCCGGCACACCGGACTGCGCGTTGTAGACGTCCACCACCGCCTTGGTAATGTCCCCGCCCTCGCCATACCATAACACCGGGCTTTGCGGCCAGGGATTCGAGGTGTCCACAATCATGCCAAAGCCGCTTTCCTGCGCGTGCTTCACGATCACCGGCGCCATCTTCTGCAGAATGCGTTGAAAGATCTCTTTCTGCTGATTCTGCGCATCTTCCTGCGCGTCCTGCACCGCGCGGTCAAACGACTTCTTCTTGGTCTCGATCTGCTTGACCAGAGCGGCGCGGGCGTCCTCGTTCAGCTTTTCACCCTGCGTCTGCAGTTGCTTCTGCAAACCCTCGAGTTCGTCGTTCTGACCTTTCAATTCGTTCTGCTTCGGCTCCAGCTTCTTGCGCAGGGCCTCGAAGTCACGCTGGCCCTCGTTGGTGCCGACCACGGCTTGCTCAATGTTGATGGTCCCGAGCTTGGTGCCGGTTCCAGTCGCCGTAGTTGTTGGGGAGGCTGCCGGGGTTGCGGGCGAAGTGGCCGCGCCCGTTGGGGCAGCGCTACCGGTTTGGGCGAACGCGGAAAACGCCAATCCGAAAATCAGCGAGAAAACCGCAATGGCCAGGACAGACCGCAGAAACTTGCTTGTCATTGGATCGCTAAACTCCTTGGAACATTGTTCCGGTAAATATGGTTCCGGGGAATGAACTCAGATTACCCTTTTCAGACAACGCTGGGCCGTGCTCACGAGGTCTTCTTCTTTCGCTTTTTCCAACGGCCGCCGTCAGACGTCTTCTCCGAGACAAGGCGCACTGGATTGCCAGCGTCACACGCCGGGGTTGCGGACGTGTCGTCCACCCTGATCAGCTTTCTTCCATGGCGTGGATCATCTGAATTATAGAGAGCCTCCTCAGCCCCGTCAAACCCCGTACTGCCGGGTCGTGTCCTAAATTCAGCCCTTAGAACGTGGTCGCCACCGTGAAGCGGAACGTCTTGCGTGGCTCCCGCAACAGGAAGCTGGGCGCATAGGTCTGCTTTGCCAAGCCATAGGTATACGCTCCCGCATCAGTCAAGTGGCAACCGGTTGGTCCGCAGGACTGCGGGAACATGCCGGCGGTGATGGGAATCGGCGGGTTCGCCGGGCTGTCCAGCCGCAGCGGGTTGTATGCCCAGTAGATGCGGAACGGCGCGTTGATCACGGGCAGGAACATCTGGAGCTCCAGTCCTGTGGACATTCTCGGGCGCCAGTTGGTCGAACCCAGCACCTGCAGATCTTGCGACGGCCTGGGGCTCAACACACTGCCCGGAGTGCAGGTATTGGCAAAAGGAGTCTGCACCAGCGCAGGACACCCGAAAGCCTGGCTGATCACACCATCGTATTGCGCAGTTGCAATCTGCAACTGCGACGGCCGGAGTATGGGGTCAACGCCCATGTCGATGAATGGAGCCAGAGCCACCGGCCCATAGATCGTGATGCGGTACTCCAGGTTGGTCACTATGCTCAAATCCCCGCCGGGGAATGTGATCTGATCCACCGGAATGGGAACGGTCACGCAATTAGACTGCGGCGATGGCAGCGTGGGGAAGCAAGGCCGAGCGGGATTCACCGGAATCGGTCCGTTCGTCCTGTCTTGTAACACAATGGCCCCCACGCTCGGCAGGAACGCCACCGGGGATACGGAACGTATGTCAAATCCGCGCAGATCGTTCTCGCCACCCATGTACGAGCGCTGGAAGGGCGGCGCAACCAACCCACCAAAGCCGCTGATGAAGGACCCCTGAACGTTGAAGCCCAGCGCATTGCGCCCCTTCTGTACAGGAATGAACTTTTTGTATTGAACGATTGGCCGAATCGACCGGACGGTTCCTCCCAGCCCCGCGAGCTCCGCGCCCAAGGTGAACTGGTGCCCATGGTGGGGCGAGATCGGACTGTCGATGGTGTTGAACGAAAAGTTAGGAAAGATCTTGCTGGTGATGATTCCGTTGAGCGCATTGGGCCCGGAAATTCCGCGGAAGGCCAGGAACTCGAACAAATTCTTGGACGCCGTGCTCAGGGCCAGCAGCGAGGATCGGTCGAACGAATAGGTGACTCCCAGGCGCTTGAATGAGCGCCGCAGCGGATAACTCAACGACAGCGTAAACCCAGCGCTCGATTGCGTGTAGTTCTGCAGGTTCTGCAGCACTGCGTTGGGCAGGTTGATGTTCTGCCCGCTGAAGATGGAGAGTTGCCGCGCCTGGTCGTACTTGGTCTTCTGGTAGTACACGTTGAAACCAAACTGCAGTGGCCGGTCAAACATGTAAGGCTGGGTGAAACCGAAGCGGATGCTTTTCGCCAGGTTCCCGACGCTGGCCTGCACTTGCAGCGTCTCACCCAGACCGAGAAAGTTATTGGTCGAGTAATTGATCCCCACGAACGCGCCTTCCAGTCCGCTCACGCCGCCGTTCAGGCCAACGCTGTTTTTGCCCTTCTCATGTACCTTCAGCGTTAGATCGACCAGGCCATTTTTCTCGTCCAGTTGACGGGCGGTGGTGTTGGGATCGTCCGGCTTCAACTGGTCGAAATATCCCAACTGGTTCAAGCGCAGCAAACTCAGCTCCCAGAGACGCGAGTCGTAGATATTGCCTTCCTCCAGAGCGATCTCACGGCGAATCACTTTGTCACGGGTGGTGGTGTTGCCCTGGAACTCGATGCGGCGTACATAGAACTGCTTGCCTTCGTCGACGTCAATGTCGAGAAAGATCAGTTTCTTTTCGTCGTCGAACCTGGTATCTGGGATCGAAGTGAAGTTGATGTAGCCCAACTGGCCGTAGGCCTTGCGCAAGGCCTCCAGGCCCTTGCCTACTTTCTCTTTGCTGAAGACGTCTCCATCCTTGATCGCGAAGAGTGCGCGGAGCGCCTTCACGTTCGCTACCGCCTTATTGTTCTTGAACGTGATCCCACCCAGCGTGTAGCGCTCGCCCTCCTCGATGGGCATGGTAATGTCGACAGCCTTGCCTGGGCCGCCCTGCAACAGTGGAATGTGAGTGCCTGCGTGTCCAGTATCGTGAATCTGCGTCTTGGGCTGGCTTACGTTGGCCTTGAAGTAGCCCCGATTCTGGTATTCGTTTCGGACACGTTCGGTATCCTCGTCCAGCTTGGTTGCGTCATAGGTTCTGGCGAAGATGTTTTCCAGGAAGATGGAATGCGGCACGCCGATGGGCCGCAGGTTCTTCATGGCATATCGCAAGGTTCGAGTGTTGACGTTCTTGTTGCCCTCGAACTTGATCTTGCCCACCTTGACCTTGGGGCCTTCTTTGACCACAAACGTGATTCCGACCGCGGCCGGCGGAATCTGCCGTACTTCGGTCCGAATCGTGGAAAACTGCCGACCATGTTCCGCCAGCAGGCCCTTGATCGTGACTTCGGCTTTTTTGACTTTCGTGGGGTCGTACTGATTCTCCACTGCCAATCCGACCTTGGCCAGCTTGAAGCGGTCCAACACGTCACTGGTTGAGACCGAACTCAGGCCCACATAGTTGATCTCGCGGATGGTCGGCTTTTCCTTCACCTGGACAATCAGCCGCCAGCCCTTCGGAGTCTGCTCCCGGGTAAAGCGGATATCCTCGAAGTAGCCCGTGTTCCACAGCGAGTTGAAATCGCGCTCCAGCGCGGCGGGATCATAGATGTCCCCGGCGTGAGTGAAAATGCGTGCCCGGACAGTCTCGGCGGGGATTCTGCGGTTTCCCTGAACGTCGATCTCAGAGATCACGTCGGTCTGCGCCCAGCTTAGTGAGGCGGAAAGAAGGGCCAGCGCGATCCCCAGCGCCCACCCGAGCCCGTTCATCCCCCGGCAAAGCCGTGTAAATGAAGAGGATGGAGGCTGAACAGCGCGGGAAGAGCCGTGGCTGCGCCCGGGCACAGCACTATCTGCATGAGAGCAAAGATGAATCGCTACGACCTCAGCCTCTGGGATGTAGGAAAACGATCATTATACGGTAGAGAAACAGAAAGCGTCCAAGTTGCCACTCTTGCCGGTGGCTTCATTTGGTTGTCATCCCGAGCAAGCGTCCTTTGCCCGGCGAGGGATCTGGGCGAGCCGCGCGACGGATCGCTTCTTTGCGATCCATCAACCGCGCGCCTGGCTCGCTTCCTTACTTGGCGGACTCCACCTCAACCAAGACGGAATAAAACGTGGCGGAGTTGCCCAGGTCGGAAAGTTTTTCTGAGGTCAGCACATTGATATTCCGGAATCCCGGACCCAGCTTGGCCCAGTTCAGCCTCGCCGAAACCACTCCGGGCTGCACTGCGCCGTCCACGCGAGCCTTCAAAAAGATTTCTCCCCGACGGTTATATACCCTCACCGTCTCTCCGTCGGCAATTCCACGCGCGCGGGCATCGGCGGAATGCATTTCCAGAAGGTTCGTCTCTTCCATGGTTTGGACCGAAGGCAGGTTCGAGAAACTTGAGTTCAGGAAATTGTCGGCCTTGCGCGCCAGAAGTTCCAGCGGGAAAGCTGCCTCGAGTTTTCCATTCCGCGATTCCGCTGGAGCCTTGAACTCGGCAACCGGATCAAGGCCCTGGGCCTTGATTGCCTCGCTATACAATTCAGCCTTGCCTGAAGGTGTGCGGAAGTTGCCGTTGGCGAAAGGAAGAAACGGCTCTGACTGGCCGCTGGCAACTGGCGACTGGCAACTGAAGTTCAACCGCACTTGCCTCTCCCGCTCCAATCGCCTCCGGCTGATTCCCTGCAACCATGGGTTGCTCGAATTCAGCGCGCCATCAATCATCTCGTCGACGCTCTCGCGGAAGCACGCGTCCTTGAATCCCATCCGCGCCGCCAGCGCTCGGAACACTTCAACGTTCGCCCGGCACTCTCCCAACGGCTCAATCGCCTGGTCTGAAACCTGAAGAAAGTAGTGGCCGTACGCCTTCTGCAAATCTTTATGCTCGAAGAAAGTTGTCGCTGGCAGCACGATGTCGGCGTAGTCGGTGGTGTCGGTGAAGAACTGCTCGTGGACGACAGTAAACAGGTCCGGCCGCTTCAGCCCGCGCACCACTTCATTGTGATTCGGGCATACTGCCGCGGGATTTGAGTTGTACACAAACAACGCTTTGACCGGCGGATCGCTGAGCGTGTTCAGCGCTTTGCCGAGTTCCACCATGTTCACAGATCGCGGAGGATGTTGCATTCCCGCAGGGGCGAGATCGGGACGCCGCAGCGCGTGTTCGTTCAGCCCAAACGCTCCGCTGGTCGACATCTGCAGCCCGCCACCGACTTCCTTCCACGATCCCAGGATGCAGGGCAGCATCGCAATCGCGCGCGTCGCCATCCCGCCGCCGTCGGACCGCTGCACACCATAATTCAGCCGGATCACCGAAGGCCGCACCGTGGCATATTCTCCCGCCAGCTTACGGATGTCTTCGGCCGCGATTCCCGTCCACTGCGCCACGCGCTCCGGCGGGTAGGCTTTTGCCTTTTCTCGCAATGCATCGAAGCCTAGTGTGTACTTCGCAACGTAATCGGCGTCGTGCAGGCCTTCGCCGATGATCACGTGCATCATGGCCAGCGCCAGCGCGCCATCGGTGCCGGGATTGATCGGAAGATACCAGTCGGCGCACGCCGCAGTTCGCGTGCGGTAGGGATCGATCACCACCAGTTTCGCGCCTTTGCGCCGCGCTTCCTCGATGAACGGCCACAAGTGAACATTGTTGCCGTGAATATTTGAGGCCCACGCGATGATGTAGCGGGAGTGGACAAACTGCTCCGGCTCGGTACCGAGTTTCACGCCCAGCACAGACTGCAACCCGGCCTCGCCCGCTGCGGAACAGATCGCGCGCTCCAGTTGCGAAGCGCCGAGGCGGCCGAAAAATCTTCGGTCCATCGAGCCGCCGTTCAGTGCTCCCAGTGTGCCTCCATACGAATAAGGCAGAATCGCCTCGCTGCCGAACTCGGAGACGACCTTACGGAAACGTTCGGCGGTCTCATCGAGCGCCTCATCCCAGGTGATGCGCTGCCAGACTTGCTCTGCTTGTGTGGGGACAGTCGCCCCTTCGGCAAGCTCAGGGCAGGCTCCCGGCTGTCCGTGCGGAGCGAAGCTCCGCTGCTCAGCTGCCAGCCCCTTCGCTACAACCCTCCGCATCGGATACAGCACCCGGTCGGGCGAATACACCCGGTCCAGATACTTCGCCACCTTGGCGCACAAAAATCCTCGCGTCACCGGATGCCCAGGATCCCCCTGAATCTTCGTGGCACGCCCGTTTTCGACGGTGATCAATACCCCGCAAGCATCGGGGCAGTCGTGCGGACACGCGGCATGGACGACCTGTTTCATATCTTTCCGATTATACGGGCGGACGGCTCCTGCAACACAAAGGGCATCCGCACTCTTCGGATGCCCTAACTTCGATTGGATGCAGAAACGAGCGCCTACTTAATCTCCAGCACTTCTTTTTCTTTGCCCTTGCTCATCTCTTCCATCTTCTTGATTTCGTCATCGGTAAGCTTCTGGATCTCATCCAGCGACCGCTTCTCGTCGTCCTCGGTGATTTTCTTATCCTTCATCGCCTTCTTGATGGCATCGTTGCCGTCGCGGCGAATATTGCGCACGGCGGTGCGATGCTCTTCAAGAACCTTGTGCAGGTGTTTCACCATGTCCTGGCGGCGTTCCTGCGTGAGGGCCGGCACCGGCACGCGGATCAGCTTGCCGTCGTTCATCGGATTCAGCCCCAGTTCGGCGGAGCGAATGGCTTTCTCGATCACCGCCATCTGCGACGTATCGTAGGGCTGGACGGTGATCATCTGCGGTTCCGGCGCGTGCACCTGCGCGATCTGGTTGAGCGGCATCTGCGAGCCGTAATAATCGACATTCACGCTGTCGAGCATGTGCACATTGGCGCGGCCGGTGCGCGTGGCCGCCATCGCTTTGCGGAAGTCTTCCACCGCCTTGTCCATCCGCGTCTTCAGTTGTACGTAGGTTTCTTTCAGGCCCGGAATTGCGGCCATGGTGGCTTGAGCCATATCAGTCAGCTCCGTAGGAAAATAGATATCAAAACGTTGAATTATAAACCGAACAAAAGCTAGCCACGGATTTGCGCGGATCAGCACGGATCAGAAATTAAAAAAATCCGCGTGAATCCGTGAATATCCGTGGCAAAGTCTTAAGCGCTCACCCGCGATCCGATCTTCTCTCCGCTGACCACGCGCCGAATGTTGCCATGTTGGTTCAGATTGAAGACGATGATGGGCAGGTTGTTGTCCTTGCATAAGCTGATGGCGGTGGAATCCATCACCTTCAGCCCCAACCGCAGAACATCCATGTAGGTAATGTCGGTGAACTTCTTGGCGTCCTTCACCTTCATCGGATCAGCGTCGTAAATGCCATCGACTTTCGTGGCCTTTAGAATCGCGTCGGCCTTAATCTCCATGGCGCGCAAGGATGCCGCCGTGTCAGTCGAGAAGTAAGGATTCCCCGTCCCACCCGCGAAGATCACCACGCGGCCTTTTTCCAGATGCCGGATTGCGCGCCGCCGGATAAACGGCTCCGCCACCTGATTCATTTCGATCGCCGTCTGCACGCGCGTATAGACTTTCTGCTTCTCCAACGCATCCTGCAGCGCAAGCGCATTGATCACCGTGGCCAGCATTCCCATGTGATCGGCGGAAACGCGGTCCATGTCTCGAGCCTGGTCGGCTACGCCGCGGAAGAAGTTGCCGCCGCCCACCACGATCGCAAGCTGCACTCCCAGCTTGTGCACGTCAGCCAATTCAGCTGCAACCTCGTGGATGCGCGCCGTATCCACACCGAAGCCTTGATTGGCAGCGAGGGCTTCTCCGGAAATCTTGAGCAGAACGCGCTTGAAGGCAGGGGTCGTGGAGGTCATGTGAGCCTGTATTCGTTTTTTGTCGCGAAAAAAAGGCGCCCATAGGGCGCCTTCAAATTACTCAGCTTTCTGTTCTGTCGGCTTGGTAGTTGCGACAGTCTCGCCCGCATCGCCGACTTTGAAGCGCGCGAAGCGCCGCACACTGATGTTCTCGCCCAGCTTGCCGATCTTCGCCGCAATGAGCTGCGCAATCGACATGGTCTGGTCCTTGATGAAGGGCTGCTCCAACAGGCAGACCTCCTCATAGAACTTCTCCATCTTGCCGGCGACCATCTTCTCCGCAATATTCTGCGGCTTGCCGGAAGCGACGGCCTGCGCGATGTAGATTTCCTTCTCGCGGTCGAAGTCGGCCTTGGTGACATCCTCTTTGCGCACGAACTTCGGATCGCTGGCCGCGATGTGCATGGCGATGTCGTGCACCAGTTCCTTGAAGTCGTCGGTGCGCGCCACAAAATCGCTCTCGCAGTTTACTTCGACAAGCACACCGATCTTGCCCCCGGCGTGAATGTAGCTGGTCACCGCTCCTTCGCTGGTCACGCGAGTCGCCTTCTTGGCCGCAACCGAAACGCCCTTCTTGCGCAGGATCACGACCGCCTGCTCCATGTCGCCCTTGGCTTCGGTGAGGGCCTGCTTGCAATCCATCATCGGCGCCCCGGTTTTCTCCCGGAGGTCTTTCACTTGCGTCGCAGAAATGTTCGGGCGCTTGTCGTCATCGGGTTCGAGGGTACCTGTGGTTACCATGTTCGAATGATTCCTCTTCCTTAACTTATCGAGAACTTCAATATCTTTGAAACCTTGAAACCATGAAACTTTGAAACCTTGTCTCTACAAACTTTGACCCGCGCCGGACGACCCGCGCGGGTCTGATGTCAAACGCCCGGTTTGTTTTCTCTGGCCACTGATCGCTCAATAGACGATCACTGGCCACTGACCACTGCCTCTAAACCGTCTGGCTCTCCACCTTGATCGGAACGTCGCCTTCCTCGTTCGCCACCGGCTTCTTGTGAGTCGCCGGACCCAGCACCTCTTCCATGCTGATATTCTCTCCAATGTCCGCCAAATCAGACGCTGCGGCGGCTTCCTGCGCACGAACTTCAAGTGCGGCCGCAGCATCTTCCGCTTGCTGCATTTCCCGAGCCTGCGCCTGTTCGGTCGCGGCGGTCATATCGGCGACCTGTTTATCAGTCATCAACTGTGCGCCCTCAGCGATCGACTCCGAAATCTTCGAAGTAAACAGCCGGATGGCGCGCAACGCGTCGTCGTTCCCTGGAATCACGTAATCCACTTCGCTGGGATCGCAGTTGGTATCCACCACCGCGACCACCGGGATGCCCAGCTTGCGCGCCTCGCGGACCGCGATCTGCTCTTTGTTCGAATCGATGACGAACACCGCATCCGGCAACCGGCTCATGTTCTTGATGCCCGCCAGGTTGGCCTGCAGGTGTTTGCGCTCGCGTTCGAGCTTGATCACTTCTTTCTTAGGCAGCAGCTCATAGCGGCCATCCGTGGCCATCTCGTCGAGCTCTTTCAACCGCTTAACCGACTTCTGCACCGTAACCCAGTTGGTGAGGAGTCCGCCCAGCCAGCGCTGGTTGATGTAGAAGCCGCCGCACTTTGTAGCTTCTTCGGCAATCGCGTCCTGCGCCTGGCGCTTGGTACCCACGAACAGCACAATCTTGCCGTCGGCCGCCAGTTCCTGTACGAACTTCGACGCCTCTTTGAACATCTTCAGCGTCTTCTGCAGGTCAATGATGTAAATCCCGTTGCGCTCTCCGAAGATGTATTCCTTCATCTTGGGATTCCAGCGCTTCGTCTGATGCCCGAAGTGAACACCCGCTTCGAGCAACTCCTTCATGGTGATAGTAGCCAATGAACCTCCTTGTTAAGTCTGCATCGGAAAATCAGTTGCCAGTGGCCAGTTGCCAGTTCCCAGTAAAAGCCGCTGGGTGCTAACAATTGGAAACCGGAAAATCTTCCCCGATTGCCATTCCCGTCCCCGCGCCGCGAGGCACGAGAAGAATTGAACACCTAAAAACAGTGGCCAGTTGTCAGTGGCCAGTGAAATCTAAACCAAACCTTGTCATTCCGACTCCCGAGCAAACGCGAGGGGCGAAGGAATCTCTACCGCTTCGAGAACTGGAACCGCTTCCTCGCGCCCTTCTGGCCGTACTTCTTTCGTTCCTTGCCGCGCGAGTCCCGCGTGACCAGGCCCTCGGACTTCAGCTTGCCGCGCAGCTCCGCGTTGAACTGCATCAAGGCGCGCGCAATGCCAAGCTTTACCGCGTCGGCTTGGCCGCGTACGCCGCCCCCCAGCACGCTGGCGACTATGTTGAACGACACCGCCGTATCCGTCGAAGCCAACGGCGCCTTCGCGGCCGAGCGCTGCGCCGGCGTCACGAAATACTCCTCAAACTCACGTCCGTTCACCTTGAAGTCGCCGCTCCCCGGACGTAGATACACCCGCGCAATCGCCCGCTTACGCCGTCCCGTTCCGTAATACTGCACCAATTCAGCCATGCTAGTTTTTAGCTCCTAGCTCTTAGCTTCTAGCTTGAACCTGCCGAAGCGAGCTTCATCCCTAAGTTTTGTAATCCTGAGCGCAGCCGCTCTTCAGGCGGAGCGAAGGATCTCAATCTTCTCGAACCTTGACGCCGGAATGCCGAACCGCGCCTAAGCCCTTACTTCCAATTTCAAATCCTGCGGCTTCTGCGCCTCGTGCGGATGCTTGTCGCCCTTGTACACGTTCAACTTCGACAGCATGTGCGCCGCCAGCTTGTTCTTCGGCAACATGCGCCGCACCGCATCTTCAATGATCTTTTCCGGCTTGCGCGCCAAACGCTTGCGATAATCTTCGGTGCGCAGCCCGCCCGGATAGCCGGTGTAGTGGTGATACTGCTTCTGCTCCGACTTCATGCCGGTCGTGCGAATCTTCTCGGCGTTGACCACGATCACGTGATCGCCAGTATCAAGAAAGGGCGTGTACTGCGGATTTTCCTTGCCCATTAAGATGCGCGCCACCTGCGAGGCCAAACGCCCAAGCGTCTGCCCATCCGCATCCACGACGTACCACTTGCGCACAATTTCCCCCGCTTTGGGGAAATAGGTTGACATCGGAACTCTCCCAGAATGAAAAAAAATGCGAACCGCGATTGAAAGTAACAAAGAAGACCGCTCGTTGATTCCCCGGCGAGGACGCCAGACCATCAGGCGGGCAACCGCGAGACTTCCCAAAGTCTTTAAGATACCGGAGCCTGCGAGGAATTGTCAACGCAGAGTTAACAAATAAGGGTCCCCGATTCCCACATAGGTGGTAACATTCCGCCGCATGGCCGCGCCATCACTTACCCTCCGCCGACTCATGCCGATCGCACTCATGCTGATCGCCCTTTGCGCCTTCGCGGGCGATGAAAACGGCCAACCAGCCCCGCGCTTCCGCGCCAAAACCACAACCGGAGACCAGTTCAATAACGCGTCGGTCAAAGGCAAGGTCGTCCTATTCGAGTTCTGGACTACATGGTGCCAGTACTGCGAAGCCGAGGCCGAACTAGTGGACGACATCGCCAAAGAATTCGCGGGTAAAGGCCTGATCGTGCTCGCCGTCGACGTCCTCGAGCCCGATCAAAGGGTTAAGAAATACCTCGTCGAGCACCCTCGATCCGTTCCCATCGTACTCACAAAAGACACCAACCTGGCAGCCATGTACAACGCCCAAAGCTACCCCATCTACGTGGTGATCGACCGCGACGGCAACATCGCCGCCGAACAACGGGGCGCAGCCGGAGAAAGAGGATTGCGGCGTCTGCTCAAGCGGGCAGGAATCGAAGCGAAGGCAGAAGCAGAAGAATAGCAGAAGCAGAAGAATAGAAGACGGATTCAAACTCGCATTGACTGAATGCTAACTGCCAATCGCTAGCCGCTATTCGTAGGCCAGCGCCTCGATCGGATCTTTCCCCGCCGCCTTGAAAGCTGGATAAAGCGCCCCCGCGACTGCTCCCACCACCGCCACCAACATGGCTCGCACTACCCAATCTCCACTTACCACAACCTGCACCAGCGGAAAGCGATGCCGAATGGCCCAGCTCGCCGCCAGGCTGAACCCGATGCCCAACACGATGCCAACCACGGCCAACAATCCCGTCTCGCGCAGAATCGCGTTCACGATGTAGAACTTCGACGCACCCATCGCCTTCAATATTCCGATCTCGCGCGTACGCTCCATCACCGCCGCATACATGGACTGGAAAATCACGAGAAAGCCAATGACCAGGCTTACCCCAATCACTACGCCGATGAAGGGCCGGAACCCCGGCAGGCGGCTGGGCGTCATCATGCTGAGGTAATCCGGCGTCGACAGCACCGAGTACTTTTCCATGCCGGGCTGGTTCTTCACCGCTCTCACCACCTCATCGGCATTGGCGGGGTCGTCAAGCTTCACGTAAAACACTGAGGCCTTATCTTTCGCCCCAATTAGATTCTGCAGCGCGGCCAAAGGCAGGAACTTACGCGCGCCTCGTCCGTTCTCAACAATGCCGGCCACGCGAAAGCTGTTATTCAGCACCTCGATGGTGTCGCCCACCTTAACGTGCTTCTGCCGCGCAATATAGTCGTCGACCAGAATGTCACTCGATCCCTGGAAGGGCCCGCCCTCGACATACTGAAACGGTCCACCCAGGGCTTCGAAGCTCGAAAGATCGATTCCGTCAATCACTTCGAGCGCGCCCGCGGTTGTGAGCTGCCAGATCACGGGACTCACCACCTTGACGTGGGGCAGGCCGCGCAGGATGTCGGCCACCTTGGTGGGAACCGGCGCCCCGCTGATGCCGGCTAAGAACGATGACCCCGGCGGCTGCACAATCACATCCGCGCCAATTCCCGCGGTGCGGTTCTTGGAGTCGTTCATGATGCCGTAGCACAGGCCCGCGATCAGCAGGATCAGCGCCACTTCCAGCCCAATGGCCACAATGCTGATCAGCGACCGGATTGGCCGGTGCACGAGGTTGGCGACAATCATTTTGTTCATCATGGTAGGAAGCTAGCAATTAGCAATCAGCAGATGGCAGCCACTCTCGTGGGCTCACAGTCGCTACGGGCTAAGTGCTAGTTGCTAATTGCTAACGGCTGTTAGCGCTTGTTTCTCGTATCCCGCGGCGGTGCCGCTGCACTCGATTGCGGATGGTCCAGATGCACCACCTCAGCTCCCGGCGGCTGCTCCAGCGCAAACTGATCGTCCCGCAGCGTCTTATTCATTTGCAGCTTCAACATATTGAGGGTGATGTCGTACTCCTCCTGGGGACGGAAAATCTCGATTCGCGACGGGAAACTCACGCCGTCGTAATCCTTGTAGTTCGCGTAGCGGGCGTCGGTCGCCAAATTGCCCAACTCGTCGTAAATGTACTGGCGATGCGGTTGCAGGTCGGTGCGGCTGAAAACGATCTTGCGCGACAGTCCCCACCCCGTCCCTATCTTTCGAATGACCACCAGTTCGTAGTCTTCCTGCAGAACGCGATGTCCTTTGGGGTCGTGAAGAATCTCGTAGCCATTCTCCAAAACCGCAATCTCGTTTTCCGGGTCGACGGGGCGGACTAGAAGCGCGTCGTAGATATCTTGCGGCCGGATGCTCTCCATGGGCTGGTCTGCGTTATGCGTCTGCACTTCGTTGCGGCCCAGCACAAAGCGGTTCCTGGGCGGGATCCACAGCTTAAACTCCTGCCCGTTACTCACCATGTCGAAGGCCGTGGTGCGCACGATCGGCAGCAACCCGATCATGTGCAGCATCGCCGGCTTCCGCGCCAGCACGTAGCCACGGATCTCCTTGTAGTCGGTGACATGGCCCTTCTTTGCGCCGCCCGCGGACGTGTCAATATCCACGGTCGCCTGCAGCGACTGGATTTTCTCCGCCTGCTGGCTGATGCTGTCAATCAAGGCTGATTGGGACGTTTCCCGAAGAGGCGCCTTGGAGTACGTCTCCTCCACCGGCCGCGTGCGAAACAAACAGCCCGTCGTGGGGAGCACGGCGAGGACCACAGTTAGGGCCCAAAAGGGCGAGATACGTCGCATGCAGGGATTAGGTTATCTCCAGCTTATTTGAGTATACCCCGCCGGAAAGGTTGCAAAATCACAAGGACTCAATCCCTTGGGAGCAAGCGTAGGCACTGGCATGATCGCTTCTCTCAGGCGGGGCCGGGGCAACCTGAGCTGGGCAATCTGGCAGAACCTTACTAAAGTCAGCTACGCGCTCCTTCCATCATCATCTAAACTGTCGCCATCGTGCGCAAGATCGTCTGGCTCATCCTCATTGCGGCGCTCGCGTCCGCGGGCTGGTTCGCGTGGGCCCTGCTGACTCCCACCGAACCTCCGGGGCACACCTTCGTCATGCTGCATCCGGGATACTCCACCCGCCGCATCGCCTCCGAACTCAAGTCCGCCGGCGTCATTCGCAGCGAGGAAGCGTTTGTTCTCTGGCATTACATCCGCCGCCGCCGTTCGCTCAAGGCCGGAGAATATCTCTTCGACAAGCCGGCCAACATCATCGATCTTCAGAAGCGTCTCCGGCGCAGCGACGTTTACGTCCATACCGTAGTCGTGCCGGAAGGCTTCACCATGTTTGACATCGCTCGCGCCATCGAGGCCGCCGGACTCGGCCCCGCGGAAGACTTCCTGAAAGTAGCGCAATCCGATACTGCGCTCATCGCCGACATCGCCCCGCGCGCGCCTTCGCTCGAGGGCTACCTGTTCCCCGACACCTACGAATTCAGCCGCATGCAAACCATGCACGATATGGCGGCAATCATGGTCAAGCAGTTCCGCCAGGTCGCACACCAGATTGGACTGATTCAAACGCCGGGCGAAGCAGCAGGGAGTGCATCGCTGCCTCCAGCGACTTCCCCTCGCGGAATTGCGCCGCCCATCAACACCGATCTCGAGCGCACCGTGATCATGGCATCAATCGTCGAGAAGGAAACAGCGGTCGCCGAAGAACGCCCACTGGTCGCCAGCGTCTACTACAACCGATTGGCGAAAAATATCGCACTCGACGCCGACCCCAGCGTCATTTACGCCGAGCTCCTCGCCGGCACCTACCAGGGTGCGCTTCACCATGCCGACATGCAGTTCCACTCTCGCTACAACACCTACAAGTACCCGGGACTCCCGCCCGGCCCTATCGGCAATCCCGGCAAAAGCGCGCTGGAAGCCGCCTTGCATCCCGCGCAGAGCGACTACTACTACTTCGTTGCCGATGCCCAGGGCCACCACCGCTTCGCCCGCACCATCGAAGAACACAATAAGAATGTAGCCGCCTACCGCCGCGCTGTGCGCGGAAAGTAGGAACCAACTTCACGCTCGAAACGGTTGAATGGCCGCCCATCACGCCGGGACAAACAATGCCGTAGTACAATTCGCTGCTGGCTGAAGGTTACCTTCGGAATGGTCGAGGATCCGATTGTGGGCTTCCCCGCGCGATGAAAATATGATCATCGCTATTCCGAAATCGGAGTTCACGCTTGATCAACGGCGCGCACATTGTTATCTACACTAAGGATTCGGAAGCTGACCGGGCCTTCTTTCGCGACGTACTTAAGTTTTCCTCCGTTGATGCCGGCCACGGCTGGTTGATCTTCGCAATGCCGCCACTGGAAGCCGCGTTCCATGATTCCGAGCACAACGACCGGCACGAGCTCTTCCTGATGTGCGATGACATCACGGCGACCTTGAAAGATCTCAAATCGAAGAATGTGAAGGTCTCGGATGTGGGCGAACAGCGTTGGGGAAGGCTCGCTACCTTCACCCTTCCCGGTGGCGGCAAAATAGGCGTTTACCAGCCAAAACATCCAAGACCGTTGGAGCTCAAGCACTGAGCCGCGACACGATCAGTGGAGACCAAATGCCAACCGCGCCAACTATTACCTCAACCGAGACGTCGCCGGAGGTCGCCACTTCCTCCGACAACGCGTCCGCTCGCCTCACCTCTCTCGATTTGTTCCGTGGCGCCACCATTGCCGCCATGATCCTCGTCAACAACCCTGGCAACGACCGTGCGTATTGGCCGCTCGAACACGCTCAGTGGAACGGCTGGACTCCCACCGATCTCATCTTCCCGTTTTTCCTCTTCATCGTCGGAGTCTCGCTCGTGTTCTCCTCCGAATCCAGGCTAAGTCGGGGCGATTCGAGAACCGTACTCCTGCGCCATGCTTTCCGCCGCGCGGTCATCATCTTCGCCATCGGGTTAGCTCTGAACTGCACTCGGATGTTGTTCTCCTGGTCGGGTTCCAGTGGGCTGCGCATTCCTGGAGTACTGCAGCGCATCGGTATTTGCTATCTTGCGGCGTCAATCCTCTTTCTGTATGTCAAGCCCAAAGCCCGTGCGCTTGTAGTTGCCGCACTGCTAGTCGGCTATTGGATCCTGATGCGCTTCGTCCCCGTGCCGGGCTTCGGAGTTCCCAGTCGCGACATGCCGTTCCTTCACCCCGACGCCAATCTCGGCGCCTATCTGGATCGCAAGTTCCTACTCTGGGGGAGCACCCGTCTGTATGAACACACCCGCGATCCTGAGGGACTGTTGAGCACGCTGCCGGCGATTGCGACCGCGCTGCTGGGAGTCTTCACCGGAGAATGGCTGCGATCCAAACGCGGGGCGCAAAGCAAGGCCCTGGGTATGTTCGCCTCCGGCGTGGTTGGACTGATTCTTGGCGAAATCTGGGGAATCTGGTTCCCCATCAACAAGAAACTCTGGACCAGTTCCTTCGTACTCTTCACCGCCGGATTCGCCCTAGTTTGCCTGGCACTCTGCTACTGGGCGACTGATATCAAGCGCTGGCGCGGAGCCTGGACCAAACCCTTCCTCATCTTCGGCAGAAACTCAATTACGGTTTACGCATTCGCAGAACTCTTCGCCGAGTTGCTGGACTCTTTCAACGTAAGGCTAAACGGCCACATGCTGACCGGACAGGAATACATCTTTAGGCGTTTCTTTGCTCCGTTAGGCAGTCCCAGCTTCACTTCGCTGCTTTTCTCCCTGGCCTTTGTCTTGATATGCCTGCTCCCCATCTGGCTGATGGATCGCAAGAAAATCTTCCTGAAGATTTGAAGTAAAGCGAAGGGATCAAAAGAGAGAATCCACCACGGAGGCACGGAGAAACAAAGCATTAGGTATCCGAGGACTATAGATGCCGACGGCTGGAGCGCCCGCGGCTTCCATCCGGCAATGATCAAGATTTTGTTCAAGAATTTTCCTCTCCGTGCCTCCGTGACTCCGTGGTGGATTCTGATTTGTTGCTCTAGCGAGCCACCCGCCCCTCCATCCACCCCTGCAGGATCAAAACTGCCGCCATCCGGTCCACCGCCTTGGCCCGCTTTTCGATCGACAATTCCGTCTCCCGCAACAGCCGGTTCGCTTCCGCCGAGGTTAGCCGCTCATCCCACAAGTGCACCGGCAGGCGGAACCGCTTTCGCAGTTCTTCTGCAAACACCTGCATCTTGTCCGACTGCGTCCCCTCAGCGCCACTCATGCGCAGCGGTAGCCCGACCACAATCTCCCGCACTTCGTATTCCCGGATCACCCGCTCCAGCGCTGCCAGATCCTGCCGCTTGTTCCGGCGCTGCAGAGTCTCCAATCCTTGCGCCGTAATCCCCAGAGGATCCGACACCGCGATCCCAATCCTCCTCGACCCCACATCAAGCCCCAGAACTCGCCCCACCCGTCGGTCCGATTTTCCCTCTTCAAATCTCACGCCGCGATTATAAGCGCAGCCTTCCGGCACCAAGGTGCCGATGCGAAAGATGCTCATGTGGGGACTGCCGCCCTCGGCTGTCCGACCGGGCACAGCCCGGTGGTGGTGCAAAAGCCGTCCGCTACCCCAGCCTTCCCCTCAACCTGTAACCCACCCAAGCACAGCGACTTACAACCTCATGCCCTCCCGCCTCACCTCATCGAAGCCGCCGGAAGCTCCCCCAACCGCGCACCAATCCTTGCTTTTCGTCCTATTTCGGGATAATCTGTTTACAGTAACGACAACGCTTTTCCCCACTAGACCCTTTCTCCTGCCCGGGTGCCTTTTTATGAGTGGTGCGGATCTGAATTTTCACATCGGCGACAAGGTCGTCTATCCCAACCACGGGGTGGGGATCATCGAACAAATCAGTAGCCGCTCCATCGGCGCCACCGTGGAAAAGTTCTATCTCCTCAACATCAAGGCCAGCAGTCTCAAGGTCATGGTGCCCTGCAATAACGTCGGCAGTGTGGGTATTCGCCGGGTCGTCCGCAACGGCGAGGTGCAAAAGATCCTCGACTCTCTCTCCATCAACGAAGACCTCAGCACCGCCGACTGGAAGGACCGCTTCAAGGAGAATTCCGACCGCATGCGCACCGGCTCTCTGTTCGAGGTCGCAGGAGTCCTCAAGAGCCTGATCGCCCTCCACCAATCGAAGCCTCTTTCCTTCCGCGAAAAGAAGATGCTCGAGCGCGCCCGCTACCTCCTCGTCAGCGAACTCGCCATGTCCCGTAACTGCGAAGAAACCAAGATCGAGGAACTCCTCGCCCTGGCCCTCGCCAAGTGCAAACTCCGCTTCCCCGAAGCGTCTGAATTCCAGGCCTGATTCCGCTTCCTAGCTAGCCCCCACCCACGAATCCAAAGTGGCATCAGTTCCATACAGGCCTCCACCCGATAGAAACCAGGCACTATTTGGCCTGGATTTGAGAGAACCGCCTTCATAATTGCTCAGGTCTTGGCAGCGTTGTCTCAGGACATGCTGAAATACGAAATCGTTAACGCGCTCATCACAAGGAATCGTTACCGCCGATACCTTGAAATCTGCACTCCCACCACCGGCTTCCGCTTCTCCCGAATCCACCGCCCCAGCCTTCACTGGCGCCACCGTCTCATGTACCGCTGTCCGCCCAGCTTCCAGGACGGCTCCGAAGTCACCTTCCGCAGTGCAGATGAGCAAATCTCCCACCTGCTCGATCCAGCCCTGCCTTACGACCTCATCTTCCTCGACCCTCATCACACCTTCGAATGCTCCATGCGAGACCTGCAGGCGGCCTTCGCTATGCTTCGTCCACAGGGCACCATCGTAGTTCACGATTGCTCCCCCACCGCCAAAGAATTGGCAGGCCCGTCGTTCCGTCCCGGCCCTTGGTTTGGGGTTACTTACTGCGCCTACGTTGATTTCCTGTTGTCCCATCCTGATCTTGTCTACTACACCGTCGACGCCGACTATGGCTGCGGAGTGATCGTAAAAACGCCTCGCGACCAAGCCTCCGCCAGCCGGTATAGCGAACTCGGCCGACTCTGGCGTCTCGAGAGAAATCAGCAGCATGACATGTTCGACTTCTTCCACCAACATCGCCGCGAATTGCTGAACCTCATCTCGGTGCGGGATTTCCTGTTCCATCAGAAGGTCAGACTCTCAAGGTTTTCCCGGCTCACCGAGTTGCGCGATAACCTGGAATCCCTTTTGCAATCCTAGAATTGGAAGGAGCCGCAGGCCTCGCGTCTTGATTGGAAGGCGTTCCAACCGCCCGGACAAAGGTCCGGCAAGTGTTCCTTTTTGAACAGAAACACTTTTTCCCGGGGAATAGAATTTAGGGCTGCATCGCCCTGGCTGGTTACTGACAATCACGATGCCCCAGAGCACATACGACCAAGCTGCCGGACTCCACGAAGTCATGAACCCGGAACTGCGGCACGCTCTGAATCGCCATACCCAGTGGTTCGGCTCCTACAAGAAATCCGGCGAGCTGAAGAAGATCCATGTCTGGCTCAGCGTCCACCAGGGCCAAATCGAGTTCCTCACTCCCGGCGACTCCTACAAAGTGAAGCGCGTCGGCCGCAACCCGCGCGCAATCTGCTATGTCGGAGGCAAAAACGGTCCCGCGATCCCCGGAACCGCCCAAGTCATCAGCTCCCGCACCGAACTCATGCGCGTCTATCGCGCCTACTGGAAAATCCACCCGATAAGGATGGCGATCATGATCGGCCTCCGCGTCTGGATCGGAATTCTCTTGCACCAACGCGTCGTCGTCCGAGTCCTGCCGGACGACCCCAATCCCCTCGCTGGAGTAACTGATCCCGCATCCTGAGATCCCCCGGCCCCGAATTCTCTAGCGTGCCAACAGGTTTATAATCTCCAGAGCGGTAACGTATGCATGACTGATCAACTCAGAAAGAAACTCCAGGAAGAAGTCGACGCGCTCGAACACGAACTGGTCCACGAGCTGCCCAAGGAGATCAAGCGGGCCGCGGCTCTCGGCGACCTCAGCGAGAACGCCGAGTATCACATGGCCAAGCAGCGCCAGGAGTTCGTCAAGGCGCGCTTCCGCCAGCTTGGCAAGCGCCTCGCCGACCTGTCGCTGACTAACATGAACAACATCCCTAAGGACAAAGTGGGGCTCGGTTCCACCGTCAAGGTCTACGACAGCTTTAAGAATGAAGAGATTGAATATAAGCTTGTGACCAGTGAAGAATCGGACGTAGGCGCGGGAAAAATTTCGACGACGTCCCCCATCGGCCGCGCGCTGCTGAACAAAAAAGTTGGCGACGAGGCCACCGTGATCACGCCCAACGGCAAGCGCGAGCTGGAAATCCTAGCCCTGAGCACCATCCACGACGAGGCTGAGCCTGAGAAGGCGGGCGCTTAGTGGCGGCTTCGCCTAATCGAAGTTGGTCCTCCCGAAGTTGGACCAGCGCGTTCGGACGCGCCTGCGGCGTGCTGCTCGATACCATTGTGCGCTGGCTGGCGCTGTCGCGCATCAATCCCAACGTGCTGACGTTCATGGGGCTGGTGGTGAACACGTGGGCCGCGATTCTGTTTGGATCCGCCACAGCACTGACGCAGCGGCGCATGTTTTTCTACGCTGGCCTGGTGATCATCGGCTCAGGATTTTTTGATCTGGTGGATGGGCAGGTGGCGCGCGCCACCAACCGGGTCACGCGCTTCGGAGCGTTCTTCGACTCGGTGGTCGACCGCTACAGTGACGCCTCGCAGTTCCTTGGGCTGCTGGTCTTCTATGCCCGGGGCGATCGCTTCTTCTATGTGGTGCTGACTGCATTCGTGATGGTGAGCGCCATCATGGTGAGCTACACGCGGGCGCGCGCCGAGTCGCTGATTGGATCGTGCCGCGTGGGTTTCATGGAACGTCCCGAGCGGCTGGTGCTGGTGATCATCGGGGCACTCTTCAACCGTATGGCTCCCGTGCTGTGGGTGATCGCAGTGCTGTCGACGCTGACTGTGATCCATCGCATGCGCTACACCTGGACCCGCACCCAGGACGCCCCGCCTGCCGCGGCCAAGGCGGGGCAGGCGGCATAGTCGTAAGTCGTTGCCTCCGCGTGCGATGCTAGACTAGTCGGTCGTTACTCTTCTTCTGGGGACTCTCCTTGTCAACTAATCCCGTACTCGTGGTTCACGGTGGCGCTTGGGCCATGCCGGATGACATGTTGGAGGCGCATTTGCTTGGGGTGAGGAATGCGCTGGCGGCCGGGTGGCAGGTGCTGGAGGCTGGCGGCGGGGCGCTGGATGCGGTGGAGGCAGCGGTCGTCGTTATGGAGGACGACGAAACGTTTGACGCGGGGCGGGGGAGTTTTCTCAACCGCGACGGCAAGGTGCAGATGGATGCGCTGATCATGGACGGGGCTACGCTGCGGGCGGGGGGCGTGGGGTGCGTGGAGCGAGTGAGGAATCCGGTGCGGGCGGCGCGGAAGATTTTGAGTGAGAGTCCGCATGTGTATTTTGTGGGCGAAGGGGCGGAGCGGTTTGCGGCGGAGCATGGCGTGGCGATGTGCGCGAACGAAGAGTTGGTGATTGCGCGGGAGGTGGAGCGTCTGCGAAAGTACCAGGCGGAAGCGAAAGCCCCCACTTCTCGCGCAGAAGACGCACGAGAAGTGGGGCACCCTGCGCCCGGAAGCGAGATGTTTGCACCTGAGATTTCGCATGACACAGTGGGCGCGGTGGCTTTGGACCGCGACGGGAACATTGCTGCTGCAACTTCTACGGGCGGGACTTTGAATAAGGCTCCGGGACGGCTGGGGGATTCGTCGCTGATTGGGTGCGGATGCTATGCAGACAATTTGAGTGCTGCGGTCTCGACTACCGGGTGGGGCGAGCCGATTATGAAGCTGGTGTTGGCGAAGTGGACCGCGGATCGCGTCTTGGCGGGGAACTTGCCGGAGTGGGCGGCGCAGGAAGCGATGAATTATCTGAAGCAGCGGCTGAATGGGCATGGCGGGATTATTGTTTTGAATGCTGCGGGGCAGGTGGGTATTGCGCACAATACCCCGCGGATGGCTTGGGCGGTGAAGACGATGAGCAGAGAAGAGAGCGGGGTGGAGCAGGAGAGGTAGTTTCAGACAAAATCGACCCGCCAGCGGCTGAAGCAGTGACTCAGTCGCTGGTACGTGCGGCCTGCCCTTCGACTCCGCTCAGGGCAGGCTCTGAAGGCATGCCCTGATACGAATCCTTTGATAGGAATCCTTTCTACAGCCAGCCCTTAGTGCGAGCCATCCTTGAGGCCTCGACGCGGTTGCTGGCACCCATCTTACTGATGGCTTCCGACAGATAATTCCTCACGGTGCCTTCGGACAGGCCAAGCTCGGCGGCGATGTCTCCGCTCTGCATGCCTTCGCCGGCGAGGCGCAGGACTTGGCGTTCCCGATCGGTGAGCGGATCCATTTCTCCCCAGGCCTCGGTGGCGAGATCGGGGTGGATGACGCGCAGTCCCTGCTGGACGCGGCGGACGGCTTCGGCAAGTTCCTCGGCGCGCATATCTTTCAGCAGGTAGCCCAAGGCTCCGGCTTCCATGGCGCGGCGCAGATATCCTGCGCGCGCGAAGGTGGTAAGGATAATGACGCGAGTGGCGGTTCGGCGGCGTTTGAGTTCGGCGGCGGCATCGAGTCCGGTCATGAGCGGCATTTCAATGTCGGTGATAAGGACGTCCGGCTTGTGGACGAGAACCGCATCGAGCGCCTCTTTGCCGTTACGGACCTGAGCTACGACGGAAATATCGCCTTCGATCTCGAGCAGCGCAGCCAGCGCTCCCAGCACCATGCCCTGATCTTCGGCGATGATGACGCGAATGGTCTTGCGCCCTTCCTTCGAGGTGGGATTCAATTGTCGCAGCCCTCGGTTTTCGGAGTGACTTCCTTGAGTGGCACGATAATTGTGAGTCTGGTGCCGGCTTGAGAGTGGCGGGTAAGCGTGCCGCCGAGCATCTCGACGCGCTCGCGCATGCCACGCAGGCCGTTACCTTCGCTATGAGATCCGCCGCGGCCGTCATCTTCGATCTCGAGGTGACAGGATCCGTTCTGCTGCTGCAGACGCAAAATGCAGTTGCGGGCGTGGGCGTGGCGAACGACGTTGGTGACGGCTTCCCGCACCGCCATTGACAGCACGCTCTCTTGCAACGCCGGCAGCGCGACCCTGGGCGTCTCGCATTTCACAGCGACACCGGCCGTCTCAAGCGTGGACTTGGCTTGTGCGAGTTCGGCCTCCAGGCCCCGAGAGCGATAGCCGCGGATGGCGTCGCGAACTTCCGACAGGGCCTGGCGGGAAATCTGTTCGACTTCGCGGATTTCGTTGCCGGCGCGTTGCGGATCGCGGTCCATCAGTTTTCCGGCAAGTTCGGATTTCAGGATGATCACCGAGAGCGTATGTCCGAGGACATCGTGCAGGTCGCGGGCGATGCGCTCGCGCTCGGCCACTTTGGCGAGGTGCTCGATTTCGCCCTGAGCCCGAAGCAACTTCCTGTTGGTCCGATTCCGCTGGGCGAAGTGGATGTTGCTGGCGCCGATGACGAGCCCAAGGCCGTTGGCGAACAGCAGGAACCAACCGTTGAGATGGAAAGCCCACCAGGTCAGTGCCGCGGCGGCCTCGACCGCCAACAAAATCTTGACGCCGTCGGCTTCAGTTTCTACAACGAAGGGACCGCAAGCCATGGCGAAGATGAAGAAGGTGTTTGCTCCCCCGTTGTACTTGGCAAAAGCCACGCCCAGCAGAACCATGGCGGCAAGGTGCAGCAGGGCCTGCCGTCGGCTCACCCAGAAGAGGCCGAAATACAGGACCAGAAAGATGGCCGTTGCCGACAAATCGAGACTCCACACCAACGCGCTGGCATGGCTCATGACGGGATCGATGAAGAAGAATCCGAAGTACAGGACGGAGTACAGCGCCCACGTGAATTCGCTATTTTTGGGCAGGAGTCTCACGCAGCTACTCCCAGCCGCTTCGAATTGATCGCTTGCGCTGGCGTTTGACGGGCGCGCTCTTTATTCATGATTCATATCCCTTCACGATGACAGCGCCCCTGTTTCTAAAGATTGAAGATCTTGACGAAGAGCGGGGTGTCGCCGGTTACATGGGGCCAAATCACATGGTAGCCCCAGAAGTGCACCCATGCATTGCCGGTGCGCAGCGTCAGGTACGCCTTCACCATCCCCGGACCACCGAAAAATAACACGATAAAGATTACGGAAAGCGCGGCATGAGCGGGCGTGTCGTAGCGCGTCCAATACTCGGAAAGGTGCATTGCTGCGTAAGTAAAACCACCCAGAACTACAGCGGCGGCGGTCGAACCGGTCAGTCTCAGGAAACGGGGCACGAGGATCGAGGTGAGAAAAATCATGACCGGCAAGCCGGTGCCCAGAAATGAATAGACGAACGCGAGGGCTGCTCCGGCCGCGAACTGCCTGCCGGAAAGCTTCCAGATTGCATTGCCCGGAAGGTCGAAGATAAGTCCGATAGCGAGGATAACCAGGATCACGATCGTGTCGTTGAGCGGATTGTTCGATTTGAGGCAAAGCTGCTCCCGCGAATAGCCGCGCCGACGAAACCACAAGTAGGGGATGGCGGCGTAGAAAGCAAAGTTGTAGAGCGACCAGGCCCAAACTTCGCGCGGCGACACGGAGTCGGTCATGCCAAACATGCTGCCCGCGAGGTGCAGCCCGATGCGGTGGGTCCCGGCCAGGCGCCCAACGAACACGCCTCCGATGAGCACCACAGCGCCGTAGGCCAGCAGGCCAATGGTCTCACGCAGTGCCACTGAACGCCCCGGAGCACGAGCCGCAATATCCACAAAACGGCGGCGGGTGAGTGCGTACGCCACGCCCATGAAGATGAACGCGACGACTGGACCAAAGATTTCAATCATCACGCGAGCCTGGTGGGGCATCGCGGCAAGCATCGGTTGATCGAACGGTATCGCCCCTTGGGCCAGATATGGAATCGCTGCCGAAAAGACCAGCCAGACGGCCAGTCCGATCCAGACGATGCGGTCGCTTAGAGTTCGCTTGATCCAACCGGATGGAGGCTTCGCAGGAGGTGCGGTCGCTGTGCTCATTGCTGATTCCTCGTAAATTGTCTTTGATGCAGGCCTTCTCAGGTGCACCCCGGCCCGGCCTCTTAGGTTCTATTGTCGCCCGAGCGTCAATTCCGGTTGTCCCGGGGCGCCGGGCCCGCCACCGCGTACCACACGAGGATCGCTGCCGGGACCAGGAGCACCAATCCTCGCGGTCCGCCATAGAGCGCGAGCAATCCTAGAAGCACAAGAATCAGGGCCCAGCCGCGGGATTTCTTTGATCGGGTGTTCATAACGGCATCCCTTCCGACGTGCAGTACGAATCTCGCTGAATAGATCTCAGCCATAGAGTTTGCCCTGGTCGCGCTGGAAGCCGATGCGCGCCACACCCAGGCAAATCAAGGTGAAAGCGAGCAGCACTTCCCAATGCGTTGCACCTGCTTCGTGGCGTCCCGCACCCACAACACCCAGTGCCAGTTGTGACAAGTGATAGGGCGGGAGCGCCAGCGCGATCTGCCGCACCAGCTTGGGCAGGAACATGTAGGGCACCCACAACCCGCTGCAGAACGACAGCGGCAGATAGATAAGGTTGATGGCGGCGGGCGCGGAGTTCGGCCCGGCGAAGTAACCAATCGCCAATCCCATGGCGGAAAAGGGGAGCGATCCGGCCACGAGCGTCGAGCAGCTTCGCCAT